>Ga0075418_10002952_pt1 | contig 19428 bp, 17 predicted proteins | sample SoiMetdeltSBSDD2_FD_81776 | JGI IMG/M metagenome (GOLD analysis project Ga0075418, IMG submission 81776) | Bulk soil microbial communities from a Populus tree surrounding site in Tennessee, USA - Soil MetaG P. deltoides SBSDD2 | ecosystem: Environmental > Terrestrial > Soil > Tree plantation...
GCGCGCCGATTACGACCCAGTACCCGGACCGCACCTTGCGCCCGATGTCCGACCTGTTGCCGGAGCGCTTCCGTGGCCTGCTCTGGGTGGATCTCGACATCTGCATCGGCTGCGTGCTGTGCGAGAAATTCTGTCCCATCGACTGCATCAAGATCGAAGATGTCAAGATCGACAAGATCCTGGTGGAGTCGCGGCTGGATGGCAAGCCGACGCCCAAGGTCAGGGACCCGATTCTGTTCGACATCAACATGTACAAGTGCATGTACTGCGGGCTCTGCGTCGAGCCGTGCCCGACGGGCGCCATCTTCTTCACCAAAGAGTTCGAGGGCGCGTCGCCGGACTTGACCGACATGCACCTGCGCCTGGTGGACGACCAGCGGCGCGAACAGGTCCTGGCCGCGTCCGCCGAAGCCGAGCGCAAGGCGCAAGCCGCCAAGGCAGCCAAGGCGAAGAAGGGCGCTGTCGAAGCAACGGACACCGTCGAACCAACGGACACCGCCGAAGCGACGGGAGACGCATGACCACCACCGACGCCTTCTTCTGGGTCTTCGCGGCGATGGTGTTGCTGCCGGGCGTCATGGTGGTGTTTTCTCGCAACCTATTGTACGCGGCGTTCTCGTTGCTGTTCACTCTCGCGGGTGTGGCGGGATTGTACGCGCTCCTCGGCGCCGATTTTCTGGCCGTGACGCAAGTGCTGGTCTACATCGGCGGCATTCTGGTGCTCATCCTGTTCGGTGTCATGTTCACCCAGAAAGTGTACGACCTCAAGGCGGAGGCAATGAGCTTCAAGCGCCGGCGCGCCGCCGTGCTCGGCGTGTTGGTGTTCACGGCCTTGACGGCGGCGATTCTGAGCGTCGACTGGCCGCAATCGACGCGCGAGATGCAGCCCACGTCGGCGCCGCTCGGCAACCTGCTGTTGTCGGAGTACCTGCTGCCGTTCGAAATGATCTCGGTGCTGCTGCTGGTGGTGCTGATCGGTGCCGTCGTGGTGGGCAAGAAGGAAGTGCAGGAATGACCGTCGGCTTGCAGCATTACCTGATTCTGAGCGCGGCGCTCGCGGCCTTGGGCATGATCGCCATGGTCAGCCGGCGCAACGCCATCACCATCCTCATGGGAATCGAGCTGCTGCTGAACGCTGCGGCGATCAACTTCGTGGCCTTTTCGCGCTACGGGCCGAGCGGCGGTGCGCCGCAGTTCGGCGGCCAAGTGTTCGGCATTTTCGTCATCGTGCTGGCGGCGGCCGAGGCCGCGATCGCGTTGGCGATCATCATCGCCATCTATCACCATCGCAGCAGCATCAACGCCGACGAGTTGCAATCGATGCAACGCTGAGGGGAGTCCGCGCTTGCCTGCGGCGTTCTTGTGGTGGATCCCGGCCCTGCCGCTCTTCGGGGCGGCGTTCAACGGCCTCCTCGGCGGGCCGCTGCAGCGGCGCTTCGGCAAGCGTCCGGTCACGTGGATCGCATGCGCGGTGGTGTTCGCCTCGTTCGTCTTGTCCGTCCAGGCATTCTGGTTGTTGTCGAGCGCCGAACCACACGTGCTCGAGACCAAGCTGTGGACCTGGTTCCAGGTCGGCAGCCTGCAGGCGGACTTCGCTTTCCGCGTCGACCCGTTGACAGCGGTGATGATCCTCGTCGTCACCGGTGTCGGTTTTCTGATCCACGTCTACTCCACCGGCTACATGGCTCGCGACGCCGGACACTATCGCTATTTCGCGTGGCTCAATCTGTTCATCTTCGCCATGCTGACCTTGGTCATGGGCAGCAACCTGCTGATGATGTTCATCGGCTGGGAAGGCGTCGGGCTGTGCTCGTACCTGCTCATCGGCTTCTGGTTCACCGACCTGCAGAAGGCGCAGGCCGGGATGAAGGCGTTCATCGTCAATCGCATCGGGGACTTCGGCTTCATCGTCGGCGGCTTCGCGTTGTTCTGGGCGCTGCAGCGCCACGGCGTGGCGACGTTCGACTTCGTCGAGCTACGCCAGGTGGCGGGAAATCTGGTGGGCGAACGCATCTTCGGCATCGATCTGGTGACGTTCGTGACCCTGTGCTTCTTCGTCGGCGCCACCGGCAAATCGGCGCAGATACCGCTCTATGTGTGGCTGCCGGACGCGATGGCCGGGCCGACACCGGTTTCGGCGCTCATCCACGCGGCGACGATGGTGACGGCCGGTGTCTACATGATCGGACGTCTGAGTTTCCTCTACGACATGGCGCCGGTCGCGCTCGGTGTCGTGGCCGTCGTCGGCGCCGTGACCGCGTTGTTCGCAGCCACCATCGCGCTGGTGCAGAACGACATCAAGAAAGTGCTGGCGTACTCCACCGTGAGTCAGCTCGGAACCATGTTTCTCGGCATGGGCGTGGGCGCGTACGCGTCAGGGATCTTTCACCTGATGACGCACGCGTTCTTCAAGGCCTGCCTGTTCTTGGCTGCCGGCAGCGTCATTCATGCCATGCACCACGAGCAGGACATCACCAAGATGGGCGGGCTGCGGCAATGGCTGCCGCGCACGCACTGGACTTTCCTGGTGGCGACGTTGGCGATCGCCGGCATCCCGCCGCTCGCGGGCTTCTTCAGCAAGGACGAGATCCTGTGGAAGGCCTGGTCGAGTCCGCATGGGAGCCCGTGGCTCTGGGTCATGGGGGTCCTGGGTGCCGGGCTCACCGCATTCTATATGTTGCGCCTGTTGATCCTCACTTTCTACGGCAGATGCCGTGCCGATCTCGAAACCCAGCACCATGTGCGCGAATCGCCGGCGAGCATGACATTGCCGCTCATCCTTCTCGCTGGCCTCGCGTTCGTCGGCGGGTGGGTGGGCATCCCGCCGGCATTGGGCGGCGTCAATCGCTTCGAGCATTTCTTGGCGCCGGTGTTCGAGGGAGCGCATGCGCCGATGGGCGAGTCGACACACGCGAGCAACGCTCTCGAGAACGTGCTGATGGCGGTGTCCGTCGGCATGGCGCTGCTCGGAATCGCACTCGCGCATCGCATGTACGTGCGCGAGCCGACTTTGCCCGGGCGGCTCGTGGCCCGGGCACGCGGCGTGTATCGGATGCTCGCCAACAAGTTCTGGGTGGACGAGCTCTACGCCGCGACACTGGTGGCGGGCACGCGCGCTGCGTCGCGGGCACTGGCGCAGTTCGACGCGCGCGTGGTCGACGGTGTGGTCAACGGCACCGGCCATGCGACGCGCGGCGCGTCCTGGGTCAGTGGCGCCATCGACCGGTACGTGGTGGATGGCCTCGTGAACGGTCTGGGCTCACTGGTGCGAGCCTGCGGCGGTTTCGCGAGCCGGTTGCAAACCGGTGTCATCCAGAACTACGTTCTCGCCGTCTTCGGTGGGGTCGTCGTGCTCATCGCGGTCATGCATTTCTTCTGAGGGAGAAGCGATGCTCAGCTGGCTCACGTTTTCACCGCTCCTCGTGGTCGTTCCTATCTTGCTCACGCCGAGTGAGAAGAAGAATGTCATTCGTTGGCTCGCGGTGCTCGGAACGGTGCCTGCGCTGCTGCTGGCGCTCTACATCTTTGGCTCCTTCGATCGCTCGCTTGCGGGCGTGAACGAATCCGCCGGGTTCCAGTACGTGATCCAGAAGGACTGGATTCGCTCGTTCCACATTCAGTACTACATGGGGATCGATGGCCTGTCGGTGAGCATGATCCTGCTCACGGCGTTGCTCAGCTTCTTGTGCATCTTCGCCTCCTGGGGCATCGACCGCGGCCTCAAGGGCTATTTCACCATGTTCTTGTTGCTCGAAGTGGGGATGCTCGGCACCTTCCTGGCACTGGATTTTTTCCTCTTCTACATCTTCTGGGAAATCATGCTGCTGCCGATGTACTTCCTCATCGGCATCTGGGGCGGGCCGCGCAAGGTCTATGCCGCGATCAAATTCTTCCTTTTCACACTGTTCGGCTCGGTGCTCATGCTCGTGGCCATGCTGGCGCTCTATTTCAAGGCCGGCCATTCGTTCAATCTGATCGAGCTCATGAGCTTCGACTACTCCAGCGAGACGGTGCGGCTCTTCGGTTTGACCATGGGCTTCGCCAAGCTGATGTTCATCCTGCTGTTCATCGGCTTCGCCATCAAGGTGCCAACCTTCCCGTTCCACACTTGGTTGCCCGATGCCCACGTCGAAGCACCGACGGCGATCTCGGTGATCCTGGCCGGCGTGCTGCTGAAGATGGGTGCCTACGGCATGATGCGCATCAGTTTCCCCATCTTCCCGGACGCGACGCTGTGGTTCTCAGGAGCGCTGGCAGTCATCGCCATGATCAACATCGTCTACGGAGCGCTTTGCGCCATGGCGCAGACCGATTTCAAGAAGCTGGTGGCGTACTCGTCCATCAGCCACATGGGCTTCGTGTTGCTCGGCATGGCTTCGGGGACGACCCAGGGGATGAACGGCGCAATCCTGCAGATGTTCAACCACGGTACGATCACGGCCATGCTGTTCCTCCTGGTCGGCGTGCTCTATGACCGCGCGCATCATCGCGACCTCGATGGCTTCGGCGGCTTGATGAGCCGCATGCCGGTGTACGGGAGCTTCTCGTCGCTGGCGTTCTTCGCCGCCCTGGGCTTGCCCGGGCTGTCGAGCTTCGTGAGCGAGCTGCTCACGCTCCTCGGCGGCTGGCAGACCTATCCGGCCATCACCATCGTCTGCACGACCGGCATCATCCTGGGCGCCGCGTACATGCTGTGGACCCTGCAGCGGGTGTTCCTGGGTCCGCTCAACCCCCGCTATGCCGATCTGCCCGAGATCAACCGCCGAGAGGTGTTCACCTTGGTGCCGCTCGCGATTCTCGTCATTGTCCTCGGTTTTTATCCGCACCCGGTGCTGGATCTGTTGCGCACATCGACGAATCACCTGGTGGATCTGGTTTGGGAAACCGGAAGGGTGAGCGTTCATTGAGCTTGAGCAACACCGAGAGCTTGCGCTACTTCATGCCCGAGATCGTGCTGTCGCTCGCGATTCTGGCGGTGCTGGTGGCCGACATGCTGGCAGGCGGGCGGCGGCGCGGCCTGAATGCCATCATGGCGTGCATCGGGTTGCTCGTCGCATTCGCCGCCGCACTGTTGCAGGTGGGGACCGAGCCGGTGGCGCTGTTCGAAGGCATGCTGGTGCTCGATCCCTTCGGCATCTTCTTCAAGCTGTTCTTCACCGCCGTCACCATGGTGATCGTTCTCGTGGTGCATCCGTATCGCGAGTTGAGCGAGCGCTACCATGGCGAGGCCTACGTCATGATGCTCGGCACCGTGATTGGCATGATGCTGCTGGCAACGGCCAACAACCTGCTCATGATCTATCTGGCGCTCGAGATGACGAGCCTGCCGTCCTATCTGCTCACGAGCGTGCTGCGGCGTGACGCCAAGTCGAGCGAGGCCGGGCTCAAGTACGTGCTCTTCGGTGCTGCGGCGAGCGGAGCCATGGTCTATGGCATGTCGCTGTTCTACGGCATGACGGGGAGCCTGTCGATCGAGTCGCTGCACGCCGTCTTGGTGCAAGGCGGCTTCCCGACGGGAGCCATGCTCGTGGCGACTGTGTTCGTGCTGGCCGGTTTCGGTTTCAAGATCTCCATGGTGCCGTTTCACAGCTGGACTCCCGATGTCTACGAAGGGGCCTCGACACCGGTCACCGCATTCTTCTCGGTGGCGCCGAAGGCCGCGGGGTTGGCGGTGTTGCTGCGCTTCTTCTCCTCGGGCCTGTCGACGGTGGAAGACGGCCTGCGCCAGCCGTTCGCCGGGCTCGACTGGCCGTTCCTGCTCGCCGTGATCTCGGCGGTGACGATGACGCTCGGCAACCTGGCGGCGCTGAAACAGAACAACGTCAAGCGCATGCTCGCCTATTCGAGCATCGCGCACGCGGGCTACATGTTGATGGGCGCCGTGCTGCTCTCCGACAGCGGCCTGCAAGCGATTCTGTTCTATCTGGTGGTCTACGGCTTCATGAACCTGGGTGCGTTCCTGGTCGTCATCGCGCTTTCGGCGCAGACGCGGCGCGAGGACTTCGAGCACTATCGCGGTCTTGGCTGGCGCATGCCGCTGCTCGCCGTGCCCATGGCGTTCTTCATGTTCTCGCTCACGGGCATCCCCCCGTTCGCCGGCTTCGTCGGCAAGGTGTACCTTTTCCGCGCCGTGATCGAGCAGGACCTCTACTGGCTGGCATTCGTCGGAATCTTGAACTCCGTGGTCTCGCTCTACTACTACATGCGCATCGTCAAGACGATGTACCTCGACGACCCGGGAGAATCACCGCTCGAGCCCATTCGCGTGCCGCGCTTGCACACCGCGCTCATCCTCGTCATGGCTGTGCCAACCTTGATCCTCGGCTTCCGCTTCGGCCTCCTCGACCGCCTCTCGAGCTACTCGCTCCGTATTTTTACTGGATCATGAGGGGGGCGACAGTGTGGTTTCGTCACCCGATGGGGTGTCATCGGCGCGGCGGAGACTTGATTGCGAGTAGGCGAGGGCGCGGGGGTATTCTCAGGCCGACTTATTCGTCCCGTGCCGAGGCGTTAGTGCTGGTGGCATCGATGGAGCGCCGGGCCGCATCCAAATCGAAGTCCGTTCGCGCGAGCGCATTGTATTCAGCCACGTCCGACAGGCCGAGGAGGGAAATGAGGCGCCATGCCACTCCGGTGCTCACTCCGGCGATCACGAGGTTCGACCGCGTATCGCTGTCGTCGACAAAGGCGGCCGCTGTGAGCAGACCTACCATGACATCCCCGAAGGCACTTGTCGCATAGGCCCACTTACGCGTGGAACCCGCCCCATAGGGGTTGCCTTGCATCGTATAGTGCAATCCCGCGATTGGAGTGAGTAGCGACCGGGCAACGAGCTTTCCGTAAGACTTCGTTGCGTTCACATGAGGGGATTGCTCCCCTCGATCTATTCTCATTTGTTGGCGTATGAGGTCGAGGAACAACCCACCGAATGCATCCGCGCCCACAGTCATGTTAGTGGCGAACGTCGATTCGTAACGGACTTCCGCCTGGTCGGCGCCCGCCGGGGTCAGATGGATGGCTCCATTCGCTTGATAGCCATCCTGGCCAACGGTCGAGACGAAGAGATCGGCCTGCGGGACGCTCACGGCCGTCCGGAAGTATGGCCGCACTTCCCCCTCGACTACTGCGTCAACAGGCCCCTCCTTGACTTCCATCCCGATCTTCGAGGCGACCTTCACCGCTGTCTCAATAGTCGTCGAGCGGTCCGCGGCGATGGTTCCTCGAGTAATGGCGATGCAGCCCGAAGCGCTGATCAAGATCATGAAGCAGATGACAAATCGAAACATCCCCGCGATTCACCCCATCTTCTGGCCGAGGTGATCAGGAATTGAGAACTGACAACAAAGTTCAGACTACCAGGCTTCGAGTCCACAGTGCAAAACGCGTTATGAAATTGCTCCGCTGAGGGCGGTCGAGACGGCGGAGTCGACACGCTGAAGCGAGAGACGGGCAGAAGGTGTGATCCCAGGCCCTTGAAACGGGTCGTGCCGAGCAGCATACTGCCGGGATTCGGCGACTGGATGGGGCGCAACCTGGGGGAACACCGTGGCGATCAAGAACGACCGTTGGATCCGACGCTTGGCGATCGAACACAAGATGATCTACCCCTTCGTGGACTACGATGGCAAGAAACGCGGCACGATCTCGTTCGGGTTGTCGTCGTATGGGTACGATCTGCGCGTCGCCGACGAGTACAAGGTGTTCACCAACGTGCGCAGCTCGATCGTGGATCCGAAAGAGTTCTCTCAGGACTCCTTCGTGGACTTCAAGGGCGACGTCTGCCTCATCCCGCCGAACTCGTTCGCCCTGGCTCGCAGCGTCGAGAGCTTCAAGATCCCGCGTAACGTTCTCGGCGTCTGCATCGGCAAGAGCAGCTACGCTCGCTGCGGCATCATCTGCAACATCACGCCGCTCGAGCCCCTGTGGGAAGGGACGCTGACGCTAGAGATTTCGAACACGACGCCGCTGCCGGCCAAGATCTACAGCAACGAAGGCCTGGCGCAGGTGCTCTTCTTCGAATCCGACGAAGAGTGCGAGCGGGCCTACGCCGATCGCTCGGGCAAGTACATGCACCAGGTGGGAATCACGCTGCCCCGGGTGTAGTGAATGAACGCAGCGCTTGCCACTACTTCGATTTGCATGCAGGGGACACGCCGGGCGTAGGGGACGGCGCGGATCGGCTTCAGAGACCCAATAATTGGATGGCGAATCCACAGCAAGCGACGGCTGTTCCGGCCAACGCATGCGTGTAACGCTCGACACGAGCGAGACGCAGGCGTTCGAGGCCCATCTGCCCGACGAGGACGGCCGCGCACATCGTCGCGAGCGTCGCCAGTGCGAAGACCACGGTGACGCCGATCGCCGTCCCCGTATTGTTGCGCGCCGCGGGATACATGAAGAGAGGCACCAGCACTTCGCATGGGCCGAAGACGAAGATCGTGAACAGAATCCAAGGCGTGAGGCGCTTGATCTGCCCGCTCGCGGGCGTGGCGGCGTGCACGTGAACATGCCCTGCCTCGTGGACATGTTCGTGCACGTGCACGAGGCCGTCGGGGTGCGCGTGCAAGTGAGCGTGCGGGCGGTGGCGATGCGCACGCCGCAGACCCCACGCTGCGTACGCCAAACCGAAGGCGACGAGGAGCCAAGCAGCCACTTGGCCGCGGGCGGATTCGATCAGCTCCAGCCGTGAGACGGCCAAACCGAAGCCGAGCCCGATGAGCCCCAGGATGACGGAAGCCAGCACGTGCCCGAGGCCGCATGCCAAGGTGACGAGCAAGGTGCGGGTGCGTGACCAACGCAGCGATCTCGCCATGAAGATGAATGGCAAGTAATGATCGGGCCCGAGGAGGGTGTGCAGAACACCCACACTGGCCGCGGTCGTCATCAGGAGGATCCCCTCATTCCACATCGGGCGAGTCTACATCGAAACGGCCGGAGCCCGTGTGGAGAACGGACAGTCCATTCGGCACGCCGCCTGCCACGCTCCACATCTGCAACGCTGCGGGCAGGCTGGTCCGCGCGCTGGCCGAGCCAGCACACGCGAACTTCGTCTGGGATGGACGCGACACAGCCGGCGGCCAGCTTCCCGCTGGTGTCTGCTACCACCGGCTGGTGACGCCGTCGGGGGCCTTCGTCGGGCACAGCCTTCGCATGCGCTTGAGCACGGGCGAAAGATCCGCGCTTCACATCGGATCGGGAGAGGTTGTAGAATCGCGAGGTCTCAGAGTCGCACGAGCTCCACTGGGAGCTGCGTGACAGTCCCAGCGGGACAGGGCGCTCGAGGGACTGGGCGGGTTGGGTCCCGCCGATCCGGGTACGCCCAAAAGGAGGTGATCCAGTGAGTTCTGTTCGATGCGGCTCAGTGGAGGTGGCGTCCCTGTAGAAAGGGTGCTACTCAGCGTCCGTGACGCTGCGTGGGTGACTCCAGCAGGGGTACCCAACGTCACCGACACTGGACCTTCGAAGGGCCCCGTCGCTCCGCGCGGCGGGGCCCGTTTTTTGTCTGGCAAGCGTGGGGGATTTCGCGCCGATCGGGGACCCGCAAGGAGTCGATCGAGGACTGTGGCCGGACCAACGCGACTGGCGGAGATCGTCGCGACATCGAACGCGGTGCGCGAGACCTCGTCACGCCTCGAGAAGCGGGCGCGGTTGCAGGAGTTGTTCGTGCGCTTGGCGCCGGCGGACCTGCGTCTCGCCGCGAGCTATCTCGCGGGGGAGACGGCGCGAGGCAGTGTGCAAGTGGGGTGGAGCACCCTCGTCGCGGCGGAGAGGGCCGTTGCGGAGCCCGACGTGTTGCCGCTCTTCGCCAACGTCCAGCCAGCCGGTCCGATTGCCACGCAGTCGCCGACTCTCGTCGAAGTCGACCGTGCTTTCGAAACGCTCCGCCACGTGTCCGGCGCAGGCGCGACCAAGAAGAAGCAAGCCATTCTCCAAGGTCTGATGGCGCCAATGGCGCCGGACGAACGCCGTTTCCTCGGCGCGCTCTTGGTCGGCGAATTGCGCCAGGGGGCGTTGCGCGCCCTCGTCCTCGAGGCCGTGGCGGACGCATTCGCGGTGGAAGCGGAAGACCTGCGGCGCGCGGTGATGTTCGCGGGGTCGCTCGGCACGGTCTTGGAACGATTGGCGAGCGAAGGAGGAGCGTCGCTCACACGCTTCGCGCCGCGCGCCGGGATTCCGGTCGAGCCGATGCTGGCGGCGCAGGCCGAGGAACTCGAGTCGGCGCTGCAGAAGATGGGCGAGCGAGTCGCCGTCGAATGGAAGCTGGACGGCGTGCGCGTCCAGGTGCATCGGTGCGGGGCCGAGGTACGCATCTTCACACGCCAGCTGCGCGACGTGACGGCGTTGGCACAGGATGCGGTCGAATTCGCACGGCATCTCGAAGTCGAGAGCGTGATTCTCGATGGGGAGCTGATCGGGCTCGATGCCGGCGGGCGTCCGGTCGCATTCCAGGATCTCATGAGCCGGTTTGCGCGTGAAGCCAAGCCGGTGGCCGATGAGACCATCGTCCGACTCGTGCCGATGTTCTTCGACGTGCTGGAGCACGACGGCAGCGCGTGGGTTGGCCGCACCTATGCCGAGCGCCGCCAGCTGCTCGAGCGCCTCCTTCCCTCGCCGAACTTGGTGCCGCAACGCGTGGTGGGGAGCGCGCCCGAAGCTCGGACGATGTACGACGAGGCGCTCGCAGCGGGACACGAGGGCGTGGTCCTGAAACAGCTCGATGCGACGTACACCGCCGGCCGGCGCGGTGCCGTCTGGTGCAAGGTGAAGCCCGCTGTGACCCTCGATCTGGTGATCCTCGCTGCAGAGTGGGGGCATGGGCGGCGCCAAGGCTTTCTGTCGAATCTGCATCTTGGCGCCCGCGATCCCGAAAACCCCGACCGTTTCCACATGCTCGGGAAAACGTTCAAGGGGTTGAGCGACCAGATGCTGCGCGACATGACGGCGGATCTTCTCAGCCTCGAAGCGCGCCGGGAGGGGCATGTCGTCCATGTGCGGCCGGTTCGCGTGGTGGAGATCGCTTTCGACGGCGTGCAACGGAGCCCACACTACGATTCCGGCTTCGCCTTGCGGTTCGCGCGTGTGAAGCGCTTCCGGCCCGACAAGTCGGCCGGCGAGGCCAACACGTTGGACGATGTTCGTGCTCTGCATGCATCACGGCGCTGAGAACGTGTACGGTGGCTTCGCACCCACGCTTCGAGGGGCACAGGACGGCGGGTAAGGCCACCACGCGTCTGAGGCAGCCGCGGAACCGCTATAGTGGACCTTCTTCAGACTGCATCCTGCTTGTTGGACACGAGGAGGAGCCACGATGAGCGAGGTCCGATTCAAACGCCCCGATGGAAAAGAGTGCAGCGGGTTCCAGGTCGAGCCTCCGGGAGGACGGAAGGTGCCCGGCATCGTCGTCATCCAAGAATGGTGGGGAGTGAACGACCAGATCAAGGGCGTCGCAGCGCAGCTCGCCGAGGCGGGGTATCGCGCCCTCGTGCCCGATCTCTACCGTGGGAAGGTGACATTGGCAGATGCCGAAGCGGGACATCTGATGAGCGGATTGGATTTCCTCGATGCGGCCATGCAAGACATTCGCGGGGCGGCCCAATTCCTCGGCCAAGGGGGCGATGGGGCCAAGGTAGGAGTCATTGGCTTCTGCATGGGAGGTGCGCTCTCGATCTTGACCGCCGTGTTCACTCCGGAGATCCACGCGGTCGTCGACTGGTACGGCGTTCCGCCTCCCGAAGCCGGCGACACACGCAAGATTCGGGTTCCCGTGCAAGGGCACTTCGCTCTGCGTGACGGGTTTTTCCCGATCGCGACGGTAGACGCGTTGGAGGAGCGCCTGCAAGGGGCCGGAGTCGTGCACGAGTTCAACCGCTATGACGCGCACCATGCCTTCGGCAACGAGCATGGCGCGAACTACGACCCGCAGGCGAAGAAGCTGGCCTGGCAACGCACGCTCGAATTCTTCGCCACGCACTTGCGGCAGTGATGGTCCCGCACATGGGGTTGACGGGCCCGCACCGATGCATTGATGGGCAGACGGCCGTTTCCTTTCTTGCACGAATGGATGGTTCCCGATGCTAGTAAAGGTCATTCTCGGTGGAATCTTCGCCCTCGGGTTCGCCGCGCAACCGCTGGGCGATGACGCGAAGGCCAAGAGCACGAAGGTCGAGCCCAAGTACTTCCTCGGCTCCGAGCGCACGCACAACAAGTGGAGCCGCACGATCCCGGCCGTGTTGCGCGTTCCCTCGGGGGCCATCGTGCAGGTGGAGACGAAGGAAGCGACCGACGGCCAGCTCGAACCCGAGTCGACACCCGCCGACGTGACGAAGCTCGAGTTCGACCCCATTCATCCGCTCACCGGCCCAATCTACGTCGAGGGCGCGCAGCCGGGGGATGTCCTCGTCGTGACGCTGCACGAGATCGAAGTTGGTGACTGGGGCTGGGCCTGCGTCGCGCCCGGATTCGGCTTCCTGAGCGACGAGTTCCCAGAAGCCTGGCTGCGCACATTCCGCTTCGCCAAGGGTGCGCGCTCGGTGACCTTCCGCGATGGCATCGAGATCCCCTTGCGACCGTTCGCGGGCGTGATGGGAGTGGCTCCGGACACCGACGAACGCTTGTCGACAATCCCGCCACGGGCGAATGGCGGCAACATGGACGATCCGCACTTGACCGTGGGCACGACGGTCTACTTCCCCGTCTTCATCGAAGGCGCGCTCTTTTCCATCGGCGACACGCACGCGGTGCAGGGGCTCGGCGAAGTGTGCGGCACAGCCATCGAGGCACCGATGCGCATCGTGCTGGAGCTCGGCGTGCGCAAGGGCGGCCGGCGCCTGGCGGAGCCCGAGTACGAGACGCCAACGACGTACGCGGTGACCGGATTCGCCCCGACATTGGACGAGGCGGCGCGCAAGGCGACGCGATTCATGATCGAGTATTTGGTGCAGGAACGAGGGCTCGAGCGCACCGAGGCTTACGTGTTGTGCTCGCTCGCGGGGGAGCTGCGCATCGCCGAGGTCGTGGACGTGCCACACGTTCTCGTCGCGATGCACATCCCGAAGTCGATCTTCAAGCAATGAAGCGGCGCCGACTCGCTTCGCGCACCGAGTCGAACAAAGCGACTACTTCTTGAGCAGCTTGAAGGCGTGCGTCCACTGGCCGCGCAGGATGCCGGGAATGCACCAGAGGATGCAGAGCGGCTCGATGGCACGCGCGGCCTCCACGCTCCCCATGTCCTCCCATTCCCAGCCGAACTGCGCCAGGATCTCCTGCACTTGGGCTTTGGCCTCGGCGCTGTTGCCGCACATGAACATCGTCGGCTTCCCGCCCTCGAAGTCGGGCTGGACCATGAACGCGTTGCCGACGCAAGAGAACGCCTTGACGAAATGCGCCTTCGGCACCTGCTTCTGCAGGCGCTCCATCAACGACTCGTTGGGACCGGTGAAGAAGCGCAGCACCCCGTTCACGGGCGGCGATTCCTCGATGGGATTCATCGCGTCGATGACCGTCTTCCCGGCCAGGTTCTCGGCGCCGCAGAGTTTCAGCACCGACTCCGCAGCCGATCCCTTGGCGGCCAGAACGACAATGTCGCCGTATTGGCTCGCTGCGGCGAAGGTGCCGATGGCGGCCTTGGGGCCGGCCTTCGCCTTCCAAGCGGCGAGCTTTTCGGGCTCGCGTGAGGCGCGCATCACCGCGTGGCCGTGTTTCAAGAAGCCGTCGGCAAGCACCTGGCCGACGATTCCCGAACCGATGACACCGAACTTCGACATGATCTCCTTGATCAGGGCGACGGCTTCGGAACCGGCAGAGGGTCAGCGGTAGACCGGTCTTCTTTCTCCGTGGTGTTGAAGGTGTAGGAGCGCACGACGTTGTTCGCATCGAAGCGCACCAGCAGATCGCGCGACTTGGCTTGACCGAAGAGCTTGTACTTGTAGTGCCCGTAGGTCCAAGTCGGGTGGCCGTCCTCGACACCAACTCGCCAGGGCGTCCCGAACAGTCGCTGGACATCGTCGCGCGTGGTCTTGCCGATCTGGATCTGGTCGACATTGGCGACGGGGAACTCCCAGCCGATGGTGGCGCAGCCGGCAAAAAGGATGGCCGAAACGAGCATGCAAATGGCGAAATGTGGATGGATCTTCCTGGTTGCACGCGATCGGTTCATGGTCATTCTATTCTCCGATGAGGTGGGCAACGACTTCGCGACGATGCGGGCGCCGCCTATGTTCGTACAGATAAATGCCCTGCCAGGTTCCGAGTGTCGGGGTTCCTGCATCCACGGGCAGACTGAGCGTCGTTTGGGTGAGGGCGGAGCGGACGTGTGCGGGCATGTCGTCGGGTCCTTCGCTCGTATGGTGGAAGAGCGGATCGCCGTCGGGAACCAGGCGCTGGAGGAATCGCTCCATGTCCCGCATCACCTCGGGGTCGGCGTTCTCCTGCACCAGGAGCGATGCAGACGTGTGCCGAACCTGTAAAGTGAGCAGACCGGTGCGGATTCCCGTCTCTTCGACCCAACGCACCACTTGGGCGGTGAACTCGACGGCACCAGTGCCTCTTGTCTCGATCTCGAGCCGCCTGATTTCCTGTCGCATGGCCTGGCCTGTTGTCCTCGCGCTGCCGCGATCATGTCGATGCCGGGCCCGCGCGCCACGTGGCGTCCGACCCGGCTGGTGACGCTACTCCGGTCATACTCGGCTGGCAAGAGAGAGGAGGAAGAATGCGCTTCGATGCCGCAAGACGCCTGATGCTGGCGGAGGCCATGATGAAGGTGCCGACCGCCGAGGGCAAGCGGTTCGCTCCGGTCTTCGAGCACGGTTCGTTGCAGGTGGAAATCTACGCACCGCGTGGCGTCGATCCGCAGTCCCCGCACGACCGCGATGAGATCTACGTCGTCGTCTCCGGCGGCGGAACCTTCGTCAATGGTGGCGTGCGCTCACGATTCGTGGTGGGGGATGTCTTGTTCGCTGCCGCGGGCGAGGTCCACCGCTTCGAGGATTTCAGCGACGATCTGGTCGTCTGGGTGCTTTTCTACGGTCCGATTGGCGGAGACCGCTCGAGCTAGACTCACGCTGCGAGCCGGGGGGTGCGATGGGAGAAAACGAAACCATCTTGACCGTGGCCGGCCTGATCGGTCTCGTCTGGTTCATGGGTTGGCTCGCGCAGCAGTCGTTGACCTTGAAAACCAAACGCCGAGAGGAGGTGCTGCAACAGCCGTTTCCACCCGCATGGGAGGCAATTCTTCACCAGGATGTCACGTTCTTCGTCGGCCTGGACGAGGCCGAGAGGCAGCGCTTTCGCCAGGAGCTGCAGATCTTCCTCAGCGAGAAACGCATCACCGGCATCCAGACGGAGGTGGACGAGACCACGCGTGTGCTCGTCGGCTGCAGTGCGATCATTCCGATCTTCGGCTTCCCCGACTGGGAATGGGATCAGATTCGTGAAATCCTGGTCTACCCGACATCGTTCAGCGAAGACTTCGAAATCGACCGCGATGCCGAGCGCAACGTCGGCGGCATGGTCGGCTCCTCGGCCATGAACGGCATGATGATCTTGTCCAAGCCGGACTTGCTGCACGGCTTTCGCAACGCGCAGGACCAGCGCAACGTGGGAATTCACGAGTTCGCACACCTCGTCGACAAATCGGACGGCGTGATCGACGGGATTCCCTCGGTGAGCTTGGGGCGCGACGCCGTGCGACCCTGGATCGAGCTCATGCGCAAAGAGATGGAGCGCATCCGCGCCGGCCGGTCCGGCATCGACCCCTACGCGCTGAAAAGCGAGGCCGAGTTTTTCGCCGTCGTGAGCGAGTACTTTTTCGAGCATCCCGCCAAGCTGCGGGACGACCACCCCGAGCTCTATGCCATGCTGGCGAAGATTTTTCGACAGGACCTGCGGGCCAGGGCCGCGTCGTTGCTGGTGCCAGGTCTGCGCCGGCGCAAGGGAAGCGATGTTCATTGACGGCGGCACCAAATGAAAAGGCGGTGCGTTGCCGCACCGCCTTCGGTCGAACCCTTCGCTCCGACTACCAGATCGTGACGCGCTCGGTTTCGGGCAAGTACATGCCGTCGCCTTCTTTGACTTGGAAGGCTTGGTGGAAGGGCGCGAAGTTCCGCAGCGGCCCGTTGGCGCGGAACTGCGGCGGGGCATGCGGGTTGGTCAGCACCAGCCGGCGCATGGCCTCGTCGCGCGACTTGGAGCGCCAGATCTGCGCGAAGCCCATGAAGAATCTCTGTTCGCCCGTCAAGCCATCGATGACCGGAGCTTCCTTGCCGCCGAGCGAGATCTTGTAGGCGCGGTAGCCGATCGAAAGGCCGGTCAGATCGCCGATGTTCTCGCCGAGCGTGAGCTGGCCGTTGACGTTGAGATCCTCGAGGGCCTTGAAGCCGTTGTACTGCTCCACCAGCGCCTGCGCCTTCGCGGTGAATGCTGCGGCGTCGGCCTCGGTCCACCAATCGTTGAGATTGCCGGCTCCGTCGGTCTTGCGGCCTTGGTCGTCGAAGGCGTGGCCGATCTCGTGTCCGATCACGGCGCCAATGCCGCCGTAATTGACGGCATCATCCGCATTCAGGTGGAAGAACGGTGGCTGTAAGATCGCCGCCGGGAACACGATCTCGTTCATGCGCGGGTTGTGATAGGCGTTGACCGTCTGCGGGCTCATGAACCATTCGTCGCGATCGACGGGCGCATCGATGCGCGCCAGGAGCCGCTCGAAGTCCCAGATGCGCGCACGAGACAAGTTACCGAGAGCATCGTCGCGCCGGATCTCGAGCGCGGAGTAGTCCTTCCAGTCGTTCGGATAGCCGATCTTGGTGGCGAACTTGCGGCGCTTTTCCTCCGCCTTGGTCTTGGTCTCGGCCGACATCCACTCGAGATCGGCGATGGACATTTCGAAGGTGCGCAACACGTTACGCACCAGCTCGTCCATGCGCTTCTTCGCCTCCGGCGGGAAGTGCTGCTCGACATAGACCTTGCCTACGGCTTCGCCCATAGCGGCGTTCACCGTCTGCACGGAGCGCTGCCAGCGCGGCTGCATTTCCTGCGTCCCGTTGATCAGCTTGTCGAAGAATTCGAAATTCGCCGTGGCGAAATCGTTGGACAACCAGGGGGAGGCGCCGTTCAGAACGTGGAAGCGCAGATAGTTTTGCCAATCGGCCAGTGGCGTCGTGTTCAAGAGCTGTCCGAGGCTCGTCATGTAGCTCGGCTGGCGCACGAAGAGATCCGTGCGGCTGCCCAGGCCGCCGGCGTCGAGGAAAGCCTTCCACTCGATCTGGTCGCTCACCTTGCCGAGATCCGCCACCAAGTAAGGGTTGTTGGTCTTGGTGGCATCGCGATTGTCCTCCGGAGTCCAATGCGCGGTGGCGATCTTCATCTCGAGATCGTAGATCGCGCGCGCGCGAGCGGCTCCATCGCTCAGGCCGGCGAGCGTGAACAGCTTGGCGATGTATTCGGGATATTTGGCGCGAATCTCGGCGTTCTTCGCATCTTCCTTCAGATAGTAGTTGCGGTTGGGGAGGCCGAGACCCGACTGCGCCAGGTACACGGCGTACTTGGTGGAGTTCCGCGAGTCGACGTTGATGAACTGGACCAAGGGAACGGCGACGCCGAGCTTGCCGAGCTCGGCAAATGTGCGCGTCAGGTCCTTGACGTCGGCAATCTTGTCGATGCGATCGAGATACGGCTTCAGCGGTTGGGTGCCGAGAGAGTTGATCTTCGCCTCGTCCATCAGGCTGGCGTACAGATCGCCGATCTTTTGCTCTTCCGACCCAGCGCGGAGGCCCTTGCGCTTGGAGAGCTCTTCGATGATTTCGCGCTGATGCTTGTCGCTGCCATCACGGAGAATGGTGAAGCTGCCCCAGGTTGACTTGTCGGCCGGAATCTCGGTCTTGTCGATCCAGCCGCCGTTGACGTAGCGGTTGAAATCGTCTTGCGGCCGGACGCTTTCGTCGAACCCAGCGCGATCGATCCCCGATTCCAAGGGTGAGGCGATGCTCGTCCCGAAGACGGCCAACAGGCAGAGCACGGTGTAAGGCGCCCCGCGACCGCGGGGAACGAGTCGTGTCGACATAGAGCAGGCTCTCCAATCCAGGCGGTGTGGTCATGCCCGGCGGCGCGGGCGGCCGGGACCAGCGAGGTTGCCAGGAGATTAGTCCTGGACCGTCAGGGACACAAGATGGCGAGTTCCAACTCCGCTCTATTGCACCACCGTAGCCCGGGTCGTGAGGCTGCGACCGGCCTGGGTCACGAGTGGGCGCATGACCGCACCCCGGTTACTGCAACTGGTTGCGCAGGAACGTGTAGGCCAGCGCCCACATGTAGGCGGACTGCTTGTTGGTCGCCGCGCCGCCGTGACCGCCCTCGATGTTCTCGTAGTAGACGACGTCGTGGCCCTGGTCGCGCATCTTGGCCACCATCTTGCGCGCATGACCGGGGTGGACACGATCGTCACGCGTGGACGTCGTGAAGAGCGTTCGCGGGTACTTCACATCTGTTTTCACGTTGTGATAGGGCGAGAAACCCTGGATGAACTTCCACTCTTCCTGTTCGTCGGGATTGCCGTATTCGCCCATCCACGAGGCCCCGGCCAGCAGCTTGTTGTAGCGCTGCATGTCGAGAAGCGGCACTTGGCAGACGATGGCGCCCCAGAGGTCGGGGCGCATGGTGAGCATGTTGCCGACCAAGAGGCCGCCGTTCGAGCCGCCCATGCAACCCAGATGGCGCGGGCTCGTGATCTTGCGGCGCACGAGATCCTCGCCGACGGCGATGAAGTCCTCGTACGCCCGAGTGCGGTTGGCCTTGAGCGCCGCTTGGTGCCACTTGGGACCGAACTCGCCGCCGCCGCGGATGTTCGCCACCGCCAGGACGCCGCCGCTTTCGAGCCAGCCGGCGCCGCGCACACCGCTGTAGGACGGCATCTCGGAGACCTCGAAGCCGCCGTAACCGTAAAGCAATGTCGGGGCCGTGCCGTCGAGCTTCAATTTCTTGGGCGACACCAGGAAGTACGGCACGCGTGTGCCGTCCTTGGACACCGCCTCGTGTTGTGTCACCGCGAGATGACTGGCGTCGAAGTACACCGGCGTTTGCTTGAGCTTCTTGGCGGCTCCTGCTCCGGCCGCGCCCAGGTGCAGGCTGGTCGGCGTGGTGAAGTCGGCGATGGTCAGCCAGTAATCGTCGGACTCGCGACTGTCGACGGCACTGACCTTGATGGCGCCGAATTCGGGCAGTCCATTCATCGGCGTTCGAGTCCACGCGCCTTCCGTGTAGCGCAGCACGTAGAGCTTGTTACGCACGTTGTCGAGCTCGTTGAGAATGATGGCGTCGCGCGTCGGGGCGAACTCGGCCAGCGATTTGCGCTCCGTCGGCTCGAAGAGCATGTCGAAGGTGCGCTTGCCGCCGAGGAAATCGTCGAAATTGGCGGCGAGCAGCGCGCCGGCGGGCCAA
>Ga0075418_10002954_pt1 | contig 19424 bp, 19 predicted proteins | sample SoiMetdeltSBSDD2_FD_81776 | JGI IMG/M metagenome (GOLD analysis project Ga0075418, IMG submission 81776) | Bulk soil microbial communities from a Populus tree surrounding site in Tennessee, USA - Soil MetaG P. deltoides SBSDD2 | ecosystem: Environmental > Terrestrial > Soil > Tree plantation...
AAGCTGCTAAAAAAGCTAACGCGCATGAATTTATCAGCTCCCTACCAAAGGGCTATGACACCGTCGTTGGTGAACGCGGAGTTAAATTGAGCGGGGGCCAGCGCCAACGCGTAGCCATTGCCCGGGCCATTTTAAAGGATGCGCCAATCCTCATTTTGGACGAAGCAACCAGCGCACTCGACAGCGAAAACGAAGTGCAAGTGCAAAAAGCACTCTGGAAACTTATGGAAGGCCGCACAAGCCTGGTTATCGCCCACCGCTTAAGCACCATCCAGCGCATGGACCGGATCGTGGTACTCAAGGACGGGCGCATTATCGAACAAGGCAGCCACAAAACCCTCTTAAGCCAAAAAGGGCTATATGCCAGGCTTTGGTCGCACCAATCCGGCGGCTTTTTGGAGACAGCTTAAACACCCGAAATGTAGGGCGGTTCCAGATTAACGACCCCAATAGAGACTTGCGCGCCTTCGGCAATATTCTTATTGCTTGTAGGAATAGATTTTAGTGTAAAGGAAATTTTACGGCCGCCAATCTCAAAGGTATAGGTTTTTCCTACATCGTTGCCGGTAAAGGATTGCCTGCCTTGGACCGGAATCAAAAATGTCCCAGGCATCGTTCCTTTTTCGGCATTATCGTCTGCGCCGATTACCTTGAGTGACAATGTTCGCTGCTTATCGGCGTCCGTATATATAGAGCTTAGTTCAAAATAAATACTCGAAATCGTTGCCGTAGAACCGTTCTTTTTGTTAACAGTAATTTCTGTAGGGGTAATGGGAATCCGAGCCAGCCGAGGTTTACCCAATTTGTGAGTTATGGTATCCAGGGCGCAGGTTGTCTCTCCTAAACCTATTTTGGCGATCTCATGCGGCTTAATGGCGCCCAAGTTTTTTAATGCAACACCGTTGAGAGGGTCCGGATCACCAGAACCGAATCGATAGCCACCCATTACGGTACTGTTGTCCCCGTATTCGACATTGACACAGTTCAAACTAATTACGCTGCCACAGGCATCCGAAAGTGCATTACTGTGCCCGAGGCCAACAGAATGACCGCCCTCGTGCGTCACACCATAGGGGGTAAAATAGTCTTGATCATAAAACACCATGCCCATGCCTACGCCAGCATCGGCCGTAAAACAAGCGTTCTTTTGTTTCTGATTTATGACAATAATTGGCGTGGCGTCAGTCTCGGGACCGCCTCTTTGCGGCAGCACTGCGTTTAATAAAAGCCCGCGAAAATTCGGGACCTTTTTTTTACAAAAATCCTTTATGTTTTTTAGGCCTTCGATGGTCACTTTTTGCGGAGCTTTTACTTCTATTTCTGTTTGCGTAGACAAGGCTCCCTGGCCTGCGTTAGCTAACTCCAACCAACCTGCTTGGGTAATGGCAATCATTTCTGCTGCGGTTTTTTTTACCGGTTCAAAACCAGCGGCATTAATAGTTACCGGATAAATCGCAAAACGGGCTGGTTCTTGGGCTAGTTGTGGTTGTTGTTCCTCTGAGTTAGGGATAGTTTTTAATTCAACTGGCGATGAAGGTGGTGTCGCCCCTTCCTGCACGACAGGAGTTTGCTCGGGCAGCATGCCGGGTGTAACACTTTCACTCGTGCCCATAATTCCGGCGAAGACGGCCGCACCCACAACGAGAGTTTGCCTTACCCGGGTTCGTAACCGGTTTGCAAAACTGGGAATAATAGGCCGCGGAAAGACTTCCTGTGCAGCAACACCAGAAAAATTGTATTCCATAAGATAAATATCATACCATAAAAGTATAAATTATGCAACAAAGGATTGCCACCCGTGCCAAATTCTTCCTCTATGGCAGTTGCCAATCTGGGAATCCGGGTATTGGTGGCAGCAAAAATTGCGTCTGCTTCTTGAACCGTAGGAATATAAGTACCGAAATAATCTACGCCGGCGTATTCGGTCTGTGACATTTGCGGGCAGCTATTCTTTTTTGGCTTTTGGTTCTGACTCTGCCTCGGTGGCGTTGGTAGCTTCTTCGCCTTCAGCGGTTTCTTCGGTTGGGACTTCCTCTTCGGCGTCGCCGCCAGCAGCGTCATTAGCGGCTTGCAAGGCGCTTGGTTCAAAGACGGTTGCTACGGGGTGTGAAGGATCGGTCTTAAGCGTAACACCTTTGGGTACAATTAGGTCGGCAACAGTGACACTCTGGCCAGCTTCGACTAATTTCTCGGCATCAAAAAACAGGGCGTCGGGTAGTTCGGCTGGTACGGCTTCTACCTCGACTTCTTCTAACTGGTGCAAGACCACTAAGCCAGCGCGCTCGGCGGGCGTCGATTCATGCTCGTCAGCGTATTTAATGCGCACCGGTACTTCGGCGGTTACCTTTTCGTTGGCTTTAACGGCGTTAAACACTACATGCCGCAGTTGATGTTTTTTCGGGTCAAAATCGACTTGTTTAATAAGTGCAGTGTGGCGTTTGCCGTCAGCAACAATGATTACAGGGTGGCGTTTGCCGGCCTTTTGGTACAGTTTGCTTAGGTCCAAGTAAGGGGCCATGACAATGACTGACGGTTTTCCGTGGTCGTGGATCACGGCGGGTACCATGTTATCTTTGCGTAGTTGCTTTACGGCCTTGCCGGTAACTTCACGTGGCTGCAAATTCAGTAATAATTCTTCCATAACTCCTTGTATCCTGTTTAGTCCACCCCTTTAGTGTAGCATAGGTCGCTATAGTCGCCGGAATTATGGTAGGCTAGACATATGCTTGACGTAACGTCTTGGATAGAAGGTGCCGGGGTTGTAACCGGGTTGCTTATTCTTGGGGCAATTGTGTTTGCCGAATCGGGCCTTCTGATTGGCTTCTTTTTACCCGGCGACACATTGTTGTTTACCGCTGGCTTTTTTGCCGCCCAAGGCCATTTGCCAGTAGCCGCGGTAATACTGGTTATTTTTGCCGCCGCCGTTATTGGTGATAACGTCGGATACACCATTGGCAAACGGTTGGGTCGGCGGCTGTTCAAAAAAAAGAATGGGCTAGTATTCCGTCAGGAATACATACAAAAAGCCGAAACGTTTTACGAAAAACACGGCGGCAAAACCATGATATTCGCCCGCTTCATGCCAGTCGTACGCACCTTTGCGCCTATGGTGGCCGGCGTTAGCCAAATGGACCGACGGCGGTTTGTTGTATACGACCTTATTGGAGCTGCTTTTTGGTCAACGTTGTTGGTCCTACTTGGCTTTTGGTTTGGCCGGCTCATCGACCCACATGTCGTAGAAAAGTTCCTGGTGCTAGCCATTGTATTTGCCATGGTTATAAGCTTTGGGCCGACTATTTTGCATTTAGTCCGCGAAAAACGCCTGCGCAATTTCATCACCCGGCGGTTTAAAGCCTTCTCTCGCAATAAAGAGGAATTGTAGAACGACAACGGTAAGGCTACACTAAAGGTATGCTCGAACCAGAGAGCTTACTTGGTGGAATTAGCGTAATCGGTGCACTGGCGATTATTGCGGCACTCGTGTTTGCCGAATCTGCATTTTTGGTCGGCCTGTTTGTGCCTGGCGGTGACACGTTGCTCATTGTCACGGGTATTTTGGCGGCACAGGGCAGCTTGCCGCTTGTGGGTGTTATGATTGTTATTTTTTTGGCAGCTGCCATTGGCGACAATGTCGGCTATTATATTGGTGAAAAAACAGGGCCAAAGGTCTTTAAACAAAAGGGCGGTATATTTTTCCGCAAAGAATACGCCGAATGGGCAGCCGCGTTTTACCAAAAACACGGCAGCAAAACGGTGGTTATAGCTCGTTTTATTGCCTACGTGCGCACATTTGTGCCGCTGCTGGCTGGTATTGCCAAAATGCCGCGCCTTAAATTTACCTTTTACAATATTTTTGGTGCGTTATTTTGGACTCTGTCGCTGGTGTTACTGGGGTATTGGTTGGGTAAAGAATTCGCCGATTTTATTGAACGCTACATTTTGCCATTCACAATCTTAGGATTACTTTTACTCTTTAGCCCAACCATTATTTACCTTGTCCGAATCTTGCTTGCAAAATTTAAAAGGTAGCCTGCAGAAGTTACCTAGTTATAGGTAGACAATTATACCTAAGCAAATAATACTATATTCGTTCTTTATTTCTGGAAAACCAGTTGAACAGGCGCGTCCTCAATGTTTGCGTTGAAATGGTCTGGAGGCTCTCGTAGGCTTTAGTACTTGTTATATTTATGTTTACAGTATGCACAATGGCTTCTGCATCTGACAAAGTTTTCTGAGGCATATAGAAATATTGACTTTTGGGCGAAGTTACTTCTTCCATAAATTGTGCTGCGAATGCATCAATTAGATTCTTATATTGCTTCTTGATCTCGTCGACATGTGTGTTAGCATTTGATAATTCGGCAAGGTAACTTTTGGTGTAATCTGCTAGTGCGGCTTGCAAATTTGCACGTATCTGCTCCTCATTCTTCACAAAGAAAGTATTGTTATACCTTACAATTTCGTCATAAAGCCGGCATTTTTCGTAAAAAGAATTGATTTCGATTAACTCATCGGAGTTAAGGTCTCGGGCAAAAAGATATTTATGCTTTTCCCATTGCGACGTGGGTAATACAAACACATCTTCCTTAATTAATTTATCTTTTACGATTGATTCTTTAGCGGTTTGTAAATGTTTTTGGGCATTTTTAATCTCTAATAGTACTGTGCTGGCTGCATCTCTTTTTGTATCGTTGCGTCTTTTCTGATAAATGATATAAGCCACCAGTCCAACTGCGATAGTGACTAGACAGCTAATAATCGTAGTGAAAAATTCACTTTGATAAAAAGATTCTTGCCGCACTCCCTCTTGCATACTTACTAGTGTGCCGAACTGTAGCTATATTGCAAGCAGTAGCTTTTTATTTTATCTAATTTTATTTCTGAACTTACTTGCAAATGATTCTAATCTGAGAGACTGCGCCATTAAATGGGATGTTCTGAAACTTATGAATAGTCCTGTAATTGCATTGCGATAAGTAGCTTTTAAGTCTGAATTCGCCACACGATTCGCCATGCGCGATCGAGGAGTATCCGACGACTTTTTCTCTGGCATAATCTTAGTATAGCAAATCGCCGGAAATAGATATAACGAACCGGCCACTTACATTTCTATAGACTCTTTTTGTATATATACAAAAATTTGAAAGACACTACAAAACTGTCCTATAGCATCTTTTTGAGGAACTGGCCGGTGTAGGATTTAGCGACTTTGGCGACCTGTTCCGGGGTGCCTTCGGCTACGATAATACCGCCGCCCGAACCGCCTTCTGGACCCATGTCAATTATGTGATCGGCACTTTTGATGACGTCTAGGTTATGCTCAATTACGACCATACTGTTCCCGGTGTCAACTAACGCATGCAAAACATGCAGCAATTTATCAACGTCAGCAATGTGCAAACCAGTGGTCGGTTCGTCCAAAATGTACAAGGTACGGCCAGTGGGGCGGCGCGAAAGTTCGGTTGCCAATTTAATACGCTGCGCTTCGCCACCGCTCAAAGTTGTGGCAGGCTGGCCAAGGCCGATATATCCTAAGCCTACGTCAACTAAGGTTTGCAATTTACGGGCGATGGCCGGAATGGTGCCAAAAAAGTCTAAGGCTTGTTCGCACGTCATATCCAGTACATCACTGATGGTCTTGCCTTTGTAGTGGATTTCGAGCGCCTCGCGGTTGTAGCGCTTGCCATGGCAGACTTCGCACGGCACATACACGTCCGGCAAAAAGTGCATTTCTATTTTGATAATGCCATCACCAGCACAGTTTTCGCAGCGTCCACCCTTAACGTTAAAACTAAAACGCCCTGGTGTGTAACCGCGCAATTTGGCTTCTGGCATACTAGCAAATAAGTCCCGGATTGGCGCAAACAAACCAGTGTACGTTGCCGGGTTAGACCGGGGCGTACGGCCAATGGGCGACTGGTCGATAATAATCGCTTTATCGAGCTGCTTAATACCCTCAATGTCGTCGTGCTTCCCTGGTACAGTATTGGCACGGTGCAAGCGTGCCTGCAACTCTTTGGCCAGAATATCGTTGATCAAACTGGATTTTCCCGAGCCGGAAACACCGCTAACAACCACCATTTTGCCGAGCGGTATTTCAACGGTCACATTGCGCAGATTGTTTTCGCGCGCACCACGGATTACCAGTTTTTTGTCATTGCCAGCGCGCCGTTTTTTGGGCACAGCAATTTGTTTTTTGCCGGATAAATAGTGGCCAGTAATACTGCCCGGGGTTTTCTCTACCTCGGCGGGCGTACCTTGGGCCACAATGTGCCCACCGTGCACGCCAGCGCCCGGGCCGATGTCTAACAAATAGTCGGCGGTGCGGATGGTGTCTTCGTCGTGTTCCACCACTAACACGGTGTTGCCGAGGTCGCGCAAATGCTTGAGCGTGGCGATTAGGCGGTTGTTGTCGCGCTGGTGCAGGCCAATACTTGGTTCGTCAAGCACATACAACACGCCTTGCAAGCCGCTACCAATCTGGGTGGCTAAACGGATACGCTGCGCTTCGCCGCCAGATAACGTCGTTGCACTACGGAGCAACGTCAAATAATTTAGGCCAACGTCTTGCAAAAAGCCCAGCCGCGCGTTGACTTCTTTTAAGATCATGTGGGCAATTTTGGTGTCTTTCTCGCTTAATTTGAGCGTTTTGAAGAATTCCAGGGCTTCGTCGATAGCCAAATTACAGATGTCCATAATCGAGGCATCACCTACGGTAATAGCCAGCACTTCCGGCTTTAGGCGTTGCCCTTTGCACGAATAACAAGGGCGCTGCACCATAAAACGCTCGATGTCAGTGCGCATAAAATCGCTTTCGGTCTCTTTATGGCGGCGTTCAAGGTTGGGGATGACGCCTTCGTACGTCGTATCGAAGCTACGGCCGAGGCCGAGCGAAACGCGGTACATCTCGTTGCCAGTGCCATACAAAATTTTGTCCAGCTGGTCTTTGGTGAGTTCGCCAGTGGGCACATGCAGGCTAAAGCCGTACCGGTCAGCTACAGCCGCCATTTTTTTCATGTACCAGGCGTCGACGTTTACGCGGTTAAATGGGCGGATGGCGCCCTCGGCGATGGTAAGTTTGCCGTTGGGGATAACAAGCTCTGGGTCGACCTCCAGCCGCGAACCAAGGCCGGTACACACCGGGCAAGCGCCTTGCGGCGAATTAAAGCTAAATGTGCGCGGTTCTAGCTCGGGGATGGCAATTTCGGGGTGATCGATACAGGCGTACATCAAAGAATATATGTGTTCTTCGTTGGTGTCGGCGTTTAGCACGCGCACTTTGCCGTCGGCGATGTCGAGTGCCTGTTCGACAGATTGTGCCAAACGGGTCCGACTGTCATCGTCGTTAACCAGGCGGTCGGCTACAACCTCAATTGTATGTTTGTAGTTTTTGTCTAACTCCGGGAATTCATCTAACGCATACACCACGCCGTCAACACGCACACGGGCAAAACCGGCGCGCTGGTACTGTTCGGGAATATGCTCGAAAGCGCCTTTTTTGGCTGCCACTACAGGGGCCAAAATCATCAAGCGCGTACCTTTGGGCAAACCAGCGATTTGCTCGATGATATTAGCCGCGGTTTGGCGTGTCACCGGCTTGTTACACAATGGGCAGTGCGGCACGCCAATACGGGCATAGAGCAAACGCAAATAATCGTAAATTTCGGTTACAGTGGCCACTGTAGAACGCGGGTTGCGGCTAGTCGACTTTTGGTCGATGGAAATTGCAGGCGATAACCCGTCAATCTGGTCGACATCCGGTTTTTCCATTAAGCCCAAGAACTGTCGGGCGTAGCTGCTAAGGCTTTCTACATAACGGCGTTGGCCTTCGGCGTAAATCGTATCGAAAGCTAGGCTAGACTTGCCCGAACCAGACAGTCCCGTCACCACCACCAGCTTATTGCGTGGCAGCTCAACATCAATATTTTTTAGGTTGTGCTCGCGCGCACCCTTAACTACTATTTTCTCAGCCATAAACAGATAGATTATAGCGTAAAACAAACAATTTTTCTACCCTGATGGGGACGCAAAAATATCTGGCGGCAAAGGGCTATCTATTTCAGAACCAACTACCAGTTTTCCTAGGTACACCTGGCGTATTCCTACTTCGGCACGCGCGTCACCAATAATAGCACGCAGCTTTTCTTTTTGCTTCGGTGTCAAACGAGGCCGGCGTTCAGAGGTGCCGCAATAAAACAAATTGATATGCGGGAACCGAGACCTGACCGGTAAAGCAAACCCTCTAACTTCATGCGCCGCAAGACGGGCAACATCCGCTTGTCGTTTTAAGACGCCTACAGAAAGATACTCCAGCTTCATCCCCATTGACTTAGGAGAGGCTTTATAGGGTATACAAGGATTTGTAAGGTATACTGGAATTTCTGGCATGGGGAGCGTATTAATCATTTCATGAAACGCTTGGAGGTCAAATGCATCGGTCAACAGTCGGCCAGTTACAGACGCGCTGTCTTTTTGGCTTGTAAAAGTAATGCCCAGCATCGGCCGAGGTGTTACAAGGTCCTGGTCTAAACCCTCTTTGGTACAGTATCCAATTATGTTGGCTTGAGCAATAGCCATCACTGCCCGCAGCTGTACACGCGAATCATAACGTAGCCCCTGGTAAAGACCAAAGGGCGGATAGCAGTTGGGGAGGATATTTGACATGCTTAAAAACTATATCTTAATATACTTAAAGTTACCGGTCAATCGATGGAGTATACTAGGCGTATGAGTCGGCTTTATAAGCGGTGGAAGAAGATTCCTAAAGCGGTGCGCAAGCCATTGGTTTTTATTGTTGGGTTTGCGGTTGTTGGCGCAGGTTTGTTTATGCTAATTTTCCCAGGCCCGGGTTGGGCAGCTATTTTTGTGGGTTTTGCTATTTTAGCTACCGAGTTTGCCTTTGCCGAACGCGTGCGCGATTGGATGGTCAAAGAGTTGAAGCGAATCGTCAAAAAACTTCAAGTTTTCTGGCATAGGCTACGACAAAAAATTCGCAGCAAACATTCCAGCTAGACTAATAGCGCCCAGTGGAGCACTAGCCCGAATAGCCACTTCCTCTACTCTTGCAGCCCGAGGGTTAGCATGAACCCACAAAATCGATGAATCCCTAACCTCGGTAATGATACCGACGTGCCCCGCAACTATTTGTTGTCGCCCATCGACCATGTATAAGCGAGGGGTCACCAACAAAACGCCAACTGCCGGTTCCGAGAGGGCTAAGCCATACTTCTCGTCTTGAGCTGCCTGCCAAAAATCACGCACATGGCGCAGACCGTTCTGCGCGTATTTTTTCCTTTTCATTTTAAGGATAGATGCTAGAACAAGACCAGAACAGTCAAATGCCGGACCAAGCCCGTCCGAAAAGCATAATTCTTCTTGGCGGTCCTCAAAACAGTTGCCAGCAAAATCTTGATGATATACCGAAGGTGCCCCTATGAATGAACGCGCCGATTCAATAAATTGTTGTACGTTATTTGCAATAAACCTCCCTTAAAAGTAAGTACTTTCAAGGAAAGCCTATTGGAATCCTGACCACGTTTTTATGTGTTTATTAAGTAACATATCTAGTCGCTTTCGGGCATGATGCTCTCGGCATAGAGCTTCATTTCTTCTAGTAAGTATTCCTGGTGGCCGGTTAGGTTGCCACTTGCCGCAATCTTTTGTAAACGATGCAAAAACTGAGCTACTTTGCTTCGATCGCCACCATGTAGCAGTTTGCGGGCACGATAATCCTCCCACACTGCGCGCTCGTCGGACGAAAGGGTTTTGGGGAAATTACGCGCTTTGTAAAGTGGCAGTAGCGTAGTTAAGCGTTGGTCGGTAAAGCGTAAGCCCAAATTGCCCAACTCTTGAGGGGTCGCGGCACGCACGACCCGCATGGCTTGTCTGTCGGGTTCGTCAAAAAAGCCGTCGTATAGTTGCCCATCGACATCTTGTTCGGTGCTGATTAGCGTGGTTTGTGGCTTGGTCTCGAGCAACTCGTCGGCTTTACAGAGGCGCTCGGCTAGGTCACCCATTTGCCGCAAGGTATGTAGGTGTTTCTGAATAGTTGGCATGTCGAGTTGTAAACGCTGCTGGCTGGCCTCGTCCAGTACGCCTAGTGGCGCAAGGGCCGGGCAATGGTTGTACTGCAGCTTTTTGACTGGTAGGCGCGGTTCGTCGCTGTCTTTTTTCCAGCGCCATTTTTCGGCCAATTGCTCCGGCGTCAGGTTTTTATATTCGGCGGGGTCGTGGCGCAAATCGCACACAAACACCGAGCCACTGCGCTTGGGGTGGGCGCAAACACGCACGGCGACGGTGGTTTTTTGAAATTCCGAAGCGTAACGGCCGCTGGTGTACACAAACGGTTCATCCTTTTCGACCAGTTCGGCAATGGCTTTTTTAGTGCGCATGCCAAACAGGTAGTCGAACAGCTTAGTCTGTTTATTGCGAATGAGCCGCGCGACCTCTATAGTGGCCTGGACGTCGCTTAAAGCATCGTGTGCGGCCTCGTGGTTTAGCTTGTTAAGGCCGGTCAATAGTTCCAGCCGGTTTGTTGGTTTGCCATGGATATCAAACGGCCAGGCAATGCCATCTGGGCGCAGGGCGCGCGTCATACGCACCACATCTAGCAAATCCCAACGCGAGCGGTCATCTTGCCATTGCCATTCGTACGGGTCGTAAAAGTTGCGGTAATGCAGGGCGCGCATAAATTCGTCGTCAAAACGTACGGTGTTATAGCCGACAAAAATAGTACCCGGCGTGGCCACTTGCTCAGTAAAACGGTGCAAAAACTCGGCTTCGGTGTAACCGTCTGCCAGGGTTTGTTGGGGCGTAATGGCGGTTATAAGTACGGCGTCGGGGTCGGGTAAAATATCGGCAGTCATTTTGATGAGTTCATTGACCGGCTCGCCAATTGGACGAAGTTCCAAGTCGGTCCGCTGGCCGGCAAACTGCATAATCCGTGCCTCGCGGGGGTTAAATCCGCTTGTTTCCAGATCATAAAAGAAAAAACTGGCAGCCATGTGTACCAGTGTAACAAATAATTTCTTACAAACCTCGGTGTGATAAAAATCACTTTTATAAAGCTATTGCTTTTTTGTAAACATAATGGTACAATAACTCACAACTAACTAGAGGAGTGTCCCTATGGGTCTTCACCTAAGCCAAACTTATTATGACAACCAGACTGCCCTTGCGTATGAAACGCCTGAACAGGCAGAGACTAGGCAATGGAACGAGGACATGGCCCATGGCCCGCACGACGAAGCTGACGCTACATCAGTGCGAGGGTTCGCCCTGGTTTGCATATTAGGTGCTTTAACTGTAGGAACGGCGTCTGCTATTGCCATTAATAATAACTGGGGTAACGATGTTATTCGCAACCCCCAAGTCGACACTGGTAACAACCTCCAAAATCAAAACATGCCTCAACCCGCAGGAACCTATCTTCCTGAAGATCCTAGGCTTGCACGAATCGTTGTCACCAATACTTGGTCACAACAATAATAAGCTGGTCAGTAAATAAACTCGCCGTGGTGGGCAATTTGAATAGTGTTGCCGGGGCTAATACCCTGGCGTACTAATTCGTGCATAATACCGGTCCGCCGCATAATATCACGAAGGCGCTCAACGCCAGCCGGGCTGGCAAAATCGGTACGTTTGGCAAAACGCTCAATTTTTGCACCTTTGACTACAAAAATATCTTCCTGTTTAGTTACCTGCCAGGCTTCTTCGGTGTCTTCGAGCGTAATGGTAGGGATATCCTCAACACTGTTAGGCGCATGTGCTTGCTCGGCCAGCCGTTGGGCATCTACCGTTTTTTGGACCGTGCGCAACAGTTCTGGGATGCCCTGCTTACTTTGCGAAGAAATAGCAAGTAATGCCGTGCCCTGGGGTACGATTTTTTTGAGCTTAGCCAATTGGTCGTTCACAATATCTGCGTCAAGTCCCTCAATTTTACTAAGTACTACAATTTGCGGTTTGTTGGACAAGTCAACTTTGTAGGCCTTGAGTTCCTGCAGGATGGTTTTGTAGGCGCTTACAACATCTTCTTGGTAGGCATCGATGAGGTGCACAAGTACAGCGGTGCGCTCAACATGGCGCAAAAATTCGTCGCCTAACCCTTTACCTTGGGCTGCGCCCTCTATAAGGCCAGGGATGTCGGCAAACAGCAGGCCAGTCGAGCCCTCGACGTCCACTACGCCAAGGTTAGGAATAAGCGTGGTGAAGGGGTAATCGGCAATTTCGGGTCGTGCGTTACTAATAACGCTAAGTAGCGTGGACTTACCGGCGTTGGGCAGGCCGATGAGTCCGACGTCTGCAATCATTTTGAGCTCTAGGTTCAAAGGTTTTTGTTCGCCTTGCTCGCCCTTTTCGGCGATGCGCGGTGCCTGGCGGGTGGAACTAACAAAGTGGGCATTGCCAAAGCCGCCTTTACCACCCTTGGCGAGTACCGCCTCTTGGCCGTCGACGGCGAGGTCGGCCAGCAGCGTGCCCTGTTCGTCAAAAACAACCGTGCCAACCGGGACTAACACGCGTAAATCGTCGGCGGTTTTGCCATGTTTGCGGCGTTTTTCGCCCGAGTTGCCAGATTGCGCGCGCAGTTCTTTCTCGTACCGAAATGCAGCCAAAGTGTTGTGGTTACGGCTGGCGACAAACACCACACTGCCGCCGTTACCACCATCGCCGCCATCAGGGCCGCCTTTATCGATAAATTTCTCGCGGCGAAAACTGAGCTTGCCGTTGCCGCCATCCCCTGCAATCACTGTAACCGTTACTTTATCTATAAAATGCATGACTAGTGAATATAGTTAATAGAACGGGCCTGGTCGGCCGGGATTAATTTCCAGTCAATTTTACCCCAACCACCATAAGGGGTAGCGTCGGTCATAGATTTTTGGCCGTGCGAGTTCATTTCGGAGATCCACACACTACCGTCGGCATTTACCACCTCGACGACGGCCACGTGGCCAGGGCGGCGGGTAGAAGAAGTTACGGCCACAGCCCCTGAAGCTGGGTTGCGATTTACTGTGTAGCCTGCCACAGCCGCACGGTCATCCCATGTCCAGGCGTCACCAAAGTTAGAAGGAATCGCCCTACCCAGCTGTGCACGGCGGGCAGCCGCATAGTATGTACACCAACCGGCATCATATCCGTTGCTACCAAACACGGCCACAAATGGGCGGCTTACCACTGGTGCCGCTACCTGGCCGCCGGGCACTACTATTCGTTCGCCAACCTTTAAGCCAGTCAGCTCAACATCGTTAAAAGCAATGAGCTGATCTTTGTTGGCTCTAAAGCGCTGCGCCAGGGTATCGGGGGTATCGCCGGCCTTTACGGTGTAGACTAACCCGTTAATTGGCGGAATCAACAGCGTTGTTCCAGCGGCGACATTATTGTTGCGCAGGTTGTTGGAACCCATAATACTTTCGGACGTCACGCCAAATTTAGCAGCAATACCCGAAACGTTTTCGCCGGCCTGCACCGTATATTCAGTAATATCAGCTTTGGTTTTAGAGGTCGTGCTAAGCGCTTGCGGCTTAGCCACAGCCAAAGAGTCGGCAGGGGTTACGGCAAGTTCGATACCGGCACTGTCGGCGTTGTTTTTAACCGACACTGTTTCGGCTAAGGCCACGGACTGCGCTACGTTGGCAGCAATTTCGGCCGATGACAATTGGTCGATCGGATTAGCCACGCTCGCCGTAAGCACGCTGCGGTTCAACACATCCTCGGCACCCGAACCGCGTATAGTAAAAAACCCGATCGCACCCAACAGGATCAGGTTAAAAGCCACCAAGCCAAAACGAACCATGCGTTTGTTGTACGACAAGCGTTGAATCAGGGTAGTAAATGGCGCACCAAATCGTGTCCACATTTTACCCAACACCGACAATTCGGCGCCCGTGGTTGTGCCTTTTGAAAATAAACGACTAATAATACACTCCTGGCGTTAATCGCCTACTCTGTACTTTAGTTGGGACGGATAAAACAGAGGAATCCCTACAGAGGTAGCGTCCACCTGCAACAGAGTAATCCTCTATCCGCTACAGCCTTAAGTATACCACGAATAGGCCTTAAGCAACCGGTGAACGACCTGGCACGTATGTTCTTAGCACCTCGGAAACGCAAAATGTGCTATTCAAGCGCATTTTGTGACCCGCACGTGCTAAGAAATACGTGCCAGGTCGTTCACCGCCCCCGGCAAACTTTAGTACAGTACTGCTGTGTCGCCGCTTCGTGCTCGGCCAAGGTTTTTGAAAAATGAGTAATTCCGTCGTCACCAGCTACAAAGTATAGCCAATCTGTATTGACAGGATGGGCTACGGCTTGTAGCGACACTTCACTGACGTTACTAATTGGCGTGGGTGGCAGCCCCGGGTGCAGGTAGGTGTTGTAAATTGAATCGTGCTTGACCGTCAGTGGTGCACCATCCAACCGAGCACCGTAATACGCCGTCGGGTCGGCCTGGAGCGCCATGTCGATGCGCAACCGTTTTAGGTACGCCTGAGCAACTTGTTCGCGGTCGGCCTTGCTTGAGGCCTCCTTTTCAATAATCGAAGCTAGGATAATACCCTCGTAAGTGCTTAGCCCTTGGGCGGCAAACGCTTGGCGTAGTTCGGGTGTCAGCCGGTTACCCATTTCGGCTAGCGATTGGCCCACGACTGTTTGGGCTGTGGTGTTTCCTGCCCGCTGGAATGACTCAGGGTACAAGTAGCCCTCCAGATTTGCCGAAGCCGGCTTGTCCACTAACGCCGGGTTATCAGTGTGATTAGCCGGGTCAAGCGCCGCATCAACATCGGCTTCGGAGAACCCGTAGGCTAACAAGGCTGCGCGTATTTGGTCAAGCCGTTGGCCAGGCAAGATAGTCACCAGGTCGGTGGTAATTTTACCGTGGGTCAGTAAGGTCACAATTTCGGCCACGCTTTGTGCCGGATAGAACGAATACGTACCGGCCTGCAGGTCGCTGCGCGCCTCTTTACTGCTAACATACAACTTAAACGCCCAAGCACTACGGATCAGTCCCGCCTCTTGCAGCTGCTTGCCAATATCTTCTATGGTCGACCCCGGCTCGATAGTCACCGTTTGCACCGTTCGGTTACCTGGATCTACGGCCTTGAGGTTAGCAAAATATGCCTGGCGCACCGCCACAGTAACCCCAATTACCAATGCAATGCCAATGCAGGCCAAAAGAATAATACGGCGCGGCCAGCGGCGAGGGCGTTTTTTAACGGCGTACTTCATGCCAACTTATCCTTGTGCTCGTGCAAAAAGTCTTCGAGAATGTACGTCGCCGCCAGGGCGTCGATGTCACCTTTGGCGTACGGTTTACCGCGTGCCTGCAGCTCTTCCTTGGCCTGGCGTGAGGTAACGGCCTCGTCCTGCCAGTAAACTGGCACGCTTAGGTGTTGCTCGAGCTCGTGCCCAAAAGTCTCCACTGTCCGCGTTTGCGCCGTTTCCTGGCCTTCCAAACCGCGCGGCAAGCCAAGTACCACCCCCACGGCGCGCTGTTCCTGCACTAGGGTTACAATATCGTGCAGAATACTATCGGTATTTTGTAGGGTTTGCAAAGGATGCGGCAACAATGCCGGCAAGCTGGCTTGGGCAACGCCGATACGCTTGGCGCCAATATCTAGCGCAATAACACTACTGGCTTGTGTTTGATGATTCACCGGAAGGTAACGGCTCCTCGATAACAATCGTTATCTTACTCGCCTTTTTAGGGATAGACGACACCCAAAACGGGCTGTAACTGACGTCGACTGCCGTCACGCCCGGGTAAGCTTTGATTAGTTCTTCGGCTTCGTTGGCTTTTTTGCCAGCAACTTGTTGGCTAAGTTCATCCTCCTTGAGGTCGGTACCGGCAATAACTTTTGTCTGGAAGCCAATAGTCACCCCGTCCGGCTGCGTGCTAAGCTGCGTAAAAATAGCGCTCTCTAAGCCGTAGTCGATGATGCTTTGCTTGCTTGGGTCAATTTTGGCTTTGGCTTGTTCGGCAGCCAACTTTTCGAAATCCTCGTCTTTTGCACCGAGCATGGTGTAAACCACCTCTTGCGTGACAGTCACTGTCTCTGCTTTATCGCCAGCGTTGGCGCTCTGTTTTGTGGTGGGCGTCGTGGTAGCAAAGCTGCTTTCGATGGGCCTATAGCCGCCATCTTTGAGCGCTTGTATGACTTCCATTCTAGCCGACTCTAAATCTTGTGTGCCGATTTTTTGTTTAGCGCCATCAATATCTGCTTGGGATATAACTTTTTCGATTAGGTCAGTGCCGCCGCTGGTTGTCCCTGTTGCCGCCACATCCGACCGCCCAGCTACTGTAAACGAACCAGAATCGATGTTCGAGCCCGCGCCCCCGGCTTGTGCAGTCACCTTAATGTTACTGGCCTTAAAATTAAGACATGTGCCATCAAACGTGCCACCGCCAAAGGTGGCTTTTTCTTGGGTAATGAACGTCTTGCCGCTTGAGGTCACACCCGTCCCAGCCGGCACAGCCGCTGGCGTCGACAACGAGCTACAATTTTTGGCAGTCATATCAATTTTGCCCGTAGCTTTTTCGCCGTTGTTTTGTTGGCCGGTGGCCGGCACTTCTTGGCTAAGCGTCTTTTTGAGCTCTTGCTTGTGAGCAGGAACAATCGCCTGGGCCGTGTCTAGGGTTACGGCTTCGCCTACTTTGAGGTGCACATCTTGGCTAATCTCAATCACAGTACTGTCCGTGGAAACAATCACCTTGGCCTTGGGGAGCACCATAAACGCCATAACACTTCCCACAATCAGCAAAATAAGCCCGGCTCCGCCCAAAAAAAGCAGCTTGCGGAAGCGGTTGAAGTTAGGAATTTTGAATTTTTTAAACGGGCTCTTGCCGGTTTTTTTAGCCGATTCTGTGTCGTCGGTATTTGGTTCGTCGTCATCCAGCTCGATAGTTTCTTCTTCGTCGCCGTTTAGTTCGGCCAGGCTTTTACGCTTGTCTATAGCCGGCTCGTCGGCTTCTTCCTCAACAATATCGGCTTTGTCATCCAGCTCCGGTGCGTCGGGCACTTCCGGCTTGGATTGTAAACTTTTGGCCACATGCAGGCCTACACCGCCAGCAAGGGGCGTTACGTTAGGGTCGCCGGTAATCAACACCACGTTTTTCTTGGCATGGTCGGCCGAACGCTTCAAAAGCTTCATGTTAACAATACTTTGGAATGCGGACGCACGTTTTGGCAGCACCAAAGCCACAATTTTTTGCGGGCTAGCCTGTAGTTTGTCGATGATAGTGGTAATTTCGTCGTCTACGTCGATGTAAATAACATCTTTGCCTGCGGTTTTGTCGCTCATAAGCGAAGCATCCTATCAATTTTATCTTTGACCGAGTTGCCGGTGGCGGCCGAAAATTGCATAGTATCCAGACCGACGCGCAGCAAACCCATTGCGGTTATGAATGTATGGTCGGTGATCGAGCCGGTTTTGTCAACAATGCCCACAACTTGCTCTGGCTGAATGTGCTGGACGGTCGGTTTGCGGGTAAATGGCAGCTTGGTGTACCAATCACTTTTGTCGAGCTTGTCCATAAGCAGGTCGAGGCTGGAACCTCCCCCACACAGCAACAAACGGTGCGGTAGGGTGTCGAGCTTGGTAAATTCGGCTAGCGCCAGTTCTACGCCACTAATCCAAACATCGAGCGTTTTGTTGAGAATACCCTCTAGCGCGGCGACTTTATTTTGGGGCAATTTGCCGCTACTTAGACTTACTTTGAGGGTTTCGGCAGTGCTAAACTCCACACCTAGCTCGCGTTCAATGGCGCGCGTAAAAGCCCGCCCGCCGATGCCGAACATTTTAGTCCCTTGCACGCCGCCGTCGGTAATGACGGCGATATCTGTTGTGCCACCGCCGACGTCCATTAAAATGGCACTCATGCTAGCGTTGGCGTCGTCACCAATTACCGAACGCGACACCGCAAATGGCTCGGCCGCCACTGCTAACAAATCGAGGTCAAGCTGCTGCGAGGTGCGCTCCAACGCGCCAATATGAATTAACGGGGCAAAAGCAGTATACAGCTGGATAACCACATCCCGCCCCTGGAAGCCAATCGGGCTGGTCACCTTGTAGCCGTCAATTTCGATTGTTACTAGCGCGCTGTTTACCAAGCGCACATCTACCTCTTTGCCGCCTAGTTCCCAGGCAAGTTGCTGTTTGGCTTTGGTTTCAGCGCGGCCCTGCACGAGTTTGATAATTTTTTCGAACTCAGGCAGGTCCAGTACTTTGTCTGGTGTTTTACGGCTTACCCGAACAGTTGTGGTGGTACCTTTAACTAATTCGCCTGCAATGCCAATGACGCTGGAACGCACACTCACACCAGCCTGCTCCTCGGCCTGGGCTAGAGCTTTGTCGCAATTTTCCACTACACCGCCAATGTCGGCAATTGCCCCGGCTTGCATATCGCTCAAATTTTGATGTGCACGGCCAACGCCTACAACCTCAAGCCCGCCATCGCTTACTTGGGCAATCAAGGCTTTAACGTTTTCGGTACCAATGTCTAGCGCCACCACATACTTTTCGTCGTTGGCCGGTTTGTGGTTTTTAGCCACCTTGGCATTAACTTCGCTCGCCTTAGCTGCAACTTTATCCGCAAACCCTCGTACGGAGCTTTTGACTTTATCAAGCATAATCAGGTCAATTATATCACGCCAGATCTTAGTAGTATGAAGTATGCTACAATACAACTTCAAAATATGCGCAACCCAAATGCCCCTACAGGCACAGTAACCGAATTTTTTCGTGAGCCAAATATGGCATTCTTTGCAAGCCGCATTGCGCCCGAAATGGCACAAAGATTAGGCCGGAAGTTGCTTGTTGGAATAGTCGGGTGTAGTTCGGGCGAAGAGGCGTGGTCGCTTGCCGCCGCCTTAACCGTACAAGACGTCCCGTATGCAATTGAGGCATTCGATGCCAACCAAGAAGCACTAAATCAGGCCCAAAAACCTTATCCGCTTAAAAAATTTGATGAAATTGCTCTTGGTGTGAAGGTCAACAAATTTCCCAAGTCATGCGTAAATTACTTTACTAAACACACCGTATGGCCAAAACGCGGTGTTTACGTGTCGCCGTCCTTAAAGCGGTTGGCAACTTTTACGAAACTTAACGTTCAGCACAATCCCATCCCCGCAGGGCGCTATGATGCGGTCTTTATGACTAACGTACTGTACCACTACAAACCCGAGGAGCAAGTTGAACTTTTTGCCAATGTAATGCCAGGGTTAACACATAAAGGCTTATTTACAGTCGGTTGCTACAAAGGGGACCTAACTGCCGCAGGCCACTTAGCAAACCATTTTCCCATTACCCCTATGACGGGCACAGGTCGTTGGGATGGCACTTTTTTTACAGTAAAAGATGAGGGCGCTAAGAGGTAACGCTCTCTTAGGCCAACACCGCCTTGATGCGGCGGATGCCGGCCGAACTGGATT
>Ga0075418_10002955_pt1 | contig 19423 bp, 18 predicted proteins | sample SoiMetdeltSBSDD2_FD_81776 | JGI IMG/M metagenome (GOLD analysis project Ga0075418, IMG submission 81776) | Bulk soil microbial communities from a Populus tree surrounding site in Tennessee, USA - Soil MetaG P. deltoides SBSDD2 | ecosystem: Environmental > Terrestrial > Soil > Tree plantation...
ACTCACCGGGTGGCTGCTGACCAATGCCCGATTGGACCCTACGGTGCTTGTCGGCGGCATTGCGCTCAATTTTGGCGACGCCGGTTCGAGCTACCGGGTGGGCAGCGGCCGCGATTTCGTGATTGAGGGGGACGAGTACGACAGCGCCTTCTTCGACAAAACCGCAAAGTTCCTGAAGTATCTGCCCGACGTCGCCGTTGTCAACAACGTCGAGTTCGATCACGCCGACATCTACGCGGATCTCGATGCGGTGCTCGTTGCCTTTAAACGGCTCGTCAATCTCGTCCCACGAAACGGATTGCTGCTGCTCGGCGTCGATAGTCATCACGCCGCGGGACTGGCAAGACACGCGGTCAGTCCTCTTGAAACGTTCGGCACATCGGAGGAGGCGACATGGCAGGCGACGGACATCGAAGCGGCCGATGGCCTGACGCATTTCAAGGTGCGTCGGCGCGGTGAAGTGTTCGGCCGTTTTGCGTCGCCACTGCTTGGCGTGCATAACGTACGAAATGCCGTCGCGGCGATAGCGGTGGGGAGCTATGTGGAGATTCCGCCGGCGGATCTTGCCGACGGGTTGAGGACGTTCAAGGGCATCAAGCGTCGGCTCGAAATCGTCGGTACCGCGGATGGCGTTACCGTGATGGACGACTTTGCGCATCATCCAACCGCCGTGCATGAAACGTTGTCGGCACTACGCAACGGCTATCCGGATCGGCGCATCTGGGCCGTGTTCGAGCCGCGGTCGGCTTCGTCATGCCGCCGAGTCTTCCAGGACGATTTCGCGCGCGCGTTCAGCGCCGCCGACGAAGTGATTATCGCGGCCGTGTTCCGGTCGTCGCTGCCGGAGTCGGAGCGGTTGTCGGCCGAGCAACTCGTCGAAGATCTGCAAGCGCGCAAACAGCGGGCGCGCTACATTCCGGCGATTGACGACATTGTCGCCACCGTCGCCAATGAACATCGAAGCGGCGACATTGTTGTGTTGATGTCAAATGGCGGGTTCGGAGGGATTCACCGGAAGCTGCTGAAGGCGTTGGCGTGAGCCCGGACGGGATTCGGGATTCGGGATTCGGGATTCGCGATGCGGGAGATTCCGCAATTCTGCTCGAACTCGAACCCGTCATCGATCCTGCCGTCAACGCGCGGGCGATTGCGATTGCGACGGCGATTACAGATCAACGGCTGGCTGGTGTCCGCGATGTCATCCCTACATATCGTTCCGTTGCCGTTCACCTGGATCCGTGGACGTGCGACATCGAGGCCCTCCGCAAGGCGATGCGCGAGGCCGCAGCTTCGCCGCCGGCATCGGCGAGCGGCTCGCTGGTCGAAGTGCCGGTTTCGTATGGCGGGGATAACGGACCGGATCTCGACGACGTGGCGGCGATTGCAAAACTGCCGGCGCGGACCGTCATCGATCGGCACTGCGGGCCGGAGTACCGGGTCTTCATGCTGGGGTTTCTTCCTGGCTTCGCGTACATGGGAATCGTCGACGCATCAATTGCTGCGCCACGCAAGGCGACGCCGAGAACGCGCATTCCTGCAGGCAGCGTCGGCATTGCCGGACGGCAAACGGGTGTGTATCCCCGTTCTTCACCGGGCGGCTGGCAGCTCATCGGCCGGACGCCGCTGAATGTGTTCGATCCGGCTCGCGAACCCGCGTCGCTGTTTCGGGCCGGCGATCGCGTGAAGTTCATTCCTGCCGAAATTCATTCACCCGTGGCGCGAACCCTTGAGGTTCGCGCAGATGAATCGTGGATTCCCGATAGCGCAAGCCCTAAAGGCTTGCGCCACTGGGGAATGATGTCGGGTCGATGCCTGACCGTACTTCGCCCGGGTCTCTTCACCACCATTCAGGATGGTGGTCGATGGGGCTATCAGGATCGCGGTGTGCCCGTTTCCGGACCGATGGATCGCCAGGCGCATCGTCTTGCAAACGCGCTGGTTGGAAACCCGCCCGACGCGGCGACTTTGGAAGCGACGCTGCTTGGTCCGGAATTGCGATTCGATCAGCCGACGGTGATGGCGGTAACCGGCGCGGATCTCGAGGCGGCGATCGACGACAAGCCAGCAGCGATCGATACTCCGCACCGCGTGAAGAGCGGCGGAATTCTGCGGTTCGGCGCGCGCCGATCGGGCACCAGGGCATATATCGCGATCGACGGCGGTATCGACGTGCCGGTAATACTCGGAAGCCGCTCGACACATGTTGTCAGCGGCCTCGGCGGAATCGATGGTCGTGCGCTCAGAGCTGGTGATCGTGTATCTCTGGGATCCCCCAATGACGAGCGAAGTGAACCCAATCCCCTCTGGCGCAAACCTTTAAGGTTTGCGCCACAGGAAACTATTACTCGCACGATTCACGGCGCTCGTCTCCGTGCCATGCGTGGTCCGCAAAACTACCAGTTCGAGGAATCTGCTCTTGACTGGCTCGCGGGCACGCGCTTCACGGTTTCACCCCAATCCGACCGAATGGGCTATCGCCTAGTGCCTGGTTCAAGTCGAATCCCAATTCCCGAATCCCGAATTCCGGCTGGGTCCATGATTTCCGACGCCGCCTTTACCGGCGGCATCCAGATTCCTCCGTCGGGCGATCCGATCTTGCTGATGGCCGATCGGCAAACAACCGGTGGCTATCCGCAGATCGCCACGGTCATTACTGCGGATCTCCCGCTCGCGGGTCAGCTTGCACCCGGCGACTGGATCGAGTTCGCGTTGTGTACTCGCGTCGAGGCGATCGCCGCCTTGACGGAACAGGAAGAGGTGTTCCGTGCAGGTTGAGCGTCTGCAGGAACACGTTCCGCTTGCGCCGTTGACGACGTTGAGGATTGGAGGACCGGCGCGCTGGTTCGCGCGTGCAACGCACGTTGACCATCTTGCGGCGGTAGCGGAATGGCAAGGCGGATCGGTGTTGGTACTCGGCGGGGGCAGTAACCTCGTCATCTCTGACGAGGGCTTCAGCGGTCTGGTGTTGCAGATCGCGATAGGCGGCGTGAACACCACGCGACACGGCGAGGACGTGATCCTCGCGGCCGGCGCGGGCGAATCGTGGGATTCGCTCGTCGACTCGGCCGTGAAGCAGAATCTTGCCGGCATCGAGTGCCTCTCCGGTATTCCAGGGACGGTTGGCGGCACGCCGATCCAAAACGTCGGCGCATACGGTCAGGAGGTTGCGACCGTCATCGAATCGGTAGCGGCACTCGATCGCCTCACGCGAGCGGCCGTACGACTGTCACGTGACGACTGCGGCTTTGCCTATCGCATGAGCCGATTCAAGCGGGAAGACGCCGGGCGTTTCGTGATCGCCGAGGTCGCGTTTCGCTTGAGACCTGGTGCGCCGCCAACGGTTACATATCCTGATGTTGTTGATTACCTGGCGCAGCAGAAGATTCAGTGCCCGACGGTCCGATACGTACGGGATGCCGTACTGCAAATTCGCCGCCGGAAGGGAATGGTCCTGGACGCTGCAGACTCCGACACGCGCAGCGTCGGTTCGTTCTTCATGAATCCCGTCGTGGATCGCACCACGTTCGAGCGGATTGCTCCCGCCCCGCACTATCTGATGGACAATGACGGCGTGAAAATTCCGGCCGCCTGGCTCATTCAACAGAGCGGCTTCGCGCGTGGCCACGCTGAGGGTGCCGTGGGGCTTTCCACGAAGCACCCGCTTGCCATCATCAATCGCGGCGGCGCCACGGCACGCGACATCCTGCGATTCGCGCGTCGCATCAAGCTCGCCGTGCGCGAGCGGTTCGATATCAACCTGCGTCCCGAACCGGTCTTCGTCGGCTTTCCACCCGACGATGACGACGTCGCGTTTCTCACGTCGTGACACCACGAACGGTTGGTAGCTGCTGGTTGGTCGTTGGTGGTTTGTCAACGCGTCGACAACACCGCTTCGTCGGCATCGGCCACTACCAGCGACGAACCTCGAACCACCAACTCGTTCCAGACGGCGGTTGAATGTCAACGTTGCTGATTGAAGGCGGCCACCGTCTTGGCGGCCGCGTCTCGGTGGAGGGGAACAAGAATGCGGCGTTGCCGCTGCTCGCGGCGTGCCTGCTGACCGACGAGGAGTGCGTCCTCACAAACGTGCCGCGCATCGGCGACGTGGAGGTCATGGCGCGTCTGCTGCTCGATCTCGGAGTGGGAGTCGAAGGCATTGGAACGACGACGCTGCGGATTCGCGCGAAGCACGTCAAGACCCATGCGCCGGACAGGTCGCTGGTAGGACGGCTGCGTGGTTCCGTGCTTCTGCTCGGGCCCCTGCTGGCGCGAACGGGCCGCGCCCACATCGCGCCGCCCGGGGGTGACTTTCCGGCGCGTCGCAGCATCTCCACGCATCTCGGCGCGCTGCAGGCGATGGGTGCGCGCATCGTATCGGGTGACGATCACTTCCTCGAAACACATGACGGGCTGAAGAACGCCTCGATGTATCTCGACGAGGCGTCGGTGACGGGCACCGAGACGGCGCTGCTCGCGGCCGCGAGCGCACCAGGTCCGACCGAAATCCGCCACGCCGCCACTGAACCGCATGTCGTCGAACTCTGCGAATTTCTGTCGAAGATGGGCGCAGTGGTGAACGGGATCGGGAGTTCGAAGCTGCGGATTGAAGGGGTGTCTCGCCTCCACGGAGCACAGCATCGACTGGGCGGCGACTACATCGAAGCGGGGAGCTGGGCCGTCATCGCGGCGATCACCGGCGGCGAGATTGCGATCGACGGCGCGCGGGAAGACGACATCGAGGTGGTCGCATCGGTGTTGAAACGGATGAACGTGCAGTGCGGGATGCGCGATGGCACGTTCGAGGTGAAGCCGTCCAAGCCAAAGGCTGTCCGTCGTATCACCACAGGACTGTGGCCTTCGTTTCCGAGCGACCTGATCAGCCTCGTGACCGTGCTGGCGACGCAGGCAGAGGGACGCACACTGGTGCACGACTGGATGTACGAGCTGCGGTTGTTTGCGCTGGAGCAGATGAGCGGCATGGGCGCGGATCTCTTTCTGGCGGACGCGCACCGCATCATCGTCACGGGCCCCACGCAACTGCGTGGCGGGCGCATGCTCGATACCCGCGATCTCCGGTCGGGGATGTCACTGATCGCGGCTGGCCTCGCCGCGGATGGTCAGACTCGGGTGGCGCCGCTCGAAACCGTCGAACGCGGCTACAGCCATCTGGTCGATCGACTCAAAGCACTCGGCGCAAAAATCGCCAAAGTCGAATAGCGGACGCATCGCGGAAATTGCGCGTTGTACCAGCCCGATGGGCCCGACTTCGAGAAACCAAGTGCGGCACGACGCGTGCTGTGACGACGATGTTAGCATTCGGCCATGACGGCCGGTCGGAGCATCGTTGGATGGCCACGATCGAAGAGCGCGTCGCGGAACTGGAAGCGAGGGTGACTCCGGACATCGGGACGGAGATGCGGCTCGGCTTCGATGAAATGAGAAAGGGGTTCGCTCAGATTCATGAGCGGTTCGAGCAGATTGATAACCGGTTTGAACAAATTGACAGGCGGTTGGAGCAGATCGACAGACGGTTCGAACAGGTCGAGTACCGGTTGGGCCGCCTTGAGGACTGCATGGGACGCCTTGAAGACCGCTTGGGAAGGCTCGAAGACCGGGTAGAGCGGTTGGACGATAAGGTCGATCGTCACTTCATGTGGGTCGTGGGCATCCAGTTCACGACGATGCTGATTTTCATCGGCGCGCTCGCCGCGGCGGTTCTTCGCGGCGTTTGACCTGGATATAGAAGTGTGCGAGCGCGGAAGCTGCGCCGCGCTCGCCGTGGCTAATGTGAAATATCTTAGGCTGTTGCCTGCGCGGTGAAGCTGTTGATAGCCTCTTCCTCGCTGTCGTAACAGTCGAAGACCATGAGGAGCTTCGCGATCGACAGCAGGTCCTGGAGCCGCTTGGTCAGGCTCACGAGCTTGATTTGGCCGCCGTTGTTTTTCCCCGTCACCGAGGAGGCCACCAGGGCTCCGAGACCGGAGCTGTCCACATAAGCGACGCCGCCCATGTTGAGGATGATCTGCTTACGGCCCTGGAACACGAGGCTATGGATTTTGTCCTTCAGCAGCGTGTCGCCGTCGCCAAGTACGAGCCTTCCACTGAGATCGAGAACCGTTACCGAGCCAACGACGCGCTCCTGAATCGTCATGTCCTACTCCTGGTGCGTGGTACGTGAAGGGAATCCGTGGCCGATAAAGCAGGCGGATTATAGCCGTTCGTTATAATCCGCGCATCCGTGACCGAGATTCAAGACGCGCGCCTTGAAGTCAATGATGCGCAGGGCCGGCGGATCGTGGTGCTCAACAAGGCGACCTTCACGATAGGGCGCCGGTCGGTCAACGACCTCCAGCTGACGGGGACCGACGTGTCCCGTGATCACGCCGAAATCCTGCGAAGCGACGGCAATTACCTGATTCGCGACCGCGGGTCGCGGTGCGGCACGTACGTCAATGGTGCCCCCGTGACCGAGCGGCGGCTCGTGCACGGCGACAAGATTCAGGTCGGCAGGGCAGCCGGAGCCCAGCTCGTATTCCTGGTCCACGACATCGCCACTGACACTGGGTCCCGCGGCGGGGCGTCTGGAATCGTCGGCGGATTCCGACAAATCGCGACGCTGCTCGACGCGCTGCGTGGGTTGGGGAGCAGCCGCGTACTCGATGAAGTCCTCACCCTGGTGATGGATGCGGCCATCGACGTGACGGGCGCCGAACGCGGGTTCGTGATGCTCGCCAGCGAGCGCGGCGAGCTCGAGATGAAGCTGGCGCGAATGCAAGGACGTGTCTCGCTCTCCGGCACCCGGTTCGACACGAGCCGCAAGATTCCCGAGCAGGTCTTTGCGACCGGACGGGAGATGGTCGTTCGCGATCTCCGCGAAGGGGAGCTTGCCGACGCGCATTTCGCGACGATCGCGCACGGCATCCGGCAGGTGCTCTGCGTACCGCTTCTGCTCGTGCGGTACGTCGACCGGCCGGGCGCGCAGGTCGAATCAAAGCCGATCGGCGTGCTGTATCTCGACAGCCGCGAGAAGGGGACGCTGCTGTCGCAGGCGACGAGAACGGCGCTGGAAACGCTGGCGGCCGAAGCGGCGGTCGCGATCGACAACGCGCGTCTGTATCGCGAGGCGGTCGAAAAGGGACGGATCGAGGAAGAGCTTCGCATGGCGTCGCAGATCCAGCAGGCGCTGCTGCCGAAGTCGCGCACGCGTGGGACGTTTTACGACGCGAGCGGGACATCGGTCGCGTGCCGCGCTATTGGCGGCGACTTCTTCGAGTACATCGACCTTCCGGACGGCAGCTTCGGATTTGCGCTTGGCGACGTGTCGGGCAAGGGGCCGCCGGCGGCGCTGCTGACGGCGATGCTGCAGGGCATCTTCTGGAGCCAGTCATTCGCTCCGGTCGAGCCTGCCGCGATGATGACGCGCGTCAACCAGGCATTGCTCGCCCGCGGCATCGAGAACCGCTTTGCGACGATCTTTTTTGCGATTCTGAGCCCCGACGGCCGGCTGACTTACTGCAACGCCGGGCAGAATCCGCCGATGCTGTTCAGCGCATCAGGCGTTCGGAAATTGGAGACCGGAGGAATGATCGTCGGCCTGTTTCCGCACGCGAGCTACGAACAGGAGGAAGTCCGCTTGACCGCGGGCGACCTCCTGGCAGTGTACAGCGACGGTGTGTCTGAGGCGCTGAATCCGACGGGAGAGGAGTACGGCGATCCCCGGATTCAGGAGGTAATCTCGCCCAACTGGCTCGAGCCGAGCGACGCCGTCCTGCAGCTGCTGCTCCGTTCGGTGCGCGCGTTCGCGCAGGAGGCGCCCCAGAACGATGACGTGACCGCACTGATCGTTCGCTATACACCTGTGCGGGGCGGGTAGGAACGTAGGGCGGGCAGGGACGTAGAGGCGGACCTTCAGGTCCGCCCGATCACGCCGGCTTCGCTTTCAGCACCCCAATCTGTACGAGCATGCCAGTGAAGTCGTAGATCCGGCGCTCGTGTGTGATGAGGCCATCCTTGACGCCGCAGACGATCACCATCGGGAGAAGCGCGGGTTTGCCGGTGGGGGACATGCCCATGAACCCACCCGTATCGGTTCCCGATACCGTGACCACCTGGACGACGCGGTCATTTTCGATGATCAGATCGTCCTGTGTCATCTTCAGATCGCCGAGCGCGCTGAAGAAGGCGCCCGCCACCGATTCAATCGCCGCGCGCCCTTGATGCGTGCCGCCGAGCGGACTCTCGACCACGGCGTCAGGCGCGTACAATTCGGCGAGCGACTCGACGTCGTGCTCGTTTGTCGCGTTCAGGCGCCGATTGAAGAGATCAACGATCTGGTCGCGCGTCATGACCGTCCTTTGAGGGTGCGGGATTGTAGCGCGGAATGTTCCACCGCACACAGGCGGGAAGACATGGTCAGTGAACCGAGCTTGTGGATGCGCGTTCCAGGGTCACATCACGTACGGGCGACGTGATGATGCGCCGTCCGTTCGTGAAGATTTCCAATCTCAGGCCGATTCCAATCCAGCCAACCTTAAGCAGCGTGCCGCCAAAGCTGGAGCCATCGATGCGCGCAGCCGTGGGCTCCGGAAAAAATGCGCCGCCGCGAACGATTGCCGCGGTGCCGTCCGTGATGAGAATCCAGTAGCGCGAATTTTGCGTGCGTACGACGATCGTCGTCAGCGGCTCGATGGTGCGGAGATGGATACCACGCGCGTCGGCGAGCTCGTCCACAAAGCCGTCGAGCGTCGCTGCACGCGGGAACAGCGTCGGATCATTGCGACACGGAATGATGGTGGACGAGTCGTTCACGCGTCAGTGATTGTACCGCCGTTCGAGAACGATCCGAACGACCTGAACGATTCGAACAACCTGAACGGCCCGAACAATCCGAACAAGTTACTTCGGCGGCGGCGCCGGTGCGAGTGTGCCAGGGATCGGCTGCGCGGGCTGCGGCGGCTGTGCCGGGGTCTGAGCGGGCGGCGGCGCAGGCTGCACCGGCGGCTGTACCGGCGGCGGAATGGTGACCGGCGGGGTTTGAATGATCGGCAGTTCGATCAGTGGCGCGTTCGCATCGGCGCTGACGCGGAATGGCCGCAGGTCCTCTGCGCTGAGGTCGAGGACGCGAATGATGTGCGGCGTCAGCGTCAGCACGATGTCGCTCTGCAGTGTCTCTTTCCGGTTTCGCGCGAACAGCCGCCCGACGACCGGCACATCACTCAAACCAGGGATACCTTCCATGGTCGTCCGCTCGTCATCGCGAATCAGACCGGCCAGCATGTTCGTCTCGCCGTCGCGCAGCCTGATGGAGGTCGTGATTTCGCGGTTGGCGAAGGTCGGCAACCCGCCGAACCCGGTGCCGAGCTGGGCGTTGACGACCACTTTCAGCGCCAGCGAGACGTCATCGTCGTGATGCGTGCGCGGCGTGATGTCGATGTTCACGCCGACGTTCTGGTACTGGAACGATGTGATCGGCTGCTGGGCGACGCCACCCGTTGCAATGGGCGCAAACGTCGTCACGGGCACCGGAATCTGCTCGCCGAACCTCGCCTGTGCCACCATCCCTTCCGACGTCCGCAGCTGCGGGTTGGCCAGCGTGCGGGTGTTCGCGTCGCTTTTGAGCAGACGGTAGAACAACGCGGGGAGACCCGTCAGGATAATGTCGGACTGCGTCAGGTTGACCAGATTCTGGAGCGTGAGCTTGTCGCGGTTGACGTCAGCGGTACCGTTGATGCCCGGGGAACCCGGGGTGGCGATCTGCAAGCCGTATTCAAGCAGCCTGGTGCGATCGACCTCGAGCAGCTCGACGTCGATGACGACCTCGGGCCGGGCCTTGTCGATCGCCTGGATAATGCGGCCAGCGGCGGCCACGCGTTCCGGTGTGTCCTTGATCGTCAACGCGTTGTTCGCCGTCAGCGGCGCGATGCGCCGCGCGTCCACGACGATGCGCAGCATGTCGATCGTTTCTTTCAGGTCGGCGTTGCTGAGATAAAACGTGCGGACGACCTCTTCTTCGTACTCGCGACGTTTGGCAGCGGTATCGGGGATCACCGTCACCGTTCGCTGCGCGGTCACCTTGTAGAAATTCTTTGTCGCCGACGAGATGGCGGCGAGCGCCTGATCGAGCGTCACGTTGCTCAGATCGATCGTGATGCGGTCGTCGCGGAACGTCGGGTCGAAGATGATGTTCAGATTTGCGAAGCGGGCAATGACGGTGTAGATGTCGCGCACGCTGGCGTCGCGGAAGACAAGCGAGGCGGGAAGCCGTATGTCGACAGGCAGTTCGAGTCCCGCCGGTCCAAGCCTCTGCGACTGGTCGATCAGCACTTCGAGTTGCGTTTTGCCTTCGCGTGAGACGGCTACCCGGTTGCGAAGCTGCGTCCGCAGGTTGCGCAAGGCGTTGTCGATGTCGCCGTCGCTCGGGTTCAACTCCGCAGCCAACTCGTACTCGACGAGCGCCTCATCGAGCTTTCCGGTCGCTTCCAACCGGCGTGCACGCGCGACATGATCCTGCGAGGCGCGCAGCTTGGCGCGCTGCAAGGCAAGCTGTGTGGTGCGGTCGTTCGGATGTTTCTTGAGTGCCACCGTGTAATCGGCCACCGCCCGGTCGTAGTCCTGCGACTGCTCAGCGAGCTGAGCGGAGCGATAGGTGCCCGTGGTGGCGCAGCCGCCAATGGCGATCGTCAGTGCCAGAACGGCCGCGAAGCGACTAGTGTGAACCATCCGTGATGACGTCAACGCCTTTAGGAATCCTGAATGCAAACACCTTATCGGATATTCCCTGATTTTCCTTCAAGTTCGTGAACGCCAGGCTCGATTCGCCCCCTTCGTGGTCACGGGTGGTGAGGGCTCGAATCTGCAGGGAGGCAGGGTCGACAGCCACGACCAGATACTCGTAATCCGGCTCACTCCGCCGCGGCGTCAGCTTCAGGGCCACGGTTCCGGGGATGCTCGGTTGCGCGTAACTTGCTGAAAAATCACGGCCGATGTCCCCTTTGCCGGCAAGGAACAGAGCAGGCGTCGTGGCCTGGTTATCGGGCGGAACATTGCTCACGATCACCTGTTTGTCCTGGGGGATGTACGAATAAACCTTCACGCCGTCCGAGACGAACTCCTTCTTTTCGGGTGCCGTGTAGGTCCACCGCATGCGGCTTGGCTTTTTCACGCTGACCGTGCCGCGCTCCTGCGATTGCGTCTTCAGGACCCCTCCCCGATAGCTGTGCACGAAATCGGCGGAGAAGTCCTTGATCCCCTGATAGCGCTGCTGAAGCGAGCGCGCCAGCACATCGGGCGCCGGTCGCGGCTGCGCTCCCAGGCCGACCGATACCGCCACGCAGAGCGCGACGGCAGCAAATAGATGAGTCAATCGAACCATCTGTTCCTAACGATAACAGGTCCGCTCGAAAGCGAACCCGTCGATGCATGTAATGGGCCGTGCTTCTACGGACGATTCATACCTGAAATTGGACGGGTATGGAGATCAGCAAGCGAGGGTGACGCGGAAGAGAGGCGGTACCTGTGGCCGGGTGAATACACGCTTGCCGCGTAGATTGGATTCGATGGCCGCGCGTTGCGGTCGAACCAGACAAGACTGACCCCTCGTTCGAGTGTGAGCACGTGCTCGCGTCCGCGAATGACATGACCAAATCCGGCCCGGCGAAACGTGTCGGAGGGCAGCCACGATTCCATGCGAACGGTGAACGGATCATCCAAGAGCCGGAAGGCCATGCGGAAGGGTGCGTCTGCCGCGCGCGCCACGACCGGCGCCTCGCCCGTGAGACCGGCTATCAGTTGATAGCGCGCCCCGGTTCCACTTGCCGGAGAGCCTCCGATCCGCAGCTCGGTTGGAATGCGGCCGCGCGTCAGCATTCCTGCGGCAGCTCGAAGCAACTCCGGGTCGAGATGCTCTTCGCGCGGAGGCGTCAACACGCACAACACGTACGGAGTCCCTGGCGAAAGACCACTAATCTCCTCGATGAGATCCGGAGACGCGCTGATCGGATCGCGCTGCAGTGGAAAGAGCGGGCCGAATGAGGCCACCACATCCCGAGCGGAATACGCGTCGAGGATCATGTCGCGAGAAATCGCTTCGTTGTCGCGGACAAGCAGCGGGAAGTGCAGTTGGACGTCCGGCAGCCGCACCCAGGGGACATCGCGGCGCTGCCAGCGCGTGTAGTAGAGGAGTGCGTTTTCGAGTTGCCAGTTCAAGTCCGTGACGAGGACGGCGCTCTGCGGATTGGCCCCGAGCGCAAGGCGAGTCACGAGCGCATCCGCCCGCCGGTCGTCGTGGCGATCGATCGCCGGCCACGTATCCCACGCGCGCCACCCTGAGTAGAGAAATACGAGTGCGACGAGCACAACTCGCGTCGAGCGCGCCGTTAAGGCTCGTCCCAGCGCGGCGCCAGCGAGGAACGCCGTGAACAGGTGGCCAGGCAGGTAGAAGACGTGCGTATCTCCCACGTTGTAAGTAAAGGCAAACAACGTGTTGATCGCGTAGGCAAGCAGAACAAGGGTCGTCCATGGGCGCGCGATCGCCCACAGACGAACCGCGCCAACGACGGCGAGCAGCAGACCGAGGACACCGAACTGCTGTCGGGCGTCGAACCACCACATGCCGAGGCGATCGGCCAGTTGATCGCTTCGGACGCCCATCACCATCGAGTCGCGCCAGTCGACCTTCGTGGTGTCGAACCAGAAGGTCGCAAAGCGATCGCTCAACGACGCAGGACCACCAGCGACGGGCGAGGTCGAGGCGAAATTCGGCCAGTACTGCAGCGCGCCTGCGGTCGCAATGACGGCCGCAATGCCAATCGTCGCCGGCGCAATCAACGTGCGCCGATTAGGGCTGACGTGCAGGAGAAAAACCGTAAACGGCACCAGCAGCAGAATCATCGACAGGTGATTGCCAAATGCGAGCGCGTAGACCCCAAAGAAGATCGCGAGCCGCAATCGCGATGGCCGCTGGGCATAGGCATAAAGCGCCAGGCAGCTCACCAGGATGAGCGTCAGGTGGAACGTGTATACCTCGGCGATGATTGCCTGGCTCCAGAACGTGTACGAGAAGGCGAGAAGGAGACCGGCGGCGATGCCGGCCGCGAGCGATTCAGCGATCAGTGCGCAGAGATAAGTAAGAAGACCGACAGCGGCCGCACCTGCAATTGCGGAGAACAAATTGAGACCACGGGCCGGGTTCGCCATGCTGACGGCGCGCACGAACGGAGCGGCCAGGTCGTAGTAAAGCGGATAGGCCTGACGCGCGCTCACTTCCGGCCATAACACCGCAGCCTGAAAGCCTCCGGTGTCGCCGAGATCGACGCCGGGAAGCAGCGTCTTCGTGTACGCCCAGAACGCGACTGTGGCGACAATGGCCGCCACGATCACCGCCGTTGCGCGAGATCCGGGGTCTGGTGGCTGGTAGCCAGTAGCCGGTAGCCGGGATCCCATTCGACTATCCACGAGACCGTTTGCGCGCGATGAACGCACGGACGTCGTCGATGCTCCTCGTGTTGAGCACGTGTTTGGGCTCGATCCAGCCGCGACGCGCCGTGCCAACGCCGAACCGCATCTGGCGCGCGAGCCATTCCGCCCGGTGACAGTCGCTGTCGATCGCGATGGTGACACCGGCCGCCGCGGCGCGGCGTGCCACGGCGCCGTCCATGTCGAGATGTCCGGGTGCACCATCGATTTCCATCGCCGTTCCGGTTTCCGCTGCTGCCTGAAACAGCACCTCAAAGTCCAGATCGAAACCGGACCAGCGCGCCGGTGATCGATTCGCGGGATGCGTGATGACATTCACCAATGGGTGACGGATGGCCTTCAGATATCGATCGGTCAGTTCCGGCCCGTCCTGCTCGCACGCGTCGTGCAGCGAGGCCAGCACGATGTCGAAACGTTCCAGCACGTCATCGTCGAAATCGAGGCTGCCGTCGCCCATGATATCGACCTCGATGCCGTGGAGAATCTCGATGCCCGGGATCTTCCGCCGAAGCGACGCGATTTCCGCACGCTGCTGCGGCACCTCCTCGAGCGCCAGTTTACGGCTCGACCACGCGCGTTGCGAATGGTCGGTAATGGCCACGTACTCGTACCCGAGCTGCTTTGCGGTCCGCACCATCGTGTCGACGCTGTCGCGACCGTCGCTCCAGTTCGAATGCGTATGAAGATCGCCACGCATGTGCCGTTCGAGGACGAGCGCCGGAATCGTGTTGCGCTCCGCCGCCCCGATTTCCTCGTCGCCGGCGCGGAGTTCCGGAGGGATGAACGGGAGGTCGAGACGGTCGTAGAGGTCGTCTTCCGACGGGCAGCGCACCGGTCGACCGCTTGTCTCCGTCAACTGCGCGTCACGGAAGTGCAAGCCGCGCTCTGACGCGCGCTGCTGGAGCGCCTCGACATGCTTTGACGAGCCGGTATACCAGACCAGTGCGGCACCGGCATCCTCGGGAATCGTCAAATGAACGGTTACCAGACCGCGGTCGGTGACGATCTTGATGCTGCGGTCGTCACGTTCGCGCGACACCACGGCGATGGGGAGCCGCGCAAAACGCGACAGGACGGCGCGGTGCTCCGACGCCGCCGCAACGGCCAGCACTTCGACCGAGCTCACAGCTGGTTCGTAGCGGCGGATGTCCCCGACCGACACCAGCGTGTCTATCGTGAGCCCGGCGCGCCGTGTTTCCTTGACGACGATAGAGGCGAGCTGATGCGCGCGTCCGAGTGGAAGAGAATCGTCGGCCAACGGAAGTGTCGATCTTATTTCAGTACGCGAGGGGACCGGCTCGCGAGTATGCTCACCTCGCCGCTTCCCGGGAGGAAAACGCGATGTGCGTGACCCGTTTGGCCACAGGCATTGTCATGATTCCGCTGGTCGTCACCGCATGCCGCGGTGGCACATCGCCGGCGCCGGAGCCGGCAGGCACCGCCGCGGCACCGAACTCACAAGTGCTGATGCAGCTGCGCTCCGACTGGCAGGCGCAGAAAGACATGATGATGAAAATTGCGGACGCGATGCCGGAGAGCAAGTTCAGCTACAAGTCGACGCCGCCGCAGCGCAATTACGGCGAGCAGATCATGCATGTGGCTTCGTCGAATGTGGAGCTGCTGAAAATTCTCGGCGGCAACGCGGCGGCACCGGGCTTCACGGCCGAAAGCGCGAAGACGAAGGCGGACATCCTCAAGGCGCTCGGCGATTCCTACGACTACGGCACAGCGCTGATGAACGAACTGTCAGAAGTGACGGTCCTTGCACCGGTCAAGGACTCGCCTCCGTTCCTCGGTCCAGCGTCGCATGCGCGCATCATCTGGACGCTCCTCGCGCACAGCATGGATATATACGGGCAGATGGCTGTCTACCTCCGTCTGAACGGCATCGTTCCGCCGGCCAGCCGCGGCGTGTAGGAGAGCCTAGTTCAGCGTCACCGTCCGGATGTCCGACTCCGTGACCCGGCGCGAAAAGTAGATCGTGCGTCTATCCCGTGCCGCTGCGCGACCAGCGACTCAACCTCGCGGCGAAGTTCCTCGTCGCCCGCGCAGGCTTCCGCCGGGAACGCTGCGCGCTCGTCTGTCGGGCGCGCCAGCGCGCCGTGATAGAGCCGTTCGGCCGTCGCCCAGCGACCGGGGCTCGTGGTCATGACGTGGACGCGCGCATTGTAAGCGTCAGGGATTTGGGGTTTCCCGAGCGTGCCAGTTTTCACGGCCGTTTCCCGCCTCCGTTAGCGAGGAGGAAGGGCAATGGCGAAGCGGACGCGAAACCTGGCGATGGCAGCGGTCGCGGCGGCCGTTCTGGGCACCCCAGGTCTGAGCGCGGCGGCCGACGCGATTCCGGGTACGCCAATGCCGGGTCCCCACGTGCGGTCGTCGAATTCGGAGCTCAGCGCGCTCATTAAGCAGGCGGGCGAGCGCTCCGCGACATTCCGCGATCTCGTCGACACGATCAATGCGAGCGACAGCCTCGTGTTCGTCGAAGCGGGCGACTGCCGCCACGGCGTCCGCGCATGCTTCGTGAGCGTGACTGCCACGAAGAGCTATCGCTACATGCGTGTGGTTGTTGATACCCGCAAGGCCGACTCGGACTTGATGGGATCGATCGGCCACGAGCTCCGCCACACGCTGGAAGTCATCGCCGAACCGGATATCCGTAACAACGCCGCCAAGTACTTCTTCTACCAGCAAATCGGCACCGGAGGCACCGCGACCGCACGCGAGACGCAGGCTGCAGTCGATGCGGGCGACACCGTGCGCGCCGAAGTTCGCCGGTTCAACCAACAAGCGCAGTGATGGGTGGCCATAAGCCACATAGAGAAACAGGAGGATGTCATGTTGAAGTCAAAGCTCGCTCTCGTGTCGTGTGTCGCCATCGTCGCCGGACTGCTGGCTGCCCGTGCCGCCAGCGGAAGCATCCCGCACACGAATTACCTCACCTTCAACGCACCGTTCGCGCTTCCGGGCGTATTGCTTCCGGCGGGCACGTATGTGTTCGACGTGGTCGCCACGGGATCAAACGACGTCGTCCGCGTGACGAGCCGCGACCGCTCTCGCATCTACCTGACGGCCTTCACCGTTCGGGTGCAGCGGCCGAAGACGTTACCCGTCACTCGACAGATCGCGTTCAACGAGGTCGCTGCCGGGATGACGCCACCCGTCAAGACCTGGTTTCCCATCGGTCAGTCGATCGGCCATCAGTTTGTTTACGACGGCCACGGTCAGCAACTCGACACCATCGCAACGCGCTGAGACGGTCGCCTCGTGTATCGGTCGGGGGCCCGGCGAGGATCGCTCGCCGGGCTACGTCGCGGACTGCTTCAGCTCGCGCAGCAACCACGCCTTGGCAAGCTTCCAATCGCGCATCACGGTGTCCACCGACACCTTCAATGCTTCGGCGGTCTCTTCGACCGAAAGACCGCCGAAGAACCGCATTTCGACGACCTGCGCTTTCCGAGCGTCAAACGCCGCGAGTGCGTTGAGCGCATCGTCGAGCGCGACAAGATCCTGACCGGGCTCGGTCGCGACGATGAGCGCTTCGTCGAACGAGACCTTTTGCGCACCGCCTCCACGTTTCTGGTAGCCCTTCGATCGCGCGAAGTCGACGAGGATCCGTCGCATCAATCGCGAGGACATGGCGAAGAAATGCGCGCGGTCCTGCCACTTCACCTGGCGGACGTCGATAAGCCGGACAAACGCTTCGTTGACGAGCGCGGTTGCCTGCAACGTGTGGCCAGCGCGTTCGTGCACCATGTGCCGGCGCGCCAAGCGCCGCAACTCCTCGTGGACGAGTGGTATCAATTGCTCCAGCGCCGCTTGCGCGCCGCCGCGCCAGTCGATCAGCAGCCTCGTGATGTCCGCCGAACCCGGACTATCGATCATTCAAACCGGCTTGTACACGAAAAGCCGCCGCTGGGGTAGAGTGTGCCGCCAGGAGGTGTGTGTCATGCGGGCACTCGTTTCAGCGGCCGTGTTCGCCTCACTTGCCATCGGATTTTCCGTCTCGCGCATGGCCGCTCAAGGCGCCGACGCATGGATCGGCACCTGGACATTGAACCTCGCGCAGTCTTCATACGATCCAGCGAATCTTGCACCGAAGAGCCAGACGACAAAAATCACGGCAGCAGGGGAGATGCTCACGGCGATCACGGACGGTGTGGACGCTGATGGGAAGAAGATCCACACAGAAATTACCTACAAGTTGGACGGGAAGGATTACGACTACAAAGGCGCGCCGGACGCCAACAGCACTCGCGTCTACACTCGCGTGGACGATCACCATTACACGTTCGCGACGAAGGTGAAGGGTCAGATCACCACGACGTCGCGCGTGGCCGTCACGCCGGACGGCAAGACGCGCACGATCACGACGACGGGACGAGACGCGGAGGGACGCGTCATCCGCAACTTCAGCGTCTGGAACAGGGTTGGTTAGCGCGTACCTGCATGCTAGACTTCGATTCCGTGGCTGCGCGGAGGCGTGGAGCCTGTGTCTCCGCGGCACACCCACGAAATCACTGACACAGAAGGGCGGCTAGCTCAGCTGGGAGAGCGCTGCGTTCGCAACGCAGAGGTCGGGAGTTCGAGCCTCCTGCCGTCCACCACTTTCCTTCAGCAATTTACCAATTTCTGCCGCGGTTGCTGTATCCGAGGGTTCTCCGTGTGCTTGTTTGTGCCACGCACGAGCGCACGGCGGTCTTCATTGATACACGCTTTCAAGATTGCGGTGAGACAGCTAAGCGACCGATACAACAGGCGACCCCAGGCTTGCGTGGAGTGCCAACCCATGACCTTGGCATATGCCTCTCTGGTGATGATCTGGGCGACGTTCGTGCTGGAAATACGCAACCTACGCAGAGCAGTACCGCCGGTGCCTCGCCGAACATCATTGGCATTCAGCCTGATCGCGGGCATGACGGTCGGCGTCCTCCTATCTGTCTTGGGTATCTGATTCCGCGCGCACTCGCCCTGCAGCAACAGGCATGACGGCGGCCTGATCTCCGCGGCGCCCGTGCGGAGTCGCATACAATCGCTGCCGGTCCTTGGATCTCACCTTGATTCCCAAAGAAAGAGAGTGGCGCGATGCGCATCGCATGCAGTCTCGGACCGACGACAGCAGCATTTCTCGTGGGTTGGACGCTTGGACACGCTCCGCAAGTCGAAGCACAAGCGCCCAGTCAGGGCGTGCCGTTCGTGGTCGGCAGCTGCTTCCTTCCGCTGGATGGCGCGGTGAGAACGATTATCGAAGTCAAAGAAGTCGCCGGGACGTGGCTACGGACGACCGATTCAACCATTGCGGCCGGTGCGGTCTGGATTAACACTCAAGCGCTTGGCGCAATACAGACGGCTCGCTGTCGCGTGTGAGAAAAATGCGAGCAGCCGCCAATCCTGACCTCTCGCCTCGATGCCCACCATCCGGAAAATTGGCGTTCTCACTGGCGGCGGTGACGCTCCGGGGCTGAATGCCGTCATCCGCGCGGTCGTCAAGACGGCGACCAACGCAGGCGTGGCCGTCATCGGACTGGAGGACAGTTTCGACGGCCTGATTTATCCGGACAAGGCCCGCGTGCTGACGCCGAAGGACGTCACCGGCATTCTGAGGCTCGGGGGAACGATCCTTGGAACCGTGAACCGCGGCAACCCCTTTGTCGAGCCGATGGTGACGCCGCACGGCACTTTCAACTACGCCGATCGCGTGATGGAAATGTTCCAGCAGATGGAGCTCGGCGCGCTCATCTGCATTGGAGGCGACGGCACGCTTGCCATCGCCTACGAGTTCTCCAAGAAGGGGATCCCGCTCGTCGGCGTGCCGAAGACGATCGACAACGATATTTACGGCACGACGAGCTGCTTCGGCTTCGACACCGCCGTCAGCTTTGCGACCTATGCGATCGATCGTTTGCACACGACGGCCGAAGCGCACCGGCGCATCATGGTGGTCGAGGTGATG
>Ga0075418_10002958_pt1 | contig 19409 bp, 20 predicted proteins | sample SoiMetdeltSBSDD2_FD_81776 | JGI IMG/M metagenome (GOLD analysis project Ga0075418, IMG submission 81776) | Bulk soil microbial communities from a Populus tree surrounding site in Tennessee, USA - Soil MetaG P. deltoides SBSDD2 | ecosystem: Environmental > Terrestrial > Soil > Tree plantation...
GCGAAGGTTTCAGTCTGCTGGACCGAGAGCGGAAACTCCACGGTGACACCCGAGCGGCGTTGGAGCTCCGACATCGAGGCCGGCGCACTCTCGTGCGCGAGCGTCAGCTGGACGGCGCGGCGCGGCGACGGCACATACGCGAATTTCAGATTCGGCTCGGTGAACTCGAACTCCGAGGCTTCGGCACCGTTGGCCGCCAGCCCTTCGAGCCACTCCGCGAGATCGGCCAGCTCGAACGTCGTGACGCACGGGTCAGTGAAGATCCACTTCTCTCCGGCTGCGGCGACCGTGCCGTTCACGATCAACCAGTTCGAATCCCACCGATCCTCGTGCACATCGGGGAACTGGTAGCGGACAATCACCAGCTGGAATTCGTCGCCTGACGCGCTTGTGATTCTCATGCGGGCTCCGGCACGTCAGGTACGGTGAAAGTAGGTGTCCGTATGATCCAGCCAGTCTTGACGAATGGGGCTGAACAGGTCCAGCTCGAACGTGTCGTCGAGGGCTTCGGCCTGATGTTCGATCCAGGAGGGGATGTGCAGAACTTCACCCTCCCGGACGGTAATCTCCTCACCGTTGATCAGGAACTTGAGCGCCCCCTGCAGGACGTAGGTCATCTGTTCGCTCTCGTGGGAGTGCATCGGCACGAGCGCGCCCTTCTTCAGGTAGACCTGCGCCACCATCTGGCGGTCGCCCGTCACGATCTTTCGCGAGATCATTTCGGTGACTTTTTCGAGGTCGATTTCATCCCATCGGTGGAGTCGGACGGTGGTCGCGGTCACGGGTGTCCTTTCGGCCGAAAGACACTATAATCTAGCTTTTACAGGGCACGAAGGACCGCCTCTGCCGCGGTATGCGCACGGCAGGAAAGGGACTCTCCGCGCATGAAGGGTACGGCAGTCAGCAACGGCCGGAGCGCCAGCACGCGGGGCTTGTCGCGCGTTGAACTCCTCCGGGCCTACCGCACGATGGTGTTGTCGAGGAAGCTCGACGACAAGGAAATCCAGCTCAAAGGTCAGAGCCTCATCTTCTTTCAGATCAGCGGCGCCGGCCACGAAGCAATCGTGACCGCCGCAGGCCTGAGCCTGAAACCGGGATACGACTGGTTCTATCCGCACTATCGGGATCGGGCGTTGTGCCTCGCCCTCGGCGTGACGCCACTGGAGATGCTCCTGAGTTCCGTGGGTGCGAAAGACGACCCCAGCTCCGGCGGACGTCAGATGCCTTCGCACTGGGGGAGCAAGAGCCTCAATATCGTTTCGCAGTCGAGTCCCACTGGAACACAGTGCCTGCAAGCCGTCGGCTGCGCGGAAGCCGGGTTCCTCTACGAACGAATCACTGAAATCGAGGATCGCGAGCGGTTCTTCAAACAGGACGAAGTCACGTATCTTTCGCTCGGAGATGGCACGACCAGCGAAGGCGAGTTCTGGGAGGCGCTGAACTACGTCTGCCTGCGTCGGCTGCCGGTGGTCATCATCGTCGAGGACAACGGTTACGCGATCTCGGTGCCCGTGGAAGCCCAGACTCCGGGTGGTGACATCTCGAAGCTGGTGACCGCGTTTCCGCACCTGTTCGTCCAGAGCATCGACGGCACCGATTTCCTGACGTCATACGGCGCCGTCCAGGAGGCCGTCGGCTATGCGCGCGCGCGGCAGGGACCCGCGTTGATTCACGCCAGGGTGATTCGTCCGTATTCACATTCGCTGTCCGACGACGAGCGCCTCTACAAGACACCGGAAGAACGCGCGGAGGAAGCGACGCGGGACCCGATCGCGCGCATGGCCGAGCTCCTCAAGTCGGAGGGATTCGCCAGCGAGTCGGAGCTGGAGTCGCTGCACAAGGAGATCGAACGCGAGGTGAACGACGCGGCCGATACCGCCATTGCTGCGGAGAAGCCCGGTCGCGAAACCGTCCTGCGCTACGTCCATTCACCCGATATCGATCCGGGGTCGACTGATTTCGAGAGCACGCCGGTAGCCGAAGGCAAGCCCGACACCATGGTCGCGGCAATCAACCGGACCTTGAAGGACGAGATGGCGCGCAATCCGCGCATCGTCGTGTTCGGCGAGGATGTTGCGGACTGCAGCCGCGAAGCTGCCCTCGAATGCGTGCCCGGGAAGGGCGGCGTGTTCAAGGTGACGCACGGGCTCCAGCGGAGGTTCGGCAGCACCCGGGTGTACAACTCGCCGCTCGCCGAAGCGAGCATCATCGGCCGGGCGATCGGCATGGCGACCCGCGGCCTGAAGCCGGTCGTCGAGATCCAGTTCTTCGATTACATCTGGCCGGCGATGATGCAGATCCGCGACGAGATGTCGATGCTGCGCTACCGGTCCAACAACGCGTTCTCGTGCCCGATGGTGATTCGCGTCGCAATCGGCGGCTACCTGCGCGGAGGTGCGCCGTATCACAGCCAGTCCGGCGAAAGTATTTTCGCGCACACGCCGGGCATCCGCATCGCGTTTCCATCGAACGCCGAAGACGCGGCAGGCCTCCTCCGCACCGCGATCCGCTGCGACGACCCGGTCCTCTTCCTGGAGCACAAGCACCTCTATCGCCAGACCTACAACAAGGGGGAATACCCCGGGCCGGACTACACGGTGCCGTTCGGCAAGGCGGCGATTCGACGGGACGGCGTGGACGTGCTCGTCATCACCTGGGGCGCTCTGGTGCAGCGATCGCTGCTCGCCGCACAGCAGGCGGAGAAGGATGGCATCAGCGTCATGGTGCTGGATCTGCGCACCATCATGCCCTACGACTGGCAAACGATCACCGAGGCGGTCGCCCGTACGAACCGGGTCGTGATCGCGCACGAAGATCAGCTGACGTGCGGCTTCGGCGCCGAGCTCGCCGCGCGGATGGCGGATGAGCTCTTCGAGCATCTCGACGCCCCGGTCCGACGTGTGGCCGCGCTCGATACGCCGGTCGCCTACTATCCCGATCTCGAAGAGGAGATTCTGCCGCAGGCGGCTGATGTGCTGAAAGCCGTCAGGCTGGTCGCGCGCTACTGACAGCGCCGCGCGTGAAACGGGCCGCCGCGTGTGACCCTTCCATTCCGCGTCCTCCGGCTGCTGGCGGTCCTTCTGCTGGCTGTCCTTTGCACCTATGCCGGAGGACTCGCGGTTGCGGCGCAACGGTCGGAGATCGAGACGCTGACGGCAGTCGCGGCGCTTCCTGCGCACATCGCCGGCAGTTTTCAACAGCTCAGCAGCTGTCAGCAAACCGCAGGTGGCGACTATTTCATCTTCGATCGGCGCTCCCACGCGGTGTTCGTCGCTCCCGCGGGATTCGAGAGCGCTCGCAAGCTGATTACGATTGGTGCCGAACCAGGACGCCTGCTCGATCCCTCGGCATTCGATCTTGCGAGCGACGACAGCTTCGTCGTCGCCGACGCCCCTGGTGGCCAGCCGCGCGTCCAGGTGTTCCTCAACACTGGATCGACGGTCAGCGTATTTCGAATCCCGGGCCGGGCGCTGCCGCGAATCACTTTCGGGAACCTGGTGCTTGGCGGGCTGGCCGCTGTCGAATACACGGGAAGGTCGGTCTTCCTCAGCCAGCCTGAGCTGGGGGCGCTGATCGCGGAGTACTCGCTCGACGGGCGCCCGCTCCGGACGTTCGGCGACCTCCGGAAGACCGGCCATGAGCAGGATCCCGGGGTTCACCTGGCGATGAACTCCGGGCTGGTGATCGCCAATCCGGCCGGCGGCTTCTTCTTCGTCTTCCTCGCGGGCGTTCCGCAGTTCCGGAAGTACGACTCGACCGGCCGGCTGCTCTTCGATCGTCACGTCGAAGGACCCGAGCTGGACGAGCTCGTGCAGGCGCTGCCCACGACCTGGGCCCGGAGGAAAGGGGAAGACGGCAACATCCCCATCGTGATGCCGTCGGTGCAGGCGGCCGCCGCGGATGCTGCCGGCAATCTCTGGATTGCGACGGCAGCCGGTATCACGTACGTGTACGACTCGAACGGCGAAAAGAAGCGAGCCGTTCGATTTCGAGGTGCGGGCGCGCTCTCCCCTACCGCGATGTCGTTCACCCCGAAGGGACGACTGCTGGTTACGCCAGGCTGCTACGCTTTCGAGACCGGACGGTCGCGCCCTGGCGCCGTCACCCCTGCCCTGTGAACGGCGCGTCGCCGGCCAGAAAGCGCGCCGCCCGCGGTAACACGCGGTACTCACACCGCGTGTCCTCGAAAACCTCACCGTCGGTGTTGACGTGCACCGCCCGGTCGAGCTCGATGCGTGCCGATTGGGCCTGGTAATAGAGCACTCGCGGATCCTTCACGTGTTCGCCATCAGTGACCTTCCGCGCGAGCGCCGCGAACTCCAGTGCGCTCATCTCTTCGATCAGGCACACGTCGAGCAACCCGTCGTCGATGACAGCGCCGGGCGCAATCAGGCGACCGCCGGCGATGAGCCGCGAATTGCAGACCGCGAAGGCGTAGAGCCGACGGGTAATGCTGAGCGTCCCTGGTGTGATCGTGACGATGGCGCCGACGGGCTCGAAGTCGAACAGCACCTGCGCGCCGCCGATCAGATACGCCAGCCGTCCTGCAATCGTCTTCAGCTGCGGTGTCACCGCGGCCGACACCTCGGCGATGAAGCCTCCACCCGACGTGTTCACGAAGACGCGGCCGTTGACTTCGCCGAGATCGACCGCGAGCTCGCGGCCTTCGAGCAGGACGTCGAGGGCCGGTTCCGTCTCCAGCGGGATACCGAGAGCCGCGGCGAAATCGTTCCCCGTACCAAAAGGCACGATTCCGACGACGATGGTGCTGAGCGCGCCGGCCGCAGCGAGCCCGTTCATGGCTTCGTTCAGCGTTCCGTCACCACCGGCGACGAAGAGGGCCTCACAGCCGTCCGCCGCCGCCATCTTCGCCGCACGTTCCGCGTCCCCGTCACCGGCGGTCATCACGATCGTGACGTCGTTGAAGCGCTCCTTCAGCCTCGTGTCCAGCAGCTCGACGTGGTCGGGACCGCGCTCGCGGCCGGAGCTCGGGTTCATGATGACGCGGGCTCGTTTCACATCAACCTGCCGACCGGCCCGAGGTCCAGCGTCAGGTCCTCCGGAGCAATCCCGAACTGCGTCCCGAGGTCACGAATGGTTTCTTCAAGGCGCATCAATGCGAGGCCGACGGCTTCGGTCTGGTCCGCGGTCAGCGTGCCCGCGTCCATCCGCCTGATCGCCTGCCGCTCCAGCAGTTGCCGGATGAATTCGATGAGCGTCAGCACCAGCTTCACCACCGATCGGCGGACATCCTCGGGATCGGCATTCCAGCGCGGCGGCGGCGCCTTGGCGAGCCGTTCGAGCTGCTCACGCATCGCCTCGAGCTCCTGCACCTCGACTGTCGCGATCGACCGCGTTGGAGACTTCCGCCGTGGCGATCCTTTTCGACGGGTGACCTTGCGCTTCGTCATGTTCGGGTCAGAACAGCTCGGGTGCAAACGCGAAGACGGGCCACGGCCCGGTGACGGTGACGGCATGCCTCGGAAGCACGGATTGCAATCCGGAGGCCCGGCGCCGATAGGCATCCAGCCTCTCGAGCGGAACGAGATGAAATACGGTGACCAGTCCGCTTCGCTCACCCGAAGCGATTCGCTCCGCCTTCACGTACGCTGACATCTTCGCGCGCACGGTGGCGGCCTCAAGTGGAACGTGCTTCGAGCGTTCTCTGGCGCGCTGGAGAAACTCCGTCCCCGTACGCGCAACCGGCCTGGACTCTTCGTGTGTGGCGGCGTCCGGGCCAAAAACACGAATCGTCATCTGTGCGCACCCGCGGGCCTGCTCGAAGGCCCCGAGTATTTCCAGCCGATGCCGCGAGACGAGCGCGCGCAGCGAGGGCTCATCCGTAACGGATCCAAAACGGGCCGGCAAGACGACGGACAGCCGTGATGTCAGCCTGCTGACGATGTCGTGTTGCTGCCGCACGGCATCGGTCGTGAACTCGGGCCGCTCGCGCCGCTCGATGATCGCTGCAACGTCGTCGATCGGCAGGTTGTGCAGCCGCCGGCCGAGGACGGTGAAGAAACGCGGGAGACCAGGCTCGGTGAGCGCGTAGACGTAGAGTTGTTCACTCCCGGGTTTCATCGGGCAGCACTCTATCCGCGGCGCAGAGAAGAGCTGACAGCCTTACGTAAACCAGGTCCACGTCGGCGAGCGCGAGCACGAGATCCGCATTCACGACAACTCCCCGATTGAGCAGGTTGTCGAGCACGTCGAGCAGCGACGACTCGGAGTCGTCCATAATCCGCGCAATCTGACGGGGCGGCGGAGGAGACGGTGCCGTGACCCGACGCGGTGGCAAAGGACGGTCGCGGCCTTTGGGCGGGCGCCCGCGAGGCACTGTCGAGTGTTGGCGGCCGGGCTTCACGCCTGTTCTTCCGCGGCTGAAACGAAGTTGTAGGCCGGCCACGGGCCGGTCAGCGTCAACTGTCCTCCACGCTCCAGGACAGTCTCCGCTGCGCGCGCGGCAAGGGCACGAAAGCGCCCGCGGCGCCGGATGGGTACGAGGAAGGCGGCATCGAGCAGCGGCGGAATCACACCGCTCGCCTCGTGCTGCCGGCGCCGATGATCGGCGGCGAGCCGGGCCAGATCGGTGTACGCATCGTTGGCCGCCTCGGCCGAGTCGCGTTGCGCTGCGAGCGATTCGTCCCGAGCCCGCTTGCGCGCGGCCAGGAACGCAACCCCGGTTGCAGGCTTGTCGCCCGACTTCTCAGCGAGCCGCGACGGGCCACGCATGATCCGGACTCCCCACTCCTCGCAGCCCTGCAGCTTCGCGAACAGCGCCCCGAGCCGGTCACTCCGGCGTCGCATCTCCGCGATCGCCCGGGCCGGGCTCGAGAAGAGCGTGAACAGCTTCATCGGGATCACTGTGGCACCGCGGAGCCTGGCGAAATACTCGACAACGGCTTCGTGTGCAACCGCCATCGCCGAGACCCATTCAAGATCACGCAGCGACTCCTCGAGCGCCTGGGTCCCGTAGCGGTCCAGCGGGACCGGCGCGTGGACCACCCACATCCTCGGGCCGACCTGGTCAAGGCAGGGCGCGTCCGCGCCCGGCAAGCCGGACGGAAGGTGAGCCGTTGAGGGTTTCCGCGCGCTCTGAACGACACAGTAGACGTAAGTCGCACTAGCCATGCCCTCGTGGATGATAGCGCGGCGGGACCCGCGGTCATCGGCGAGTCAGTCGCTGCGGCCGCCATTCGCCGAGAAATGTGTGAAGGTCCGCGCACCCCGATGGAGGCGGAACCACTCCCGGCGCGATCAGCAGCGACGGCTTCTCACCGCGGCGGCGAATCAGTTCGCTGGACAACGCGAGCACTTCCTTCTGCTGCCGGCCCCGCTCCGCTCGACACCAGGGACAGGTCCCTGCCCCCACGGCGTTGACGATGACGAGTGACGCGGGGATCGACGCCTTGCGCAGGCGGGCGAGCAGCCGAACCGTCTCCGCGCGCGGCAGCGCCGCCGCCCGTGTCACCACCGCGAAGCGAGTTCGCGACGCGTCCTGGAGCAGGGTTCTCAGCCGTCCAAGTCCCTGCGAGAGCCGGAGCAGTGTCGCGCCCAGGCGGCCGAGACCGACGGCAGGCTGATATTTCAGCAGGATCGCCATGATCGCCTTCACCCAGTCGTGCATCAGCGCGGGCATCTCGAGCAGCCGCAATGCATGTCCGGTAGGCGCGGTATCGATCACAATCAGATCGCACCCCACGCCGGCCTTCACATCGAGCGTTTCGGTGACGTCGATGATGGCGGCAAGCTCGTCGACACCGGGAGGCGCCAGGTCCAGGAGATCCCGCATCGCCTGTTGATCGGCCGCGACTCCTCCGGCCCGGACGATGAGTTCGTCGATACCGTCCGCGAGACGATCACGAAGCCCCGCAAACGCCTTGGCTGCGTCGAGCTCGCGAACGAGCAGGTTTGGCGGTCCTCCACGGATGCGACGGGGCTCGTCAGAGACAGGTGCTTCGAGCACGTCCCCGACCGAGTGGGCCGGGTCGGCAGACAGCAGAAGAACGCGCAGATCAGGCGAAGAAATCGCGGCGCCGATTCCTGCAGCCGCGGCGCAGGTGGTCTTGCCGACGCCGCCCTTACCGCCGAACAGCAGGAGCTCGGTGCCGCCCGGAACGACCGCGGCTGCGTCAGTCGCTCCCGCAGCCCTTGTCATGACCGCGGTGAAGCGCCGCACGCGCCGCGACCGACCTCCGGGTCTAGCGGCGGGTTTCGTCAAATGGCGACCAAGTCGGCGCAGTGCAGCCATACCCCGCGGCTCCTTTCCGGCCGCGGGCAGGGTCGCAACGGTGACGGCCCCCGTGACCAGCCTCTCGAGCGCGAGAAACGCCTCGCGTTCGAGACTCCTCCGCCCGTCGCACCACCCGCACGGCTGTCGCGGCGCCGGCGTCATCCTGTTGATGATGAGCCGATCGACCGCGATGTTCTGTTCGTTCAGCGCGCGAAGGCCGTCCCTCGTCTCCTCGACGGCCATTCGCTCGGGCAGCGTGACCCAGGCAAACTCGGTCCGTGCGCGATCACGAAGCAACGTTTCGAGCCGGCGGGCCTGCCCGTCGATCTCATGGAGGAGAGCATCGGCCGCATCAGGCGTCCATCGGCCGCGCAGCGCCTCGACCATGATCCGGTGCTTCGCCTGCATCCGATCGAACACCAGCGCCAGCCCTTCGAGAACCGCCGGCGTTCCGAGCATGCGCAGCAGGTGTCCGGTCGGCGCCGTGTCCACGACGATGTGGTCGTATCGTCCGGTGTCGGCGAGCTCGGCGATCTGGAGCAGCCCGGCGACTTCGTCGATGCCCGGCAGCGACAGGCGCATCAGGCGCGCAACGTCGTCGGCATCCAGCCAGGTTCCCCGCAGCGCGATTTCCTCGAGCAGTCCCCGTCGTCTCTGCAGCCATGCCGCCAATGCGGTCGCAGCGTTGACTTCCACCGCGTCGAGGCGTGCCACGCCACGGACCGGGCGGGGCCGATGCGTCAAGGGCTGTTCGAGCGCGTCGCCGAGCGACGGCGCCGGATCCGTCGAGACGATCAGCGTCGAACGGCCGGCGCGCGCGGCGAGCAGCCCGAACGCGGCCGCGCACGTCGTCTTGCCGACACCGCCCTTGCCACCGACGAACCTGAGTGTGGGACTGCGTGACGGCTGGCGATCAGCTGTGCTCGTCGCCTTCGAACGTGGCATCGATGCCGGTAATCTTGTAGTCGGAGGGGGAGAGCGCGGCAGGATCGGCGCCCTGCCGGCTTTCGCGGACTTGCCGGCGGCGCACGAGCAGGTCGGCCTCGAGGCTGTCGAACTCGGCCTGGCTCATCTCGCCGAGCTCGAGGCGCATCCCGGCGGCCAGCAGCTGTTCATCGAGGTGGCTCTCGTCGTTGAGCTCGGTGTCGACGACCGCGGCGATCTTGTCGAACACGAAGCGCAGGCCGCCGATGAGCATCGAATCGAGAATGAACACCTGGCGAGAGGCTCAGTGGGCTCGTTCCAGTTTGAGCCTGATGTTGACGAAGTTGTACGGCGGCCAGGGACCCGTGTACTTGAACGTGAGCTTGTCGTACCGCTGACCGATCTCCTTCACCCGCGAATCGAAGGCCTGCTCGGTTTCACGCCCGACGAGGAACGCGGCGTTCATGATCATCCGATCGCCAATCGGCTTGTTGGCGCGCGAGGCGACCGAGACGTCGCGGAGTCCGTGGAAGATTTCGGCGACGTACCGCTCGGATCGCGCCTGGAGGGCGGCGTCGATCAGCCGGCCGTACTGCATCCGGGCGAAATAGGTCGAGCCCTTCTGCGACGAGATTTCGCTCTTCAGGCGGCGGATGTCCTCGTCCTCCTCTTCGATCTCGCGAATGATCTGATCGCGATCCCAGAGAACCTTGAGCCCGAACTCGAACTTGTCCTGCATCTTGTTGAGGACATCGATGAAGGCATCGTATGCCGAGCGCAGCAGCTCGATGATGTCGTCGTCGGTCTTGAAGACCGTGCCGAACGACATCGGGATGACGGTGTGCTTCTGCATCACCGTTTCGTTGACCCGCTGATGGGCGAGCACGTTGTCGCGCGTCGGATCCTGCACCACCATGGGCGTCCTCGAGACGACCGCGGCGATGTCGCGGAAATTGACGGTATGCGTTTCGGCCGGCTCTGCGCCGATGCCGAGCGGTCCGAACCCGAGAGGCGTTTCGGTCTTGATGATGCAGTAGACGTACTTGCCCTCGTTCGAGTCCTCGCCCAATCCGGTGTCGGCCCGGGCTGCCCTGGCCGACGGTGAGGGCATCCTTACCCGATCGAGCCTGCGGCGTGCCGCCGCGGCAACGCCGGCCGGCCGTTCCCGCTGGGCCGCTGACACGGTCCGTTTCGGGCTGGTCTTGGTTTTGACTTTCTTGTGCGCAGTCGTCTTCGCCATCTCTGGTGAACGTCGCCAGAAGTCTCAGTTCCTGGTGCGACCGGGTCGTGCTGATTTTCTCGCCGATCCTGATTCGGACTTGGCCGACAGCATGCGCTGGATCTCAGCCACCAGCGCGTCGGGCAGGCAAGGCTTGGTGACGAACGCATCGCAGCCGGCCTGGCGGGCGCCCTCCGCGTAACCTGCGAGCGCATGTCCCGTCAGGGCGACGATCGGGATGTGCTTCGTGCGTTCGTCGAGCTTGAGGCGTCGCGTGGCCTCCCACCCGTCCATCCGCGGCAGGGCGAGATCCATCAGGATGATGTCGGGCAGAAGCTCGATCGTTTTCTCGATCGCCTCGACGCCGTTGGTGGCTTCTGCGACCCGATATCCGGAAAACGACAAGTACGCCGCATACATCTCGCGCGCATCCTGGTAATCCTCGACGACCAGAACGAGCGGCTGAGCAGTCGGAGTGTCCATCCCAGTCCCGTTACCTGCGCCGGAGCCGCACCGGCAGCCTCAGGGTGAAAGTCGAACCCTTGTTGACGTCGCTCCTCAACTCGATGGTGCCCCCCAGCATCTGTGCCAGCCGGCGGCAGATCGACAGTCCCAGCCCGGTCCCGCCGTAGCCGCGCGTCGGTGAGGCGTCCAGTTGCCGGAAATCCTCGAAAACCTTCGTCTGATCTTCGCCGGCGATGCCCACCCCGGTGTCCTTGACGGAGATTGCCACCCAGCGCCTGTGCTCATCATACGACGCGGCGATCGTTACCGCCCCGGCCGGCGTGAACTTCAGCGCATTGCTGAGAAGATTGAGAACAATCTGTTTCACCTTCTGGCGATCGCTCTTGATCGGCCGCAGTGTCCGCAGCATCTTCGCGGTGACGCGCAGCGACGAACGGCTGATGATCGGCTCGAGTTCGGACATCACCTCGTTCACCAGCTCCGGAATCTCGAACGAGGACAGGTTCAGCGGCATCCGGCCCGCTTCGATGCGGGTAATGTCGAGGATGTCGTTGATCAACGCCAGCAGGTGCTGGGAATTCGAGTCGATGCGGGTCAGGCTCTTGCGCTGCTGTTCGGACACGGGGCCGGTCACGCCGTGCAGGAGCATGTGGGTGTAGCCGAGGATCGCGTTGAGCGGCGTCCGGAACTCGTGCGACATGTTCGCCAGGAACTGCGACTTCAGAGCCGAGGCCTGCTCGAGCGCGATGTGCTGACGGCGGAGCAGCTCGTTCTGCTGCGCGAGCTCCGCCGTGGCGGCCTGCACCTTGATTTCCAGCTGCGCCGCGAGCCGGCGCTTTTCCAGCGCTTCCGTCATGTCGTGCAGGATGGTGACGACCCACATCAGCTCGCCCTGCTCCGAGAGAATCGTGCCGGCAACGCCTTCCACGGGCAGGGCGCGGCCCGAAACCGGATCCGTCAGCTGGATTTCACCGCGATAGCGCTGCTCTCCGGTACGTGTCAACACGTTCGACACGAACGACGTCAGGTGCGCACCGTTCGAGTTGATCCGCCGTTCCGTCGTTTCGTCGGCATCGGCCCGCAGGTTGAACAACCGCTCGGCGGGCTCGTTCATCAGGACGATGTCGCCTTCCTGATCGGTCACCAGGATCGGATCGGCGACCGAGTCGATGATCAGCTCGAGCCGGTGGCGCTCGTCGCGGACCTCGGCCTGCGCGACCCGCAGCGTGCGATAGCTTTCCTCGATTTCCTCCTTGGCGCGCGCGAGGTCGGTCACGTTGCGCAGCACGGACACCACATAGGTGCCTTGCCGCTCGTCTCGCGCGCGCGAGCTGAGAAGCTCGAACAGCAGGTCCGAGCCTTCCAGCGGATCGACCAGCAGCAACTCGCGGCGGGCCAGCTCCGACTCCGACATCGCGCTCGTGGAGAGCGCGGCCGAGAACAGCATGTTGTTCAGCCCGACGGCGCGCCGCCAGCCCTCGCCCGCATCTTCCGGCGCCGCAAACAGCTTCTCGGCGTGGGTATTCGCGATGATCAGCTTGCCTTCGGTATCGGTGAGCAGAATGGGGTCGGTGACCGCGTTGATGATGCTGTACAGGAGCATGCGCTCCTGGCCGAAACGCGTCTCCGCCAGAGCGTCGCGGCTCATCAGGCGCGATGCCTGCCTGGCCAGCATCGTCGCGACCCAGATCACTTCGGACCTGATCTCGGACGCGACCGCGCTCGTGAGCAGCAGGCCGACCGGTGGCTCGGAGTCGTCCAATCGAAGCGGCACGCCGTGGAACCCCCCCTCGAGGGGCGAGCGGAACGTCTGCTGGCCGTCGAAGTAACTGGGCTCCTTGCGGTGCATCGCCTTGATCAGCGGATGCGCCTCGTCGTCACGAGTCAGCACGAAGTCGACGATCGCGGTGCTGGAGACGCCGTGTTCAGCGACGATGAGCAGCTGGCTGCTGGAGGGTTCGGCGAGCGCGATGACGGCGTGGCGGATGCGGGCCTGGGTCACCAGCCAGTCGATGACGCGGCGGGCGGAGGCTTGCAGGTCGGTACTGGCGAGGAGAAACTCCACCAGTCCGAGCCTGGCGTCGTGCTCGCTGGCCGCGACCTGCACGACCGGGGCAACCGACCCGTGCACTGGCTATCCCTCGGAGGCGGGGCGCCTCCGTCCGGTCCGTCTCGCCTTTGTCGCCGCCGCCGCTTTCGTGGCCGCGAGCTCGGCGCGAAGCGCGGCATTCTCAGCGATCACGTTCTGGTGCGCCGTCAGTTCCGCCTGCGGCCGTGAGACCGGCGCGACCTGCCCCACCGCCTCGGAGTACTTCAAGTAGGTATCGATCGAAGCGACGACCACGCGTGCCTCGACCGTGATGAGGTCAATTCCTACCAGCGAAACACGGACCCATGCATCGATGACGATGCCCTTGTCCAGGACGCGATCGAGAACGTCGATGAGACTGGTGCCGCCTGGCGCTCGTTCAACTGGCATTCTCTGCTCCTGCTGTCGCGTCCGGCTACCGCTTGCGGCGGGTCGGCCTCCCGGCTGTCAGCGCCTCCACCTTGCGTTCGAGCTCCCGCACCTGCGCCTGCAGTTCCTCGGTTCCGAGCTCGGACCGGCGTTGGCGGCCAGGAGACAGATCCCGGTCGTAGCGCCACCAGTCGAGACCGATCTCCTGCGCCTTATCGAGTGAGCAGACGAGCAGCCGGATGCGGATAGTAAGGAGCTCGACCTCAGCCAGGGAAACCTTGATGTCCCCGGCGATCACCAACCCCTTGTCCAGCACGCGATCGAGAACATCGACGAGCCCCGTCGCGCGATGATGGGCTGGTAGCTCGAGTGGCATGCGGGACCGACTATAACCTACAGGTTCTGCAGCCAGCAATTGCTCTTCGACGGACGCTCAGAGCCACGCTGGAGCACAGTCCAAGGGTGACGGAGCGGAACGGCAGGACGGCCGCCTCAATGGCGGCTCGTCCCGGTCTCGGAGATCGCCTCGACCAGCTCTCCTGTCTTGCTGTCCTTGTTCACGCGGGTAGCGACGTCGGCCTGCGCGATGATCCCCGTAAGGTGACCAGCCGAATCCACAATGGGCATCCGGCGCACCTGGCGCTCTTTCATGAGCTTCAGGGCATGATCGACGTCATCCTCTTCGCGGCAGCTCACCGGGTTGGGCGTCATCGCGTCCGTGACGGTCGCTGCTTCGGGCGAACGACCCTCTGCGATCGCCTTCACGACGATGTCGCGGTCGGTGATGATACCGACCAGCCTGCGTGACCCGACTGATTCCACCACGGGAACAGACCCGACGTCCTGCTGCTTCATGATGTTCGCGACCTTCGTGAGCGAATCGCCGGGCTGACAGAACACCGGGTCTTTGGTCATCACGTCTCGGTTCTTTGCCATTTGCTCCCTCCTGGCTGTCCAAGAGCCTCGAGGATGCAAGGCGATGGCCACCATGGACATAGCCAACATTGCCAAGATCGCCAAAATTGCCAAGATTGAAAGATCCTGAGCCCATCCGGAGGCGAGAACGGCTCAGCGCGTTTGCAAGGTTGGCAATGTTGGCAATGCCTAGGAGCGCGGATCGAGGGCGCGTTCGAGCGCCCGTTCGAAGGCGAGATCGCGGGAACGGACGCGGAGTTCCTCGGCCATCAGCGACGAGAGCGTCTGGCTGCCAAGGGATAGGACGCGGGACGCCATGACTTCTCCGCCGATCCGTCCCTCCGCGGACAAGCAGTTGCTGTCGGGCAGCAGGGAAAGCTCGAGCTCACAGGTGTTGCCGCGGAGCGTGACCGACTCGAAGGGCACGCTCGAAGGTACGAACGCGGCCCGGACCCGCCCGCGCCAGTTCAGCGACGCGTCGAGCCAACCGGCGAACAGGGCCGCTTGCGCGCGATCCGCCGCTGCAATCGACAGCGACGTCAACGCCCCCGCGCTTTCCTTCACGCGTGGCAGATCGAAGAAATGCGCCATCGCCGCACGCCAGCGCGTGAGCCTCGCCCAGCGGACGTCCGTGAACGCGGTCTGATCGAACAGCGGCGGAAGCCGGGACCACAACGGCCACGGATCGGTGGCATCGAGCACCACGCGATCGGCAAGCGACGCCACGCCTTCGAGCCCCTCGGGTCGCCCACCTCGCCACCACACGATGGTTGGAAGGCTCGAAAGCCGCACTCCGGCGATCGCGTTGTTGACGTATTCCGGGCGGAGTCCGCCGATTGTCACGATATCCGGCCGCTCGTCGCCGTCCGGCGACCCGGTCCCGTCGGTGATGATCCGGACTACGTGCAGGGCCCCAGCGCCGTCCTCGGCATTGAGCGTCGCGCTCACGTCGGTGAGCCGATCGGACGGCCCGACCGCCACGAGTGTGGCGGTGCGTGCCCGGCCGAGCGCTTGAGCGGCTAGAGCGTTCTCCATCGGCGTCCATCCTTCTCGATCAATACGTCTGCCTCCGGCGGACCCCACTCTCCGGCCTCGTATGTCGGTAGTGGCGAGCGCTCGGCCTGCCACATCTCATTGATTGGGGAGACCAGCGCCCACGACGCTTCGACGAAGTCATGACGCGCGAAGAGCGTGGGATCTCCCAGCATGGCGTCGAGCAGGAGCGTTTCGTAGGCCTCGGGCACCTCACCCTGGAAGGTCGTGCCGTAGTGAAAGTTCATCATCACGGGAGCGACCTGCATTCGTGTCGACGGAATCTTCGCGTTGAACCGCAGCGAGATCCCCTCGTCCGGCTGGACGTTGATGATCAGCAGGTCCGCCGGCAACGGGGTCGGGCTGACGCGCTTGAAAATCTGCAGCGGCGGCCTGTGGAACTGGATGGCAATCTCGGTCATGCGCTTCGGCAGCCGTTTGCCGGTTCGCAGATAGAACGGCACCCCGGCCCATCGCCAGCTGTCCAGATGGAACCGCAGCGCCACGAAGGTCTCCGTTGACGAGTCCGGGGCCACGCCGGGCTCGAACCGATAACCGGGCACCTCGGCGCCGTTCACCCAGCCTTCCCGATACTGGGCCCTGACCACTGCGGGTGACCCGCCGTTCCCTACGACAGGCTGGACCGCGAGGAGCGCGTCCATCTTCCGATCCCGGACGCCGCCGGCATTGAACTCTGTCGGCGGCTCCATCGCCACCAGCGCCAGGAGTTGCATGAGATGGTTCTGGACCATGTCGCGCAGCGCGCCGGCTTTCTCGTAGTACGCAGCGCGCCGCTCGACCCCAACGGTCTCCGAGGCCGTAATCTGCACCTGCTCGATGTAGCGGCGATTCCAGATCGGTTCGAACATCCCGTTCGCAAACCGCAGCGCCAGGAGGTTCTGGACCGTCTCCTTCCCCAGGTAGTGATCGATCCGGAAGATCTGTTCCTCGGCGAAGTACTGATGCAGAAGCGCGTTGAGCCCCTGCGCGCTCTTGAGATCGGTGCCGAAGGGCTTCTCGATGATCAACCGGCGCCAGCCCTGCTCCGGCGTGCCTGCCAGACCGGCCGCCCCAAGCGCCTCGACCACCGGGCCGTAGACCGTCGGCGGGATCGCCAGGTAATAGAGCACGCCTTCGGCGCCGACCTGATCGAGGCGTTCGCGGAGCCGCGCGTACAGGCCAGGATCGTCCATCGCGCCCGAGACGAAGTACATCTGCTGCTGGAGCGAACGCATGACCTCGTCGCTCCGCGCATCGATCTTGCCGAACTCGCGGAGGCTGTTTTGAAACTCCTGGCGGAACTCGTCGTCGCTCACCTCGCTCCGCGCCACGCCAATGACGGCGAACCTCGCGGGCAGCCGCTGGCCACGAGAAAGGCTGTAGACAGCGGGAAGCAGCTTGCGCCTGGTCAGGTCGCCCGACGCCCCAAAAATGACCAGCGTCGTCGCGCCAGGGGTCGGCTCGATGCGGAGGTTGTCGAGGAGAGGGTTCTCGAGCGGCACCATCGAGGTCGATGATACCGAAAGCTGGCAGGGAAGAGTTCCGAGTTCCCAGTTCCCAGTTGCCGGTAGTTTCCAGTCGGTCCGCAACCGGAAACCAGGGAACTGGAAACTGGCTACTATTTCACTGACTCCAGATACGCCTTCGCCTTCGGCGTGCCGATCAGCCGGAGCCGGCTCAACACTTCGCTCCTGAGTTCCGGATCCTTCTCCTGCTCGGCCACCCGGATCAACCCGTCGTCGTCGCGCGCGAGGAACAGCCCGCGAATGACCGCCAGCCGGGTTTCTTTCGAGGCCCGTATGAAAAGAACCCGCAGCTGTTCACGGCCCCCCACCTTTCCCAGGGTGACGATGGCCGTGTCGCGAAGCCGATCGTCGTTCTCGGACTGGGCGATCCGAAAGAGCGAGGGCGCATCCGCGCGCTCGCCGAGCGACACGACGACCTGCCGTTTCACGGGCATGTTGGCGGTCGAATAGACCTCGAGGAGCGCGGTCGAGATCTCGGGGCCTCCGAAAAGTCCCAGTCCACGAACCGCGGCGACCCGCACCGGCTCGGGCCCGGTCTTCGCGACGTCGACGACCGTGGACTGCGCGTCGGGGTTGCGCGACTGTGCGAGCACGAACACCGCGCGCCGCGCCGCGCCGGGATTGTCCGGCTCGAGAGCGATCTTCCGCAGGATCGGAATCACTTTCTGCGCGTCCGTCTTGATCAACTGCCCGAGCGCCTGAACACGAAGATCCGCACCCACGGCATATGAGTCGGCGAACCACGTGATCGCCGGCGGTGGCGCCGGCGGGGCCGGAGGGGCCGGTTGCGCCGGGGTCGTAGCCGCGGGCGGCGGCGGTGGCGCCGGTGGCATCATGGCCGGCCCTTTCCGGGTCCGGGGCGCCCGCGGACCCGACGGCATGGCGGGGCCTTCCGGTGGCGGGGGTGGCGGAGGAGGGGCCGCGGCCTTCCACAACACGTCGCGGCGGCCCAGCTTCTGCGCGAGCTCGATCATCAGCGAGCCTGCAGGCTCGGCCCACTTGCTCTTTGGAAAGTCGCGCTGCAGCGTGCGAATGCTGTCGACGGCTTCGGCAAGATCGCCGGCCTGGTTCTGACTGTGCGCGAGCCAGAACAGCGCCTCGTCCTTGTTCGGCTCTTTCGGATCGGCTGCCGCGGCGCGCAACACCGGAATCGCCGCCATCCACTGGTCATCGGAAATCAGATCCTTGGCGCGCACCATCCGTGCCGACTCCGCCGGCAGCGGCGCCGCCGCGAGCGCCTCGCCCGCGGCGACCAGGACGATGGCCACGACTCCAAGAACACCCCAGTGCTTCATTTCGCCCTCGAAAGCCAGCTTTCAGCTGAAACTCAGTAACCGTTCATCTTCGTGACCAGATCACGCCGCCGGATCAATCGCTGCAGTTGATGCAGCGAGGCCTCCGTCGGCTCCTCAGCCATCGATGCCTGCAACAGCACCAGCTCCAGATCGCTCATGACGTCGGCCAGCGGCTGCATGCCCCGTTCTTCTGCCGCCATCCGATAGAGCCTCGTATCCCCCAAGAGCGACGATGCGAGCTCCCGTTCGTACGCCCAGTCGTCCTGCTGGCCGGTCTTCGTCACCAGGCCGAGCACGACCAGCTTCGACCGCTCGAAGTGCTGGCCGCTGACCGTCAGCAGTCCGGGATCCGGATCCGTGGTCAGGCTGGCGTGCCGCACCGGCTGCACCGCCTCGGCCACCTGGGGGGCGGCGATCGCGCTTTCTACACGTCCAGTAATCGACTCCGGTTCACGCCGCGGGTTCAGCACGGTGACGACAGCAATCGTGACCAGGGCAAGCGTCGCCGCCAGCGCCAGGTAGGGCGCCAGCTGACGCCGCAGCGGCGTCACCGCTGCGAGCTTTGTTGCGTCAAGCGGTGACTGTTCGGCGGCAACCGCCGCATCCAGCCGGCGCATGAACCCCGACCAGTCGCCGCCGGGGGGGGTCGCCACGTCCGGCCGGCCGGCGAGCGCCGCGCGGATGACCGACAGGTCTTCGAGCGCCGCACGGCACTCGCCACACCCGTTCAGGTGCGCTGCCACGGCCGCGCGCTCACCCTGCGGCAGCTCGCCGTAGAAATACAGCTCGATGGTTCCGGCGGCCTGACGATCGCATCTCATGCGCGTTCTCCGGCGGTCACCTTCGTTCCGTTGAGCGCATGCCTCAGCCGATGCACGGCGGCGTGCAGCTGCCGCTTGACCGTGCCTTCCGCCAGGCCGAGCGCCTCAGCGATTTCCGCCAGTTTCAGGCCCTGATGGTGACGCATGACGAAAACAATCCGTTGCCCCGGCGGCAGACGCCCGATTTCGGCCTCGAGCACCTGGCCCAGCTCTCCCGCGTACGCCCGTTCCTCGGGGCCGGGCGTCTCTTCCGCCGTGTTCATCATCTTGTGTTCGGCTTCTTCCCCGAACGGCGCCGCTCCCGACGGCATCGTCCGGCGGCGGTGGTCGATACAGGCATTCATGACGATTCGATACATCCAGGAGCTGAGCTGCGCGTCCTGGCGGAATTTGTCGAGCGAGCGATAGACCTTGATGAAGACTTCCTGGGCGATGTCTTCAGCATCGAAGTGGTTGCCGGCGAATTGATAGGCCACGCGATACACCATCGATCGGTGACGCTCGACAAGCGCCTGAAACGC
>Ga0075418_10002960_pt1 | contig 19408 bp, 17 predicted proteins | sample SoiMetdeltSBSDD2_FD_81776 | JGI IMG/M metagenome (GOLD analysis project Ga0075418, IMG submission 81776) | Bulk soil microbial communities from a Populus tree surrounding site in Tennessee, USA - Soil MetaG P. deltoides SBSDD2 | ecosystem: Environmental > Terrestrial > Soil > Tree plantation...
CGGTCCATGCCCTCGAGGCGCGTAGTGACCATCACCGGCACGCCAAACGGATTGAACGGATTCGTCAGGGGAACGGGTACGGCCGACGCCAGCGGCGACACGGTCGGAAATCTCACGTTGCGGTCGACGAACATCACTTCGGCGGACGCTACGACGTCAGTCGGCCAGATCTCCACTTCAGCATTGGCAACGACGCTTGCACGGCTCGTCGCGGGCACGATTGGAAAGTACTGCAGCAGGCCCTCGCGGTTGGGCTCACCGAAACGAAACTGCCCCGGCCCGACGACGGCCGCGATGGGTGTGTTCTGGCCGGGCAGGTTGCCGAGCAGCCCCGTGACGTTGGCGGGATTGCTGAAAAGCGACCTCTGGTCGGTGCTGCCGTAGCGTCGATAGTCTTGGTTGGCCCACAGATCGCGCTCGACGCCGAGCAGCGTCTGTGTCGTGGTGTAGTCCGCGATCAACGCCGCTTTCACGCCTTCGCGCAGATAGCCGATGCTGGCCGAGGTCTGAAACAGTTCGCCGCCGCCGTCCGCCGAGCCGTAGTGCACCTGCACGTCCGGATGCGGGATCTCGTCACGCAGCACAACGTTGAGGACGCCGCCGACGGCATCCATGCCGTGCTTCACCGAAGTCGAGTCGAATAACAGCTCGACTCGCTCTACCGCGCTCAAGGGCACGGTGTTGAGGTCGAAAGCGTTGACGACAAAGCTGGCAGCACTCGCAAACGCACGGTGCCCGTTGACCAGCACCATCGTTGTGTCAGTGCCGAGGCCGCGAAACTCGGCGTATTGAGCGCCGCTGCTGCTGAAGCCGTCGGCCTTCAGATACGGCTGCTGCGGGAGGTACTTCAGCAGATCGGAGACCGTCGTGAAGCCGGACCGCTCGATCGCTTCGCGATCCATGATCACGAACGATCCGGCGGAATCCTGCAGCGACTTGAACGTGTAGCCCGTCGTGTAGACCGTCTCGATGATCGCATCCGAGGCTGCATCCCGCGCCGGATCCTGCTGGGTCTGCGCCGGCACTTTCCGCGACGCGCTGGTCTGCGGCGACATCCGCGGCTTCGGCGCTGGCGGCGCCCGAACGATGGAGATCTGCCTGGAGTTGGTCCAGGTGAACGTCAGCCCGGTCGAGCGCAGGAGCTGATTCAGTGCCTCTTCGATCGTGTACTTGCCCCGCAGCGGGCCGACGATCATCGCCTCTTCCTCGGGCGAGTTGGGGCTGTAGCCGTAGAAGACGCCGGTCTGGCCGTAGAGCTGCTCGAGCGCGCGCGTCAGCGGCTGCGCCTCGAGATTCAGGGAGTATTCCTTGCGGGAGCTCTGTTCGGGTCCGGGAGTTTGTGCGCCTGCGTGCTGGGCCGGTGTCAGCGCGAGGCAGACGAGCGCGCCGGCAAGGACTGTCCTTGCCATGTTTCGCTGTCTCCTGCGCGGTGTTGCCTGCGGACCCACGGCTTATGAGTTCGTTCCCTGAGAGACAGTCGAAGATTGCAGCAGAGTGACAGCCTGCCGCAAGTCCGGCCGAGACATAACATGTACGTATTGCTGCGAGAGGGAGCGGAGCGCGTCACGGCCAGCGACGATGGCGCAGGCCTGCCGTTGATGCGTCAAGCACGACGAAGCACGCAGTCACGCCGACGATTTCGCTGAGCTGCAGACCGAGCTGCCAGCTTGCCGACGATGACCGGCACCGATTGTTCACATATATATGTATGTATCCGGAGCTGTGTCAGCCGACTGCCTGCTCGCTCACCATCGTCAGCACGTCGTAGCTGGCGACCACCTCGCCGTTCTGATTGGTGATTTCCGTGTCCCACGCCACTTCGCCGTAGCCTTTTTCGGCACGCAGCGACTTCGACTTGCAGGTCAGCCGCACCTTAATGCGATCGCCCGGCTTGACGGGCTTCACGAAGCGCAGGTGATCGAGCCCATAGTTCGCGAGCACCGGCCCATACGGCGGATCGACGAACAAGCCGGCGGCGGCCGAGACCAGGAAATAACCATGGGCGACGCGGCCGCCGAACAGCGGATTGCGGCGCGCGGCCTCCTCGTCCATGTGCGCGTAGAAAGTGTCGCCCGACAAGGCTGCGAAGCTTTCGATGTCGGCCAATGTGATCTCACGCTCCGCTGTGTTCAGCGTGTCGCCCACTTGCAGCTCATGGAACGATTTCCGGAACGGATGCACGCCAGGTGCCTTCTGTGCAGCACCGCGCGTCCAGCGTCCGGTAATTCGCGCGACTGTTTGCGGGCTGCCTTGAATTGCAGTCCGCTGCATGTAGTGCATGAGACCGCGGATGCCGCCCATTTCTTCGCCGCCGCCGGCGCGACCCGGACCGCCGTGCACGAGTCCGGGCATCGGCGAGCCATGGCCCGTGGAGTCCTTGGCGCAATCGCGATTCACGATCAACAGCCGACCGTGGAGCGGCGCAAGACCGAGCGCGAACTCGACGGCGGCATCGTCATCGGCCGTGAATACCGACCCGACGAGGCTGCCTTCGCCGCCGCGCGCGTAGCCAATCGCATCGCTGATCGACGCATACGGCACGACCGTGCAGACGGGTCCGAACGCCTCGACGGTGTGCACAGCCTTTGCTTTGTTGGGCTCGCGGCAGAACAGCAGCGACGGCGCGACGAACGCGCCCTTCTCGCGATCCGCACCGGCGAGCTGCAGCGCGTCACCGTCGCCCGTCAGCAATTCGGCTTCGCGTTTCAGCTCTGCGATGCGGCTGAGCACTTCGCGCCGTTGACCCAGCGCAGCGAGCGGACCCATGCGCACCTGTTCCAGCCGCGGGTCGCCTACGACGACTTTGGCGAGACCGGCTTTGATCGCCTGCGCCGCGGCTTCGGCGTGCGCCGTCGGAACGATCGCCTTGCGGATCGCGGTACATTTCTGGCCAGCCTTCGCCGTCATCTCGCGCACGACTTCGCGGACGAACGAATCGAACTCCGGCTGGCCGGGCGCTGCGTCCGGCCCGAGCACGCAGGAGTTGATCGAATCCGTCTCGCTGATGAACCGCACCGAGTTCGCGACGATCGCCGGATGCGTGCGCAGCTTGTGCGCCGTGCTCGCCGAACCGGTGAACGACACGACGTCCTGGCAAGTGAGATGATCGAACGCATCGCCGAGGCTGCCGCACACGAGTTGCAGCGCGCCCTCCGGCAGAATCCCCGACTCGATGATGCGGCGGACCACCAGCTCCGTGAGATAAGCAGTCGCAGTCGCGGGCTTCACGATCGCCGGCATGCCCGCCAGCAGCGTGGGCGACAACTTCTCCAGCATGCCCCAGACCGGGAAGTTGAACGCGTTGATGTGAATCGCCGCGCCTTCGAGCGGCACGCAAATGTGCTGCCCGATGAACGTCCCCGTCTTCGACAGACCTTCGACATCGCCATCCACATACACGCGATTGTTGGGCAGCTCGCGCGTGCCGCGCGATGCGTACGCGAAGAGCGTGCCGATGCCGCCGTCGATGTCGATCCACGAATCGGCCTTGGTCGCGCCCGTCGCATAGGAGAGCGCGTAGAACTCGTCCTTGCGATCCGTCAGCAGCTTGGCCACGCGCTTGAGCAGCGCCGCGCGCTCGTGAAACGTGAGTTGTCGCAGCGTCGGCCCGCCATTGCGACGCGCGTGCTCCAGCACGCCCGCGAAATCAATGCCGCTCGACGAAGCCTCCGCGATAACCTGTCCCGTCGTAGCGTCGCGCAGCACCTGCGCGTCGCGCTCTCCTGCATGCCAGCGGCCTTGCACGTAACTCTTCAACTGCATCGCAATCTCCTAGCCGGCCGGCGTGCGCTTGTCGATAACGCGCTTCGCCTTGCCAATGGAACGTTCGATCGCACCGGGCTCGCGCACCTCGACGCGCACGCTGATCCCGATCATGGACTTCACCTGCTCGATAAGCGCCGTCGCTGCACGCGCACCCGCTGTGAATGCGACGGCATCCGCAGCTTCGACGTGGACAGCCAGCGCATCGAGCGGCCCTTCGCGCGTCAGCTCCAGCACGTAGTGCGGCGCGAGCGACGGCACCTGCAGAATCAGCTCTTCGATCTGCGACGGAAATAGATTCACGCCGCGCACGATGAGCATGTCGTCGGAGCGGCCGACGATCTTCGCCATCCGTCGCATCGAGCGCGCGGTCGGCGGCAACAGCCGCGTGAGGTCGCGCGTGCGATAGCGGATGATCGGCAACGCCTGCTTCGTCAGCGACGTGAACACGAGCTCGCCCGGCTCGCCGTCGGGCTGCACGGCGCCGGTCTGCGGATCGATGATCTCCGGATAGAAATGGTCTTCCCAGATTACCGGACCGTCTTTGGTCTCGATGCACTCGTTCGCCACACCCGGACCCATCACTTCCGACAGGCCGTAGATGTCGATGGCGTCCAGCCCCATGACCGTTTCGATCTGCGAACGCATCGCTTCGGTCCAGGGCTCCGCGCCGAGGATGCCCACACGCATCGAGCTCGCCGCGGGGTCGAGTCCCTGCCGCACGAACTCCTCGGCGATCGCCAGCAGGTACGACGGCGTGACCATGATGATGTCGGGCTTGAAATCGCAGATGAGCTGGACCTGCTTTTGCGTCTGTCCGCCCGACATCGGCACGACGGTGCAGCCGAGGCGCTCGGCGCCGTAGTGAGCGCCGAGACCTCCGGTGAACAAGCCATAGCCGTAGGCGACGTGAACGATATCGCCCGGTCTACCGCCGGCTGCACGGATCGAGCGCGCCATCAGTTGCGCCCACGTGTCGATGTCCTGCTGCGTGTAGCCGACGACAGTAGGTTTCCCTGTCGTGCCGCTCGACGCGTGGATGCGGACGACTTGCTCGCGCGGCACCGCGAACATGCCGAACGGATAGTTCGCGCGCAGGTCGTCCTTCACCGTGAACGGAAACTTCGCGAGATCGTCGAACGAGCGCAAGTCGTGCGGGTGCACGCCCGCCGCGCGGAAGCTCTCGCGATAGTGAGCGACGTTCTCGTACGCGTGCCGCACGGACCACTTCAGACGCTGCAGCTGCAACGCGCGCAGCTCGTCGATGCTCGCTGTTTCGATGGGGTCGAGTTTCATGGTCCGGTAATGGCGCCGCCGATCTCATGCGAGCGGCCGCGAAACAGCGCCACACATTCGCCTTGGCTGTTACGCACAGTCACGTCGTAGATGCCGGTGCGCTTCGAGCGCGAGCGCTCCTCGGCCGTCGCAGTCAACTCGTCGCCGAGCCGGGCGGGCAGCAGGAACTCGACATTCGCTGCTGACGCGACCGTGACTGCGTTGTAGGTGTTGCAGGCGAATGCGAAGGCGCTGTCGGCGAGCGTGAAGATCAATCCGCCATGGCACAGCTTGTGACCGTTCACCATGTCCTCGCGCACTTTCATCGCGAGACGCGCGTAGCCGGGTCGGACTTCCAGGATCCGCATGCCGAGTGCTTGCGACGCGCCGTCCTCGGCATACATCGCACGCGCAGAGGCGTCGGCAACGGCTTGCGGGTCGCTCATGGCCTGCTAACTAGCGGCCGGTGAACTTTGGGTTGCGCTTCTCGGTGAACGCCGCGACGCCTTCCGCGTAGTCCTGCGAACGGCCGAGCTCGCGCTGGAAGTCGCGCTCCTGGTCGAGCTGCTGATCGAACGCGCGGCCCCACGATTCGTAGATCGCCTGCTTGGTGCGAGCGAGACCGCGCGTCGGCGCGAGCGCCAGTTGCTGTGCGAGAGAGTCCACCGTCTGTTTGAATTCGTTGTCGTCGACGCAGCGCCAGATCAAACCCCATTGCGCGGCCTGCTCGGCCGAAAGCTTGTCAGCGAGCAATGCGAGGCCCATCGCGCGCGCATTGCCGAGCAGCCTCGGCAGCAGCCACGTTCCGCCGGAGTCCGGCACGAGCCCGAGCTTGCTGAACGACTGGATGAAGCTCGCTGCGCGCGTCGCGATCACGAGATCGCACGCCAATGCGATGTTCGCGCCGGCGCCGGCAGCAACTCCGTTGACGGCCGCGATGACCGGCATCGGCAGCTTGCGCAGCGCCAGCACCAGCGGCTTGTAGTACTTGTCGATCGACTCGCCGAGATCGACGCCCTGCCCGCCCGGCGCGACGGCACGGTCGCCCAGATCCTGCCCGGCGCAGAACCCACGACCGGCGCCGGTGAGCACGAGCACGCGTGCTGCACGATCTTCCGCCAGCCGGCTCAGCGCATCGCGCACTTCGCCGTGCATCTCGACATTGAAACTGTTGAGGCGATCCGGCCGGTTCAACGTCAGGCGCGCGACGCCTTCGCTCACGTCGAACAGAATGGTCTGGTAGCTCATGTCAGCGCTCGTCGTAAGTGATTTCGAGTTCCGTCGCGGCGGGCAGCGCCTGACAGCACAACACATAGCCCGCTTCGACTTCCCAGGGCTCCAGCGCGTAGTTCGTCATCATCGTGACCGCGCCGCGCACCACGCGGGTCCGGCAAGTCGAGCATACGCCCGCGCGACACGAATAGGGGAGCTCGAGCCCGGCCTGCTCGGCGGCTTCGAGCACCGTCGTGCCGTCGCTCGCCATCTCGAACGAGCGCCGCCGTCCATCCAACACCACCGTGACTTGTGTTTGCCCCTGTGCTTCCCTCGTGCGCTGCAGGTCGGGCTTTAGCCCGACTTCCCGCGGCTTCACATCGCTCGTGAAGTGCTCGCTGTGAATCCGCCCTTGCTCGACCCCCAACCCCACCAACCCTTCCTTCACCGATTCGATCATCGTGTCGGGCCCGCACAGGAAATATGCATCGACGCCGCGCGCATCGAACAACCCGCGACCGAGCATGCCGACCTTCGCCGCATCGAGCCGCCCGTTGAACAACTCCACGTCCTGCGGCTCGCGGCTCATCAGGAAATACAGCGCCAGTCGTTGCGGATACCGATCCTTCAGTGCCAGCAGTTCCTCCGCGAACATGATCGAAGCTGTCGTGCGGTTCGCATAAAACACCATGAAGCGGCTGCCAGGCTCATGACGCAGCACATTCCTGACGATGCCGAGGATCGGTGTGATGCCGCTGCCGCCCGCGAACGCACAGTACGTACGCGCAGCCTGCGCATCCGGCGCAAGAAAGAAGCGACCGGTCGGCGGCAGCACTTCGAGCTGGTCGCCGACGCGAAGGCGACGACCCAGGTGGCCGGACATGCTGCCGCGCTCGTGCAAGCGCACGCCGATGCGCAAGTGACGCTCGTCGGTCGCGCTGCAGATGGAATACGTGCGCCGCACTTCCTGTCCGTCAATCGTCGCGCGCACGCCGATGTGCTGCCCCGGCGTAAAACGGAATGCATCGCGCAGCTCGTCCGGCACATCGAGCGTGACGCACACGGCCTCACTGCCCTCTGGGCGCACGTCAGCGATCGTCAACGGATGATAGGTAATCACGCTAAATGCACTTGAAATACTCGAACGGCTCTAGACAGCTCGTACACCGGTACAGCGCCTTGCAGGGCGTCGACGCAAACTCGCTCACGCGTTGCGAGTGCTGTGACGAGCAGCGCGGGCAACGCACGGTCGGCTCGCTCCACAATCTGCGCGGGCTGTCGACAGATTCGGCCGGCGGCGCGATGCCATACTCGCGCAGCTTTTCGCGCGCACTGTCGGTGAGCCAGTCGCTCGTCCAGGGCGGCGCAAGCACTGAGTCGACGCGAACAGTTTCGAAGCCGGCTTGCTGCAGCCGTGCCTTGATCGATGCCTGGATCACTTCCGTCGCCGGGCACCCTGTGTAGGTCGGCGAGACGCCCACGGCTATGCCGCGCTCATGCTCGTCGCGCACGTATCGCACGACGCCCAGCTCGATCACGTTCAGGATCGGAATCTCGGGGTCCGGCACGTCCGCGAGCAGGCGCCAGATTTCGCGCTCGACCGATGAGGCCGCTACCACTGCGCCCCCGGATACGTGCGCTGCATGAACTGCATTTCCGCCAGCAAGCGGCTCAGATGTTCACTGTGCTGGCCGCGCTTGCCATGCCACGCATACGCGACATCGGCAGGTCGCTTCAGCGTCGCTTCCTTGAGCACTTCATCGATGCGACGCGACCAGTCTGCAGCGAGCGACGCAGGATCGGGAGCGATGCCGAGCGCCGCAGCTTCCTGCTCCGCAGGGCTCGCGACGAACATTTCATGCGTGAAGCGCCACAACGCATCGAGCGCAGTCTGCACCCGTCGATGACTCTCTTCCGTGCCGTCGCCGAGACGCACGACCCAGCCGGAGCTGAAGCGGAAGTGATAGCGCGTCTCCTTGATGGCCTTCGCCGCCAGCTCGGCGAGCTTCGGCTCGCTCGACTGCTGCAGGCGCTCGAACAGCTCGAGCTGCCACGCATCGACGAGGAACTGGCGCACGATCGTCTGGCCGAAGTCGCCGTTCGGCTGCTCGACCAGGCTCAGGTTCAGGAAGTCCTGCGGATCGCGCAGGAAGGCGAGATCGTCCTCACTCCCGCTGCCCTGGAGCTGCGCGGCATGCGACAGCAGATAGCGCGCCTGCCCGAGCAGATCGAGCGCGATGTTGGCGAGCGCGAGATCCTCTTCCAGCGCGGGCGCATGACCGATCCACTCGCCCAGGCGCTGCGCGAGGATCAGGCTCGTGTCGCCCACCGTGAGCTGGTAACTCATGGCCGGGGTCATCACAGGTTCTTCACCTCATCCGGGATCTCGTAGAACGTCGGATGTCGATAGATCTTGTCCTTCGCCGGCTCGAACAACGCGTCGGCATCCGCCGGATCGGAGGCGACGATATCGGCGGAGCGCACGACCCAGATGCTCACGCCTTCCTGCCGCCGCGTGTAGACGTCGCGCGCATGCTCGATCGCCATGCTCGCATCGGCGGCATGGATGCTGCCGACGTGCTTGTGCTCGAGTCCCGAACGCGCACGAATGAAGACTTCGTACAGCGGCCACTGATTGCGTTGCTGCGTCATGATTTGCGTTTCTCTGCATGCGCGAGCGCTGCTTCGCGAACCCAGCTTCCGTCTTCGTGCGCACGCCGGCGCGCTTCGACACGCTCGCGGTTGCACGGGCCGTTGCCTGCGAGGATCTGCTGGAACTCGCTCCAGTCGATCGTGCCGAAGCGATAGTGCTGACTCGCCTCGTCCCACTCGAGCGCCGGATCCGGCACGCGCAAGCCGAGGAACTCCGCCTGCGGCACGGTGATGTCGACGAACTTCTGCCGGAGCTCGTCGTTGGTGAAGCGCTTGATCTTCCAGCGCATCGACTGCGCAGTGTGCTTCGACGTTGCATCGCTCGGGCCGAACATCATCAGCGACGGCCACCACCAGCGGTCCAGCGCATCCTGCGCCATGCGTCGCTGCTCCGGTGTGCCGCGCGACAGCGTCATCATGATTTCGAAGCCCTGGCGCTGATGGAAGCTCTCTTCCTTGCAGATGCGCACCATCGCGCGCGCGTACGGACCGTAGGAGCACTTGCAGATCGGAATCTGATTCATGATCGCCGCGCCGTCGACGAGCCAGCCGATCGCACCGACGTCGGCCCAGGTCGGTGTCGGATAGTTGAAGATGCTGGAGTACTTCGCGGCGCCCGTGAGCAACTGTTCCAGCAACTCATCGCGCGAGATGCCGAGCGTTTCGGCGGCGCTGTACAGATACATGCCGTGCCCGCCTTCGTCCTGCACCTTCGCCATCAGCACGGCCTTGCGACGCAGGGTCGGCGCACGAGTGATCCAGTTCCCCTCCGGCAGCATGCCGACGATCTCGGAGTGCGCGTGCTGAGAGATCTGGCGGATCAGCGTCTGACGGTACGCGTCGGGCATCCAGTCCTTCGGCTCGATGCGGTCTTCGGCATCGACCTTCGCCTGGAAGCGCTGCTCCAGCGCCGCGCGCTCGGCAGCCGTCGTGTGCAGACAATCCACTCCCAGCGAATCAAGACCTTGCGTGTACATCTTCAGCTCCGACGGAGTTGGCGGCGATCTAACGTGACACATTGCCACGGGCACGGCAATTGTTTTTGTGTCATGTTATCGGCCGTGTCAACGGACGCCCTCACCCGCCGCACCGATGCCCTGGTCGCACGCTTTCGCCGTCAGCGGCCACTGCGCGGCGGCTCGTTGCTCGTCACGATCCTCGGCGATGCGATCGCACCGCGCGGCGGCGTCATCGCACTCGGCAGCCTCATCGAGCTCGCGCGTCCATTCGGCATCACCGATCGACACGTGCGCACGGCCATCGGCCGGCTCGCGAACGAGCAATGGGTGAGCTCGCAACGCAGCGGTCGCGTCAGCTTCTATCGCCTGACGAACCACGGACGTGCGCGCTTCGCCGAGGCCACGCAAAGAATCTACGGCGCGCCACCGGCGGAGTGGAACGGCGAGTGGACGCTGGTCGTCTTCCCGCGCACGTTGGGCGCGTCCCGTGACGAGTTGCGCGAGGAACTGACGTGGCTCGGCTTCGGGCAACTTACGAGCGGAGTGTTCGCACATCCGACACATCGTGAAGACACGGTCCGCGCGCGAGTCGCGGAGCTGGAGTCAGCCGGTGAAGTGATCGTGATGCAGCGGGCCGTCGTGACGCGGACATCGAACGAGCAACTGGTCGCAATGGGCTGGGACCTGGGCGACCTCGCGCGACGCTATCGTCGCTTCGTGGAAATGTTCGCGCCGCTCGACGACGCATTGACGCGATCGGTCAAAGCGGCGGGCGAGACGGCATTCGTCCTGCGCACCCTGCTCGTGCACGAATATCGCAAGATTCACCTGCGCGATCCGCAGCTCCCTGCATCGTTGCTGCCACGCGCGTGGGCCGGAACCGACGCACACACTTTGTGCCGCAATCTCTACGCGAAGGTATTCGGCGCTTCCGAGGAATTTCTGTCGACGCGCGTGCAGACCCTGGACGGCGCGCTGCCGCCACCGGCGACCGAAGTGTTTGCGCGCTTCGGCGGACTGCCGCAGACCTAGCCGACTAGTCGCGCCAGTTCTCCAGCTTCGCGACCAGCACCTGCAGGAACCGGTTCGCGCGATGACCATCCATCACGCGATGGTCCAGCGTGAGCGTCACGTAGCAGCGCGGGCGCACGACGATCTTGTCCGCGCCGTTCTCGTCGACCACCACGGCCCGCTTCTCCAGCTTGCCGACGCCGAGAATCGCCGACTGCGGCTGATTGATGACGATCGGCGTCGCGACCAGGCTGCCGCTGACGCCGTGATTGGAGATCGTGAACGTTCCGCCGCGAACGTCCGCCGGCGTGAGCTTGTCTTCGCGCGCACGTGCCACGAGATCCGCCAGCGACTGCGCGATGCCGAACAGATCCAGCGATTGCACCGAGCGCACCACTGGAACGACGAGGCCTTTGCCTTCGACAGCCGTCCCGACGCCGATATCGATCGTGTCGTAAACCTCGAGTGCGTCTTCGGTCCATCGGCTGTTCGCCTCCGGGATCTCGCGAATCGCATCCACGCACGCCGCGAGAAAGTACGCGGTCAGCGTGAGCGAGGCGCCGCGTTGCTCGAAGTCGGCCCGATGCTTCGCGCGATGCGCGAGCACTGCGCTCAGGTCGACCTCGAAAATAGTGGTGACGTGCGGAGCCGTGTGGAGCAGGCTCTCGACCATTCGCTCCGCGATGCGCTTGCGTATCGACGTGTGCAGCACACGTCGCCCTTGTCCAGCAGACTGCGGCGCCGCGGGCTGTTCGCGTGTACTGGGCGAAGCTGGTTGCCGCTTCTTCGCTACGTGCTCGAGCACATCATCGACTGTGACCCGCCCACCCGCGCCGGTGCCGCGAACATCGGCGGCATGCAGCTTGTGTTCCGATAACAGCCGTCGCACAGCGGGACTGTTGCGCCCGCCGGATAGTGCTGCGGCATGGGCCGTCAGAGCTGCAGTGGCGACATCGTCGATGGCGGGTGCCGCTACAGCTTCCTTCACCGGCACTGCCTTCGCACTCGCCTGCAATTCCGCGCCCGCCTCGATGCGGCCGAGCAGTTCGCCGGGCTCGATCTCGTCCTGTTCCTGCTTGAGGATCTCCGCGAGCACGCCGCCGGCCGGCGCCGGAATCTCGATCGTGACCTTATCGGTCTCGACTTCGATCAGCGGCTCGTTCTCGACGACGGCTTCGCCGACGGACTTCAACCAGCGCTGGACCTGGGAGCGCGTGCCTTCGGTCTGTTCGCTGGGCGCGCGGATTTCGATGCTGGCCGTCATGTTCTTCGTTCTTGGCTCTCAAACGCTGGCGATGGTGCGAATTGCCTGCACGATGCGCGCGACGCTCGGCACCACCGCATCGAGCAACAGCGGACTGTGCGGGCTGGGTACATCGGGCATGGTGACGCGCTCGATCGGCGCATCCAGGTCGAAGAATGCATCGCGCGCGAGGGTCGCTGCAATCTCGGCGCCGAACCCGGCAGTCCGATTGTCTTCGTGCACGATCAGGCAACGCCGCGTCTTGCGCACTGACGCCAGCACGGCCGCGCGATCCCAGGGCATCAGCGTGCGCAGATCGAGAAGCTCGACGTCGACGGCGGAGTCCGCCGCGGCGTGCTCGCAGCGTTCGACCATTGCACCCCAGGTGACGATCGTCACCTCGCTTCCCGGGCGCAGCAGCCGCGCCTTGCCGAACGGCACGACGTATTCATCGCCAGGATACGGACGACGCGCCCAGGCGCCGTCGAGCATCGCGCGATGCTCGAAGAAAATCGTCGGATCGTTGCCGCGCATCGCGGACCGCAGCAGACCGACGGCATCCTCGGCGTTCGACGGCATCGCAACCCGCCAGCCGATCGCGTGCACGAACTGCACTTCGTTCGTCTGGCTGTGCCACGGGTCGCCGCACTTGAAGAATCCGCCGGGCATGCGCACCACCATTGGTGCAGCGAAGCGGTTGGCCGTGCGCCAGCGCATGGTGCCGCAGTCGTTGAGTTGCTCGGCCGCGGGATCGGCGTACTTGCGGAACTGGATCTCGGGGACCGGCATCAATCCTGCGAGTGCCATGCCGACGGAGCGGCCGATGATGCCCTCCTCCGACAAGCTGGTGTCGAATACGCGCGCGGCCCCGAACTTGTCCTGCAATCCGAGGGTGGCCGCATGCACGCCGCCCTTCCGACCGACGTCTTCGCCGAACACGACGACCCGCGGATTCACCGCCAACTCGTGCTCCAGCGTGCGTCGGATCGCAGTGACCATGTTGATGCGCGTCGCTTCGGCATGCACCGTCTGCGTGCCTTCGCGCGGCGCGATGCCTTCGCTCAACAGACCGCCCTGCTGCTGCACATCGACGCTGCCGTCCGCGCCGACTTCGCTGAACGCATGACGCGTGACGTTTGCAACATCAGGCACCGGACGTCGCTCGACGCTACCGAGCGCACGTTGAACGTCTTCCCGCGCGCGAGTTTCGAGCCTGCGCCACGACTCTTCGCTGATCGCCGCCGGTACCAATTGCTCGCGCAGTCGCACGAGCGGATCGCGCGAGCGTTCCGCGGCAATTTCATCCGCAGACTTGTACGCCTGCGTGTCCTGGCCGGAATGGCCCGACAAGCGCGGCACGAGGAGCCGCAACAGCACCGGGCCCTCGCCGCTGCGCACCGCGGCAACCGCATTCACGATCGTCGCTGCAGCAGCGTTCGGATTGGCGCTATCCCCTTCCAGGATCTTCAGATTGCGGAACGCCGCGAGATTGGCCGCGATGTTGCCGCCCGGCGTCTGGAAGTCCGACTTCACCGAAATGCCGTAGCCGTTGTCCTCGAGGAAGAACAGCACCGGCAGACGCTGCGTCGTCGCGATGGTGAGCGCCGACCAGAAACCGTTGGTCGCGACCGAAGCTTCGCCGCCATGAGCCACGGCGATGCTGCCCGCGACAGCCTCGTCGTGCAGAACCTGGGCTCGATACTGCAGCGACTGCGCCCAACCGACGACGGGCGTGTACTGCGCGCCGACGCCGCCACAGGCCGGCAGCACGCAAGGACCTTCGCGACGCGGCAGATTGAACACGACCCCGATGTCGCGGCCTTCGCTGACGCTGCCCGAGCGCATCATCGTCGAGGCGAGCGCATCTTCGATCGTCAGCCCGAGCGCAAGCATCAACGGCCGCGAGCGGTAGTACACACCGACGCCATCGCGCGCCCCGGTCAACATCTGGCCGAGCAGCGCCTGCGTGACGTCGTGCCCGCGGGCGGTGAACTGGTAGAGGACCTTGCGCTCCGGCAGCAGGCGCGACTCCTCCAATTCATCGAGGGCGCGCGAGACCAGCACCGTATAGACAGCGCGCTCCCACTCGATCTGGGGAGTGGCGACTTGGGGCGGGGCCGCAGGGGCCGCGTCTTGCGTTCGAGGTCGCTCGATGGCTCTGGCAGTCATGGGCGGGCAGCCTAGCGGGGCGGAACAGGCAAAACTCAACAAACCGCTTTGGCTTGGGGTTCCGTATTGGTGATAAAGTCGATTTATTCGACTGTTTTTAGAGAATCTCACCATGACGCTCGACCGCTACGATGCCGCGATCCTCGACGCCCTGCAGAAGGACGGGCGCAAGCCGATCGTGGAGCTGGCCGAGCAGGTCGGGCTTTCCAATACGCCGTGCGCCCGCCGTGTGAAGCTGCTGGAGCAGGCCGGCATCATCCAGGGCTACACGGCGATCATCGATCCCGCACCGCTCGGGCTGAAAGTGCAGGCATTCGTGCAGGTGCGGCTGACGCGGCACACGGACGAGAACATCGAGCAGTTCCGGCGCGCCGTCGACGCGATGGAAGAAATCGTGAGCTGCCACGCGATGACGGGCAACTACGACCTGCTGCTGCAGGTCGTCGTGCCGGACCTGGAGTCGCTGAGCAATGTGGTGCTGAAAAAGCTGCTGCGGATCCGCTTCGTGCGGGACGTGCACTCGAGCATCGTCCTCAACACGATCAAGCGCTCGGCGCGGGTGCCGGTGCGGCACCTCGTGCCTTAGCCTGACTTCATCACTACAGCGACAACCAGCAGCAACAGTGTGAATGCCTGGAATCCCACGCGCGCCCACATCAAGCGCCCGCTGAACAAGCGGTCCGTGGCACCGCCGCCTGACATCGCCAGCAGGCCGAGCGCCATGCTGACGCCGGTGCCGATCAACGCCAGGATGATGATGATCGTGAGCACATCCATCGTTATCTTCTCCCCCAACCTGCCGTGCAGCACGAATATATAATGAAACGATGCGCCTTCAAACCGCAGCGCGACGTTTCGCATTGGGAGCCCTCGTCATGACTTCGATTGCAGGCAGCCCCGCTGCAAGCGCCGCATCTGCCCAAGGCAGTTACGAGGACCTCACGGCGCTGTTTGCCGAGTGGCGCGCCTTCGAGCGCCCCGCTCTGCGAGACGGCGCGCCGGACTACACGGCGGCAGCGCTCGCTCGCAAGCACACGCAGCTCAAGACTTACCAGGCACGGCTGCAGGCGATCAATCCCGGCGCATGGCCGATTCCGCAGCAAGTGGACTATCACCTGCTGCGTGCCGAGATGAACGGCCTCGATTTCAACCTGCGCGTGCTCAAGCCGTGGGAGCGCGATCCCGCTTTCTACACTTCGATCTGGACGGAGCAGAGCGACACGCCGGCCCACGAAGGCACGACGCATCACGCGCTCATCGAGCTGTGGACCTATTCGTTCCCGCTGACGCCCGACGCCGCAGCGAAGCTCACGCAGGAGCTGCAGAGCATTCCACCGCTGCTCGCACAAGCGCAGCTCAACCTCACCGGCAACGCGCGCGATCTGTGGATCGCAGGCATCGGCAACATCAAAGGGCAGCGCACCGACCTGCTCGCTCTCGAAGAGAAGACCGCGAGCAACGGTCCCGCGCTCAAGCAGGCGATCCAGGCGGCCCAGCAGGCGACGGGGAAATTCGTCACGTGGCTCGAACAACAGGCGCCTGCGAAGACCGGCCCGTCGGGCATCGGCAAGGAGAACTACACCTGGAGCCTGCAGCACGTGCACCTGGTGCCGCTCACCTGGGAAGACGAAGTGATGCTGCTCAAGCGCGAACTGGCGCGTGCGCACACGGAGCTCAAGCTCGAAGAGCAGCGCAACCGCGGGCTGCCGGCGTTGCCCGTGATTTCCAGCGCCGAGGAATATCAGCGTCGCGGCAATGCCGCGGTCACGAAGTACATGGACTTCATGCGGGCGCGGAGCATCCTGCCGGTTCGCGACTACATGGATCCGGCGATGCGCGAGCGCATCGGCGAATACGTGCCGGAAGAGACGCGCAACTTCTTCGGCATCGCGAGCCATCACGAGCCGCTCGCGCTCTACTCGCACTTCTATCACTGGTGGGACCTGGCGCGGATGCGCGAGGAGCCGCACGCCAGCCCGCTGCGACGTGACCCGCTGCTGTTCAACATCTGGGACAGCCGCGCCGAAGGCATGGCCACGGCGATGGAAGAGATGATGCTGCACGCCGGCCTGTACGACGACAATCCGCGCGGCCGCGAAGTCGTCTGGATCATGCTCGCGCAACGCGCTGCCCGCGGTCTCGGCTCGCTGTACGCACAGGCCAACGAGTTCACGATGAAGCAAGCCGCCGACTTCCACGTCCAGTGGACGCCGCGCGGCTGGATGCGACCGGACCTCGACCTGCTCGGCTTCGAGCAGCAGCTGTACCTGCGCCAGCCCGGTTACGGCACGTCGTACATCACCGGCAAATATCTGCTGGAGCAGCTCATGGCGGAGCGCAGCCAGCAGCTCGGCGACGCGTTCACGCTGTCGCGCTACTTCACCGAGATGAATGCCGCGGGCCTCATCCCCGTCTCGCTGATCCGCTGGGAGATGACCGGCAAGGACGACGAGATCAAGAGGATGCTGCAATGAGCCCGATTTCCCGGCGCACGTTGCTCGTGCAAAGCGTCGCGAGCGCCATTGCGCTGGGCCTGCCCGCGCGCCGTACGTTCGCCGCTGACTGGTTCCGCTACCGCGAAGCCATCGTGATCGACGGACTCGGTGGTCCAGGCGGCGGCAGCGACGACAATCCCGAAGCGGGGCTGTCGGAACAGGAGCTGAAGGACACTCACGAGTCGGGTGTCACGTGCGCACACACCACTGTCGGCTCCGTTGGCACGACCGCCCCAGACACGGCGTTCATGGCGACCGTGCGCGGTATCGCGTTTTGGGAGCGCGAGATCGATCGCCACCCCGAAGTGCTGGCGCGCGTACGCATCGCCAGCGACATTACCAAGGCAAAGAAGAACCGACGCTGCGGATTGGTCTACGGCGTCCAGGACGGCGTCGCATTCGAGACCGACCTCGCGCGTCTCGCGGACCTGCATGCGCTTGGACTGCGGGTCGTGCAACCGACGTACAACCGCCGCAACCTTCTCGGCGATGGCTGCCTCGAACCGGCGAATGCAGGCCTGAGCCGCAGCGGCGTAACGGCCATCGAGCGCATGAACGAGCTCGGCATTCTCGTCGATCTGAGTCACTGTGGCCGCCAGACGGCGGCCGACGCGATCCGCGTGTCGAAGAAGCCGGTCGCATTCACGCACACCGGATGCCAGGCACTCGCCGACCATCCACGCAACCGCACGGACGAGGAAATGCGCGCGGTCGCAGAGAAGGGCGGCGTCAGCGGGATCTACTTCATGCCGTATCTCTCCGAAGGCCGACAACCAACGGCTGCGGACATCGTGCGGCACATCGAGCACATGGTGCAGGTCGCGGGCGAAGATCACGTCTCGATCGGCACGGATGGCAATCTCTCGCCGACGGTCGTCGACGACAAGTACAAGGAAGGGTTCGCGAAGAACACGCGCGAGCGACGCGAGGCCGGCATCGCCGCGCCCTGGGAAACCGAAACGGGCTATCTGTTCGCCGCCGATCTCAATACGTCGCGGCGGTTCGCGACGCTGGCGAAGATGCTCGCCGACCGGCGCCACAGCGCCGCGCGCATCGAGAAGATCCTGGGAGGAAATCTGCTGCGGGTGTTCGGGGATACGTGGAAGGGCTGAAGGAGCGTCTAGCGCGGGTCGCGCAGGTCCTTACCGGGTCTCAGCAGCACGAGCGCCACTACGCCGATCCCCACGGCCGCCGCCGCCCAGTAGATTGAGCTCTGCACGGCTGCCGCAAGCCAGCATGCAACGAAGACAGCGGCAGTCGCGATTCCAACCAGGTCCTTGATCATGCGCCCAATCTAAGGCGCCAGAACTCACCAAAAGCTCACGAGGTCAGCGAGTCAGGCTGCAGCCTGACCCACGCAGAACCTTTCCGGGTTTCGCTCCGGTGTGTTTGCCTTCGTCGACGACGACCTCTCCGTTCACCAGCACGTAGTCGATTCCTGTCGGCACCGCGACCGGGTTCTCGTAGGTCGCGGTGTCCTGGATGCGATCGAAGTCGAAGATCGTCACGTCCGCCCACAATCCTTCGCGCAACGCGCCGCGGTCGAACAGTCGCATGCGCGTCGCCGGCAACGACGACAGCTTGCGCACCGCGTCTTCGAGCGTGATCACTTTGCGCTTGCGCACGTACTCGGCGATCAGGCGCGGGAAATTTCCGTATGCGCGCGGATGCGGCAACCCGATTGCATCCATTTCGCCGAGGCGTTCCGCGGCTCCTGCGTCGCTGCCGATGCCCATCCACGGCGCCTTGAGCGCCGTCTCGATGTCGCCTTCGTTCATCATGAAGAACAGCGCCATCGCACGCTGCTTCTTGAGCGCAGCCTTGAGGAGGATGTCCCAGGCAGCGTCGGCTGGATCCTGGCCGAGCTGTTTGCCGATGTACTCGAGACTCTTGTAGCGATACTGGTCGTAGCGCTCATCGAAAGCGTTCGCGAGTACCACGTGATCCCAGCCACCGGACGCATGCACGAGGTTCGACCAGCCGGGCTGCGAGCCGGCCTGCAGCTCACGCTTGAGGCGTTCGCGTGTGCGCGCACTGCGCAGTCGTTTCAGGCCTTCCTCAATGCCTCGCTCCCAGACCCAGTTCGGAACCGTGATATCCAGCCCCGTGCCACCGGCTGCGTACAGATACATGTCGGCGCCGATGTTCACGCCGCGCGAGCGGGCGCCGTCGATCAGCGCGAGCGCTTGCGGGACGAGCTGGCCCCAGCCGGGCTGATACGCGCCCTTGAAGTGAAACACCTCGACCTGGATGCCGGCCTGCTCGCCGATCTGGATCGACTCGCCGATCGCAGTCAGCAGCGCCGCGCTCTCGTCGCGCATGTGACTCGCGTAGATCCCGTTGTACTGCGCGGCGACCTTCGCCAGCTCGACCAGGTCCTGCGTCGATTGAAAGCTGTCCGGCGGATAGATCAGCGCCGTCGCGATACCGACCGCGCCAGCGCACATAGCCGTCGCGACGAGCTGTTTCATCTTCTCCATCTGGGCCGAAGTCGGCGCACCTGCGCCGTCGCCCATGACAGCGACCCGTGCCTGCGCCGAGCTGTAGTACGTGCCGAAGTTGAGCGAGATACCGCCTTTCTCGAGGCCGCTGAAATAAGCGTCGATCTCGCCCGCCGGCACCGGCGTGCC
>Ga0075418_10002961_pt1 | contig 19407 bp, 19 predicted proteins | sample SoiMetdeltSBSDD2_FD_81776 | JGI IMG/M metagenome (GOLD analysis project Ga0075418, IMG submission 81776) | Bulk soil microbial communities from a Populus tree surrounding site in Tennessee, USA - Soil MetaG P. deltoides SBSDD2 | ecosystem: Environmental > Terrestrial > Soil > Tree plantation...
GAGGCTGGCGGCGACCCCCACCGCGAAGCCCTCCCGCTCGGCCGCGCGCGCGACGGCGATGCCGCCCGGCAGCGTGAGCCAGAACTGCGCCGACGGCGCGACGCGCGCGCCCACGAACGACACGGAGGCGACGTGCGCCAGTCCGAGCGAGCTAGGCGACGGCGGGCTGAGGGAGGTGCTGGTCGGCGTGATAGCTGGAGCGCACGAGCGGGCCGGCGGCCACGTGCTCGAAGCCGAGCGCCAGCGCGGCGGCCTCGAGCGCGGTGAACTCCTCCGGCTCCCAGTACCGCACGACCGGGAGGTGCCGCTCGGTCGGCCGCAGGTACTGGCCGACGGTGAGGACCTGCACGCCCTGCGCGCGCAGGTCGGCGAACGCCTCGACCATCTCCTCGTGCGTCTCGCCGAGCCCGACCATCAGGCCCGACTTCGTCGTGACCTCGCCCTCGCCCATCTCCTTGGCGTTGCGCAGGACGCGCAGCGAGCGCTCCCAGCGCGAGCCGCGGCGGGCGACGGGGTACAGCCGCGGCACGACCTCGACGTTGTGGTTGAACACGTCGGGCCGCTCGGCGATCACCTTGGCCAGCGGCATCTCCTCGCCGCGGAAGTCGGGCGTGAGGCACTCGATCTTGGTCTCGGGCGCCTGCATGCGGATCGAGCGGATGACGCCGCACCACACGGAGGCGCCGTAGTCCGGCAGGTCGTCGCGGTCGACGGAGGTGATCACGGCGTGGCGCAGGCCCATGCGGGCCACGGCCTCGGCCACCCGCCGCGGCTCCTCCGGGTCCGGCGGCAGGCCGGGCAGGCCCGTCTTCACCGCGCAGAACCCGCAGGCCCGCGTGCAGACGTCGCCCAGGATCATGAAGGTGGCGGTCCCCCGGTTCCAGCACTCGCCCACGTTGGGGCAGCGCGCCTCCTCGCAGACCGTGTGCAGGCCCAGGTCCCGCATGAGGCCGCGCAGCCGGTCGTGACCCTCGCCCATGGGGGCCCGGGCCTTGATCCAGGCCGGCCGCGGCAGCACCGGAAGGGGCAGGCTCAACCGCTACTCCTCGTCCTCCTCGTCGTCGTCCTTGTCGTCGTCATCGTCGTCCTCGTCGTCCCAACCCTCCTCCACGCCATCACCCACCGCCTCGTCGTCCCCGTCATCGTCGTCGTCGTCGTCGTCCTCGTCCGCGTCGTCCTTCTCGGCCTCGAGGAGGCCGTCGTCCTGATCGTCGTCATCGTCGTCGTCCAGCCAAAGGACGTGCTCTCGGTCCACGTAGCCTCCTAGGTCCCCGGAATGATCCAGTCCGGACGGCTCCAGGGCCCGCGCCGCCGGTCGTGGCGATAAGTCGGGTTGCCGCAGGTGTCGCACCGCATCAGGGCCTCGCGCTTCTCCAGATATTCCATCACAACCTGGACCACCGTGGCGTGGCTCCACGTCAACGGGGAAACGGAGAGCGGGGCGTCCGTATAGGGATCCATCTGCTCGGCCAGGACGCCGCTGTCCAGACCGCGCTCGGCGACCCAGGCGATCACGGGCAGGGCCTCGCGCAGCTCCTCCTCGGTCTGCGCCGAGGCGATCGTGTACTGGGCGAGCCAGAGCGTGCAGATGAACCACGGGTTGCCGGGGACGTCCTGCGAGACGCGGTGGTAGTAGTCGTTCTCGTAGCGGGCCATCCCGCCCACGCTGGTCTTGATCCACAGGCCGTCCTTCACCGCCTTCATGGTGGCGGCCACGCGGGGGTCGCGGGCCTCGTAGGCGCCGAAGGCGAAGAGCGCGTAAAGGCTCGAGTCCAGCGTGGCGTCCACCACGGCCTTGCCCCCGCCGTCGAAGCTGACCATGCGCGCGAAGCGGCCCAGCTCCTGGCGGTAGAGGTGCACGTCCATCCCCGCCCTCACCTCATCGGCCGCGGAGCGGAAGCGCGAGGCCCGGTCCATCTCACCGAAGGCCAGGCAGAAGCGCGCCGCGGCGTCCAGCCCCGCCCACACGCAAGCCGTGGTGAAGGTCAGGACCCCGAAGCGTTCCTCCCACAGGTCGTAGGAGGGCCGCGGCAGCCCGGTGGCCGGGTCGCGGAAGGAGTCCATGAACTCGGCGGCCTTGATGATGAGCGGCTTGAAGAGGGGCTTGACGAACTCCACGTTCCGGTACTTGTCGAAGTGCCGCCACGCGGCCCAGACCACGAGCGCGGTCTCGTCCTCCTGTATCGGGAGCTGCGGCTTGCCGTCCTTCACCCAGGGGTGCCAGGACGAGGCGAGGGTGCCGTCGGGGTTGTACTTGTGGAGGAAGTAGCCCTCCTCGCGGATCGTGTCCTTGCAGAAGAAGTAGAAGCGCTTCGAGATCTCGAAGAAGCCCGCCGTGTCGAGCGCGTGGGCCACCAGGGCCCCGTCCCGGGGCCACACGTAGGAGTAGGTGTCGCGGTTGAAGAGCAGGACGTCCGTATCGTTGGCGGCGATGATGGCCCCGTTGTTGTCGATCTGCGTGCGCACCACGAGCAGGCTGCGCTTGAAGCAGGCCACGATCGGCTCCGGCAGGTCGCCGAAATCCGTGTCGCCGCTGTTGACCCACAGGCGCCAGTAGCTGGCGGTGCGTTCGATGAGCTTCTCGGGCGTGCGGTCCCGGACGAGCTGGTCCAGGAGCCGCACCTCCCGGTGGGACGTCCCCGCCGCGATCCAATAGAAGAAGGTCGACTCCGCGCCGGCGGCCAGCGACAGGGGGACGCCAAGGGTCGAGTCCACGGACCCCTGGGCGATGGGGTGTCCCTGGAGGTCGCCGTCCTCGGCGTCGCGCCAGGTCCCTTCCTTGCCGTGGCCCTTGAGGCCGGTGGCGAACCGGGTCACGCCCGTGAAGCCCTCGCCCGCCACGCTGATCAGGAAGAAGCGCGGGCCCTTGTAGTGGACGAGGGCCTTGAGCTGCGGGTCGAAGAGCGCGGTGTCCCCCACGTCCGTCTCCGAGATGTAGAAGTCGTGGTGGAAGAAGACCTGGACCTCCCGCGCCCGCTCCGCCCGGTTGCGGACGGTCAGCTTGCGCAGGAACAGGTTCTCGTGGAAGTCCACGCAGTCGTGGCTCTCGAACTCCAGCTGCAGGCCCGCGTGGGTGCCGCGGACGTCGGTCACCAGCGTCTCGGGCAGGTAGCGCAGGGTCAGGTCCCAGCCGTCGTCGCTCCAGGCCAGCCGGCCGTCGGCCAGGATCCCGAACCGGAACGGCGAGCCCACGGTGTGGTTCTCCTTCCCCACGTTGGGGAAGTAGAGGTCGCGGATGCGATAGCCCTTGTCGAAGGTGACCAGGAGCGTCCCGTTGCCGACCGGTATGTCGCGCGGCATGGGATTCGTATTATGCTTTGCCCGCCGCCCGGAGTCGCGGCGGACAACCCGAGCCAGGAGCGCGGAATGATCATCGTCTGTCCGAGCTGCCAATCGCGCTACAAGTTCGACGAGACCAAGTTCGGGGAGCGGCAGAAGGCCAAGACCCGGTGCGCCAAGTGCGGGAGCGCCATCGAGATCGAGAACCCCGCGATGGTGGACATGACGCTGCCGCCCACCCCCCTGCCCGGGAAGCCCGCGCCCGCGGCGGCCCCCGCCCCCCGGCCCGCCGAGGACGACACCAAGAGACGCCGCGCCGAGGAGACGCCCGGCACGGGCACCATCACGGGGAAGGACCTCCACAAGGCGGGGATCGTGGAGCTGCCCAAGGACAAGCGGTTCTCCCTGGCCGTGATCCAGGGCTCGGCCACGGGCCAGATCTTCCAGATCACGAAGACGCGCACCATCCTCGGCCGGTCCGGGGCCGACATCAACCTGGACGACCCGGAGGCCTCGCGCCAGCACGCCGCCGTGGACATCCTGGGCGACCACGCCATCGTGCGCGACCTGGGATCCACCAACGGCACCTTCGTGGACGTGGAGCGGATCGAGCAGAAGGTGCTGAACAACCAGAACGAGTTCCGCATCGGCAGCCACGTCCTGATGTTCATCGTGACCGACGTGGAGTAGTGTCCCGTACCCCGGACCCGCTCGGCGACGTCGACCTCGAGATCTTCCGCGAGGAGGGGCACCGCCTGGTGGACTGGGTGGCGCGCTACCTGGCCGGCGCCGAGGCCTACCCCGTGCTGCCGCGGGTGCGGCCGGGCGAGGTCAAGGCCTCCCTGCCCGCCTCGCCGCCCGCCGGCCCGGAGCCGCTGGGCGCGATCCTGGCCGACGTGGAGCGGCTGATCGTCCCCGGCCTCACGCACTGGAACCATCCCGGCTTCTTCGCCTACTTCGCGAACTCCTCCACCGCCCCCGCCATCCTGGGCGAGATGCTGGCCGCCGCCTTCAACGCCAACGGCATGCTCTGGAAGACCGCGCCCTCCGCCACCGAGCTGGAGGTGGTGGTGCTGGACTGGCTGCGCCAGATGCTGGGCCTGCCGGCGGGCCTCTTCGGCGTCATCCAGGACACGGCCTCGGCCTCGACGCTGGTGGCGCTGGCCGCGGCGCGGGAGGCGGTGCCCGGGCTGGAGGTGAGGCGAAGGGGACTGGTCGGGCAGGCACGATTGCGCATGTACGCGTCGGAGCACGCACACTCGTCGGTGGACAAGGCCGGGATCGTCCTGGGGATAGGCCAGGAGGGACTCCGTCACGTGCCCGTGGACGGGACGTACCGGATGGACCCCGCGGCGCTTCAAGCGGCGATACGGCAGGATCGCGCCGCGGGATGGATTCCGTTCGCGGTCGTGGCCACGGTGGGCACGACGTCCACCACCAGCATCGACCCGGTCCCGGCCATAGCCGACGTGTGCCGGACCGAAGGCCTGTGGCTCCACGTGGACGCGGCCTACGGCGGATCGGCGGCGGTGGAGCCGTCCCTCCGCCACGTGCTCGAGGGCTGCGACCGCGCGGACTCGCTGGTCTTGAACCCGCACAAGTGGCTGTTCGTCCCCGTGGACCTCTCGGTCCTCTACACGTGCAAGCCCGACGTCCTGCGCGCCGCCTTCAGCGTGGTGCCGGACTACCTGCGGACCGCCGAGGAGGCCGTGGCGCCCAACTTCATGGACTACGGCGTGAGCCTCGGCCGCCGCTTCCGCGCCCTGAAGCTGTGGATGGTGATGCGGGCCTTCGGACAGGAGGGCCTGGCCGCGCGCATACGCGAGCACGTCCGCCTGGCCCAGGTCTTCCGCTCCTGGGTCGAGCACGACCCCGCCTTCGAGGTCGTGGCACCCTCGCCCTTCTCCGTGGTGTGCTTCCGCGCCCGCTTCCCCGGCGCCCCGCCGGAGGAGGAGGATGCGCGCAACCAGGCCCTGATGGACGCGGTCAACGCCACCGGCGAGGCCTACCTCTCCCATACGAAGATCGCCGGCCGCACCGTCTTGCGCCTCGCCATCGGCAACATCCGGACCGAGGAGCGCCACGTGCGCCGGGCGTGGGAGCTGCTGCGTGAGGTCGCCGCCGCCCGGCGCTGACGGGCGCCGCCTTATACTCGTCCCATGCGTGTCGTGGCCGCGATGTCCGGGGGCGTGGACTCCTCCGTCGCCGCGGCCCTGCTCCAGGAGCAGGGCCACGAGGTGGTGGGGATCTCCATGCAGCTCCACGACCGGACGGAGGGGGCGGGGCCGTCCTTCGGCCGCTGCTGCGCCCTCGACGACCTCCACGACGCCAAGGCTGTCGCCCATCGTCTCGGCATCCCGCACTACGTCGTCAACCTGGAGCGGTCCTTCCACGACGGCGTGATCGCCCCTTTCGTGCGCGACTACCTGGAGGGCCGCACGCCCATCCCCTGCTCGCGTTGCAACACCGAGGTGAAGTTCCAGAGCCTGGTCGAGAAGACGCGCGACCTGGGGATCGACACCGTCGCCACCGGCCACTACGCGCGCAAGGACGTGGACCCCGCCACCGGCCGGTACCGCCTGTTGAAGGGTCGCGACACCCGCAAGGACCAGTCCTATTTCCTGTTCGGCCTCAGCCAGCCGCAGCTGGCCGCCGCCCTCTTCCCGGTGGGCGCCCTGGAGAAGGCCGAGGTCCGGCGCCTCGCCGCCGAGCGCGGCCTGCCCACGGCGGACAAGCCCGAGAGCCAGGAGATCTGCTTCGTCCCCGATGGCGATTACGCGGCGTTCGTCGAGCGCCAGGCGCCGGATGATGACCGGTCGGGGCCGGTCGTGGACCGCGCGGGCCAGGCCCTGGGCCGGCACGACGGCATCCACCGATTCACCGTCGGGCAGCGGAAGGGCCTGGGGATCACCTCCCCGCGTCCTCTTTATGTATTGGCGATGCACCCGGCGTCCCGGACCGTGGTCGTAGGCGAGGAGCGAGATCTCGCGGCCCCATCCCTGACGGTCGGCGGCGTCAACTGGATCTCCGGGGAAGGGCCCACGGGCATGATCCGCGCCGCGGTCCGCTTCGACTCCCCCCAGCGCGCCGTCACCCCCGGCCAGGCCGCGGTCTTCTATGACGGAGACGTCTGCCTGGGCGGAGGGTGGATCGACGTCACCTAGGCCGGGGGCGGCTACGGCGGAGGCTCGCCCCCCTTCAGGGCCTGGAGTGCCTTGCGGGCGGCGTCCTGCTGGGCCTCCTTCTTCGAGGATCCCTCGCCCTCGGACACCGGGTTGCCCTGGATGACGCAGCGCACGACGAAGCGCGGACGGCGCCCCGCCGTCTCCTCGGCCGCCACCAGGTACTCCGGCACCGGCTCTCCCCGCGCCTGGAGCGCCTCCTGCAGGGCGCTCTTGTGGTCCACCTCGGGGGCCTCCTGGAGCGCGGCCAGCTCCGGCGCGAACTCCGCGTTCACGAAGCTCTGCGCGGTCTCGATGCCGCCGTCGAGGTAGAGGCCGGCGATCAGGGCCTCGTAGGCGTCGGCGGCCAGGGCGGGGTTGTCCCGCCCGCCCGTCTTCTCCTCGCCGCGCCCCAGCAGCAGCAGGTCGGCCAGGCCCACCTCGGCCGCCCGCCGGGCCAGGCTGCCCGCGGAGACGAGACGCGCCCGCAGCTTGGTCTTGGTCCCTTCGTCCGCCTCGGGGTCGCGGCGGTGGAGCAGGTCCGCGATCAGGAAGCCGAGCACCGCGTCGCCCAGGAACTCCAGGGCCTGGATGGGGCGCCGGGCGCCCGAGGGATCCTCATGGGCGTAGCTCGTGTGCGTGAGCGCGCGGTCCAGGAGGGTCAGGTCGGCGAACCTGTGCCCCAGCCGCTCCTCGAGCCCGTGGAGCGCGGCCGCGCGCTCGGGGGTCATGGGCGACGGTCCCGCTCGTACACGACGCGGCCGCCGACGACCGTGAGGTCCACCGGCGTGGCCAGGATCCCGCGCGGCTCCAGCTCGAACAGGTCCGCGGCGAACACCACCAGGTCCGCGAGCTTGCCAGCCTCCAGAGTGCCCTTGTCCTTCTCGGCGAACTCCGCGTAGGCGGAGCCGCGTGTGTAGAGATCGATCGCGTCCTCGAGCGTGATCTTCTCCTCCGGGAACCAGCCCCCGGCCGGGCCGCCCTGCGGGTATTCACGCGTCACGGCCGCGTAGAGGCCCAGGCGCGGATCGAGCGGCTCCACCGACCAGTCGGTCCCCAAGGCCACCGGGATCCCGGCGGCCGTGAAGGACCGGAAGTTGTACGCATCCCGGCATCGCGTCTTGCCGATGCGCTTCTCCGCCCAGCGCATGTCGTCGATGCAGTGCGACGGCTGGATGGAGGCCACCACGTCCAGGGCCTTGTAGCGCGGCAGGTCCTGCTTGCGGACCACCTGCGCGTGCTCGATGCGGAAGCGGCGGTCGCGCGGCCCGTTGGCGGCGGCCGCTTTCTCGAACGCGTCGAGGACCAGGGCGTTGGCCCGGTCGCCGATGGCGTGGACGGCGAGCTGAAAGCCCGCGGCGTCCGCCTCGCGGATCATCCGCTCCAGATCGGGAACCGGATGCAGGAGCAGGCCCGACGTCTTCGGGTCGTCGGCGTAGGGCTCGAAGAAGGCGGCCGTGCCGGCGCCCATTGAGCCGTCCGACAGGATCTTGAGCGCGCCCAGGCGGATCCAGTCGTCGCCCAGGCCGGTGCGCACGCCCGCCTTCATCAGGGGATCCATCGCGTCCGCGTAGCGCCATACGTACATCCGCGCGGTGAGCTCGTCCCGGGCGCGCAGCTCCTGGTAGGTCGCGAGCGCGTCCACCGAGGAGTTGTCCTGGATGGTGGTGACGCCCACGCGCGCGGCCTCGGCCAGCGCCGCGCGCGCGGCGCGGAGGTTCATGTCTCTCGACGCCTCGGGGATGATGCGGGTCACGAGTTCCTGTGCGTTGTCCTTCAGGATTCCGGTGGGCTCCCCCGAGGCGTCGCGTACGACGGTCCCACCGGGCGGGTCTTTCGTTTCAGGACCGATCCGCGCCCGTCTCAGGGCCAGGCTGTTGGCCAGCGCCATGTGCCCGTCCAGCCGCGAGACGAACACGGGATGTTCCGTCGTCACCGCGTCGATCAGCTGCCTTGTCGGCAGCGCCTTCGACGGCCAGGCCTCGTGGTCCCAGTTCCCCTCCTGGATCCACGTCCCCTGGGGCAGCGTCTTCGCGTACTCCCCGATCCGGCGGGCGAAGTCCGCCTCGTCCTTCGCATCGCGCAGGTCCACCGAGAGCAGGCCGAACCCCCCGCTCAGGAAGTGCACGTGGGCGTCGTTGAAGCCCGGGGTCAGCAGGCGACCCCGGAGCTCGACGACGCGCGTCCGGGGACCGATGAGGCCGGCCACCGCGGCGTCGTCCCCCACCGCCGCCACCCGGTCGCCCAGCACGGCGATGGCGGTCGCCGTCTTCCCCTTGGCGACGAACACGCGACCGCCGCGCAGCACGAGGTCGGCGTGCGGGCCGGCGGAGACGGGATCCAAGGCGGCCATGAGGCACAGTAGCGCGAGGGCCCGCACTCACGCCACTTTCAGGATGACCATGGTCATGTCGTCGTGCTGCGCCGCCTCGCCCACGAAGTCGCGGACGGCGGCCAGGATCCGCTCCTTCATGTCGTCCGTGTCGCCCAGCGTGCCGGTCCCCACGGACTCCGGTCCCTCGACCACGTCGCGCAGCCGCCGCTCGCCGAACAGCTCCGCCTGGTCGTTCATGGCCTCGGAGAGCCCGTCCGTGAAGAACACGAAAACGTCGCCCGTCACTAAGGGCACCACGGCCTCCTCCAGCACCTCCTCGAAGCGCTCGCCGCGGTCCATGCCCAGGCCCATGCCCTGCGGCGCGAGCACGTGTGTGCGGCCGGTGGCCGCCTCCAGGTGGATGAGCGGATTGTGCCCGGCCCGCGCGTAGCGCAGCGTGCGCGCGGCCGTGTCCACCACCGCGTAGGTCATGGTGATGAACGACCGCGTATCCATGTTCGCGGCCAGGATGCGGTTGGCCTCCGCCAGGAGGCGGGCCGGCGAGTCGTGGATGCGCGACAGCGAGAGGACCAGGCCCTTCAGCTCGGCCATGTAGAGGGCGGCGGAGGTCCCCTTGCCCGAGACGTCCGCCACCAGCACGCCCATCTTCGTGTCGGTGAGCGGGAGCAGGTCGTAGTAGTCGCCGCCCACCTCGGCCGCGGGCAGACAGAGCGCGGCAATGCGCAGGCCGGGCAGGCCCACCGTGTTCTGCGGCAGGAGGCTCATCTGGATCTGTCGCGCGATCCGCAGCTCTTCCTCCAGCCGCTCCTTCTCCGCGTTCTCGCGCAGCAGGTCCTGGATGCCGCCCGCCATCACGTTGAACGACTCGGCCAGGTCTCCGAGCTGGTCGCGGCTCTGGATGGGGATGGGGTGTGCGAAGTCTCCCTGGCGCAGGCGCTCCGTCCCCACCGAGAGGCCGTGGATGCTCCGGGTGATGGAGCGGGCCAGCATCAGGCCCAGCACCAGGGCCACGCAGTAGACGACCAGGAAGAGGCCGCCGACCACCGCCATGGCCGTCACCAGCACGCCGCCCACGTCGAGGGACCCGGGAGAGAGACGGCGCACCAGGGCCGAAGGGCTGTAGCGGATCCCGATCGGCTTGACCTCGCGGCGTCCGGTGGCCCAGTCCGTGACCTCCGGCACCGCGATGAACAGCACGCCCTCGCTGGTCCGGAACTCCTCCTGGAGGTGCTCCTCCGGCTCCTTCTTCTCGTCGTCTCCGATGTGGATCGTGATCCCCTTCTTGGGCTCGGGCGGCCGGTCGGTGGTGTCGATGACCGCGATCCCCGTGCGCCGCTTCAGCTCCCCGAAGAGGGACTCGTCCATGGGAACGTCGAGCAGCAGCGCGGTGCCGTTCGGCCTCCATACCGCGCGCACCGACGTGACGTCGGCCCGATCGCCTTCGGCGGCGGGGTCCTTGTCGGCGTTGGTCTCGGCCGGCCCCGCCGTGCTCGTCCTGGCCAGGCCCGCGAACGACGGCCCCTTCAGCCATTCGGGGACGGACATCTCGGCGCCCGGCGACGCGGCCAGCGTCTTTCCCTCGCGGACGAGCGCCCAGCGGAGTCCCGGGTAGAGGGCCCGCGCCTCCGCCAGCCGTTCCTCCAGGTGGGCCGCGCTCGCGGCGTCCGCCTTCGCTCCCGCCGCGGCCTTGCCCGCGGTGAGCAGGTCCTGGGCGGCCCGCTCCACCTCGGACGAGACGGTGTACGAGGCCACGAGCGAGAGGCCGAGGAACACCCCGAGCCCGAAGAAGGCGGTGAGCAGGACGAGCGGTACCACGGCGATGAAGAGGTACGAGACCAGCAGCTTGCTGCGGATCCTCCACAGGAGGGTCCGCACCAGGTATCGGCCCAGCCGATAGAGGCCCCAGGGGCCCAGCACGACGAGCACGACCCAGTTCAGGGCGTAGATGAGGTCGGGCAGGGGCACGCCGGCCAGCCAGCACCCGAGAAGGGCGAGGGAGCCGAGCAGGACCTTGCCCGCGCGGCGCCCCGCGAAGTCGCGCAGCCGTCCGCGGGCGCCGTCGGGGGGCGCCTTCCCCTCAGCAGGCAGGCGGAGGCGGAAACGGGTGGGCATTCTCGTCTTCGCGGGATGGCGCGCGGGGCGGACCGGACTATAGCACACGGGCTTTGGACGTTTCGTTGACAGCGCCGACGCGCGTGGGCTAGCTTCATTCACCGCATGATGCTGCTCCGGCCGCGCCTTGCGCTCGTCGTCCTCGCGGCCGCGCCGGCCCTCGTCCCCGCGCCCGCCTTCGCCTGGGGATTCACCGCCCACCGCCTCGTGAACGAGAAGGCGATCGAGACGCTGCCCGAGCCGCTCTTGTCGTTCTTCCGGAAGAACGCGGACTACGTGGCCGAGCACGCGGTGGACCCGGACCTGTGGCGCGCGGTGGGAAAGGACAGGGAGCCCAACCATTTCCTGGACATGGACGCCTTCGGGCCGCCCTCGGCCGGCCTCATCCCGAAGGACGAGGCCGAGCACCTGCGCCGGCACGGGCCCGACGCCGCGGCCAAGGGCCGCCTCCCGTGGCGGATCGGAGAGGCCTACCGCGACCTGGTGGCGGCTTTTCGGGAAGGCGGCGCGGCGCGCATCCTGGATCGCGCCACCGTCCTGGGGCACTACGTGGGCGACGCCCACGTGCCCCTGCACGCGGCGCTGAATTACGACGGCCAGCTCACCGGCCAGACGGGACTGCACAACCGCTGGGAAAGCAGCCTCGTGGAGCGTTTCGAGCGCCAGCTCCGCGCGGAGATGGCGCCGCGGCCCGCGCGTCCGTTGGGCGACCCCGTCCTCCTGGCCTTCGACGTCCTGGCCGAGTCGTTCGAGCTGTCGTTGCAGTCCCTCGCCTCGGACAAGGAGTCGACCGAGGGGACGGACCTGGCGGACACGCCCCTGGACGACCGATATGGCGACGCCTACTACTCGCGGATGTACGAGCGGGAGCGGGCCACGGTGCGGAACCGGCTGGCGGCCTCCGCCAGCACGCTCGGCTCGCTCTGGCTGACCGCCTGGCGGGAAGCCGGCCGCCCGGCGCTGGACGATTCCTTCCGCTTCCCCTATGTCCGGGGACGCACGAAGGCGGTCCTCGTGACGCTGGACGGCGCCGGGGCCTCATTGGTGGCGGACGCGGTGGCGCGCGGCGTCATGCCCCGCCTCGGCCGCCTGCGGTCGGAGGGCGCTACGGCCGACGGCTCGCTCACCTCGCTCCCGGCCAAGACGGCCCCTGGCCACGCCGCGATCTTCACGGGGGCCTGGCCCGACGTGAACGGCATCACGGGCAACCGCGTCGCGGTGCCCGGGGGCCGGGTGACCGAGGAGGACACGGGCTACACGACCACGCACCTGCGGGCCGAGCCCGTCTGGGCCACCGCCGCGCGCGAGGGGCTGCAGGCCAGCGTCGTCTCGGCCCCCCAGATCTATCCTTTCGCCCCGTATCAGCGCGAGCGGCGGTTCGGCGGCAACTTCGACCGCGGCCTCACGCTCATCGAGGGCTTCCAGAACTACGAGGTCCCCGACGAGGTGTACACGGCCGCCGAGCTCGGGCCCCGCGCCGCGGCGGGATGGATCCACGAGCTGCCAGCGCACGACGGCGAGGTCCTGGAGGTCCAGCTCGCGGTGGCCGGGAGCCGGGTGGACGGGCTGCTCTACGACGATCCCAAGGACCCCGCGCGCGGACTGGACACGGTCTACCTCGGCCTGGACAAGGACACTCAGGGCGGCGTGACGCTGAAGCCGGCGCCGGCGCGGGGCATGGACGCCTCGGCCTTTGCCGGCCTCGCCGTACGCATCGGGGCGACGGAGGCCGCGGCCTACTTCCGCCTCTTCGAGCTGTCGGCGGACGGGAAGACGATCCTGCTCTATCGCATGAGCGTTCACCCCCTCCGCGCGAACCGGCCGCGGATCGAGGAGCCGGTCTTCACCGCCACGGGCGGGTTCGTGGGCGGCTGGGCGGGGCGAACCTACGAGCGCGGGGACCTCGGCCCCGTGCTGTGGGACGGCGGCGACGGCACCGCGGAGCGGCGCTATCTCGAGGCCGTGGCCCTCTCGATCCGCCAGTTCACGCGGCTGACGGACTTCGCCATGGACCGCACGGGCTGGGATCTGCTCGTCACGTACCTGCCGTTCCCCGATGCGTCCCTGCACCTGTGGCACGGCCGCCTGGACCCGTCGCTGGCCGGGCACGACCCCGCGCTGGCTGGTCGCCTGCGGCCGTTCCTCGACGAGGTCCTGGCCGCGTCCGACGCGTTCGTGGGCCACGTGGCCGACCGCGCCGGCGCGGAGACGCTCATCGCGGTGGGCGCGGACCACGGGATGGGCGGCGTGGACGGGGTCGTGAGCCCGAACGTGGCCCTCCGCAGGGCCGGCCTGCTGGCCGTCGACCCCCGTGGCGAGATCGATCTGGCGCGCACGCGTGCGGTCTACTTCACCGGCAACTCCACGTTCGTCCTCATCAACCGCTCCGACCGGGAGGGCGGCATCGTGAAACCCGAGGAGGAGGACGCGGTCCGGCGCGACGTGGCGTCCGCGCTGCTGGCCATCCGCGATCCGCTGACGGGGCGGTCGCCCGTCACGGCCGTGGTGGACCCGCGCGAGGCGAAGGGCCGCGATCCCTCGTTCGGCGGCCCCGAGGGCGGGGATCTGTACCTGTCGCTCCTCCCCGGCTACGACCTCTCCGCCGACGTCTCGGGGGAAGCGGTGGAGCCGGTCGCCCCCAGGGGCGCGCACGGCCTCAACCCGGAGCGGCCCGAGATGCTGGCCTCGTTCGTGGTCGCGGGGCCGGGCGTGGCGGCGGGGGCGAGGCTCGGCACCATCCGGCAGATCGACGTCGCTCCCACTCTGTGCGCGCTGCTCGGGATCTCGCCGCCCGCGCAGGCCACGGGGCGGGTGCTGCCGGAGGCGCTGGGACGCGGGCCGCTGCCGCCAGCGGCGCCGTGATAGCCTCGCGGATGGCATGAAGAGAGTCCTCCCCGAAGCCCCGGCCTCGGCCGCGCTGCGCGTCGCGGAGGGGATCCTCGACCTCGTGGGCGATACGCCGCTGCTCCACTTGCGGCGGTTCGCGCCGGCCGGCGCGGCCGACATCTACGCGAAGTGCGAGTTCCTGAACCCGGGCGGAAGCGTCAAGGACCGCGCGGCGCTGGGCATGATCGACGAGGCGGAGGCCGCCGGACGCCTGCGGCCAGGAGCCACCATCGTGGAGCCCACCGCGGGCAACACCGGCGTGGGTCTCGCGCTCGTCGGCATCAGCCGCGGCTACCGCGTGATCATGGTGGTGCCCGAGAAATTCGTGGGCCCCAAGACGGAGGTCATGCGCGTGCTGGGGGCCGAGGTGATCCTCACCCCCACGGAGGCGGGGATTCAGGGCGCCATCGCCAAGGCGCAGGAGGTGGCCGCGGCCTTTCCCGACGCCTTCGTGCCCCAGCAGTTCGAGAACCAGGCCAACCCGGAGTACCACTACAAGACCACCGCCGCCGAGATCCACGCCCAGCTCGGACGGATCCCCGACGCCGTCGTGCTGGGCGCGGGCACGGGCGGCACGTTCACGGGGGTGGCCCGCTACTTCAAGGAGCGGGAGCCGCGGGTGCGCGCCGTTCTCGTCGAGCCGCAGGGATCGGTGTGGGGCGGCGGGCCCGCCGGGCCGCACAAGGTCGAGGGCATCGGCAACTCGTTCTGGCCCGGCGCGCTGGACCGCTCGCTCATCGACGAGATCCGGACCATCGGCGACGACGAGTCCTTCACGGTGGTGAAGGAGCTGGCACGGACGGAGGGCCTGCTCGTCGGCGGGTCCTCGGGCTCTGCGGCGTTCGCGGCGCGGCAGGTGGCGCGCGAGATGGGCGCGGGGTCCACCGTGGTCACCGTCCTGGCCGACGGCTTCGAGCGCTACCTCGGCAAGGGCATTTTCGAGAATCTTTGAGCAAGGGGGTGCTGCGCCGCACCCCCTTGAACCCCCGCGCGCTCCGCGGGAGTGAATCCCGCTTCGCGCGCCGCTGTTGTTCGTGGCTCTTTTCGATGAGGTAACGAGATGGGCTTCGCGACCGATTGCATCCACGCCGGGCAGGAGCCCGATCCCTCGACGGGCGCCATCATCACGCCCATCTTCCAGACCTCCACCTACGTGCAGGAGGGGCTCGGCCGGCACAAGGGCTACGAGTACGCGCGCACGCAGAACCCCACCCGGCGCGCGCTGGAGAAGAACCTGGCCGCCCTGGAGGGCGGCACGGACGCGTACTGCTTCGCCTCGGGGATGGCGGCCACGCAGGCGGTGCTGGCGCTGGTGGAGGCCGGCCAGCGCGTCGTGGTGTCGGACAACGTGTACGGCGGCACGCACCGCCTGTTCACGAAGGTCCTGTCGCGCTGCGGGATCGAGTCCGCGTTCCTGGACGCGAGCGACGCCAAGGCCCTCGACGCGCAGGGCGGCGAGTTCGCGATGCTCTGGATCGAGACGCCCACCAACCCCCTGATGAAGATCTGCGACATCGCGGCCCTGGCGGAGGTGGCGCGGAAGCGGCGGGCGATACTGGCCGTGGACAACACCTTCCTGAGCCCGTTCCTCCAGCGGCCGCTCGCCCTGGGGGCGGACGTCGTCGTCCACTCCACCACGAAGTTCCTGAACGGGCACTCCGACAGCGTGGGCGGCGTGGCGGTGGTCCGCTCCGCGGCGCACGCCGACGCCCTGCGCTTCTACCAGAACGCCGCGGGCGCCATCCTCTCGCCGTTCGACGCCTGGCTCGTCCTGCGGGGGACCAAGACGCTGGCCCTGCGCATGCCGCGCCACGAGGAGAACGGACGCAGGGTCGCGGAGTTCCTGCGCGCCCAGAAGAAGGTGCGCAGGGTCTACTGGCCCGGCTTCCCCGACCATCCGGGCCACGAGCTGCAGCGCCGCCAGGCCTCGGGGTTCGGGTCCATGATCACGTTCGACCTCGGCGGCCGCGAGGCCGCGCGCCGCCTGCTGGACACGGTGCGGCTCTGCTCGCTGGCGGAGAGCCTGGGCGGGATCGAGACCCTGATCTCGCACCCCGCCACCATGACGCACGCCGGCTACACGCAGGCCGAGCGGGACGCGCTGGGGATCGCCGACGGCCTCGTGCGGATCAGCGTGGGCTGCGAGGACGCCGAGGACATCCTGGCCGACCTGCAGCGCGCGCTGGACGCCGTCTAGGCGCCTTCCTCCTTCACGCTCTCGTCCAGCCAGTCGAGGTACGGCTGGTGGCCGTCGGCGATGGGCAGCGCGAGGACCTCGGGCACCTCGTAGGGGTGGAGCGAGACGAGAGCCTGCCTGAGCGCGGGGAACCGTTCGGCGCGCGTCTTGATGACGAGCAGGCGCTCCTCGTCCTTCTCCAGCTTCCCCTTCCACCGGTAGATCGAGGTCATCGCGGGCAGCACGTTCACGCACGCGGCCAGGCCGCGCTCCACCAGCGCGCGGCCGATGCGCTCCGCGTCCTCGGCCTTCGCCACGGTGGAGAGGACGACCAGGCGGCCGGTCACTTCCTTCCCCGATCCAGGACCGCCTTCCACTGCGCCGGCGTGAGCGGGACCACGGACAGCCGGCCCTGGCGCACGAGCGGGCTGTCCGCGAAGACGGGCATGGCCTTGATCTCCGCCAGCGTGACCGGGACCTGCAGGCGGCCCAACGGCTCGAGATCCACCACCACCAGCCGCGAATCGTCCTTCTTCGGATCCGCGTAGGCCGCGCGCGCGACCCGGGCCCGGCCCACCACGGCCTTCTCGTCACCGGTGTGGTAGACGAGAGCCTCGTCCCCCGCCTTCGCGGCCCGAAGGTTCTTCAGGGCCACCGGATTCGTGACCCCGTCCCACACCGCCCGCCCCTCGCGCTCCAGGTCGGCGTAGGAGTACGCGGACGGCTCCGTCTTCAGCAGCCACACGGGTTGGTCCTCCTGCCGGGATGATAGCAGCGCGCAATAAGTGCTTGACACGCGAGAGGTGCCATCTTATTCTTACAGCGCTTTTTTAAAACTTACTGTAAGAACGACCATGACCGACCCCGAGGGGATCCGGAAGCGCGTGCGCGGGCGCCTGGCCGAGCAGCGGCGCCTGGTGCGCACGTTGCTGGAGCAGCGGCAGCAGCTCCAGGGCTCGCTGTTCGTGCGCTACGGCGTGTGCGGCAAGGCGGGGTGCGGCTGCCGAACGGGCGCGCGCCATGGCCCCTACTACGTGCTCTCCACGCGCGCCGGCGGCCGCGGCCGCTTCTCCTACCTGGAGGCCGGGCGCGTGCGGGAGGCGCGGGCGCTGGTGGGCCGCTGGCGCCGGTTCCGCGCGGGCCTGCGGCGGCTGCGCGCGGTCAACCGCGAGCTCGTCACGCTGCTGCGGCGCTACCAGGAGAGCGCCTCGCGGCGGGCCACGCGCAAGCTGGGGCTGCCGGCCTCCCTCGTGCCCAAAGGTCACCTGTGATACCTTTTCCGCTCCGGGAAGGACCGATGGTCACGAGGGAGGAACGCCGGACGGAGCAGCGGGGACTGCGCAGGAAGGCGTCGCTACTCGCCTCGATCATCGCCATCATCGCCCTCGTGGTGGGCTCCCTCTTCGGCGACCGCGGGATCCTGCAGCTCATGGCCCAGCGGCAGCGCGCGCTCGAGCTGGCCCGCGAGATCGAGGAGGTCCGCGCGGAGAACCTGCGCCTGGCCGCCGAGATCCGCGCCCTGCGCACGGACCCGCGCGCCATCGAGCGCATCGCGCGCGAGCAGCTCGGGCTGGCGCGGCCCGGCGAGACGGTCTTCCTCATCCGCGACGCGGACGCGCCCGTCACGCGCTGACGGGCGCTCCGCTCGCGCCAGCAAATCCTGTTGACACCGGCCGCGGCGAGGCGAGTAGAATGGCCCGCTTTTTCCTGAAGGCCCTCAGCGGCAACCCGGCGCAGGCTCACGGAGGAATGAGTCGATGGCAAAGGCGATGAGCAAGTCCAAGATCGTGGCCACCCTGGCCGAGAAGTGCGAGATACCCAAGAAGACCTCGGCCGCCTACCTCGAGGCGCTCGCCACCATGGCCCACAAAGAGGCCAAGAACGGCTTCACGATCCCCGGCGTGGGGAAGCTCGTGATCCGTCAGTACAACGCGCGCATCGGCCGCAACCCGCAGACGGGCGAGGCCATCCGGATCCCCGCCCGGCGGCGCCTGAAGTTCGTCGTGGCGAAGGCCGCCAAGGACGCCGCGCTCGGGGCCCATTAGAAGCGGCAGCAACGCGGAGGGGCCCTCCACCCTTCCGTCCGCGCGCCGCATCACCTGCTCCACTCCTGATGGCCGCCGCTGACGACCGGGACCCGGGCGCGGACGACACGCGCACCTTCGGCGCCAGCCGGGTCGAGCTCGCGCAGGGCGACATCACTCGCGAGATGGTGGACGCCATCGTCAATGCCGCGAACTCCGGCCTGCTGGGCGGAGGCGGCGTGGACGGCGCCATCCACAAGGCGGGCGGGCCCGCCATCCTCGAGGAGTGCCGGGCGATCCGCGAGGACCAGGGTCCGCTGCCCGCCGGCGAGGCCGTCCTCACCTCCGGCGGCCGGCTGGCCACGCGCCACGTGATCCACACCGTGGGGCCCGTGTGGCGCGGGGGCGGGCACGGGGAGGCCGAGACGCTCGCCCGCTGCTACCGCAGCAGCCTGGCGCTGGCCGCGGCGCGCGGGCTATCCTCGGTGGCCTTCCCCGCCATATCGACGGGCGTCTACGGCTATCCCGTGGAGGAGGCCGCCTCGGTGGCCCTGCGCACCCTCCGCGAGGTCCTGGGAGCGGGCTCGCCCGTCACCCTGGTGCGATGCGTGCTCTTCACCGAGCGGGACCTCGAGATCTACCGGCGCGCGCTCGCTGCGCTGCCGGATTGATTTAGTTTTCTCAGCCGATCAGGGGCCGAAGCTCCGCTTCCAGGCCCGCGGCCCAGACGTCGAAGTCTCCCTCGGACTCCACCACGATCTCGACCTTGCCGTCCGGCCTCCGGCGCACGTGCCCGGGATGGCGCGGCGCGAGCGGGATGACCACCGCCTCGCGGTGGATGCCCAGCCGGTCCGTCACCTCGAAGATGCGGTTGATCTCGCGCATGCCCACGACCTGGACCATTCTTGCCCCCCACCCTATCCCTCCCCACGTAGGGGGGAGGGAACTGCTCTTGCGAGATCGGCTCCGCGATCTCTGTAGCAAGCGCCGCCAGCATTCCTTTCCTTCGCCCCGCGGTCAAGTCGCCGTTGCGCTGCCCCGTGACCGGGCGATAGAGTGGATCGAATGGCCGAAGCGACCGCGCCGCCCCTCTCCGCGCGGGACGAGCAGACGATCGAGGAACGCGTCCTCGAGGTGGTGCGCGGGATGGCCTCGGAGCTGGGCGCCGGCCGCGCGCTGCGCGCGCTGACACCGGGGTCGTCGCTCGAGCGGGACGCGGGCCTGGGCAGCCTGGAACGCGTGGAGCTGCTGCTGCGCCTGGAGGCGGCCTTCGGCCGCTCGCTCGACGAGGCCGCGCTGCAGGCCGACACCGTCGAGGAGCTGGCGCGCGCGGTGCGGCGCGCGGGCGGAAGGGCGGCGGTCGGCGCGACGAGCGCGCCCCCCGCGCTGCCGGCCGCGTCTCCGCTGCGCTCCCCCGCCGCCACCGTGCACGGC
>Ga0075418_10002964_pt1 | contig 19395 bp, 11 predicted proteins | sample SoiMetdeltSBSDD2_FD_81776 | JGI IMG/M metagenome (GOLD analysis project Ga0075418, IMG submission 81776) | Bulk soil microbial communities from a Populus tree surrounding site in Tennessee, USA - Soil MetaG P. deltoides SBSDD2 | ecosystem: Environmental > Terrestrial > Soil > Tree plantation...
CCGAGCGCCGACGCCGTCATCGAGTTCCCGGCCCAGGAGTACTTCGGGATGGGCGGCTCGCTCCGCGTGAGCTGGTACGGCGACTGCCTCCCGACCCGTGACTTCCCCCTCCTGGCCGATCTCTACCTGAAGGGCCGCCTCAAGCTCGACGAGCTGGTCACCCAGCGGATCGCGCTGGAAGAGGTCCAGAGCTCGTTCGAGGCGATGGAGCGCGGCGAGACCCTCCGCTCCGTCATCACCTTCGCCGACAAGTAGCGGAAGGCCCTCACCCCCGACCCGCTCTCCCACGGTAGGGAGAGCGGGAGCCAACTCGCACGTCCGCGGTGCTCCCCTCTCCCTCGCAAGGGAGAGGGGCTGGGGGTGAGGGCCTTCTTAGCTCTTGAAGAACAGTGTCGTCGGGTGCGAGGAGCATGGGGTCCGGCAGTGCATCGCGTTCATCTGCCGCGACGGCACGTTCCCCAGGTTGTTCTTCACGACCCGGACGCCCATCACGGCCGGCGACAGCCCGACCGTCCCGATCGAGTACGTCTCCTCGACGAGGATCTTCCAGATCTCCTTCGCCGCGTTGACCCGCTCCGCGTCCGGCAGCCCGAACGTCCCACGGTACGTCTCGAGCGCCTTCAGCAGCTGGGCGTCTTCCGGCTTCTTCCCCTGCGCGCCGCCCGAGGCGTACCACTTGCCGTACAGGTTCCCCATGAAGACGTCCGGCCGCATCGGCAGGGCGTGAGGAGGGAACGAGTACAGCATCTCCGAGCCGTCGTTCGCCCAGAGCACCGTCTGAAGCTCGTTGCCGTCGCGGCGGCGCTCCATCAGCGTCCGCTCCTGCTCCACGACGTCGATCTGGATGCCGATACGCTTCAGGTGCTGGGCGATCATCTCGCCGATCCGCGTGAACGAGATGAACTGCCCGGCCGTGGCGACCAGCTCGACACGCAGACGCCCCTTGCCATCCTTGCGCAGCCGGAACCCCTCGGCGTCCTTCTGAGTCAGGCCGATGCCGTCCAGCAGCGTGTTCGCCTGCTCCACGTCAAGGGTGGCCCACTTCTTCCGGTACTCCGGGCCGGGGCTGTAGAGCGAGTCCTCGGCCGGGGCCGGCGATCCCGGCGTCCCGATCCCGAGCCAGAACGTCTCGTTGAGCTGGTCCCGGTCGATCCCGAGCGCCAGGGCATGGCGGAAGTCGCGGTTCCGCAGCCAGTCGCCGACCTCCGTATCAGCTTCGTACGACTGGTTGGTCTGCCAGGTCGCATCGGCACCGTTGGCAGCCGGGTCGAGCCTGACAGTGTAGTTGCCCTTTTGCTGGTTCTCCAGGAAGACGGGCAGCTTGTCGAGGCCGGTGTGGCGCTCCTGCCAGTCGTACTCGCCGGCGATGGCCCGGAGGTTCAAGACCTCCAGGTTCTCGGCCAACGTCATCTGGATCTTGTCGATGTACGGGAGCTGGTTCCCCTCGGTGTCCACTCCGTAGTAGTACGGGTTCCGCTCCATCGTCCAGTTCGGGGTGTTGATCGGCGTGACCATCTTCCATGGCATCAGGACCGGCAGGTCCGGATTGCGCCGCCAATCCGCCGCGAAGTTCGTGAAGTACGTCTTCCAGTTGTCGAAGCCGGCGGCCGTCGCCTGCTGGTCAACCTTCTCCTGGCCGGCGAACTTCGGCAGGAACTTCGAGAGGTAGTGCTTCGGGGCGATCGGGCCACGCAGCAGCGCCGCGCCATTGCTTTGCGAGGTGCCGACGTAGCTCGCACCCGTCAGAATGTCGATAAACCCGGGGTACGGGTCCGGGAACACGAACCGGACCGTCAGGTCATCGATCTTCTCGATCTTGCCGGGCTTGCCGTTGATCGACAATTCGGCGGTCGGGGTCGGCGTCAGCTCCTTGTTCCCGTACAGCTCTTCGTACCAGAACAGCACGTCGTCCGCGCCGAACGGCGCCCCGTCTGACCACCTGTGGCCCTTGCGGAAGAACAGCGTCAAGGTCCGCCCGCCATCGCCGACTTCCCACTTCTTCGCAACGGACGGCATCAGCTTCGTGCCGTTGAAGTTCCAGAAGATCATCTTGTCGGACGACTGAATCCGGTTGCCGTTCTCGTTGTCGCCGGGGCCGGTGAAGGCTCTCCGCCAGGTGCCGCCGTACTTGCCGATCTCGGCGAGCGGCTTGACGACCAGCGGCTCCTCGGGGATGCGCTGCTCGACCGGCGGCAGCTTGCCGGCCTTGACCAGCTCGGCGAGCATCGGTGCCTCGCCGAGCTTCGCCGGGCGAGGGGCGTCCGCCTGGACCTCCGGCCCCTCCAGCTTCCCGATCAGCTGGCTGCCCAGGCCGCCCTCGGAAGCCGGCTTCCCGGCGGCGCCGGGCTTCGGGTCGGCAACGGGCTTCGCGGCCTCAGTCGGCTTCGCTGCTTCGGCCGGTTTGGCCGGAGCGGTCGCTGAGCCGGCGGCCGGCTTGGCGGTCTCGGCGGGCTTCGACTCGGCCGTCTTCGCGGTTTCGGCCGGCTTCGCAGCCGGCGGCGTCTGGCCACACGCGGCCAGCAGGCTGACGCCAGCCAGCCCAACAGCGCCCTGCATCAAGAACGCACGGCGCGGTACTACGCGCTTCGTCGCCATCAGGAACTGAGCCTCCTCGTGCCGAGGGCCGCCGCCTACGTCGGGAGCAACCCTGGACACGCATCAATCGTCCTGACGACGATGTCAGGGTGCCATCGAAACGGTTTACCACATCGCCGTTGCCGAATCAATCGACGCGGCAGGCCGGACGAACCTGCTCTGAATCCCGGAGGCCGTCCAGATAGGCGTCCGCATTGCCGCGTGTCAGGTGGACGCGAGGCTTCCTCACCCCGAGCGTCAGCGAGGGGGCCCTCCGGTCGAAGGGTCCGCTCGCTCACGCTCGCGGTGAAGAAGGGAGTGCTAACTGAACGGCATCGGCTCTGAACCTCTCGCCTTGGCGTCAGAGGAGCGCGGTCGGGAAGGGAAGCGGCTGGCTACGACGGCGGCATGTGGCGGAGGCCGTGGTCAACGGCTGCTTCAGGCCATCACCTCCTCGCGGTCCGAGAGGTCTGTCAGCGCACGCTCGCGGAGATCGCCCAGATCGCCGCGCTCGATCGCCTCCAGGACGTCGAGGAACGCCCGGGCCGTCTCCACCCGGGGCAGGACCACATAGTCTGCGCCGGCCTCGTACATTGCGCGGGCACGGTCCAGTGTCTCCGCTGAAAGGATCACCCGAGCGTCCGGGTTGAGCCGTCTGATCTGGCGCAGCATCGTCAGGTTGTCCGTGCCCCGCAGGAAATCCTCGGACACCGTCGAGACGACCACGCTCGCTCGCTCGATCCCGACGTGCTCCAGGGTATCCAGGTGGCTGATGTCGCCGTACACCACGGGGATGTCCATCGCCGCGAGCTTCGCGTACACCTCGGGGCTAAAGTCGACCACCAGCACGTCGTGGCCCTTCGACGAGCCCTGCGCCTGGTACACCAGCGAACTGGCGACTCGGTGGAACCCGAGGATCGCCAGTGCCGCGCCGTGCTGGTGGCCCGGCTCGCCATCGTCGCCCCTGCGCAGCCGCTCCGGCAGACCGAACGCCCGCAGCGTCTGGACGATTCGCTGGGCGACCTTGTGGTTGGCCATGATCATGTACGTGGAGACGGTGGAGGTGATGACCAGCGTCAGCGCCAGGATCGATGCGATGTCCCGCCCGACGTGGCCCAGGCTCAGGCCGAGCGCCACGATCACCAGCGCGAACTCGCCGGCCTGGGCCAGCGCGATCGAGCAGAGCGCGCCGACTCGTGAGCCGTACCCGAGCAGGTAGAAGGTCGGGCCGATGGTGATGAACCGGCTGAAGATGACGACCGCCGAGAGTGCCAGCGCGATCAGCACCACCTGCAGCGAGCCGATCTGCAGCTGCATCCCCAGCGCGACGAAGAAGAGGGTCACGAAGAAGTCGCGCAGGCTCCGGATCTTGGCGACCACGTCCAGGCTGTACGGGAACGCCGAGAGTGTGACCCCCGCGATCAGCGCGCCCATAGCGATCGAGAAGTCGGCGAGCATCGCCAGGTAGCCGACCACCAGGCACCAGGAGATCGCCGAGATCATCACGATTTCCGGGCTCTTCGCCACGTACTGGAACAGGGCCGGCAGCACGAACCGCGACGCCAGCAGCGCCCCCACCACCAGCCCGAACCCGGACAGGACCGACACGACGATCGGCACAACCGACGGGTCGTTCAGGTTCGGCTGGACCGCGAGCACGACGATCGCCAGCACGTCTTGCATCAGCAGGATGCCCAGCGTCAGGCGGCCGTCCACCGTGTCCAGCTCACTCTTGTCAGAGAGCAGCTTGACCACGATCATCGTGCTGGAGAACGCCGTGGCGACCCCGAGGTACAGCGCCGGCAGGCCGCTGAAGCCGAGCACGATCGCGAAGCCGACGGTCAGCACGGCGCAGGCGATCACCTGGATCGTGCCGACCAGCGCGCCGACCCGACCCGAGCTGACCAGCTTCTTCAGGTCGATCTCGAGGCCGACGATGAACATCAAGAACGCCAGTCCCAGTTCGGAGAGCTCGGCGATCGTCTCCTCGCTGTGGACCAGCCCCAGCCCCGGCGGGCCGATCAACAGGCCGGCGCCGATGTAGGCGAGCAGCAGCGGCTGACGGAGCAGGCGCGCCACGTACGCGAGCGCCGTCGCCGCGACGATCGCGAGACCAATGTCGTAAAGAATGCCGTGATGCACGCCCGTCCTCCGTCGCGCTCAGCCGCCGGGTGGCGCCGCGGCGCAGCTCGCCGAATCGTCGACGACGACCCCCAGCACCAGCAGCTGTCCCTGGCGTCGCATGACCGCCGCCGATCCCCCGCCTGGCGCTGCCAGTGTCACCCAGCCGCTGTCCCGCGCGTACCGCCGCACAATCCGCTGCGTCGAGCCGTGGCGGACCAGCTCGACCCAGACCAGGTCACCCGTTGTCGCCTGACGCGAACGATCCACCCGTACCGGCTGCCCCGAGGGCAGGCCGGCCAGCCGCGCCTCGTCATCTGCCAGGTCCAGGATGACGTGGTCGGGACTCCCGCACGGGCAGGGGCGCGACCCGGCGAACCGCGTTCTCTGTGAGACACCGCCCTGGTCTCGTGTCATTGCACGCTCCGTTCTGTCGCTCGTCGCCCGAGGACGGACGGTCCATCGGGAGACGAGCCTCTCGCGCACTGCTGCCCGATGATCCCCGGGTACTCGACAGAACACGCAGGATCCGGACGGTGCCGCGCGAGGCGGCAGCTACGAGCCGTGCGCCTCGACCTTCGAGCCTCACGCCCTCCCGTGGGGTGCGACGTGTCGCTCGACGGACCCGGACCGGCACCGTGTGCCGGCCATGCAAAGGCGCTCGAACAACCTGTGCCGGCGCCTCAGGCTGGCGGGCCTCGCGGCGACCCGCTGGCCGGGCAGACCGTATCGGGTCCGTTCCAGGTTGGCGAGTGGCTGGTCGTGCTCCATGTCGCGCCGAACGCCATCGTATCGGCGTCGAGCAGACCGGTGCCGAGGGCCGGCTCGCCGCGCTCGACGTACGCGCTCGCAAGCACCGTCCCGTCCCGATTCGGCAGCAGGATCGAGTGCTCCGGCGGCATTCCGCCGGGCAGCGCCCCGAACCGTGGGACCGTCATCGACGTGACGGTGAGCCAGAGTCCCTTGTCGCCCGAGCTGAGCGGCGATGCGTACAGTACGGCGAGGAAGGCGAGGGTCGAGAGCCGAGACCAGTACCAGGACATTCCTCACCTCCGATCGCCGGCTCGGGCAACATGCTACCCGGACGCATCCATCGTATCAGAGGAGAACGCTCCGGCACGTCGCTCGATTCCCCGGATTCCGGAACTACTCGTCAGGTATCTCGGGCGCCTCCGGGGCCAGCTCCTCGGCGGACTTAGCTGGTTTGCCAGCCGCGTCAGCCGAGGACGGGCTCGTCGCGGGGAGCGGATCGGACCCGGCCGAGCTTGACGCCCGTCACGACGCTGGCCGCGTAGCCCAGCGACCCGATCGCGAACGCCGTCCAGAGACCGGAGCCCACGACGCCCGCCGCGATCAGCGGGAAGATCAACCCGCCGACGTTCCCGACCGTTGGGAACAGGCCGAACACGCCCGTCTGATGGTCTCGCGGCACCACCCGCGCCAGGTGCGCCAGCAGCAGCGGCCGGGCCAGCGCTGTCGAGATGCCGCGCAGGATAGCGAAGATCGCGATCACCCAGAGCCAGGGCGAGAATGCGATCCCCAGCGCGATGACCGCACCGGAGAGCATGCCGAGCGTGTAGATCCGCACAATGTCCGGCCCATCCGCCAGCCGGCCGACCCACCAGGTGCTCAGCGTCGTGACGACGCCGTACCCGCCAAGAATCCAGCCGATCGCCGAGGCCGGATCGCTCGCCACCTGCACGATCCTGACCGAGATGTACGACTCGACGGTGCCGGCACCTGCCCGGACCAGGAACTGGTTCGCCAGGTTCCAGCGGACCGGCGGCGTGCTCCAGGCCATCTGCAACACCTCGCCCATCCGCCCCATCACCGAGGTCGGCTTGTGCGCGTCCTTCGGCTCCGGTAGGAGCAGCCAGACCACGACGCCCGCCGCCAGCGAGAGGACCGCATCCACCACCAGCAGGCCGCGCAGGCCGATCAACGGGATCGCGAGCGCCCCGAGCGGCGGCCCGAGACTCGCGGCGATCGGCATCGCCGTCTGCACCGTGGCGACCGCCCGCCCCACGTGCCTCGGCGGCGTCACCATCGCCTGCGTCGCCGTGATGACGCCGCCCACGCCGTAGCTGAACCCCAGCATCGCGCGGGCGACGACCATCCAGGCGAGGTCTTCCGCCCAGGCCGCCAGCAGCAGCGCGATCGCCAGCACCACGTAGGTGCGCAGCAGGATCGCCCGCCGCGAGAACCGCTCCGCCAGCACCCCCCAGAACGGGCCGAGCGGCAGCGCCATCGACATCGTCACGGCGACCAGGATGCCGGTCCAGACGCCGACCTCGGCCTCGTCCAGGCCCAGCTCTCGGAGCTGAAGCGGCGTGAACGCGATCAGGTGGCCCTCGGTCGCAAACATCACCGTCGACGTCGTCAGGAGCAGGACGTTCACACCGCGCCACGAAAGCTGCATGCGCGCATGATAGGTCGCGCGGCCGGCAGCGAGGGGTGGGGGCTGAGGAGCACGTTGCGAGGGCGAGCGTTCACGAGCACAGCTTGCCGAGATAGCTTGACGTGATGGCGAGACGTGTTCCATCGTGTCCGCGCATCCGCCGGTGCCAGGGCAGATGCAGTCCTGACGGCAATGGCGGCCGTCGCTCAGCTACCGAGGGGGTAGACACCATGGCGACCATTGGAGGATTGTCGCGTCGTACATTCTTGCGCGTCGGTCTTGGGATGGCCGGCGTCGGGCTGCTCTCCGCGTGCGCGCCGGCGGCGCCCACGACCAAACCGGCCGAGACGAAGCCGGCCGAGGGGCCGAAGCCCGCTGCTCCAGCTGCCGCTACTGCACCCGCTGCTGCCGCGCCGGCCAAGCCGGCCGAGGCCCCAAAGCCGGCCGCTCCAGCCGCGACCACTGCACCCGCCGCTGCCGCTAAGCCCGCCGAGCCCGCCAAGCCGGCCGCCGGCAAGCCGGAGGCGAAGCTCGGCGCCCAGCTCATCGGGAAGATCGAAGGGCCGGAGATCCAGCCAGATTCGAAGCGTCCGGCAAAGCTGGGCGAGGCGCCGATGCTGGCCGAGCTGGTCAAGGCCGGCAAGCTCCCGCCCGTCGAGCAGCGCATCCCCGAGGAGCCGCTGGTCCTCAAGCCGATGCGCGAGATCGGCAAGTACGGCGGCACCTGGCGGCGCGGGTTCACCGGTCCGGCCGACGGCGAGAACTTCAACCGGGTCATGGGTGCCGAGAAACCGCTTCACGTCGACTACACCGGCAACACCGTCGTGCAGGCGGTCGTGAAGAGCTGGGAGCTCGTAGACGGCGGCAAGATTATTCGACTCTCGCTCCGCAAGGGAATGAAATGGTCTGACGGCGCGCCGTTCACGGCTGATGACTGGGTGTTCTGGTACCAGGACATGTACCTGAACAAGGACATCACGCCGACGGGCACGGCCGAGATGTCGATCAACGGCAAGCCCGGCGAGATGGTCAAGGTCGACGAGACCACCGTCGAGTTCCGCTTCGCCGAGCCGTACCCGATGTTCGTGGATGTGTTGTCGGCGTTCACGCAGATGGGCGGCGGCCACGCCCTCGGCGGGACCCAGTGGGGCGGTTTCATGGGGCCGTACGCTCCCGCCCACTACCTCAAGCAGTTCCATCCGAAGTACATCACTGTGGAGAAGGCCACGGAGATGGCGAGGGCGGCCGGCATGGACGGCTGGAACGCCCTGCTCAAGTTCAAGAACAATTATCAGCTTAACCCTGAAGTGCCAGTCGTGACGCCGTGGCGAACGGTGACGCCGATCAACACCCCGCTCTGGTCGCTCGAGCGGAACCCGTACTACTGGGGCGTCGACACCGAGGGCAATCAGCTGCCGTACATCGACAAGGTCCAGCTCACGCTCGGCGAAAACCTCGAAGTCATCAACCTGCGGGCGATCGCCGGCGAGTACGACGAGATGGGCCGCCACATGGATCTGTCGAAGCTGCCGGTCTTCCTGGAGAACCAGCAGAAGGGCAACTACAGAGTCGTGCTGGATCCGGGCTCAGGTGCTGCCGCTGTTGCGATCCACGTGAATCAGAGTTACGAGGCAGACGCCGAGATCCGGAAGTGGATCACGAACGTCGACTTCCGGCGAGCGCTCTCGATGGGGATCGATCGAGACCAGTTCAACGAAGCGTTCTTCCTCGGGATGGGGACGCCCAGCTCGCTGATGTCGGAGGACAACTCGCCGGAGAACGCCGGGCCGGAATGGCGGACCAAATGGTCCACACTGGACGTCAACCAGTCGAATGCGCTGCTGGACAAGCTCGGCCTGACCAACAAAGATGCCGAGGGGTACCGGCTCCGAACCGACAACGGACAGCGGTTGCGCCTGGAGGTCACCACGGTCGCGGCGGCGTTCCTGCCGTACGCCTCGATGATGGAGATGGTGGCCCAGCACTGGAAGAAGATCGGCATCAACCTGGACATCAAGGACACCGAGCGCGCCCTCTCTGTCAGGAAGGTCGCCAACAACGAGCAGCAGCTCTATGTCTGGGGCGGCGGTGACGCCGACATCTTCATGTGGCCGCGCCACGACATGCCGGCCGAGCCAAACGAGCCGTTCAGTGGGACGCTGTACGCCACCTGGTACGCGTCGAACGGCGCCCAGGGAAAGAAGCCCGAGGACCCAGAGCTGCTGAAAGCGTACGACATGCTCCGCAAGGGCTCCGGACTCGTCAAAGCGGACCGGGACAAGCTCGGTCAGGAGCTCAAGAAGGTCATTGTCGACCAGCAGTGGGTGATCGGGACGGTCGGGTTCACGCCGGGGCTCCGAATCATCGGTAACAAGATGGGGAACGTGCCGGAGCGGAACGTCGGGCGTGCCCGCACCCGGACGCCGGGCGCTACGCACCCGTCGATGTTCTACTTCAAGAGCTAGGACGCGGGTTCTGGATGCCGGGTTGTGGGTTCTGGGAGAGCGTTCGGTCACCCCAGAGCCCAAAACCAGTTTTGTCCGATCCCTTGACTTGATTGTGGGCGGTGCTACATCGTTTGGGCGCATTCGTCGGCGCCTGGTCCGGTGGATGTCGCGTTCCGACGGTAACGGCTGCCGTCGCCTACCTACCGAGGAGGGTAGACACCATGGGGATCGACGAAGGATTGTCCCGGCGTACCTTCTTGCGGGTCGGCCTGGGGGTGGCGGGCGTCAGCCTGCTGGCCGCCTGTGCACCCACGCCACCGGCCACGAAGCCGGCCGAGCCGGCAAAACCTGCCGCTCCGGCCGCGACCACTGCGCCGGCCAAGCCCGCCGAGGCTGCGAAGCCAGCGGCGCCGGCCGCGACCACCGCTCCGGCCGCTGCCGCCAAGCCCGCCGAAGCCGCCAAGCCGGCCGCCGGCAAGCCGGAAGCGAAGCTCGGCGCGCAGCTCATCGGGAAGATCGAGGGCCCGGAGATCCAGAAGGAAGCGAAGCGTCCGGCGAAGCTGGGCGAGGCGCCGATGCTGGCCGAGCTGGTCAAGGCCGGCAAGCTGCCACCGGTCGAGCAGCGCGTCGCCGAGGAGCCGCTGGTCCTCAAGCCGGTCCACGAGATTGGGAAGTACGGCGGCACCTGGCGCCGGGGCTTCACCGGCGTCGGCGACTGGGAGAACTTCAACCGGGTGATGGGCGCCGAGAAGCCGATTCACGTCGACTACACCGGCAACGTCCTCGTCCCGGCGGTGGCGAAGGCCTGGGAGCTGCGTGACGGCGGCAAGACGATCCGCCTCTCGCTGCGCAAGGGGATGAAGTGGTCGGACGGCGCGCCGTTCACCGCCGACGACTGGATCTGGTGGTACGAGAACTTCTACAAGAACAAGGACATCCAGCCCGTGCCCACCGCCGAGATGTCGATTAACGGCAAGCCCGGCGAGATGGCGAAGGTCGACGAGACCACCGTCGAGTTCCGGTTCCCCGAGCCGTACCCGATGTTCGTGGACGTGCTGTCGGCGTTCACCCAGATGGGCGGCGGCCACGCCCTCGGCGGCACCCAGTGGGGCGGCTTCCTCGGTCCGTACGCGCCGGGCCACTACCTCAAGGACTTCCACCCGACATTCGTCGGCGCTGACAAGGCGAATGAGATCGCCAAGGCGGCCGGGATGGACGGCGTGACCGCCCTACTGAAGTTCAAGAACAACTACGCGCTCAATCCCGAGCTGCCAGTCATCACGCCCTGGCGAACCGTCACGCCGATCAACACCCCGCTCTGGTCGCTCGAGCGGAACCCGTACTACTGGGGCGTCGACACTGAGGGGAACCAGCTGCCGTACATCGACAAGGTCCAGCTCACCCTCGCCGAGAACATCGAAGTCGTCAACCTGCGGGCTATCGCCGGCGAGTACGACGAGATGGGCCGCCACCTGGACCCGGCCAAGCTGCCGATCTTCCTGGAGAATCAGCAGAAGGGCAACTACAAGGTCGTCATCGATCCGAAGTCAGATGCGGCTCAGGTCGCGATTCACGTCAACCAGAGCTTCGAGGCCGACGCCGAGATCCGCAAGTGGCTCACCAACGTCGAGTTCCGGCGCGCGCTCTCGATGGGCATCGATCGCGATCAGTTCAACGAGGCGTTCTTCCTCGGGATGGGCACACCCAGCTCGCTGATGGGCGAGGACTCCTCGCCCGAGAACGCCGGGCCGGAGTGGCGGACGAAGTGGTCCACGCTTGACGTGAACCAGGCGAACGCACTGCTGGACAAGATCGGCCTCGACAAGAAGGACGCCGAGGGGTTCCGGCTGCGCACCGACAACGGCCAGCGGCTCCGGATCACGGTCACCACGGTCGCGGCGGCGTTCCTGCCGTACGCCTCGATGATGGAGATGGTGGCCCAGCACTGGAAGAAGATCGGCATCAACCTGGATATCAAGGACACCGAGCGGAACCTCTCGCTGAAGCAGGTGGCCGCGAACGAGCAGCAACTGTACGTCTGGGGCGGCGGCAACCCGGACATCTTCCTCTGGCCGCGCCACGACATGCCGGCCGAGCCGAATGAGCCGTTCAGCGGCACCCTCTACGCGACCTGGTACTCCTCCGGCGGTACGTCAGGGAAGAAGCCGGACGACCCCGAGTTGCTCAAGGCGTACGACATGCTCCGGAAGGGATCGGGTCTCGAGTCCGCCGAGCGGAACAAGCTCGGTCAGGAGCTGAAGAAGGTCATCGTCGATCAGCAATGGGTGATCGGGACGGTCGGCTTCACGCCAGACCTCCGAGTCAGGAGTAACAAGATCGGGAACTCGCCGGAGCGGCTCGCCTGGAAGACGCGTAACCGGACGCCAGGCAACACCCACCCGTCGACCTACTACTTCAAGGCCTGACGCTTCAGGTCTGATCTGAGCGGAATCTCGTCTCGCTGGCGTCTGGATCCTCTGGGGTCCAGGCGCCAGCGAGTCGTTTTTGCGCCGAGCCTGTTCTCCCTGCGCCTGCGCTCCAGGTGGTCTCGGCCGCTGCAATACGTGCCCGCGTCGGCCCTGCGCGCTGGGGTACACTCGTGGTCTGAAACGGCTTGACGCGGGCCATGGCCTGTGCTACATCGTTTGTGCAGATGTTCCGGCGGTGCTCGGCCGGATGCACAGCTCACCGGTGGCGGCGAGGGCAGCCGTCACGCTGCTACCTGGAGGGTAGGGGATATGACGATCGTCAGTGGAATGTCGCGCCGGGGCTTCCTGCGCGCTGGCTTCGGGATAGCGGGAGTGAGCCTGCTCGCGGCCTGCGCGCCGGCCGCCCCCGCGACCAAGCCGGCTGAGACCAAGCCAGCCGAGACGAAGCCGGCCGCCCCGGCCGCGACCACGACGCCGGCGAAGCCCGCCGAAGCCGCCAAGCCGGCCGAGGCTGCGAAGCCAGCGGCGCCGGCCGCGACCACCGCTCCGGCTGCCGCCGCCAAGCCTGCCGAGGCCGCCAAGCCGGCCGCCGGAAAGCCGGATGCGACGCTGGGGGCGCAGCTGATCCACAAGATCGAGGGCGCGGTCGCGCTGCCGGAGTCGAAGCGCCCGGCCAAACTCGCCGAGGCGCCGATGCTGGCCGAGCTGGTCAAGGCCGGCAAGCTCCCGCCCGTCGAGCAGCGCGTGCCGGAGGAGCCGGAGGTCATCAAGCCGCTCGGAGAGATCGGCAAGTACGGCGGGATGTGGCGCCGTGCCTTCACCGGCCCCGGTGACACCGAGAACTTCAACCGCGTCATGGGCCATGAGAAGCCGATCCACGTCGACTACACCGGCTACAAGATCGTTCCGGCCGTCGCGAAGGCCTGGGAGCTGGTCGACGGCGGCAAGACGATCCGCCTCTCGCTCCGCAAGGGCATGAAGTGGTCGGACGGCCAGCCGTTCACCGCGAACGACTGGATGTTCTGGTTCGAGGAGATGTACTCGAACAAGGAGATCGTCCCGGTCGGCACGCCCGAGATGACGATCAACGGCAAGCTCGGCACGATGGCGAAAGTCGATGACACCACCGTCGAGTTCCGCTTCCCCGAGCCGTACCCGATGTTCGTGGATGTGCTCTCGGCGTTCACCCAGATGGGAGCCGGCCTGGCGCTGGGCGGCACGCAGTGGTCCTTCATGGGGCCGTACGCGCCCGCCCACTACGTCAAGGAGTTCCTGCCCAAGTTCACCCCCGACGTCGAGGCCAAGGCGAAGGCCGGTGGCTTCGACAGCTGGGTCGCGCAGCTCAAGGCAAAGTACAACTGGGCGCTCAATCCCGACCTGCCAGTTGTGTCCGCGTGGCGGACCGTCACGCCGATCAACACCCCGGTCTGGACGCTGGAGCGCAACCCGTTCTTCTGGGGCGTCGACACCGAGGGCAACCAGCTCCCGTATATCGACAAGGTCCAGCTCAACCTCGCCGAGAACCTCGAAGTCGCAAACTTGCGAGCTATCGCTGGCGAGTTCGACGAGCAGGGCCGCCACATGGACGTCGCCAAGCTGCCGGTCTTCCTGGAGAACCAGCAGCGGGGCGGATACAAGGTCGTCCTCGACCAGAGCACGGATGCCGCCGCGGTCGCGATCCACGTCAACCAGAGCTTCGAGGGCGACCCCGAGATCCGGAAGTGGCTCACCAATGTCGACTTCCGGCGGGCGCTCTCGATGGGGATCGACCGCGACCAGTTCAACGAGGCGTTCTTCCTCGGGATGTCGACGCCAAGCTCGCTGATGGGCGACGACAACTCGCCCGAGAACGCCGGGCCGGAATGGCGGACCAAGTGGTCCACGCTGGATGTCGCCCAGGCGAACCAGCTCCTGGACAAGATCGGGCTGGACAAGAAGGACCCCCAGGGGATGCGCCTGCGGACCGACAACGGCCAGATGCTCCGCATCACCGTCACCACCGTCGCGGCGGCGTTCCTGCCGTACGCCCAGATGATGGAGATGGTGGGCCAGCAGTGGAAGAAGATCGGCATCCAGCTCGACGTCAAGGACACCGAACGGAATCTGTCGCTCAGGGTCGTGGCGAACAACGAGCAGCAGCTCTACGTCTGGGGCGGCGGGAGCGCCGACATCTTCATGTGGCCGCGCCACGACATGCCCGTCGAACCGAACGAGCCGTTCAGCGGCACCCTTTTCGCCACCTGGTACGCCTCAGGCGGCACGTCCGGCAAGAAGCCGGAGGACCCCGAGCTGCTCAAGGCGATGGACATGCTGCGCAAGGGCTCCGGGCTGGAGACCGCCGAGCGGAACAAGCTCGGCCAGGAGCTGAAGAAGATCATTGTGGACCAGCAGTGGGTGATCGGCACGGTCGGCTTCAGCCCGATCCTGCGGGTCATCGGCAACAAGATCGCCAACGTGCCGGAACGGTACGCCTGGCCCACCCGGGCCCGGACGCCGGGCGCGGCGCATCCGCCGACCTACTACATGAAGAGCTGAACGGAGGTTTTCGGTGTCGGGTGTTGGGTTTCGGGGGCGCGTCACTCCCCCAAAACCTGACACCTGACACCTGACACCCGCGCGAGCGTTTCCGAGACGGCGGCGGCGGGTTGTGGCCTGGCGAACAGGTACCCCTGGCCACGGTCGCAGCCCAGCTCCTGAAGCTGGCGCGACTGCTCCACCGTCTCCACGCCCTCGCCGGTCACCTCCAGGCGCAGGCTCTTCGCCAGCGCGATCACCGTCCGGACGATCGCCGTGTCCTGTGGGTCGGTGCCGAGGCCGTCCACGAACGAGCGGTCGATCTTCAGCGTGTCGAGCGGGAGCCGCTTCAGGTAGCTGAGCGAGGAGTAGCCGGTCCCAAAGTCGTCGATCGCGAGCGCCAGCCCGAGTGCCTTCAGATCGCGGAGCGTCCCGGACGTCGTCGCGACGTCGGCCATGATCGTCGTGACGAACAGCTCGTGCCCGGTCAGGTGCTCCGACGAACACCCGAACAGCCGCTCTGCGGCCGGGTTCATCTCCGTCACCCGGCCGTCGTCCAGGCCCATGATCGCGTCCAGCGCGGAGCCCAGGATCGCGCACTTTCGCGCCTCGCTCTCACGAAGCGCCTCTTCCGCCCGCTTCCGCTCCGTGATGTCCCGGACGATCAACATCTGCTGCTCGTTCGGGAGCGCCACCACCCGGACCTCGGCGAAGTGCTCCCCCTTGTGGCTGGTCAGGGCGCACTCGACGCTGACCGTCGAGCCCCGCCGGCCGGCCTGGGTCCGCGCCTGTTCGAGGACCGCCGGAATCGATCGCTCCGGGAAGTCGCGGAGGCGCTGCCCGATGGCGGAGGCCAGCATGGAGTACTGATCGGCCGCCTCGCCGGCCCGGCACTCCACGATCGTGCCGTCCCCATCGAGCCGAAGCGACAGGTCTGGGAACGCCTGGACCAGCGCTCGTAACTCGACACGGGTCTGGAGCAGCTCCCGTGACCGTGATGCCAGCGTCGTGCGCAGGCGCCGCGGCTCGTCCTCGACCTCCGCCGGCGCAGCCCGGACATCTCCGTGCCGTGACTGCATCGTCATTCTCGCGGAGTCCCCATTCAGTTCCCTCACCGCGGCCCCATCCACCCCAAAACCGATCGTCTCTATCGATCTTGGGACCGATCCAGAGCGCTCACGGACGAGAGAGGCCTGGACCTGGACGCACTACATCATCGACTCAATTGCATTGCAGGCCACACGGTAGAACGCCGGGTGAACCGGCACCGGGGACATTACGGTACGGCCATGCCAACTGCGTCTTGGTGTGGCGCGCATGGCCGTCGCCGTCGTTGACCGACCAGAGCCACGGGCCGACACTGACCGACTGACACCCCGTCCAGCGAAACACCGGGGATTGACAAGCGCGTCAGACTGGTGTTAGCTAGGCGAGCCGACGAGACGCGACGCATGGTGACTCGCGCCCGGCGGCGAGGCGAGCCACGCGCCGGCTCGAACGATCGACCGGCGATCTCAGCGGCGAGGTGCGGCGATGCAGCCCGGACCGATGGCCGATCGTGCCCGTGCACCCCCACCCCGATGTTCGAAAACCTCATGTCGGCATCCCAGGTACCTCAATCTTGACGAGTAAAGCGAGGTCCACCGCATGAGTCGAAACGCGGACGATCTTGAAGGCAAAGGCCTGACGTCCCGCCGTACACTCATCAAGGGCATTGTGGCTGTCGCCGGTGCGATGGCCGTGGCACCGGCGCTCCTGACGCGCTCTGCCCAGGCGCAAGCCGTGACGACCGGGAACGAGCCCCCGGTCCTGCCACCCATCGTGCCGACCGGCCGCGATTTCGGCCCGGACGCACCTCCCACCACCTACTTCGCCGATCCTGACGTCATCACCGTCGAGCCGTCGTTCAACAGCCTGCGTGTCGGCAACACGCCGATCAAGCGGCTCTGGACCGGGGCGCTCTGGGCGGAAGGTCCGGCCTGGAACAGCGTCGGGCGGTACTTGATCTTCAGCGACATCGCCTCCAACAAGCAGATGCGCTGGCTCGAAGACACCGGCGAGGTCAGCGTTTTCCGTGATCCCTCCAACAACAGCAACGGCAACTCGTTCGACTACCAGGGGAGGCAGGTCTCCGGCGAGCACGTCACCCGGCGGCTGGTCCGCTACGAGCACGACGGCACCGTCACCGTGCTGGCGAGCCACTACGACGGCAAGCGGCTCAACTCGCCGAACGACATGGCTCATCACCCGGACGGCAGTATCTGGTTCACCGACCCGCCGTGGGGCGGCCAATTGTACGAGGGCACCGTGGACGCGCCTGGCGGCATGTCCAACCCCACGGGGCTGCTCAACTCGCGAGTAGGGCAGCCGCCGGAGCTCGGCTCGTACACCCGCGAGCTGCCCACCAACGTCTATCGCCTGGACCCGTCTGGGCGGCTGGACATGGTCATCAACCAGGATCAGGTCCCGAACCCGAACGGCATCTGTTTCTCGCCGGACCATACGAAGCTGTACGTCGTCAACGGCGGGGGCTTCATCAACCGATTTGACGTGACGCCGGACAACAAGGCGACCAACCAGATCGTCTTCACGGACTGCATGGTCAACGGCATCCGTTGCGGACCTGACGGCCTACGCACCGACGTCTTCGGAAATCTCTGGGCCTCCAGCAACGCCGGCCGGAACCTCGGCTACAGCGGCGTGACGGTCTGGAACCCGGAGGGCCAGTTGATCGGTCGGATCCGGCTCCCCGAGGTCACCGGCAACATTACGTTTGGCGGCCCAAAGCGGAACCGGCTGTTCATGGCGTCCAGCCAGTCGCTCTACGCCATCTACACCAACACCCAGGGCTCGGCCCCGAGCTGACGCGAGGAGACAGGAGTCAGGAGACAGGAGTCAGGAGAGCGTACGGAACACGGGTTGCCTTGAAGCTAATTTTGTCATTTTGTCTTTTTGGCAGCGGGGGTTACCCGCACAGCACACCCCTCCTGACTCCTGACTCCTCGGGTACGATGTCTCATCATGAGCAACGCCAGCGGCTTCCCAGACCCCGTCTACGCCGAGACGATCCTCGCACCCCAGTTCGCTGCCTCGCAGCGCTGGCTGTTCGGCCCGATGCTGGACACCAGCGAGGCCCACCTGCTGATGCTCCAGGCGACCGGCCTGATGAGCGCGTCCCAGGCCAGCCGCGTCTGGGATGCGTTGCAGGCGTTACGGCAGGCCGGTCCGGCCAGCTTCGCCTACGATCCGAACGTCGAAGACCTCTTCTTCCAGATGGAAGCACGGATCGTCGACCTGGCTGGCGAGGAGGCCGGCGGGAACCTCCATCTGGCGCGCAGCCGCAACGACCTCGACGCGGCGATGGCCCGTCTGGCCCTGCGCCGCAAGCTGCTGGACGTCCACGTCTGCCTGGAGCGGCTGCGCGTGACGCTCCTCCGGCGGATTGAGGAGCACGTCGAGACGTTGATGCCCGGCCACACCCACACCCAGCCGGCCCAGCCGACGACGCTCGGCCACTTCCTGGCGGCCACCGCCGAAGCGCTCGAACGTGACACCGTTCGCGTCCAGGCGGCGTTCGCACGGACCAATCGCGGGCCGCTCGGGGCCGCCGCCCTTACGACCACTGGCTTTCCGATCGACCGCGAGCTGACGGCCCGCCTGCTCGGCTTCGACGACGTCGTGATCAACAGCTACGACGCGATCGGCGGCGTCGACTACGCGCTCGAGAGCCTGGCCGCGCTGACGACGTGCGTCCTCGGCCTCGGGCGGCTGGTCCACGAGCTGCTCCTCTGGGCAACCCGCGAGTTCGGCACCCTCCAGATCGACGACCGCTTCATCCAGATCAGCAGCATCATGCCGCAGAAGCGGAACCCGGTCGTCCTGGAGCACCTCCGCGCTCGGGTCGGCTGGGTGCTGGGATCTGCCGCGACCGCCCAGACCCTCGTCCACGGCGCGGCGTTCGGCGACACGGTGGACGTCGAGGACGAGCTGTACGAGCCGCTGTTCCGGACCTTCGAGCACGGCGTTGACTTCCTGCGCCTCGCCGAGGCGGCGCTCGCGACGTGCCGGTTCGACCGCGAGAAGCTTGCCGCCCGCGCCACCGAGGGGTTCACCACGGCAACCGAGATCGCCGACGCCCTCGTCCGCCACTCTAGCCTCTCGTTCAGGCAGGCTCATCGCGTTGCCTCGGCGATCGTGCGTCGGTCGAGCGGCGAGCCATCGGCCGTGACCATCGCGCTCGTCGCCGAGGCCGCCCTCGAGGCACTCGGGCCGGAGCTCGGCGGGACGGTGGAGCTCACGTCGGAGCAGCTCCAGGTCGCGCTCGACCCGTGGGCGTTCGTGCGCTCCCGCACGATCCCTGGAGGCCCGGCCCCCGAGACGGTGCTGGCCCACGTCGAGCAGATGCGCGAGACGGTCCGGCGCGACGTCGCCTGGCGCGAGCGAAGCGAGAAGCAGACCCAGGACGCCGTCACCGAGCGCCAGGCCCGCGCCGCCGCCCTCCGATAGCCCTGGGAGCGCGACACGAAACGAAGCGGCCAGGATCGCCGCGCTTCCAGGAGGTCAGTAGCCGGCCTCCTTGTTGACCACGCTGCGGAGCGGCTCGCCGGCCACGAAGTGCTGCAGGTTCTCGATGAAGATCTCGATCCGGCGCTCGCGGCTCATCGGCGAGGTGGCGCTGTTGTGCGGCGTGATGATCGTGTTGGGAGCGGTCCAGAACGGGCTGTCCGGCGGCAGCGGCTCCTGAGTGTGCGCGTCCAGACCGGCCCCGGCGATCCACCCCTCGTTCAGTGCCCTGAGTAACGCCGCGTCGTCGGCGATGCCGCCGCGCGAGTAGCAGATGTAGAAGGCGCTCGGCTTCATCGCCCGGAGCTCGGCCTCGCCGAGCATGCCGCGCGTCTCGGGCGTGCGCGGC
>Ga0075418_10002967_pt1 | contig 19379 bp, 12 predicted proteins | sample SoiMetdeltSBSDD2_FD_81776 | JGI IMG/M metagenome (GOLD analysis project Ga0075418, IMG submission 81776) | Bulk soil microbial communities from a Populus tree surrounding site in Tennessee, USA - Soil MetaG P. deltoides SBSDD2 | ecosystem: Environmental > Terrestrial > Soil > Tree plantation...
GGGGGTGTCGGGACCGGTGGACCAGCAGGTGCGGCGGCAGGAGGACCAGCTGGTGCACCACCTGGTGCGGCTCCACCCGTAGCCGGGGCAGCGCCTCGTGCTGCGCCGGCGGCCGCACCACCTCCGCCTCCACCCCCTCCACGACCAGCAGGCGCCGCCAGTCGCTCGCGCGTCAGCTCTTTGCCGGTCGCGTCAATCGTGACTGCGTACGATGCAGTGTCGCCTTCCGTCAGCGACACATAGACGCCGCTCATTCCGCCATCCGGCGTCTTTTGTCCGCGAAGCAGCACACCGGACGTGCACGCGCCGGTGCAACGGAAGCTGGTGTACAGCTGAACGTCCTGGAAGCTCTTATCCATGATCAGCCAGCCGCCGTTGCCGCCAGGTTTCGCGGTTCCGACAAGCTCGCCATTCTGGTTCTTCCAGTCGGCCCCGCCCAGAACGTGCCATCCTGCGAGCGTCGAACCGGTGACCATGCCATCCGGCTTGAAGTTCGCGGGCCCAGCCGCGTTGATCACCAACGCCGTCGCCGCCACGGCAATCCCAATCACGACCAGGCGCAGAACTCTGTAGTACATCGGCGAGCTCCCCAGAAAGTTTAGGTACTGCGGTCGAACCGCGATAGCGGAACAATAATCCACTCTGTCGAGAGTAACAATCGATCAGGTTGAACCGCTAAGATCTGGATTGCGATGGTCCCTGCAGGCTACATGGCGAAGCGCGTGGTCAATCGGCCGGACTGGCTTTCCTCGACTGGCGTCTCCAGCATCTATTCACTCAGTGGATGCATCTCCGAAGATTTCACCGATTACATCCATTGCTGGAAGCACAACGGTTACTGGTTGTTTGACTCGCCGGCGGAGATTATCGACGTCGCCCGCGAGAAGAAGGTCGACTTAGCCGATACGGTGCTTTTTTTCTACGAGGTCCACGAGCAGGAGTTCGATGAGGGCAAATGGACACCATTCGAGCCCGAAACGTCATTTCACACCGACGTAAAAATTCCTGAGAAGAAAGTGTTGGAAGGTTACGACGTCGTGAACTTTACGGTGCGGACTTCCCCCGAATGTTCTCCCTTGTCATGTAATGGTCTGGCAAACGAAGTGGAGACGAACTCGCGGTGCCTGCTGGAGTCGCTGGAAAAAGCACAACGCCTGCTGGAAAACGGTACGTTCAAGAATTCAGAGCCAGGACCGTACAGGATCTTTGCCGTGTATTCGATCGTTGGCTGGTCTCGTCCGGGTGCTGTGGCTCGCGAGGCAGAATGAGAACACAACGGGAAGAAGACTTCCTCGTGTGGGCCGAACGCGCAGGTTTTCAAATCGACCCCCGCTATCCGCATTCAGCAGTGCTGGCCTTCAATCCCGATCCTGAGCACGATCGATTCTGGCTTGTCCCCGACGCGGCGGAAAGGCGGCCCTATTTCGTCGCCTCGCTGCTCGAGTGCATGGGTGACTGGCAGGCATGCTACGTGTGGCGGCACATGGGAAGCTGGCCGCAATCTGCCGACCCGAAACGAATCAACGATCGTGTGGAGCTGCAGGTTCTCGCCGGTCTCGGGCTTCCACTCGGCACGAACGCGGTCGTGGAGTTTTCGCGTGACGAATGCGACAGGCTCATAACGCTGCTCTTCAGCACCACTATCTTTGGATGGTCAGTGGGCGACGATCTCTACGTTGTTCCGAATCATGGACGACATCTGCTCCAGACGGATCATCACGGTGTCATTCACGTCAGCTTTCGAGCCGAAGAAGACATGCATCGATGCATCAGCGAGATGGAACGTCGAGAATTCCCACTTCCCGATGAAGTTCCAGATCCAACGTTCAAGCAACCACCTTGGATGGAGAGCGATGAGTAGGCGCCGAGAGGCATGAAGACCATTTAGGACGATCGGGTGCTCGCACAGCGACTTTGACGCACTCCTGCTGCTGTGGCACAATCTGCCCCTCTCCACACAGGCGACGTGGCCCAGGATTCCCCCGAACCTTCGGCAGAAATCACGCAGCTACTGCGAGACTGGCAGGGCGGCAGCCGGGAGGCGCTCGACCGCCTCATTCCGCTCGTGTACGACGAGTTGCACGTGATTGCGGCGCGACACCTCGCGGGGGAACAGAAGGACCGTTCGCTCCAGACGACCGCCCTCGTGAACGAGGCGTACTTGAAGCTGATCGGCCAGCAGCGGGTCGACTGGCAGAACCGGGCACACTTCTTTGCGATCGCGGCGCGATTGATGCGCCGGATTCTGATCGACGATGCGCGGCGGCGGCTTCGTGAGAAGCGCGGCGGGAATATGGCGCATGTATCGGTGGAAGAAATCGTCGTCGCTCAGCCGGATGCGCCGGTCGACGTGGTCGATCTTCTGCAGCTCGATCGAGCACTGCTCGAACTGGAGCGGCTCGATCCCGATCAGGCGCAGATCGTGGAGCTTCGCTTCTTCGCCGGCCTGACCCTGGAGGAAACTGCGACCGTCGTCGGCTCCTCGCTCGCGACCGTCAAGCGCGAGTGGGCAGTCGCGAAGGGCTGGCTGCATCGAGAGCTCACGCGGTCAGGCGAGCGTCCGCCTACATCGTGAGCCTTCCCATGGCGGAACATCGCGTACCTTGAGAAGACCATGTCGGATTCCGCGGCCAGCCGTGATTGGAAGCAGGTAAAGCGCATCGCATCCGATGCGTGGGCCCAGCCGGCTCCGGAACGCACCGCCTATGCCATCCAGCTGTGCGCCGATGACGCGGCGCTCTGTGTAGAAGTCCTGTCGCTGCTCCAGTCGATGGAACAGGCGGGAGAGCGGTTTGAAACGCCTGCGCTGGCGATGCCGTCCGGCCGCCACGCGGTGTCGGATACCCTGCGCGGATCGGTGATTGAGCCTGGCGAATGGATCGGACCGTGGAAGATCTTGCGACTCCTCGGCAGCGGCGGCATGGGGACCGTGTACCTTGCCGAGCGAGTCGGTGACGAGTTTCGACAGCGGGCGGCGGTCAAGATTGTCCGAGGACCGGCCGACGACCTTCTGCTCCGGCGTTTCCACGATGAGCGGCGTATTCTCGCGGCGCTCGACCACCCTCACATCGCACGGCTGATTGATGGTGGTGCGAGCGAGCGCGGTCTGCCATACGTGGCGATGGAGTACGTTGACGGCAAGCCCATCGACGCGTTCTGCGAAGAACGTCAGCTCGCCGTGCCACAGCGTCTCGAGATTTTCCGTCTCGTCTGTCTTGCCGTGCATGACGCGCATCAGCGCCTCGTCATCCATCGAGACTTGAAGGCCTCGAACATCCTCGTGACGGCAGACGGGACGCCGAAGCTCCTCGACTTTGGCATTGCCAAGATCCTCGAGGCAGATGCTTCGACCGACACAACCCGAACGGTGTTTCGAGTGCTCACCCCGGAGATCGCGAGTCCGGAACAAATCCGCGGCGAGGCAATCACGACGGCGACCGACGTCTACGCGCTCGGCGTCCTTCTCTACCGCTTGCTCACCGGCGGCAGTCCGTATCGGGTCGAGACGCGCTGTCAGGCCGAGCTTAGCCGCGCCGTGTGCGAGGACACGCCCGTGGCGCCGAGTGTCGCATTGCGCACCGGTGGTGCGCCGGCCGGTCGTCAACGGGTCGACGGCGATCTCGATCGCATCGTTCTCATGGCGCTGCGAAAGGAACCCAAGCGCCGGTACGGCAGCGCGCAGCAGTTCGCCGAGGACGTGCGGCGGTATCTGGAAGGGCGGCCCGTGCTGGCGACGCCGGACAGCGCTCTCTATCGCGGTCGCAAGTTCACTGCTCGCAACCGGGTGGCTGTCGCCGCGGCCGCCGGTTTCCTGCTTGCCGTTGCCGGCGGCATTGCGACGACGACATGGCAGGCCCGTGTCGCACGGCAGGAGCGTAACCGCGCGCAGCGCGACTTCAACGCGGTCAAGAGCCTGGCAACATCAGTGCTCGGCGAGCTTCACGACGCCGTGGTCCGACTGCCAGGTTCGCTTGCGGCGCGAGAGCTTTTGATCCGACGTGCCACCGAGTACCTCGATGCGCTGTTGCCTGACGCCGCGCATGATGTGGCGCTTCGACGGGAGCTTGCATTCGGCTACAGACGCCTGGCGCAAGTACAAGGAGAGGGGGGCTTTCCCAACCTCGGCGACGCAGCCGCCGCGTATCGCAGCCTGCAGCACGCGGCGCTTCTTTTCGAGTCGCTGCCGCCACCGCTCGACGTCGACGCGGGTGTCGGACTTGCCGAGACCTACCTGGCGCTTCACAGAGATGTTGGTCGAAACGGAACACCCGATGCGGGGCATCGAGAAAAGGCGGAGGCGCTGGTTACGCGATTCCTGGCACAGGCACCGTCGAACCCTCGCGTTCAGGCGACATCGACGTCCTTGTGGCAAACGATTGGCAACGAACAAGAGGCAGCCAAGGATTACGAAGGCGCACTCAAATCGTTTCTGAACATGACGCGCGCCGCCGAGGCGTGGCTGGCGCTCGCGCCGAACGACCTCAATGCCGGCCGGTCACTGTCTATCGCCGACAAGAAGGTAGGAACCGAGCACGAGATGCTGGGCCGCAGGGACGAAGCAATCGTGTTCTACGAGAAGGCGGCCGTGCTCGATCGGGGACGGGTGGAGCGTGACCCGTCGCGAGGCCTGTGGCGGTTGGATCTCTCATTCTCGTACGGCGCGATTGGCGCCGCGCTGGCGGCAAAAGGGGAGACCGAGCGCGCGCTCGAACGGTATCGGGAGGTTGTCGCATTGCGGCGCTCGGTGGTGGCGTCAGATCCCGACGACGATTTTGCGAAGACGTCGCTTGCCAGGGGTCATGAGCGCGTCGCCGCAATGCTTGGCCGACTGGGAAACATCGACGCCGCGCTTTCCGCCGAAGACGAACGGATTGCGGTGATGGCCGGGCGGCGTACCACCCATCCGGAGCGCGACGCGGCGTGGAACGACGAAGCGTCGGCCATCTTCAGCGCCGCGCGGCGATCGCTCGATCTCCTCGAATCGAGACACGGATCGATCCAGCGCGCCCAGGTCGTGCGGGTGCGCGCTTTTCTCGATCGCCTCGTTGCCCTGGAATCCCAGTCGCGGCGATTGAAACGAGCCGCGAGCCTGCCTGTATCGGCCCAGGACCTTCGCGACGCATTCGCTCGCTGTGATCGACTCATGACGCTGGTGGCGTAACCTCCGGAATACCGGAGTCGGAAGCGCCACACCGCGACGCGTCGACGCTGACCGAATCTTTTTCTGAGTTTTCCGGACGGTCCGTCGTACGATTCAGTCTCCACGCTGAGGAATGCATCTTGCTGCGGAACCCTTTCCTGTCAGCAAGCATCATCGAGGAGAACGGTCATGGCGATCAGGACCGCATCAATGCGGACGGCGGTTATCGCACTGGCTCTGTCGGTTTCGGCCAGTGGCCTCGTCGCGCAGACGGCCGTCAAGGTTCCCAAGAACAGATTCACCCCACAACAGGACGTGGAACTTGGCCGCGAAGCCGCGGCGGAAGTGCGGAAGCAGTACCCGGTCATCAAGGACGAGAAGGTCCAGACGTATCTCACGAAACTCGGCGACCGACTGGTCGCGGCCGCACCGGCCGAACTCAAACAGTCCGTCTACGAGTATTCGTTTACCCCGGTGAACGTGAAGGAAATCAACGCGTTCGCCCTGCCTGGCGGACCAATGTTCGTCAACCGCGGCATGTTCGAGGCCGCCGAGTCGGAGGCAGAAGTCGTTGGCGTCATGGCGCACGAGTTATCGCATGTGCTCCTTCGCCACGGCACGGCAAACGCATCAAAGGCGCAGAATCCGTGGCTGCAACTCGGTCAACTTGCGGGCCAGGTCGGCGGCGCGATTGTTGGCGGTGCCGCCGGCTCGTATATCGCGCAAGGCAGTCAGTTCGGATTGGGCACGCTGCTTCTGAGATACAGCCGCGACTTCGAGAAGCAGGCCGATCTTTTAGGATCGCAGATCATGGCCCGGGCCGGCTACGACCCACGCGCACTGGCGCACATGTTTCAGACAATTGAGCGCGAGTCGAATGCGGGCGGCGGAGGCGGCACTCCGCAGTGGATGAGCAGCCACCCAAACCCCGGCAACCGCACTCAGTACATCAATAAAGAGGCGGACACGCTGACTGTGGCGAGCAACGCCGACATGAGCGGGTTCGAACCGATCAAAGCCTCGTTCGCGTCGTTGCCCGCTGCGAAGACGATGGCTGAAGTTGAAAAGGGGGGCGGTGGCGGATCGGGTGGGGAAACGAACCAATCGGTCGGGACACCCGGCCAGCCCGTGCCGTCGCCATCATCAGAATTCCGGCAGATCGCGGGGGGAAAGATTTTTCAGGCCTCTGTGCCGAGCAACTGGACTCCCCTCAATTCCAACAGTTCGATCAAAGTCGTTCCGCAAAACGGATACGGGGAATTGAAAGGCCAGATGGTCTTCAGCTATGGAGTCGAGTTCGGAGTGGTCAAGGCGTCGTCGCGGGATCTGCAACAAGCGACGAACGAGTGGTTGAAAGCAATCGCCGAGGGGAATCCTGAACTGAAGCTCGCGGGGCAGCAGCAACAGGTCAGGATCTCGCAGCGCACGGGACTCGCCACGCCGCTCGTGAATCCATCACCGCTCGGAGGGAACGAGCAGATTGGTCTCTACACGACGTTCCTGGCTGACGGCACGCTGTTTTACTACCTGACGATCGCGCAGGAAAAAGACGCGCAAGCCTTTCAGGAGGCCTTTCGGCAGATCGGCCAGTCGATCAAGCTGACTGAAGCTCGTTGATCTAAATCAGGACGGTTGTCGCCGCCTCATCCACGCTCTCTTCCCGCTGAGCTGCCACCTGTTCGTCATTGCGTTTGGACCAAAGCATGCAGCGTCGCAAGGTTAGGCAGCAGTTTGCTTGGGAACTGATTTGTTTTCGTACGGTTTGCTGTGAAGTTTTTGCCGCCAGAGGACGAAATTCGTGCGCAGTTGCGAGAGCTGACAACGCAGACTCGTCAGTTACGTGCTGATCTGCAGGGTCTCATCACCAAGCGTGGCGCACCTTCGCGCACAGCGTTTTCCCACGATCATCGGTACCGCTTAAAACCTGATCCGTCCACGGCAAACGACGACCCCCGTTCGAGATCTGCTGAGCCTCCGCCGCCGAAACCACGCTCGTCGAAGTCAGCGAAGTCTACCAAGAAGCCCTCGAAGCGAGGCTGATCGCCCGCGGAATTACGGACGCGCTGCGCGCGTGCGGTTCTGAGCGATCGGCGCACTAGCTCTTGCTTGCGTGAAGGGCGCATAGACAGCTGCCTTCACTTGCTGAACCGCAAACGTCAACGCCGCCAGACGGTCACCTGCGACCGGTATGAATCGTAGCGTGCGCATTGCCGGTGGCGCGTGGAATACCGCCGCGGTAGGTAAGTGAATCGCGACGGGCCGTCCAACGTTCCAGCCACTCAACCATCCTTCGACGCTCGAGTGATCGGTGATGAATTGGCCATCGAGAAAACCGACGCCCGTGGCTCGACCCGTACCGGCGTCGATCGCGACGATGTGGGTGCGACTGCCGTCATAGGCCGTGCAAGCGAGAGCAGCAGTCGGCAGCACATCCGGAAGGCACGTCACGTCCAGTTTTGAATCGTACGAGCTCCGCTGCCCGTGCTCTTCAATGGTGCTGAAGTGTGAAACAGATCGTGCGGAGAGGTAGAGCATGGCCTGCGCCGAAGTCCACCGCACAGGCAGCGTCCGCGAGAACGGCCCGGGGTCGTACCGATGTTCGTGGACGAGCGCATGCGATCCTGATGACGTCATGGCGGCGATGTAACCCCGATCGTCGCCCAGCGGCCATCGCTTCTCCTCGAGATCGGATCCATCCAGTGCGCCATCGATCCGCACGATCGTGTCCTCACCGTCCCATCCGATGAGCGACCAACGCTTGACTGCACGATTGAGCGACAGCCTTGGCTCAGATACGTTGTCGAATTCACGTCGCCACATGACTTCCGGCGAGCCGCCGAATCTCTCCTCCTGGACGACAGTCGACTGGGCACGAGAGGTGATAACCAGCAACTCGTCATCACTCACAAACGCGACATCGTCGGCTTTCCTCACCGTGAGCGTCCCGCCGACGGGTCCAAGCTGGACCTCGCCACTTACGTCTGGATCACTGTCGGTACTGTAAACGGCGACATACTGACCGCTCGGAGAGAGAGCGATGCGTGACGTGTTCGAGGGGACATCGAGCGCCACGATCGGAGTTGCATCGAGTGCCACCCAGTGGAGCGGACGCGAATGGACGAGAAAAGGATCAGTGCCGAATCGATCGAGAAACGGTGTGGATGCGATGGATGTAATCACGCCGGCGGTCAAGGCGGTTGCGAGTGCCGCGACTCGCTCCCGCCGATCCGTCGAGCAGACCAGCGCGCCGGCGAGCGCGACGAGTAGCACCGTTGCGGAGGGGAGACTGCGTGCGCTCCGGTGCAGGTCTACGATATTGAGTCCCTGCGACACGATTGCCGCAATGAACAGCGCCGCTGCGACAGCCAGCACAGTGGTGTACTTTCGCGTGCCGTCGCGCGGTTGGTGCCTGACGCTCCAGGCTAAACCGAAGAAGAAGAGGCCGAGCACCGTCAGCGGCATCCACAGTTCGGCGAGATAGGTTTCGCTGACATCGCGAAGCATGAATGCCGCCGTCGTCAGCGTCGCAAGTCCGGCGCCCACGAACATCGGCATCGTTGGCTTTGCCCATGTGAGCAGTGCCACCAGCGCCATGCCGACCTGTGAGAACGACAGCACGATCATGAAGGTGGCCAGCAGGACGATGCGCCGAATGTCGGGGCTGAGAGTCAGCCCTACTCGCGGCGGCGGCGGATCGGCCAGCTTTCCATCGATGCTGTCGAGCACTCCTTGAACTTGTGCGACGTCGCCATCCTGCAGCGCCAGTTCCCATCGTCGGGCCGACGGACCGATGGCGACGAGCTGCGTTGAACGACCGCTTGCGACATTGACGCGCAGCTCCGTCAAGTGCGAGTACGCCAGCGTGTATGTGATCCCGTCCCGATCGATCCATTTCAAGCCTGCGGCATCGAACGTCGCGCTTGAACGGCCGTCGGCGCTCGAGAATGTGTGCGCCGTCGACAGCGTACCGGGTTCGGACCCGGCGGCTTTGCGGATGTCGCGAATTCGCCGGGCCAGGCTTGGATGCGTCGCGGACTGTTCGGTGCGATTGTCGAGGCGGCGAGGCAGCCGCGCAATTGTGTACAGCTTCGTTAGCCCAGAAATCAGTGCGTCCGGATTGCCGGTGAGCTTGACCGCCTTGGTGTCGCACATCGTTTCCTGACGCTGTTTGTTACGCGCGCGAAGCGCCAGCGCCACAATGATGAGGGAGAGCCAAAGCAGTGTCGCGACCAGTCCCCATCCAATTCCAAGAATCCGCGCGCCTGGCCCGGCGGCGACGCCGGCGGCAATCAAGAGGTAGTTGATCGTGCTTAGACGACGCAGGTGTGCCGGGCCGTAGTGATCGAAATGTGCGAGCTCGTGCGCGGCGACCCCACGAATCTCCTCGCGATCGAACCGCTCGAGAAGTGTCTCGGTGAACAGCACCGATGATCCACGGAGCGACGGGAGCGCCAGGGCATTGGCGATGACGCCGCCGCCGAGCGGGATGCACTCGAAGCGAACGTCCGGCAGCTCACACTTTTCCGCGAGCGCGCGACAATCGGCGAGTACATCGCCTTCAGGGAGGAGCTGGGAACGCAGAGACCAGCGAAGAACATCGGCGTAGCGAATGTTCCAGACCACTAGTGCGAAGCCGAGCGGCAATCCGTATAGCCAGTCGTGCTCCCCGGCGATGGCGAGCATCTCCGGAAGTGCGGCCAGTGTGAGCCAAAACCCGAATACTCCAACAACACTTCGCGGATAGAAGAGGCAGTAAGAAAGGAAGCTCCACGTTTCGTTGTACAACGCGCGCCGCAGCGGATAGGCGGCGGCCAGCAGACCTGCGTAGGCGATCAGAAAGCCCGCGATGATCTGAACGGCGACGCGACCACCCGACAACACAGCTATGCACGACAGCACCATCATCCCGACGCTGAACACAATCCCAATCCGTCGTCGATGCCCCGCGAGCAGCTCGGGCAGTGCCGGATCAGCGATCCTCCGAATGAGGCGATTACCGAGGAACCAGGAGACCGCTCCAGGAAGCAGGGCAATAGTCAGGACAACGAGATACGCGACCTTCGCGGATACCAACATAGATTGTGCGGTCCGGTCGACGGGGCAAGCGACGTACCTCAAATACGCGCCAGGAAGGATGAGGGCAACCTGTTGCGCGGACTTCGGTTAGCGCGCCTTGGGCCGAAACGCTTCCGGGCCTCGAGTCATCGAAAAATGACCGGCGATTACGAAAACGTACCCGCTCTCGATCGAGTTTGCTGGCACGTCAGGAACTCGAGAGGAGTAGTCTTACAGGTCATCGAAAGGACCTTCCATGCCCCTCGCGGAACTGTTCGACGACGTATGGCGTGATGTGCGGGTGGCGTTTCGGAATCTGCGTGCTGCACCGAGCGTCGGCTTTGCGGCGGTCGCTTCGATCGCGCTCGGCATTGGTGCGAACACCGCGATTTTTTCCGTCATCAACAGTCTCCTGCTTCGTCAGCTTCCCGTCCGAGATCCGGCCAGGCTTGTGCTACTGAGCGACACACGCTTCGAACACGTCCGAGCGTGGAGCTATCCGGTCTGGGCGGAGATTCGTCGTCGCCCCGACTTGTTCGAACGAAGCGCCGCGTGGTCATTTGCCCGGTTCAATCTTGCGTCGGGTGGAGAAACTCAGTTCATCGACGGCATTTTTGCCAGCGGGTCTTTCTTCGAGACCTTCGGGGTGCCGCCGCTCATCGGTCGAACGTTTTCGGATCCAGACGATGTGCGAAATGGAGGGGCCGCAGGGCCGATCGCGGTCATTAGCTACGGTTTGTGGCAGACGCGATTTGGGAGCGCGCCCGACGTGGTGGGACACTCACTGACAATTGATGGCGTGCCGTTCACGATCGTCGGTGTGACCCCCGCCTCCTTTAGCGGACCTGAAATCGGCCGCAGGTTCGACGTGATTGTCCCGCTTGAAATCGAGCCGCGCGTCCGAGGCGCCGATTCCTCTCTCGACAGCAGCGGCACAACTTTTCTGACGATCGTGGCGCGGCTTCGCTCGGTTCAATCGATCGATGAGGCAACGGCGGGAATCCGCGCCGCCCAGCCGCAAATCCGCGATGCGACGCTGGGTGATATCGGCCAATTCGGCAGCCGCGAAGCCATCGATCGCTATCTCAAGGCCCCTTTCGTCCTGAGTCCCGGCGCGAAGGGTTACTCGGGTGCACGCGATCTCCGTGTGTTGTACCAGCGTCCTCTGGTTGCGCTGATGGTTGTCGTCGTTCTGCTGCTGCTCGTCGCGTGCGTGAACGTCGCCAATCTTCTGGTCGCTCGCGCGATCGCGAGACGACACGAGCTGAGTGTCCGGCTCGCGATTGGCGCAACACGGTTCCGGCTGGTCAGACAACTGCTGCTGGAGGTGTTCGTTCTCTATGCCCTTGGCGCGACTGCGGGGCTGGCGATCGCGATGTGGAGCAGCAGGATGCTCGTGCATCAGCTCTCGACCGGCGCCAACCGCATCTTTCTTGATCTCGCGCTTGACGCGCGTGTTCTCGGGTTCACGATCGGCATCACCGTGCTGACGACGCTTGTGTTTGGCAGCGCGCCGGCGATTCGAGCCGCCCGCGTTCCGCCGATCGAGGCGCTCAAACGTCACGGACGGAGTAGCGACGGGCAGGCGCCGGCCGTGTTGTCAGGCGCGCTGATTGTTGTGCAAGTTGCGCTTTCACTCGTACTCGTCTTTGCTGCCGGCTTGTTCGTGCACACATTCGTGTCGCTCAGTGCGCGTCCGCTAGGGTTTGATCCAGCCAGGGTCGCCATCGTCAGGATCGACGGGCATCGAAGTACGAGCCGGCCAGCAGAACGACTCGCTCTGTACGAGCGCGCTCGCGAGGCAGTGACGGCCCTGCCGGACGTCGAGAACGCGGGGCTGTCGCTCACCATCCCGGTGAGCGGCCGGCAGTTCACCCCGTTAGTCGAGATCAGCGGCGTCGCGGACACTCGCGGGCCCGTCTGGACGAACCTCGTTTCGCCGGGATGGTTCGACGCACTCCGAATCCCGCGGATCGCCGGTCGAAACCTGACCGATGCGGATCGTGTCGGGACGGCGCGCGTGGCAGTCGTGAACGAATCATTCGTCCGCAAATTCGCCGCGGCGAAAAACCCAATTGGTATGACGCTGACGTTATATCCGCGGACGGCCCGAGCGCTCGGCCCCTTCGAGGTGGTGGGAGTTGTCGGCGATGCTGTGTATTCGTCGCTCCGCGATCCGGTACCCCCGACCTTTTATCTGGCCCTCGCGCAGTTCGACTATCTGACTGAACTTGGCATTCGGGAAATCAATCTGACTTTCCTTTCGCGCACCGACTCGCCGATTCAGTTGACGCGAAACGTTTCGACCGCGATCGCAGATGTCGATCCGCAACTGTCGCTGACGTTCAGTCCGCTGCTCGGCCAGGTGAGCGCGGCGCTCACGCAGGAACGCGTGGTCGCGCAATTGTCCGGTTGTGTCAGCGTGCTGGCGCTGTTGCTCGCGGGCGTGGGCCTCTACGGGGTCGCGGTCCAGGCGGCGACGAGCCGTCGCACGGAGATTGGGATACGGATGGCACTCGGCGCGACCGGCGCTCGGATCATGTCGGTGATGTTCAAACGCGCCTTCGTGCCTGTCACCGTCGGTCTGGTGCTCGGGACGATCGCCAGCTTGTGGGCTGCGAAGCTGGTGGGGTCATTGTTGTACGGCGTCGAACCTCGTGACTTGCGAACCCTGGTCGTGGCGGTAGCCGTCCTCGTGACCGTCGCCGGTCTCGCCACGTGGTTCCCCGTGCGTCGAGCGGTCCGCGCCGAGCCGGGTGCGGTGCTGCACGAGGCGTAGGTGGGCTCCCCGGGGTCAGGTCCGTCCGGATGCCGAGGAATGCCATACACTATGCGCCGACGATGTTATACGTCTTCGTGCGCGGTTCGGAGCGGAAGACCTGCGAAACGCGATTGAGCGCTGACGGCAACGGTTACGAGCTGGTCGTCGCGGAGGACGGCGTCGAGCGCGTCGATCGGTACACGTCCATGGAACGGCTGCTGGCACGCGAGCACGAGTTGCTCCAGGCGTGGCGCGCGCAGGGATGGACGGAGCCTCAAGGTAAACGCTGACGGACTTTCCGCCGGTCGTTCGCTGGCGGATTCTGGCGCCGATCATCCGCGACACACCTTTCATCTCTAATATGCAGCGGCACCAGCGGTGTCTGGAGCTGGACAATTGTCGTAAAAGGTGGCTGGCACCTTTCCGGGAAAGGTGCCAGCCACCTTTTACGGAATGCGGCGTCCTGCCGGCCAATTTCCGAGCCCGCCACAGCCGTTTCTGCGGAAAAGGTGCCAGCCACCTTTCCGGGAAAGGTGCCAGCCACCTTTTTCGGGCTCCGGTATAATTTATCGTCCGTTAGTGTGGCCGCCGGACGGCCACCGGAGGGTTTGTGCGCGCGTTTTTCGCCGGGTTCATCCTATTCTTCGCGCTTGCCGTCGCCGGCTCCGCACAACGTGCGCAGCAGGGCGCGATTCCTCCGGTCGCACCTCTTCCTTCATCATCGGCAGCTACACCTGACCCGAAAGAACCGATCGCCCCGAAGGAAACGGTTGACGGCTACGACAACATCGTTCGTCCGTTCGTCGTCGACAACTGCGTTCCTTGCCACGGCTACAAGAAACAGAAGAACGGTCTCAACCTCGAATCATTCGAATCCGCCGCCTCGTTGACCGACGATCACGATCGCTGGTCCGAGGTCGTGAAAAAGCTTCGCGCGCGCGAGATGCCACCGGAGGAAGAGGCCCAACCACCTGAGCATCAGCGGCAGGCTGTGGCCGGCTGGTTGGCCAAAGAGCTCGATCGGATCGATAAGGCGACCCCACCCGATCCGGGACGCGTCACGGCGCGCCGGTTGAATCGCACGGAGTACAACAACACGGTGCGCGATCTCCTGGGCGTCGACGTCCGCCCGGCCGACGATTTTCCGCAGGACGATGCGGGGTACGGGTTCGACAACATTGCGGACGTGCTTTCGTTGTCGCCGGTGTTGATGGAGAAGTACGTCAGCGCGGCCGACAAGATTACCCGCAGGGCCGTCTTCGGTCCGCCCGCGATGAAGCCGACGCTCACACGCCTGCGATCGGACGGCCGACGCGTCCGCGATGCGAAGACGTTCCCCGGACAGTACGACGTCACCGGATTAAGTCTTCCAAATGCATTTCACGCGATGTATCGCGTGCCGATTGACGGCGAGTACGTCGTCCGCGCAGCACTCGCCGGCCTGCGGCCCGTCGGGTCCGAAGCGATCGCCATCACGTTATGGGTCGACGATCGGCTTGTCCAAAGTATCCCGTTCGATTCAGAGCGATCCGCGACCTTCAACGACGATCGCCAGGATTTCGGCGGACAGATGGTGGAGTTCAAGGCGCAATTGACGTCGGGCGATCGTCACATTGCGGTGACGATTCCACGCATCTTCGAAGGGTTGCCGCCCAGCTTCAACGGTCCGAATCCATCGACGCGGCCGATTCCTCCCGCGCGTGAATTCAAACCGCCGCCAAACGCCACGCCCGAGCGGATCGCGCAGTTGCGCAAGACGTTTGAGGACACGCAAGCCGACCTCGCGAAGATCCCGATGAACGGTGTCCGCATCAATACGCTCGATATCGGCGGACCCTATGCGCAGACGACTGGGCCGACGCGCGCGAGTCTTCAGAAGATCTACACCTGCGGCCATCTCACCGGCACACATACGCCAACCTGCGCGCGGCGCATCGTCACGAGTTTCGCGCGGCGCGCGTTCCGCCGCCCGGTGACCGCACAGGAGCTGGCACCGTACATCAAGCTGACCGAGGCGGCGGAGAAGGAAGAAGGCTCTCTCGCGGAAGGCCTCGCCGTCGGCCTTCAAGCGATTCTCGTCTCGCCCGATTTTCTCTTCAGGATCGAGCGCGATCGCGCGAACGCGGGATCGGCCGCTGCTCACTATCCGATATCGCAACACGAACTGGCGACGCGGCTTGCCTACTTCCTGTGGTCCAGCATGCCCGACGCGTCATTGCGGCGCGCCGCCGACACAGGGACGTTGCGAAATCCCGCGGTCCTTGCTGCCCAGGTTCGCCGCATGCTGCGCGATCCGAAATCGAGAGCGCTTGCCGAGAACTTCGGCGGCCAGTGGCTGCAGTTCCGGGCGCTCGAGTCGGTCACGCGCGATCGCGATCGATATCCCGATTTCGAGGACTATCTCCGTTTCTCGATGCGGCGCGAAACGGAACTCTTTATCGAAGATGTGATTCAGCGCGATCGGAAGGTACTCGATTTCATCGACGGAAAGTACACCTTCGTCAACGAACGGCTGGCACGTCACTACGGCATCGCCGGCGTGGCCGGCCCTGAGTTTCGCCGTGTCGATTTGACTGACACACCGCGCGCGGGTGTGCTCACGCACGCGAGTGTCCTCACCGTGTCATCGTATGCCACCCGCACATCTCCGGTCCTGCGCGGCCGTTGGGTCCTCGACAATCTGCTCGATGCGCCCCCGCCTGAACCGCCGGCGGATGTGCCGAACCTCAAGGAAGAGGAAATCGGCACCTCGGCGTCGATGCGTGAGCAACTCGAACTGCACCGCAAAGATCCAACCTGCGCGTCCTGTCATCGCCGGATGGATCCGCTGGGCTTCGGGCTCGAGAATTTTGATGCGATTGGCGCCTGGCGCACCCTGGACGGAAAGTTCCCGATTGACGCAACCGGCACGCTGCCTGATGGCCGCAAATTCGATGGACCTGAGGAGCTGCGATTGATCCTGCGCGCCGACCATCAAGCGTTTGAACATTGCTTGGCGGCGAAGCTCCTGACCTACGCCCTCGGCCGGGGCTTGGAGCGTTACGATAAACGGACGGTCAGTGGTATCGTGAGCCGGCTGCCGGAGCACGAATACCGGTTCTCGGGGCTGATTCTGGAAATCGTCAAGAGCCTTCCCTTCCAGTCGCGAAGGGCAGCAACGACTGCGAGCACGCCATGATTGTTACGCGAATGCATCTGCCGCGCCGAAGCTTCCTCAAGGGAATGGGAGCGGTCATCGCGCTTCCCATGCTCGACGCGATGACCCCCGCGTTTGCCGCGCCTCGCTTCCAGGCGCGCCCGGTTCGGCTCGGGTTCACCTACGTGCCTAACGGCATCACGATGGTGGACTGGACGCCGAAGGGGACAGGAGCGGGCTTCGAATTCTCGCGGGTCATGAAACCGCTCGAGCCGTTCCGGCAGGACATGCTCGTGATGTCAGGTCTCGCGCAACGAAATGGCCAGGCGCTCGGCGACGGTCCCGGCGATCACGCCCGTGCCGCAGCGTCGTATCTGACTGGGGTACACCCCCGCAAGACCGCGGGGGCTGATATTCAGAACGGCATTTCTGTCGATCAGGTTGCCGCGCAGCAGATCGGATCGGCAACCCGATTCGCATCGCTGGAACTCGGTTGCGACGACTCGCGCACGATCGGCAACTGCGATTCTGGGTATTCGTGCGCCTATACCAACAGTCTCGCGTGGCGTGGCCCGGCGACGCCGATGCCGCCTGAGACCAATCCGCGGCTGGTGTTCGAGCGGCTGTTTGGCGACATCGATACCAGCCTGTCGCCCGAGGTCCGCGCCCGTCGTCTCATGTATCGGCGCAGCATCCTCGACCTCGTAAACGAACGCACGACGAAGCTTGCCTCGACGCTCGGCCCGACCGACCGTCGCAAGCTCGACGAGTACCTCACGTCGATCAGGGAGATCGAGCAGCGGATCGAGAAAGCCGAGAAGGACATGACCGGCCTGACGCCGACGATCGACAAGCCGACCGGCGTCCCCGTGCTTTACGCCGACTACGTCAACCTGATGTTCGATCTGCAGTTGATTGCGTTCCAGGCCGACCAGACACGGATCGTGACGATGATGATGGGGCGTGAAGGCAGCATGCGGACGTATCCGGAGCTTGGCGTCCCCGATCCGCATCATCCGCTGACGCATCATCGCGGCAACCCGGAGTGGATTGAGCGCGTGACGAAAATCAACACGCTGCACATGGAACTCTTCGCCGGCTTCATCAAGAAGATGAAGGAGACGCCCGATGGGGACGGCTCCCTCCTCGATCACTCGATCATCGTCTACGGCAGCGGCCTGAGCGACGGCAACCGCCACACGCACGAGGATCTTCCGATCGCCCTCCTCGGTCACGGCGGCGACTTCCGTATGGGAAGTCACCTTGCCTATGCGAAAGGCACACCGCTGACGAACCTGTTCCTGACGCTTCTCGACCGCATGGGCGTGCAGCAGGAAACCATCGGCGACAGCACCGGCAGGATCGAGCACCTTACTGACCTGTGACACCGTCGGGACGGGCACCGGTGCGCAAAGCGTTTCGGATGTCGATCCATGCCGGGCAGGAAGAGGAGTACATCCGCCGGCATCAGCCGATCTGGCAGGACCTCGAGCGCACCCTGCTCGATCACGGCGTGCACAGCTACTCAATATTCATCGACCGCACCACCAATCACCTGTTCGGCTACGTCGAGTTCGAGAGCGAAGACCAGTGGAATGCCGTCGCGGCGACTGACGTATGCCAGCGATGGTGGGCTTACATGCGCGATCTGATGCCGACCAATCCCGATCACAGTCCGTTGAGCGTGCCGCTCGAGGAAGTGTTCCACATTGATTATCGAGGTCATCGTTCAGACCGTTGACGATGCACGAGCTGCCACTGATGGCGGAGCGGATCGCCTCGAGGTCGTTCGCGCCATTCGTGACGGAGGCCTCACGCCTGCCCAATCAGTCGTCGAGGCCATCAAACGCGCGACACCGCTGCCGCTGCGCGTGATGGTCCGCGAGAACGCCGGGTTCGATACCTCAGATGCAGAGATTGAAAAAATGCGGGCAGCGGCGTGGAATCTCACCAAGCTCGGCGTCGACGGCCTGGTCGCCGGCTTCGCGAAATCAGGGGAGCTATCGCTGCCAGAATTCGAGGCCGTCATCGAAGCGGCGCCTGGTGTTCCTGTTACCTTCCATCGCGCGTTCGATTCACTCTCAAATCCGCGTGCGGCAATCGACGTGCTCGCGACCAATCCACGGATCGACCGCATTCTCACCAGCGGTGGGCATGGTCCGGCAGAGGAGCGGTGCACTCATCTTCGCGAATACGTTGCGAGCGCGGGATCGCGTCTGGCGATCATTGCCGGCGGCGGCGTCGATGTTGAGATGTTCCGATCGCTGGTGGCGCAGCGCATTGTTCGGGAGATCCACGTAGGGCGCGCAGCGCGCGAGAGAGGAAACGACGAAGGCCCCGTGTCCGCCGCGAGCGTGCGGCGGCTACGGGACCTTGCGGACTCACAGGCGGGTTAGAACCGAACCTTTACGCCCAACTGCACCTGCCGTTCAACGGTTCCGCAGACCGAGCAGGACGGATTCGAGAGCATCGCCGAGATGACTCCTGCGGCGGCGTTGCCGATCGTCGTGTTCGGGTTGGCGAACTGCGGATGGTTGAGCACGTTGAACGCCTCGACGCGGAACTCCGTCGCGAAGCGCCCGATCTTCGTGTTCTTGATCAGTGAGGCGTCGATGTTGAACGAGCCAGGGCCGCGAATGATATTGCGACCGGCATCGCCATAGGTGGCGGTGTTCTCGGTCGTCGGCGCGAAACAACTCAGATCGAACCAGCGATCGATCGTCGGGTTGTCGAGCTTCCCGTCGCAGACCCGGTTCGGACGGTTTCCGGTCCCGGTCGACTGGACGCCTTGAGTTTGCGTCACTGTCAGTGGCAGACCGCCGCGGAGCAAGAGAATGCCGCCGAACTGCCAGCCGCCGTAGAGTTTCTCGCGCGCCCACGGGATCTCGTAGACCCAGCTTGATGAGAGCGTGTGTGTGATGTCGTAGTCGGCCGGCCCGCGATTGTACTGCGGGTCGTAGACGTTGGTCAGCGTCACCAGGCCGTCGTTGTCGGAGTTCAGATCGATCGCTTTGCCCCAGGTGTACGAGTTCAGGAACGAGAAGTTGTTCGCGAACCGACGCTGGAACTTCAGGAGCAGCGCATTGTAGTCGAGCGTGCCCTTGCTCTGGACCTGTCCGATCGTACGAAGGGCGGGCGCCAGCCTGATGAACGGACGATTCACATTGGAGTCGGTGACGCCAAGCACGGGCGGAGCCTGGTTCGGATCGCCCTTGATCAGCATCTGGCGGCCTTGCGAGCCGACGTAGGCAACTTCCAGCATGTAATTGGTCGCGATCGAGCGCTGA
>Ga0075418_10002969_pt1 | contig 19374 bp, 13 predicted proteins | sample SoiMetdeltSBSDD2_FD_81776 | JGI IMG/M metagenome (GOLD analysis project Ga0075418, IMG submission 81776) | Bulk soil microbial communities from a Populus tree surrounding site in Tennessee, USA - Soil MetaG P. deltoides SBSDD2 | ecosystem: Environmental > Terrestrial > Soil > Tree plantation...
GACGAGATCAACATCATCGAAAAGGGCCACAACTACGGGTGGGGTATTGCCTCGAAAGGTTTGCAGGGCGGGATCACCAAAACCTCCGAGACAGGCATGGATGACCCCATCGTCTACTACACGCCGTCGATCGCACCGGCGGGCATTACGTTCTACACCGGCACGCGCTATCCCGCCTGGAAGAACACCAGCCTCTTCGTCGGAGGACTGGTCGGACAACAGTTGCGTCGACTGGAGATCAGCAAGGAAAAAGTGGTCAACCAGGAAGTCCTCTTCGCGCAGTTCGGACGAGTGCGCGATATTGTCCAAGGGCCCGACGGCTACCTGTATGTCGCCCTGCAGAGTCCGACCGGCGGACAGGGGGTCCCGCTGTCGGCCGCGACGCCCGGCATGATCGTGCGGCTGCTGCCTGACACGGCTGCGGCAGCTCCGAAGCGCTAAGTCCTGCATTAAGCGTAATTCCAGCGAACTCGGCTTGCGAGAGAGTGCATCCGTTTTATATGTGTCTTGGACTCTTTATCGATAATAAATAACATTGTCGACCACTTCAGCGTACAAGGCGCGACAGACGCAGTTGCAGTTGGTGAGCCCAACCAACCAGACTATTCGGAACTCGCAGTTTCTCGCTGATGGCAACGTGGATCCAAATCGGTTGAAGAGTGTCCGTTCGTTTGTTGGAGGATCTCGATGATGTCAAAACGGCTTATTACGGCTCTCGTCGTAACGACCGCACTTGCCGGAGCGATCTTGTCTGCACAGCAGGGACGTGGTGCGAATCCGACGACGCCAGCGCAGCAAGGACGCGGCGCGAACCAGAATCCCGACGCTGAAATTCCTCAGGCGTTGCAATCGGTGGCCATGCCCTGGCCGCCGATGCACATCTATATTCGCGGCGGACTCAAATCACACGGGCCAGGGCTGCACGACTATCCGCAGTTCATGGCGGATTGGAGCAAGCTGCTCACCGAGCGCGGAGCCATCGTCGACGGCGGATTTCATTTTCCGACGACGGCGGAGTTGAGCGGCGTCAACGTCATGGTCATGTACAAAGGTGATGCCGGGTACATGAGCAGCGATGAACGCGCGACGCTCGAGGCATTTCTGAAGCGCGGCGGAGGCCTGGTCAGTTTCCACGACACGCTCTGCGGCGACGACCCGCAGTATCAGGCGAACATCCTCGGCGGAGCGAAGAAGCACGGCGAGCGGAATTTCTCGGCCGGCGAGATCGCCTACACGATCACCGACAAGGCTCACCCGATCATGCAGGGGATGTCCGACTTCAAGATCACTGATGAGGCGTTCTTCTTACTCACGAAGCCGACGCTCAACCCGGACGGGCTGCACGTGCTGGCGACCGCGCCGATGCCGAAGAGCAACAGCGCCGGCGAACACGTCGGTGAGGTCGTACCGCAGATCTGGACGTACGAGCGTCCGTTCGGACTTGGCCAGAGTTTCCGGGCGTTCGTGTGGATGCAGGGACACAGCTACGCCAACTTCGCAGATCCGCAGGTTCAACCGATGATTCTTCGCGGGATTGCCTGGGCGGCGAAGTGGCCGATCGATGCGTTGATGACCGTCCGTCAGCCGGCGCAGGGTGGCGGCCGCCGCGGCCGCGGAGGCGCCTAAGCACGGAAAACACGAGCCGCGGAACAACACCGATTGACACGAGCCACGGAACAACACGGATAAACACGGAAAACAAGGACTCGATAAACAAAAAGCCAATTCAAGGGGTATATCCGTGTAAATCCGTGTTCATCCGTGGCATATATCCGTGTGAGTCCGTGTTCATCCGTGGCTAAACCCGTCCGTATCGATCCGCGGCCAACGCGCCAAGAATCCGCATGAAGAAACTCACTCTGTATGCCGCCCTGTCGTTGTCTTTCCTGGCGGCTTTTGACCTTAAGGCCCGTCAGGCCCCACAAACTGCGCCGACTGCTCAACCAGCACAGGCGCCCGCTCAAGAACCGGCATCATCGGTCGCCGGCACAGCAAAGACGCCGGGAAATGTCTGGTTACCGGCAAAGAAGGCGGGGCCGACGTCGCCAGCTCTGACTCCTGAGGAGGAGCTGAAGACGTTTTCACTGCCGCCCGGCTACCGCGCGCAACTCGTGGCCGCCGAGCCGTTGATCGAGTCGCCGATCATCATCGACTTCGATCCGGACGGGCGCATGTGGGTGCTGGAACTCCAGGCGTTTCTTCCGGACACATCCGGGCGCGACACGCAGGATCCGATTTGCGATGTTGCCGTGCTCGAAGACGTCGATGGGAACGGCACGATGGACAAGCGGACGGTCTTTGCCGATCGACTCGTCCTCCCGCGCGCGCTCAAGGTTCTCGATCGCGGCGTCTTGGTCGGTGAACCGCCGAACCTCTGGCTGATGAAAGACACCAACGGTGATCTCAAGGCCGACACCAAAGAAGTCGTCTACAAGAACTACGGGCGATTCATCGGCGGTGTCGAACACAACGCGAATGGCCTGCTCTGGGCGATGGACAACGTGTTGTACACGTCAGAGTGGAACGAGAACCTTCGGCTGAAAGACGGCAAGTTCGATGTGTTGCCGTCACTCAGCAGGGGGCAGTGGCAATCCTCGCAGGATGACGCCGGGCGCGTGTATCGGAATGTGAACGACGCGCCGCTCTTCATCGACTATACGCCTGCGCGCTATTTCATTCGCAACCCCAACGTGGCCAGAACTCGTGGTCTATACGAGAGCCTGGTCGATCAAATCGACGCCACGGTATATCCGGTTCGTCATAACCGGGGCGTCAATCGCGGGTATCGCGATCCGTTCTTTCGGCCTGACGGATCCTCGATCGTGATCCAGGGCGCGGGCAGCCCTACGGTGTATCGGGGCGACAAGTATCCCGCCGATGTTCGAGGCAGCGTCTTCATTAGTGATTCGCCGACAAATCTCGTCCACCGCTTCAACATCGTCGACGATGGATCGGGGCGTCTCACCGCGAAGAATGCCTACGCGCGGGGTGAGTTTCTCGCCTCGTCGGATGAACGATTCCGCCCGGTCAACCTCTTTTCAGCGCCTGACGGAACGCTCTATGTGGTCGACATGTATCGAGGTGTCGTCCAGGACGGCGGTATCTGGTCGGACTATTTGCGCGATTACATCAAGAGTCACGATCTCGAGCTGCCGGTGCAGCGCGGGCGGATCTGGCGGATCGTCTATGGATCGGCGCAGACCAATCGAGGGGCGAAGCCGTCGTTATCGTCCGCCTCGCCGGCGCAGCTCGTTGAGACACTGAGTCATCCGAATGGTTGGTGGCGCGACACCGCGCAACGGCTGCTCGTCGAGCGCGGTGCGACGGCGGTTGCACCGCCATTGAAGAAGCTGGCGGCGTCCGCTCCTGACTGGCGCACAAAGTTGCACGCGTTGTGGACGCTTGATGGTTTGGATGCGATCGATCCAGACGTGGTCGAACGAGCGCTTTCCGATGCCAAGGCGGAAGTGCGTGCCAACGGCGTGCGTCTGGCGGAACGATATCTCGTAGCGGAGACGCCGTCGCTGACAAAAGCCGTCCTGGCCCTCGCGAACGACAAGAACTGGAACGTTCGTCGTCAAGTCGCCGCATCGATTGGCGAGTTGCCGGCTGCGGCACGGAAGGATCCGGCGGCTGCGCTGCTCAAAAAATATGGGAGCGACCCGTTAGTTGTTGATGCCGTCATCAGCAGCATTTCGGGCGGAGAGGAACAGGTGCTCACCGACGTTCTTCAGACGAGTGGTGGCCAACCTGGACCGACCGAGGCAATCACCGCGCTCGCGGCTGCGATCACTCGGAGCGCAAATGCTGCCGCGATTCAGAAATTGCTGGCGCTCGTCGCGAACGATGCAGAACCGTTACCGGTGCGACTGGCTGTTCTTCAAGGGGTCGACAAAGTTCTTCCTGCGCTCGGCGCGGCACCGACTGGTCGCGGTGGCGGTCGTGCTGCCGGCACTGTGGCGCTCGCTGGACTGAGCACTCCCGGCGCCGGCGAATCGTTTACGCCTGGACGATCGGTGACACTGCCGGCCGAGCCTGTCGAATTAGCTCGTGTCGGCGCTGGTTCGGATCAACTCGCGACGCTGGCGAAATCCGTGGTGAACAAGCTGGACTGGCCGAATCGACCGGTTCCGACCGTCATCGTTCCGCCGCTGACCGACGAGCAGCAGAAACAGTTCGCTGCCGGCGCGGAGATCTATAAAGGACTCTGCGTCGGATGTCATCAGGAGGACGGCAAAGGCAAGGACAAGATGGGTGCGAATCTTGTCGACTCACCGTACGTGAAGAGTGCGGATCCAAACGCCGTCATTCGCGTGTTGTTGTCGGGCAAGGAAGGAACGATTGGCCTGATGCCGCCTGTCGGTGCGACATACAGCGACGAGCAGATCGCTTCGGTCCTGACCTATGTGAGGCGTTCGTGGGGCAACACGGCTCCCGCTGTCGATTCGATGAGCGTGCTCGAGGTTCGTGGACTGACCAAAGCTCGCAACAAGCCGTGGACCGACGACGAGTTGAAGCAGATCGGTGGAAGAGGAAGAGGGAACGCCGGTCGTGGAGGCCGCGGAGGCCAGTAGTCGTCACGTCGGCAGCGGCTTCCCGCGCGTCTCGATCGCAAGCGGGAGCAGCATCAAACCGAGGGCGAACGGGATCGCGGTCAGCGCCACCGGCACACCGATGCTGCCATAGCGCTGAATGCCGGCGCCGACCAGGAATGTTGCGCCGGCGGCCACGAACCGACCGATTGACGTCGCAAACGCGAGTGCGCTGCCGCGGCATTCAGTCCGATACTGCTCGCTGATCCAGCTGAAATACACCGAGAAACTTCCACCGCCGACGCCGACGAAGAACAGGCAGCCAATAAAGGTGAAGAGCGCGTCGGACGGTCTATAGAACGCGTAGCCGAAGCTGACCGGGATCGAGACCGCCATCAGCGAATAGAAGCACGCCAGCGCTCCCCGACGGCCGAATCGCTCCGCCAGTGTCGGCATGATGAGGCAGCCGATGATCGTTCCCGTCGCCAGCAGCATGGTGGCGCGGGAGGCCACACGCGCCGCGTCTGCGGCCCCGTATCCCATACGCGTCGCGACTTGCGTGACCGCCGCCGGGGCATACACCGATCCCGCCCACAGGCCAATCATCGAGATCAACAAAAACACGCAGTTGAGCACGGTCCGGCGGCGATACTCGAGCGAGAACAGCGCGAAAAACGCGTCACGTGCGCGCCACCGTCCGATCGTGGCGACCCGGTTGCGCCAGCGTTCCGGTTCCTGCACGTAAAGCCGGACGTAGGCGATGAACAGCGCCGGAAGGCCGCCGAGCGCAAACATCGCGCGCCATCCGTATTGCGCACCGACCAGATAATTGAGGCCGGCGGCAATGAACACCCCCACGTAGTAGCCGCTGTTCATGATCCCGGTCCCGACCACGCGTCGGCGCTCTGGGAGTTCTTCGACGACAAACGTTGCGGCGCCAACGAACTCGCCGCCGATGCCAAACCCGGCGAGCAGCCGAAAGATCGCCAACTGCCACCAGGTCTGCGCCAGTGCGCCGAGAAACGTGAACAGCGAGTAACAGAGAATCGCGAGCATCAGCACGCGAACCCTGCCGAAACGATCGGCGGCGGGGCCCCACAGAAACGCGAGTCCCCAGCCGACCAGGAACACCGAAAAGAGAATGCTGCCGTAGAAACTGACATTGCCCACCGTGGGCTCGATTCCCGACGCCGGGAGCAATGCGCGCAGTGCAGGCACCAGCACCAGCGCATATATAAAGGAGTCGACTCCGTCCAGAACGATGCCGCCCCAGGCCGCGAGAAATCCACGCCGCTGGTTTGATGTGAAGGAAGAGCGCGAGGTCAGCATCATTCGAGTCGCGGCTGATTCTATGGCAATGGGGCCACGTTCCCACGCGGACGCCCCCGCCTTCGCCTGGCCGACGGCGAGGTCTCGCCGTAGCGCGGATGGGGAAAAGACCGCGCGGAGGCGGACGGCGACTATGATGGTGCCGCGAGGAGTTCTGCATGCTTTCGATCCATCCAGCCAAGGCGTTTGTGGTGACCCTTGTTACACTCGCCTGTGTGACTTCGAGCGTTGATGCCGTGCCGCAGACGCCCGCGCCGTCGCCTCGGCTGAAGGTGTTGGTCGTTCACGGCCCCAATCTCAATTTGCTCGGCCGCCGCGAACCGCAAATCTATGGAACGACCACGCTCGATCAGATCAATGCCCGCCTTGGCGACCTTGCGAAAGAGATCAACGTCGAGCTCATCTCGATGCAGTCGAACTCCGAAGGGGCCATTGTCGATGCGTTCCAAAAGCACATGGACGTCGTGGATGGAGCGCTGATTAATGGCGCCGGTCTCAGTTTCAGCAGCGTGTCTATTCATGACGTCATCAAGGCAATGCCGTTTCCGGTCATCGAAGTGCACATCTCGAATCTTGCGACCCGCGACGAAATCCATCAGCATTCGATTTTGACTCCCGCCGCGCGCGGCGCGGTCATGGGACTCGGGTGGCGGTCGTATACCGCCGCGTTGCGAGCGCTCGTCGAGATTGTTCGCGAAGACAAGGCCGGCAAGCGGTAGGCGCGATCGACGTTAGGGGAGCCGACGTAATGAGACAGCACGGCGTACGCAAATCGCTGCGATGGTGGGCGGGCATCTCAGCGCTGGCTCTGATCGCCGCCGTGACGGTTTCATCGGCGCGAACACCGGAGCCCTCGACCGGACAGGCAGGCGCCGCGCAAGCGGGTGGCCGTGGTCGCGGCGGTCAAGGGACACCTGCGAGAGCGCGAAAGGCACTTCTTGCGTGGGCCGATACGAGAAACGGCCAGGCACAGCACGCGTCAACGTCGCATGCGCTGGCGGTCATCGAGCGACTGGGATACGAGTCCGGGCTGTGGGACACCTTCATCCGCACGGATTCACACATCATCTTCAATCAGGCGCAGAAGACCGACGGCACACCCGCCAGCGGAGGCCCGAGCCTGAACAACGTGGACGGCATTTTCTTCCTTGGCCATCGTGAGGTCCCGATCAACGATCAGCAAAAGTCTGAACTCCTCGCATTCGTCCGCGGCGGGAAGGGTTTCGTGGCCGCGCACACCGGGCTCACTGCCTTCGAGACATGGCCGGAGTTCGGCGAGATGCTCGGCGCCACCTACGGGGGCCACCTGTATACAGGCCCGGGCCGCATGATCAACGAGCAGCCTTCGAATCCCATCGTCAAGCATTGGGGCAACATCGTCGAGTTCAACGACGAGTTCTACAAAGCCAACGCGCTCTCTCGCGAGAAGGTCGACGTGCTGCTGCGTTTCGAGTCGTCCAGTGCGAGCGGATCAGCGCTGCCGGCTGACAGCGATTTTCCTCTCGTCTGGACCAAGATGTACGGGCAAGGGCGGGTCGTTTACAGCTCGCTGTCGCACAGCACCGAGGCCTGGGACATCCGGAATGTTCAGCTCATGATGCTGGAAGCGATCAAGTGGTCGCTCGGTCTCAGCGACGCTTCCGTCCAGCCGCACGCGAGACGCGACTCGACCGGTGCGTCGATTCCCGCCCGAGAGCGGTAAACGAAATTGCAGAAATTTATGGAGAGTGATCGGTGCTCAAGCTGAATGTCGAACACGTCGCATTGAATGTTCCCGATCCCGGCGCGATGGCGGCATGGTACGTCCAGAATCTTGGAATGCGCATCGTGCGCGAATCGAACGTCGCTCCCTACATCCATTTCGTCGCCGATGCGGCGGGCCGCACGGTGATCGAGCTTTACAGCAATGCGGATGACCCAATCCCCGATTACCGGTCGATGCATCCGCTCCGGCTGCACGTCGCCTTCGCCACCTCCGATCCCGATGGTGCACGGACGGCGCTCGTCGCCGCTGGCGCATCGTTCGTCGACGAGACGAGGCGCGACGACGGAACGCGGCTGCTCATGTTGCGCGACCCGTGGGGGCTCGCGATTCAACTGTGCAAACGCGCGACGCCGCTGCTCTGAATATGGATACCGTTCGCGGCCATGAATTGGCGGGCAGCCGTCTTGTCGGCTCGTTGCCGTCGAGCGACATGGTCGCGCTGTGGCGTGAAGCCACATCCGGCATCGTCAAGTATGGTTTCGTGATCGAGTATCGCGATCTCGACCCGCCGCGGACCGGCATCTTCGATGGCCTTCGCATCGTGATCGACCCGGACGTTGGATTCGAGATGCAGTGCTTTCTCCTGCTCCACCTGTTCGGCCATTCCGTCCAATGGGTCGCTCCGTCGATCGAACACAAGCTTGGCGAACTCCAGCACACCGAGGACAAAGCGCGATTCATGCAGGTGCTGCACGATTACGAGCGCGAAGCCGCAGGGTTCGCGATGCAGCTGATGCGTGAGCGGAACGTCACCGTGCTCGATCAGTGGTTCAGCGATTTCGTCGAGACCGATTGGCGTTACGTGGAGCGGTATTACCAGACCGACACGCTGCCGAGATGGGAGGACTGCATCGTGCGCGATGCCCCGATGGTCAGTCCGACGCCAATTCCGCCACTCAAACACAAGCAGGTCGAAGTGCGATTTGCCTTTTGATGGCGCCGCGCGAACGAGCGACAGCGAGTGAGCGAGTAGGGGGGCCGGCGGGGCGAAGCCCCCCGAAGGAGAAAACGATGACGCACTGGAATCGTCGCAGGTTCATCAGCAACGTCGGTGTCGCCGCGGGAAGCGGCCTGGTTGCATGGAACATCTTCGGCTCGCGCAGTCTCGTTGCTCAACAGCCAGCCGCCGCCATACCCGACGAGATTCTCAACCCGGTTGAAGTCAGCGGCGCAGACGCGGAGCCGGTTCTCGGAAAACTGCCGGGACAAAAGCGCATGTACGTATTGCCGAACGACGCCGGCGAGTATCACCGCGTCGGCAGCCAGGTGATGAAGCGCATCGCCCGCCGCGAAGACACGGGCGATGTCCACGAGCTCGCCACATTCACCGGCAACTCAGGCGCGATGATGCCACGGCATGTGCATCTGAGCAGTCATGCGGCAGTGTTGGTGATGCGCGGGGAAATAGAATTCGAGCTGGCTGGCGATCGGTGGACGATGATGCGCGGCGACTTCGCAAATCTGCCTCCGGGAACGCCGCACGCGTGGACGATGAAGTCCGATGGCGCGCAACTGGCCCTGTTCTCAATGAATCACCGGGTCGGCGCGGCGTTCCTGGCTATGGCCGAGAAACAGCAAGGACCGCAGATTCCCGCCAGCGTGCCCCACGAGATTCCTGCGTCCGGCCAGGCACGCGCGTCGCTCGCTGGAGATTTTCAGCTCGCACCTGCGGCCGCTCCGGCCGGCACTGCGGTTCGTGTGACAAACAAACAGTTACCGGTCACGTTTGGTCCGTATGTCCTCGCGGACGGCGGTGGCGAGCGATTCGGTGGTAACACCTTCCTCGCACGCAACGCAAACACGACGGGTCAGTTCCTGTTCATCATTACTGAAGGTGGGCCGGGCGGCGGAGTGGGCGCGCACTTTCACGCGCGTCACTTCGAAAACTTCTTTGCGCTTGATGGTGAAACGCTCGGATGGGCACACGGCAAAGCCGTGCCGCTGCACACCGGCGATTACTTTCAGGCCCCTCCTCGGAATCTGCACGGCTTCCGGCTGAATCAGCAATACAACCGCTTCGCCGCATTCCTGACGCCGGGAATCTTCGAGAACTTCTTTGTGATGATGGGCGGACGTGGACGCGGCGGCGCTGATGGCCGGGGCAGTGCACCACCTTCGGGACGGGGAGCGCCGGAGGGTCGCGGACGCGGCGGGTTTGCCGGAGGCGCGCCTGAAATGTTCAGAGCGCTGCAGATGAGTGGCCGCGGTCCTGACGGATATCCGCTCGACGTGCATCCGCCGAAGCTGCCCTTACCGCCACAGGATCCGGTATGGATCCAGGGTGCCGCGCCGGGACTAGCCGATCGCGCCGCACTGCTCGCCCATGCCGAGGCGATCTGCGGGGTGCCGATCAGTCGTGAGATCACGCCTGAGTTGCGGCGGGCTCTCACGTTCAAACCGCGGGCCGAGGACTTCATGTGATCGCGCTCGTCCGGCAGGCATCGGTCATCATCGCCGCCCTGTCCGCGACCACGGCGGTCAACGGCGTGCAGGGCCCGGCGAGTGCCGATCCAAAGACGCTCGTCTACGCCTCGCGCGACGGCACCGATCTTCTGCTCGATTTGTATCTGCCCGCCAATCCAATTCGTCGTCCGATACCAGTGATTGTGTTTGTGCACGGCGGTGGCTGGTCGGGTGGGACGCGTACTACAGGGCCGGACTTCAAACGCTATTTCGCACAGGACGGATTCGCGATGGCGTCGATCGAGTATCGACTCACGCCATCGATCACGTTCCCCGCCAACGTCGAAGACGTCCGGACAGCAATACGATGGCTCAAGGCGAACGCCGTGGCACACGGGCTCGACGGCGATCGGATTTGCTTGTGGGGCACATCGGCAGGCGGCCATCTTGCCGCGGTGGCAGCGCTCGCCCCGCGCGGGACGTTCGAGGGTTCAGGCAACGCCAATGAGTCCAGTGCCGTGCGCTGCGTGCTCGAGGCGTATGGACCGACGCGGTTCGACGTGATGGATGCGCAGACGCAGGAAGAGCGTTCGACACTCCAGACACCCGTCGTCACCATCAATATCTTCGGCGGCGCACGTGGTGGCGAGCGAGGCGGTGCGCTTCTAGGTGCGCGAGGGGAGCCGGGTGGCCGCGGACGCGGCGCGGTCGCTCACGACGATCCAGCGTCGCCAGAGTCGCGCTTGCTCGGCGCGGCGCTTCAAAGTGTTCCGGATCGTGTTCGGGCCGCCAGTCCGATCACTTATGTCGGAAAGAACGCGCCACCTTACTTGATCATGCACGGACTGGCGGACAACTCAGTGCCTCACGGGCAGAGTGTGCTGCTTTACGAGGCATTGAAAGCAGCGGGCAACGAGGTGACGCTTCGACTCGTCGACGGGCTGCCGCACACCTTCTTCAATCGTACCGATCTCGACGAAGTCGCCGGTCCATTCCGAATGGACGTTCGCGAAACTGCAGGCGGCGGTGCTGAGGTCCAGCGCGTCGAGCGTGCAGGTGTGTTCATCGTGGCCCGCGAGTTTTTCCGTCGGCACTTGAAATAATGTGAATGAACCGGGCAGCGAGAAGCGAGAAGCGAGAAGCGATACAATTCAGTTCTCGATGCGAAAGCGAACCGTCATACTCCCGGCAATCGCGCTCGTCTGTCTCATCGGTTGCGGATCGAGGCGGCCGCTTGAAGTGACCACGATTCAGCTTGGTCGCACAGTGAATTCCGACCACACCGTGGGTGGCTTCACGAGCACGTTCACCCCCGACGACTCGATCTACCTGGCCGTCCTCACTGGCGGCGCCGGCTCGGGAACGATACGCGTGCGCTGGAAGTACGGTTCGCGGGTCATCGATGAGCCCACGAAACAGGTGTCGTACAACCAGGCGTCGGCCACAGACTTTCGGCTCTTGAGTCCCGGCGGTTTCCCCCGCGGCGAATACACAGCGGAGGTCTTTGTGAACGATCAACTGGTGGGCACGCGAACGTTCCACGTGGAGATGCGCTGATTTTGCTCCCCTGGGTCGTCCCCGCCCGGCCGGGCTGCCGCTTGCGGTACACTCTCTCGAGAGCCCATGGCAACGCTCACACTGGAGATCGCGAATTCGCGAGACGCAAGCCGGCGCGACGGCGGGCGACATGTCTTTGGCGAGGACGGCGGATCGATCGGGCGTGCGCCGTCGAACTCCTGGGTGCTGACGCATAACAAGGTGTCAGCGCGGCACGCCCAGATCTCTTTCCGAAGCGGCGTCTTCTACATACAGGACATGAGCCGGAACGGCGTGTCGGTGAACTCGCCCGACAACCGGCTGATTCGGGAACGCCCGTACGCGCTGAAGGCGGGCGATCGCATCTTCATCGAACCATATGAGATCGACGTCTGGATCGAGGCGGGATCGTCCAGAGCGGCGAGACAGCCGCATGCGGATCCGTTTGCCGAGGATCCGTTCGCTCCACATCATGACCCCTTGTTGCCAGAGCAAAATCTCGCCGCCATTCCAGCGTCCCCCGTCAACGAAGAAGTCGATCCTCTGAAGTTTTTTGATCCTGTTGCCGGCCGCACGCCGCGGAAGTCAGAACCGGTTGTGCCACACGTCGACGAGCTTCTCGGCCAGCATTACCAGCCACCTGCTGTTGTTCCGACTCCCGCGCCAACTCCCAAGCCAACGCCGTTCGAGCCGGTCGCGATCCCGCACGGGTACGATCCACTCAGCCCCGACGAGCCGTCGCCGCCGCCCGAACCTCCGCCTCCACCGCCACCGCCACCGCCGCCGGTACCGCCGCCGACGCCAGTCATCCGTCCACGCCCCGGTGACTCAGCCATCGGAAGACGACTAAAGGACCTGGCTTCTGAGGATTCGACGATTCGACAACGAGCCACTTCGCCGTCCGCGTCGCGGCAGGCGAGCGTGGACCAGCCAATTCCAGCGCCGCCGGTTGCACCGCGACCCGCCGAAGTGGCGTCGCGTCCGGTCGATGCCACTCCGCGCCAGGCCGGGCAGACAGCGGATCTTGCCGAATTCATGACCGGAGCCGGCGTTCCTGAGGCCGCGATCACGCCCGAGCTCTCTCGAAACCTCGGTCAGATCATTCGCATCGTCGTCTCCGGGCTGATGGACATTCTTCAGTCACGTCAGCGGATCAAGGAGGAGTTCGGGATTCAGCACACGCTGTTCAGGCCGGCCGATAACAATCCGCTGAAGTTCTCGGCCAATGTCGAGGACGCGCTGCACAACCTTCTTGTCAAGCGCAACGCTGCCTATCTCGGTCCGGTGGAGGCATTCGCAGATGCCTTCGACGACCTGCGCGATCATCAACTCGCGATGCTTGCGGGTCTGCGCGTCGCATTCGATGCGATGCTGACGGAGTTCGACGCGGATCGGCTTCAGGAGGACTTCGATGCGCAGATGAGTAAACACGCGCTCCCGCTCATTCCCGCCAAGATGCGGTACTGGGAGCTGTATCGCGAAAAATGCCAGGAGTTGATCAAGGATCCCGACACCTCCTTCGATCGCTTGTTCGGCGAGGAGTTCAGACGTGCGTACGAAGAGCAGTTCCGCAAACTGAAAGCAGCGCGACGGACCCGCGCCCAGCAAGGACCCGAGGGCTCTTCACCCGAAAAATAACCAGTCCAATCCTGTTGGGAATGTGAGCCTGATTCGTATAGATTGTCAGGCACCGTTCCATGTCTGGTCACAACCGCGTCATCTGGTCCGAAGGGCTGTTTCTCCAGCCGCAGCATTTCCAGCAGCAGGACCGGTACTTCGAGCAGTACATCGAGACTCGGGTTCGATCGCTGGTGTCGTATGCCTGGGGCTTTACCGAAATTGAAATCGAGCGCGATTTTCTCAAGATCGGCAAGATCGGGTTCCGCCGGCTTGCGGGCGTGTTTCCCGACGGAACTCCGTTCCGGATGCCGGACGATGACCCGTTGCCGGCGCCGATGGATGTTGCGGCGGAGGCCCGCGATCAGCGCTTGTTTCTGGCGCTGCCGCTACGGCGTGCCGGCGAACTCGAGTCCGCGCGCGGCCCGGTCGGCGACGAGCTCATCCGGCAGGAGATCCGCGAGTTCCAGGCTGCGAATGCGGCAGTGGCCGTCGGCGAACCGGCCACGCTGGAAGTTGCCGCACTTCGAACACGGCTCCTGCTCGAGCGAGAGGCTACTGAAGCCTATGCCTGCATTCCTCTGGCGCACATCGTCGAGTGCCGCGCCGATCAGCAGGTTGTTCTTGACGAACAGTACATCCCGACGATTCTGCAACTGCGCGCGGCAACGCGACTGGCGACTGTGACCACGGAGCTGCTCGGTTTGTTCCATCAACGCGGCGAGGCACTGGGCGGCCGCGTCGCGGCCACGAGCCGAGGTGCGGCGTCCGAGCTGGCGGATTTTCTGATGCTTCAAACGATCAACCGCTACCAGCCTTTGCTGACGCATTTCGCCGATACCGGTGTCATTCACCCAGAGGCATTCTTTCAGTTCTGTGTTGCCGCGGCCGGTGAGCTTGCGACGTTTACAACGACTGCCAAGCGCACACCAAAGTTCCCCGGCTATCGCCACGATCGTCTGAAGGAAACGTTCGAGCCGGTCATCATCTCGCTCCGTGAATCGATGAGCAAAGTGATGACGCAAGTGGCGATTCCGATTCCGCTCGAGCCGAGAAAGTTCGGTATCAGCGTGGCGATCGTTCCGGACAGGACGTTATTCAGTTCGGCGGTGTTCATTCTGGCGGCGCGGGCGGATGGTCCCGCGGAATATGTGCGGCAGCGATTCCCGACCCAGGTGAAGATCGCGCCGGCCGAAAAGATCGGCGATCTCGTGCGACAGGGTCTCCCTGGTGTTCCGGTAGTACCTGTGCCGGTGACGCCGCGGCAGATCCCCTATCACGCGGGCTATGCGTATTTCGAACTGGATCAGACACACGAGTTGTGGGATCAGCTGAAAAACTCCGGCGGCGTGGCAATCTACGTCCCCGGAGATTTCCCAGGGTTGGCGATGGAGTTCTGGGCGATTCGCGGGTGAGAGGGGGGATTCTTCCATGGCCGACACCGATGATCCCTTCCTGCCGTCGGACCTGACCGCGCGGCCCCGTCCTGGCGCCGGGCGGCGAGGCACGTCCGATTCGGGGATGTACCAGCGTCCTGCGATGCCGCGGGTCGCGGAGGTCGAACCGATCCCGGAGTCGGCGCGTGCATTTCTTGGACTCGGGCTCAATCCGCTCGTGCAGGCAGCCAGCCCGCTCCTCCTTCGGATGGGGCAGATGCGCAGCGCGCCTGCATCGATTGACGTTCCGAGTCTCCGGCGCGCGGCGCTCGAGGAGATTCGCCGGTTCGAGGAACGGGCGCGCGCAGCGGGCGTGCGCAACGAAATCGTGCTCGCCGCGCGGTACGTGTTATGTGCCGGCCTCGATGAAGCGGTGCTGTCGACGCCATCCGGTGCGCAGAGCGAATGGGCGCAGCATCCTCTTCTTGTCGCGCTGCACCGTGAAGCCTGGGGCGGCGAGAAGTTCTTCGACATGCTCGATCGGATCGTGGTGGATCCGGCGCGGCATATCGATTTGATCGAACTTCAGTACCTGATCCTTGCGCTGGGCTTTACCGGAAAGTACCAGATGATGGATCGCGGCCACGAACAATTGGCCGATCTGCAGCACAACCTTCATCGCACGATTCAAAGTCAACGCGGCGCCGCGCCACCGGACCTGTCGATCCAATGGCGCGGGCTCGAAGATCAACGGAACCGGCTCATTCGATACGTTCCGTGGTGGGTCGTCGTTGCCGCTGCCTTCGCCATCCTCGGTGTGACGTTCGCGATCTACTACACGAAGCTCGCCAGGCAGGCGAATCCCCTGCACGAGCGGCTGGCGCAGATTGGTATCGAAGATTTCGCGTTGCCGCCGCCACCGGCGCCGCCGGCGCCTGGTCCGACGCTGAAGAAGCTGCTTGCGCCGGAGGAACGGGCCGGGCTCTTGACGGTCAAAGAGGAAGGCGCGCGGTCGATCGTCACGCTCGAAGCGTCCGATTTGTTCAAGTCCGGGAGTGCCGATGTGAATGCTTCGATTGAGCCGACGCTCGTCAAGATCACTGAGGCGCTGAATAAGGTACCTGGGCGCGTACTGGTAGTGGGCCATACCGACGATCAGGCGATCAAATCGCTGCGGTATCGCGACAACAACGAGCTTTCCCGCGAACGTGCGGTCAGCGTGGGCAATCTCCTGCTGTCGAAAGGACTCGACAACGCTGCGAGGCTGACGTGGCGGGGTGTCGGTTCATCGCAACCGCTGTCTCCAGGCTCTGATCCGGACAGCCGCGCCCGCAACCGGCGTGTCGAAATCATCCATCTGCGCGATCAGTAGCGTCGAACGAGGCTGATCATGTTCGCCTTTCTCAAACGCACCTTCATCGTCTTGCTGGGCCTGCTGCTCATCACCCTGTTCATCTGGTACGCGGGACCTTACTTTGCGTTCGCCGGATTCTCTCCGCTCGAATCTGAGTTTGCCCGGCTCGTTGCCATCGGAGTTGTGGTCGGCATCTGGCTGCTGTGGCGACTCATGAAGCGATTGAAGGCCTACCGCGCCAGCGATCGATTGCTCACCGCAGTCGTCGCGCAGCCACAGCCGCAGGTGGAGAAGGCTCGAACGCCGGCTGAAGTCGTCAAGTTGCGTGAACGCTTCGATGAAGCGGTGTCGGCGCTCAAACAGCAGCGGCGATCCGGACACAGCCTGTATGACCTGCCTTGGTACGTGATCATCGGCGCGCCAGGGTCTGGGAAGACGACGGCGCTTCTCAATTCCGGGTTGAAATTTCCACTCGAGCAACGCGTCGGCAAGGGCGCGTTGCGCGGCGTTGGCGGCACGCGCAACTGCGACTGGTGGTTTGCCGATGAGGCGATTTTTCTCGACACGGCCGGCCGCTACACGACGCAGGACTCCGACGCCTCTTCCGACAGCGTTGGATGGGCCGAGTTCCTGGCGCTCCTGAAGAAATACCGCGCCCGGCGTCCGGTGAACGGCCTCATCGTCACTGTGAGTGTGCAGGATCTGCTGATGCTGGATCCGGCGGCTCGCGAGGCGCACGTCGAAGCCGCCCGCAATCGTCTGTCCGAATTGAATCGAGAACTGAATATTCAGCTGCCCGTCTACGTGATGGTCACCAAGTGCGACCTCGTCGACGGGTTTGCCGAGTACTACGAGGACTTGAACGCTCAAGAACGCGCGCAAGTATGGGGCGTGACGTTTCCCTACGATCAGACGCTCGCCAACCAGAGTCCGACCGTGTATCCTTCCGAGTTCGATGCGCTGATGACGCGGCTCAACGAGCGCATCTTCGATCGGTTGAACCAGGTGCGCGACACACGACGACGCGCCAAGATCTTTGCCTTTCCACAACAGATGGCGACGTTGCGCGATCCGCTGACGCAGTGGGTGTCCGACGTGTTCACCACGCGCGAGTTCGACGGACGGATCCTGCTGCGCGGCGTCTATTTGACGAGCGGCACCCAGGAAGGCACGCCGATCGATCGACTGCTTGGGAGCATCGGCCGGTCGTTCGGTGCGACCGAGGCGGTCATGGCGCCTCGCGGCCCGGGCAAGGCATTTTTCGTCGGCGATCTGTTGAAGCAAGTGATGATCGGTGAGTCGGGACTGGCCGGCGTCAATCGCAGACTCGAACTCAGAAACGCCTCGCTGTTGCTCGGTGTCTACATCGCAACCGGACTGCTCACGGCTGCCGCGATTGCGGCGCTTTCGATTAGCTACACCCGAAATCGTGAATTTCTCCAGGACATTGATACCGATCTCACGGCCTTCGAACAGAGCCCAGCGGTCAATCCTCTGTCTCCGCTTCCCGCCATCGTCGCGCGTCTTGATGGTATTCGCGCCGTCGTGGACCGCGCCGACAGATATCGCGAAACGACGTCGTTGCCGATGAAGTGGGGACTGTATGAAGGACGGTCGCTTGGAAATGCGGCGTTGGACGCGTACGTCAATGAGCTCGACAGCATTCTCCTGCCGCGGTTCGCGGCGCAGCTTCGCTCCCGCGTCGTTCAATTCGCAACCGAGCCACAGAAGCTGTACGCGTACTTCAAGGCCTACCTGATGCTCGGCGAGCCGAAGCATTTCGACAAGGAATATCTCGGCCTGGTGGTGGATCAGGAGTGGAAGCGCGGCAGTGGTGACGCGGCGGCGGCAGGACCCGCGGCGGCGCAGCACTTCCATGCGCTGCTCGACAATCGCTCGACGCTCCGGAAATTTCCGATTGATGGAACGCTCGTCGGCCAGGCTCGCAACAGCCTGCCACGTAGTCTGCTGCCCAGAATTCTGTACGACGATATCAAACGCGAATCGACGGATGACCCGGGCGTCCGGATCGATCAACAGGCAGGTCTCGAGATCGAACGGATCTTTAAGCGAAAGAGCGGCGTGCCCTTGTCGACGCCGATGCCGCGCCTGTACACACGCGATCAGTTCAAACAGATCACGGTGAAGACGCGCGCCGAGATGGTGCAACTGCTCGCGAAGGATGCGTGGATCTGGGGGGAGAGTGGCGCCGGGGCAGTGGCAAGCGGGGGAAGCCTGTTCTCCGCCGTCACCGACCTTTATGAGACCGACTACATTCGCGCGTGGGACGGGTTTTTTGACGACCTGGAGGTCGTGCACTTCAGCACCATGGGCCAGGCCAACGAGGCGCTTCGGATCCTGACCTCGCCGACCTCACCGCTGCGCGGTCTTCTGACCGTGATTTCGACCAACACAACACTGGTGGAGGTGTCGGCGACCGGGGCGCCAAAGGGCGTCATCGATCAAACGAAAGGCAAAATAAAAGGCACGTTGGGCGGGATCATTGCACCGATCGAGAAAGGCCTCGGCATGCCGTCGGTCGAACCAGGCATGCGTGTGACGGCCCACTTTCAGTGGGTCCGCCAGTTTCTCGCCGGCGAAGCCGGAAAAGCCCAGCTCGACTCTGTGCTCAGTGCCGTGGGTCAGATTCAGAGGCAGATTGACACGCTTGGCCCTGACGTCGCCGGAAAGAGCGCGCTCGTGATGTTGACCGATCCATCATTTCGTGTGCTCACGCAAGATCTTCGTCAGCAGGCTGCGTCGTTGCCCCCCGCGGTCGGCAGGATCGTGGCGGAGATTGCCGATGCGCCAGAAGCCAACGTCCGCAGAACCGCGACGGGACAAGTTGAGGAGGAATACACGCAGCGGATTGTTCCGCTGTGCACCAATCTCATCGCGAATCGGTATCCATTTGCGAGCACAGCGACCGACGTCCAGCTGCCGGACTTCGGGATGGTGTTTGGATACGACGGACTGTTCGACCGGTTCTTCACTGACTATCTCGACAAGCAGGTGGACACAACGGGTCAGACCTGGACGTGGCGTCCGGGAGCGGTGAATCCATCGCACGCGTTACTCGAGCAGATGGAGCAGGCCCGTCGAATTCGAGACATGTTTTTTAATCCGGGGTCGAAGTCCCCGGAGGTGAAGTTCTACGTGACGTTCAGCGATCTCGATCCGAACGCGCAGCGATTCGTCCTCACCGTTGACGGTCTGAACGTCGACACCAGGGGGCAGAAGCAGGAAGTGAAATGGCCTGGTGACAGACAGGGCCATACATATGCGACGTTTGAAAGTCGCTACTACGATCCGCCAACAGCGTATGGTGGTCCGTGGGCGTTGTTCAGGATGATTGACGCGACGACCAGAGCGGGGGCTCCGGATGGCCAACGAATTCTCCTGAACATTCAGAATCCGCACCACCGCGTGAAGGCACTCATCGAACCGGCGCGTGTCGCCGGC
>Ga0075418_10002970_pt1 | contig 19373 bp, 18 predicted proteins | sample SoiMetdeltSBSDD2_FD_81776 | JGI IMG/M metagenome (GOLD analysis project Ga0075418, IMG submission 81776) | Bulk soil microbial communities from a Populus tree surrounding site in Tennessee, USA - Soil MetaG P. deltoides SBSDD2 | ecosystem: Environmental > Terrestrial > Soil > Tree plantation...
GATGACCGCGATGGATGCGGCGTCGAGGAACTCGACCGATATGATCGAGAACCTCACGCTCTATATGAACAAGGTCAGGCAGGCTGCGATCACGCGCGAGATCATCGAGGTGGTCTCCGGCGCCGCGGCGACATAGTGGAGGCCGGGCTCTGTTGGACCCGGCAATCGAATGGCACAAACAGCAACCGCACAGCGAACCGGCAAGGTGGTCCAGGTCATCGGACCCGTCATCGACATCGAATTCCCCGAGGGGCTGCCCGCGATTTACAACGCGGTGCGCATCGTCTCTGACGGCAGCGGCGGCGGCGACAAGATCGACGTGGTCGCGGAAGTCGAACAGCATCTCGGTGAAAATCGCGTCCGTGCGGTCGCGATGAAGCCGACCGACGGGATGACGCGCGGCATGCAGGTCATCGACACCGGCGCACCGATATCGGTGCCCGTAGGGCCCGAGACGCTCGGCCGCGTCCTCAACGTGCTTGGCGAGCCGGTGGATTTCCCGGACCGCCCGGTCAGGGCGAAGGACCACTGGCCAATCCATCGACACGCACCGACACTCGAACAGCAGTCCACCGAACTGAAGATGTTCGAGACGGGTATCAAGGTCATCGATCTGCTCGAGCCGTACCTCCAAGGGGGCAAGATTGGCCTCTTCGGCGGCGCCGGTGTCGGCAAGACCGTGATCATCATGGAGCTGATTCACAACATCGCGCTGAAGCACGGCGGCGTCTCTGTGTTCGGCGGTGTCGGTGAACGCACGCGCGAAGGCAACGACCTGTGGCTCGAATTCCAGGAGTCCGGTGTGATCGACATGAAAGACATGTCGAAGTCGCGCGCGGCGCTGGTCTACGGACAGATGACGGAACCGCCGGGCGCGCGCCTCCGCGTCGGCCTTTCGGCGCTGACCGTCGCCGAATACTTCCGCGACGCGGAAGGGAAGGACGTGCTCCTCTTCATCGACAACATCTTCCGATTCACGCAGGCCGGCTCGGAGGTGTCCGCGCTGCTCGGCCGGATGCCGTCCGCCGTCGGTTATCAGCCGACGCTGCTGACAGAAATGGGCGAGCTGCAGGAGCGCATCACGTCCACGAAAAAAGGCTCGATCACGTCGGTCCAGGCGATTTACGTCCCTGCTGACGACTACACCGATCCGGCGCCAGCCACGACCTTCGCGCACCTGGATGCGACGACCAACCTGTCGCGGCAGATCGCGGAGCTGGGCATTTATCCGGCCGTCGATCCGCTCGCCTCGACGTCGCGCATTCTCGACCCGCGCATTCTCGGGGACGAGCACTACACGGTTGCGCGATCCGTGAAACAGATCCTGCAGCGCTACAAGGATCTGCAGGACATCATCGCGATCCTCGGCATCGACGAGTTGTCGGAAGACGACAAATTGACCGTCGCTCGCGCGCGCAAGATCCAGCGGTTCCTTTCGCAACCGTTCTTCGTGGCGCAGCAGTTCACCGGCTTCGAAGGCAAGTACGTGCAGATTGCCGACACGGTCCGCGGGTTCAAGGAGATCACGGAAGGGAAGCACGACGAGTTGCCGGAGCAGGCGTTCTACATGGTCGGCACGATCGAAGAGGCCGTGGAGAAGGCGCGCGGCATGAAGGCTGCCGCGTAACATGGCGCTGCCGACGAAGCTGACGCTCGAAATCGTGACGCCGGACCGCGCGCTCTTGCGCGAGGAGGTGGACGAGGTCGTTGTCCCCGGCAGCGAGGGGGAATTCGGCGTGCTGCCGGGGCACACTCCGTTGCTCTCGACGCTGCAGATCGGCGAGCTGTGGTACCGGCAGGGACAGGAGAAGCATTACCTCGCGATCGCGTTCGGCTTTGTCGAAGTGCTGCCCGATCGGGTCACGGTGCTCGCGCAGGTGGGCGAGCGCGCGCAGGAAATCGACGTACAGCGTGCTGAACGCGCCAAACAGCGCGCCGAGCAGCGGCTGGCACAGGGGCAGCCGCACCTGACGCAGATCGACTTCGACATCGAGCGTGCCAGGATCGCGCTCATGAAGTCGTTGCTTCGGCTGCAGGTCGCGTCGCGGGCGCGGACTCGCGTCTGAACTAGGTGACTGATACCTTATTGCTGATCTGCTCGCCAATCTCCAGCAGCTATTCCGCTATCGGGCGCTCATCTCGAGTCTGGTCGCGCGTGAACTGAAGGCGCGGTATCGCGGCTCGTGGCTGGGAGTCGTCTGGTCGTTCATCAATCCGCTCCTGCTCCTCCTGATCTACTCATTCGTATTCACCGTGGTGCTGCCCGGAGCGCACCCGCGGGAACTCGAGCCGTTTGCCCTGTTTCTGTTCTGCGGCATTCTTCCCTGGAGTTGGTTTTCCTCGTCGCTCCTTGAATCCGCAAATGTGCTGATTGCCGGTGGCAATCTGATCAAGAAGGTGTTGTTTCCTGCGGAAGTGCTTCCGATCGTCGTAGTGCTCGCGGGCCTTGTACACTTCTGCCTTGGCCTGCCAATCCTTGCCGCTTTTCTGATCTATTACCGTGTGCCGCTGTGGCCCACGGACCTCCTGTGGTTTCCCATCATCGTCGGCGTTCAACTCGTGCTGACGATTGGCATCGCCCTCATCGTGTCCGCGCTGACGGTGCATTTCCGCGACGTCCGTGATCTGCTGGCCAATCTCCTGACGCTCTGGTTCTTCGCCACGCCGATCATTTATCCGCTGAATCAGGCACCCGAACGCGTGCGGCGACTGTTGAATCTGAATCCGCTCACACAGCTGGTGATCGCGTATCAGGAGGTCCTCTTCCGCCCCGGTCCCTTTACGCAAGTGACCCGCCTGTTCATTCTGGCGGTGGCGTCGCTGCTGATCTTTCTACTCGGTTATTTCGTGTTCGACCGCCTCAGGGACACTCTGCCGGAGGAAGTGTGAACAGCGGGCAGCGGGCAGGGGGCAGGGGACAGGAAAATACGGACGTTGCGATTCAGGTCCGTGACGTACACAAGGTCTATCGCCGCTACAGTCGCCGTAAACGGTTCGCGACCTTGAAGAGCGCCTTGCTGTCCGGGAGTGTGCTGAAAGATCTGCGCCCTGACGCGGTGTTCGACGCGCTCAAAGGTGTCTCGTTCGATGTGGCAAAGGGCAAGACGTTTGGCATCGTCGGGCGCAATGGATCCGGCAAGAGCACCATGCTCAAGCTGATTGCGGGAATAGGCAAACCGACGGCGGGGAGCGTTCGCGTTCAGGGGCGCGTTTCGGCGCTCATCGAGCTGGGCGCCGGCTTCCATCCGGAGATATCTGGTCGCGAGAACGTCTACATCAATGGACTGATGCTGGGCCTCAGTCGTCGCGAGATCGCCGGCCGCTTCGACGAGATCGTCCGGTTTGCGGAGCTCGACGAATTTATCGACGCGCCGGTGAAGACCTACTCGTCCGGTATGTACATGCGCCTTGGTTTTGCCGTTGCGATCAATGTCGATCCGGATGTTCTGCTCGTCGATGAAGTGCTTGCGGTGGGTGACGAGGCGTTCACGCACAAGTGTCTCGACAAGTTTGCCGAATTCCGCCGCCGCGGCCGCACCATCTTGCTCGTGACTCACTCACTGGATCTCGTGACGCGATTCTGCGACCAGGCGCTCTGGCTGGACTCTGGCGTCGTGAAGGCCGAAGGTGATCCAAAGCGGGTGATCGACGCCTATCTGATGGACGTGGCTCGCGCCGAGAATCAGGAGCTCGCCGGAGGCGCAAATCCCAAATCCCAAATCCCAAATCCCGAATCCCAAACGGATCCCGAATCCCGAATCCCGAATCCCGACGCTGAACCGACAGACATGTTCAAGGCCGAGGAAGGCCGATGGGGCTCGCGTGAGGTCGAGATCACGACAGTCGAAATGATCGGAGCCAGTGGTCAACCGGCGCATCTGTTCAAGTCAGGTGAGCGCGTGGACATCCGGCTGTACGTCCGGGCCAACCAGCGCGTCAACGACTTTGCGTTTGGCGTCGGTATCTTCAATGCGGATGGCGTGTGCTGTTACGGCACCAACACGCACATCGAGGGTGCCTCTCCGAGTGAGTTGGCCGGCGAAGGAATGGTGATTCTGACGATTGAGTCGCTCGATCTCGTCGACGGCACTTACAAACTCGATGTCGCTGTTCACCGGCAGAATGGCGTGCCCTATGACTATCACCGGTTGCTCTTCACCTTCCGGGTGAAATCACCCCGGAAGGACGTCGGCACTTTTCGGCCCCCACATCACTGGTCGTTCTCGGGCGGCATCCGCATGTCCGGATTGTGAAATGGGGTCAGACTCCGGCCACTCGATCGATGCCGCCGCGCGACTTGCGCAGCAGGTTCACTCAAGAGGGGGAACCGTTGTCTTTACCAATGGCGTCTTCGATCTCCTGCATCCCGGTCATGTGCGGTATCTGCAGGATGCGCGCGCGCTTGGCGATGCGTTGATCGTTGGCCTGAATTCAGATCGATCGGTCCGCTCGAACAAAGGACCGCAGCGCCCGATTACACCCGAAAGCGAACGTGCCGAGATTTTGGTGGCGCTCGAGTGTGTTGACGCGGTCGCGATTTTTGACGATGACACGCCCGCAGAGATCATCCAGCGTGTCCAACCCGATGTTCTGGTGAAAGGTGCCGATTGGGGCCCTGACAACATCGTCGGTCGAGACACGGTGGAGGCGAGAGGGGGACGGGTCGTGCGAATGCCGCTCTTGGAAGGCTATTCGACTACAGAGCTTCTGCAGCGCGTTCGTAAGAATATCTGACGGGACTCTCGGGTCGGAAAAAGAATTCGTCGATGATGTCGCGAAGCTCTTGGATGCTTGTTGCCGCGTTGACCCGCACGCGCAAATGAGAGCCACAGTCGATTCCCTTTGAATACCAGGCACACAGCGCGCGCAGTTTGTTGATCACCCAGCGCTCACGGCCCCTGGCTTCGCGCGGCCGGCTTTCCGCAACATGTCGGAAACCGTCAGATTCGTTGACGCCTTCCGCGAGCAGCAGGTCCACGTACTCGACAAGAAACTGGCCGCGATCACGCAGCGTTACTTCACGGGGCGTGCGCCCTGCTGTCAGATCCGCCGCTTGCGCCAGGATCCAGGGATTGCGCAACACGCCACGGCCGACAAGCACCCCGCTGACACCGGAACCGAGTCGCTCGATGACCTGACTCGGCTCGATGCAGTCACCGCTCCCAAGCACCGGAATTGAGAGGTCGTGAGCGACACCGGCCACGAGACTCCAGTCCGCCGATCCGCTGTAGGACTGCTCGGCGGTTCGGCCGTGAATCGTCACCGCCGCTGCGCCGGCATCCTGGACACGTCGCGCAAGATCGGGCGCGTTGCGGCAGCTGTCATTCCAGCCCGCGCGCATTTTCACCGTCACCGGAATCTTTACCGCCTTCGCCATCGCGCCGATGACGCTGGCCGCGTGTTCCGGCTCGCGCATGAGGCTGCAGCCCGCGTTGTGTTTCGCAATTTTCGGCACCGGACAGCCCATGTTGACGTCGACAATGTCGGCGCCGAGACCTTCGATGACCTGCGCGGCGGCGGCCATCTTTTCAGGATCGCCGCCGAAGATTTGAATGGAGACCGGCCGCTCCTCTTCCGTGTACTCCGCGTACTCGAGCGTCCGATCGATGCCGCGAACCAGCCCCTCGGAAGAAACCATCTCCGTGACGACAAGCCCGCAACCGCCATGGCGTTTCACGAGGCGGCGGAACGCCGAGTCGGTCATGCCGGCCATCGGCGCGACGACAAACGGAGACGTCAGTTGGACTGAACCGATTTTCATAACTGGACGCGAGGCCGGTACGCCGTCAGTACGGGCGAACGTCCGCGGCATCTACCTCGACGCTGACTGCCTGACCGATCAGATCGACCGAGAGTACGAGCCGCGCATGCGAACCTTTACGGATCAAACGGCCGATGACGCCCCTCAGCGGACCGTGCACAACCTCCACCATCATCCCTTCGCGGATCATCGGGCAGGGGTCGTACGCAAGCTCGCTTTCGACCAGCGCGCGGATGCCGTCGATTTCATGCTCGGGAATCGGCGCCGGCTCGCCCTCAAAGGAAATGATGCTGACGACGCCGGTGCACTTCAGAATCGGCAGCCGCTCACGCGGATTGAAGCGCGCAAAGCAGTAGCCTGGAAAGAGCGGCCAGTCGATCTTCTTCTTGCGGTCCTTCCACCGGCTCCAGCGGGTGACTGTCGGCAGGAACGCCTCGACGTGCTTTTGTTCGAGCTGCTCGCGGACCACCTGCTCGTGTCGCGATCGCGTCCAGAGGGCGTACCAGCGGACTTCCTGATTGGAGGCAGGCGCCACGCCCGATGCCACAGGCTCAGTCGGCGAATCGTTCATCGCGATTCAGCTTTTCGCGGGGGCACTCTGCGCGCTTTCCAGCTGCTTCTGCCGTTCGGCGAGGGCCTGATCGTACGCCTTCTTCAATTCGTCGTTATGCCAGGTGATTGTCGCCGTGGCACGCAGCTTCTCGAGATACTTCTGCGTTTCACCGCGGCGCTTCTCGTCGGCAATCCTGTCGCTGATGTCCTGGCGCGCCTCATCGAACGACTTCACCTTCGTTTCAGTCCGCGATTCGAGTCCGAGGATCTGGTAACCGCGCTGGGTGCGGATGACGTCGGACACGTCGCCCACTTTCATTTTGCCGAGCATGGTCTGCAGTGCCGGCGCGAGTTCGTCAACTTTGATGGGGCCAATGAGACCGCCGTTGGCTTTCGAAGTGGAATCCGACACCTCTCCGGCAAGACGAGCGAACGGTTCCCCCGCCAGCAGCCGATGGCGAAGGTCATCGGCCTTTGCCTTCGCCGCATCATCCTGCGCAACGTTCACGCCGCGATCGCTTGCTGGGACCGCAACGAGGATTTCTCGCAGCATGAGTTCAGAAGGCGTGGTGAATTCGTTCTTGTGCGCGTCGTAAAACGCGTGCGCCTCATCCTCGGTCACGCTGATCTTGGCCATGACTTCGTTCTGCTGCACGCGCGTCTCGAGCATGTTCTTTTCGAGCTGCCGTCGCAGGTCCGCGAGCGTCATCCCCTCCTGTTTCAGCGCTTCCTGGAACTTTTCGTCGGTGTCGATGTTGTTGTCCTTCTTGATGTTGTCGAGCACACTCTTGAACTGCTCGTCGGACATGACGTAGCCGAGCTCGCGGCCACGCTGAACGAGCAACAGTTCGTCGACCGCACCTAAAATCAGCTGCGGCGTGCTTTCCGCCACCGCCTTCTGCAGTTCGGGACTGTCGGCAGTGACATTCTGAAGGTCGGGGCGCTGCCGCAGAAATTCGACCTGCATCCGCTCGAAATCGCTCTTGGTCACGATGTCCCCGTTCACCTTGACGAGGACCTGCTCGAGAATTTCGCCATGAAGCGAAACCGTGAGACCGAGTGCCACGAGCGCGGCGAAGGCGACGACGTGCTTAATCATTTGCAATTCCTTCGAATCCAACATTTTAACTCAGCGCCCCGAGCAGCTCTTCAAGACGGTCGAACATGCCGCCCTCAGCGCGGGGGTCCTGCTCCGGCTTCCTCAGGATTTCCTCTTTGGTGAAACCGGGCATAACCACCCCAGCAGTCGCTCTTGCTGTCCACCATGAGGTTTCCCTCGGCCGACCTGAAGGTCGGCCTCTACGTCCCTTAGGACCATCGCGATCGAAACGTAGAGGCGGACCTTCAGGTGCGCCTGACGGCGCCTCCAGGTCGACCCTCAGCGATGCCGGAGGGACCAGCGTCGCGCCAGGCCAGTCGTGCACGACCTTCACGAGCCTTACGGGGTCCACCTTCGCCTGTGACCTGAACCTTATGACGACCAGGCGGCCTTCACGGTCGATCGCCTCGACCCCGAGCCGGTCGGCCATGATGCGGATGCGGCCGTACCCGGTCAGGTTGAGAACCGAGTCGGTTGGGGGTCCGTATCGATCCGCGATTTCGTCGAGTGCAGCCTCGAGCTCGCTCTCGGTGCGCGTCGCCGCCACCTTGCGGTACACCATCAGACGCTGATTCATGTCGGGGATGTAGCCTTCATCGATCTTCAGATCAATCCCGAGATTCACCGTCGCGCGGACGTCATCCTCAATTTCCTCGCCCTTCAGTTCGCGGACAGTCTCCTCGAGCAGCTTCATGTACATCTCGAAACCGACCGCATCGATATGACCGCTCTGTTCTCCCCCAAGCAGGTTGCCTGCGCCGCGAATCTCGAGATCAAGGGCGGCAACACGGAACCCGCTGCCGAGATCGCTGAATTCCTTGATCGCGGCGAGGCGCTTCCGAGCGACGGGAGACAGCGACTCCTGCGGCGGAATCAGAAGGTAGGCATACGCCGGTCGGTCGGACCGGCCCACGCGGCCGCGCAATTGATAGAGCTGCGACAGACCGTACCGATCCGCGCGATTGATGATGATCGTGTTCGCGTTCGGGATGTCGAGCCCGTTCTCGACAATCGTCGTCGCGAGCAGGACGTCGAACCTCCGCTCGACGAAACCGAGCATCGCGCGCTCGAGCTCGTCTTCACCCATCTGCCCGTGACCGACCACGAGCCGTGCTTCAGGGACGAGGCGCTGCAGCAGATGTCCGATCGAGAAGATCGATTCAACCCGGTTGTGGACGAAATAGATCTGGCCGCCGCGGGCGATTTCGTTGCGAACGGCACGCTCGATGACAGGCGCGTCGAATTTCACGACGTTGGTCTGGATCGAAAGCCGATCCTTGGGTGGCGTTTCGATGATGGACATGTCGCGGATTCCGACCAGCGACATGTTCAAGGTCCTCGGAATCGGCGTGGCGGTCATCGTCAGCACATCGATACGCTTGCGCAACTGCTTGATGCGTTCCTTGTGCGCCACCCCAAAACGCTGTTCCTCGTCCACAACGAGGACCCCGAGGTCTTTGAAGACGACGTCCTTCGAGAGCAGACGGTGCGTGCCGACAATGATGTCGACCTTGCCGGACGCGACGCCGTCGAGGATGGTCTTGATTTCCTGGCGCGAGCGAAACCGGCTCACCATGTCGATGGCGACCGGGAAGCCAACGAATCGATCACGCAGCGTCTTCAGGTGTTGGAACGCCAGGACCGTCGTTGGGGCGAGCACGGCGACCTGCTTGCCGTCCATCACCGCCTTGAATGCGGCTCGCATTGCAACTTCGGTCTTGCCATAGCCGACGTCGCCGCAGAGCAGACGATCCATCGGTGTCGCCGCTTCCATGTCTTTCTTGATGTCACGGATCGCGGTCGCCTGGTCCGGTGTCAGCTCGTACGGGAACGCCGCCTCGAACTCCTCCTGCCAATGCGTGTCCGCCGAGAACCCAAAGCCCGGTACCGCTTTGCGCTGCGCGTACAGCTTCAGCAGTTCCTCGGCCATGTCCCGCATCGCCTTCTTGACGCGCGTCTTGGCCTTTTCCCACGTAGTGCCGCCAAGACGATCGAGCGCCGGCCGGCTGCCGCCCGTGTATTTCTGAATGAGATCGAGCCGCTCGACGGGAACGAACAGCTTGTCATCGCCGTGATAGCGGAGTTCCAGAAATTCGTGCGCGCCCTCGGCGCTCCCGCGCACACCAAGCTGCTTGAGACCAACGAACTCACCAATCCCGTGATCCACATGGACGACGAGATCGCCGACCTTCAAGTCGCGCAGATCCGAGAGGAAGGTCTTCGCCAGATTCCGGCGCTTCTCCGGCGCGTACCGTTCTTCTTCGAAGACATCTGTCTCGGCGTAGATCTGGAGCGCAGCGTCGCTCAGGCGGAATCCGCGCGACAGCGAGCCCACAGCGACCAGGACTGACGCCGCGTACGCGTCTTCTGCACGCTCGACCGGAACGGCGACGATGTCGTACTCCTGCAGAATTTCGATGGTCCGTTCGGCCCGTCCCTGGCTCTCCGCCACAAACAGGATCGCGTCACCGCGCTCGCGTGCCTGGCGGACCTCCGCGATCCAGTCATTCACACGGCCACGGAATTCGAGAGCGGGCTGACACCGGACGTGTCTTGCGCCGCCGGGACTCGGGATAACTTCAGCGCCTCCTTCGTCGACGGCGAGTTCTTCGAGATGGCGGCCGCCGACCAGCCGCGGCTGGAGATCGGCCAATGTCACGTAGGCCTGCACGGGAGGTAGCGCTGCGACGTGACCGCGTGCGGACGCGTCGGCAAAACTCGATTCGAGCTGGTCGCGAACCTTCTGCGCCTGTTCCCGGACTTGCTGCTCCTCGGAAACTACAACCCGCATCCCACGCGTCGCGGAGAGGAATTCAAACAGCGGAACCGAATCCGCGTTTTCGTCGAATCGCTCGCGCACGGGAACGATCAACACCTGGTCGGTCGCACCCGTCGAGCGTTGTGTCGATGGATCGAAGCGACGCAGCGATTCGACCATATCGCCCACGAACTCCAGTCGCACAGGTTCTACATCACCGGCCAGGAATATGTCGACGATGCCGCCGCGGATAGCGAAGGAACCGTGCTCCTCGACCGGATCTTCACGCGTAAATCCGCCATCGACGAGCAGGTCGGCAAGGTGCTGTGGATCGATCTCGGTGCCGGATCGAATCTCCAGCGATGCACTGAGGAGGCGTTCCGGACGGCTCACCCGCGGCAGCAGCGCGGCCGAAGACGCCACGATCACACGCGCGCTGCCGGTCGCCGCGGCGTGAAGCGCGCGAGCACGCGCGGCCGATACCCGGAAATGCGGCGTCATGCCGCGGTACGGGTCGACCTGTAGCGACGGGAGCGGAAGGACCGCGCGTTCCACATCGGCCTCCGAGGCGCCTTCCAGTGCTGCGTAGAAAAAGCGCGCGTCGCTGGTCATCTGCTCCACGTCCTTGTCCGTGGGCGCGACTAGCAGCGTGACGTCCGTGGCGGTGCGCGCGGATGCGACGGCGGCGAGGGCTTTAGCCGCCGGCGTCAGGCCTGCAACGACTCGCGATGGTTTATCGAGAGCAGCCGCGGAAGCTGCGCGACTGAGGAGCGCTCTCAACGTGAGAGATGTCGTAATGGGCATTTCGCGTACAAGACACACGCCCGCCTCCGGCAACTCGCCGGGCGGGTTGATTCATTGTCGCAGAAGGGGTGTGTTACAGCGTTGCGGCTGCTAAGGCTGAGTAATGACTGGCGGCCGGCCACGTCCAGACGTAAAACGGCCCGCGAATCGCGAGTATCAGAAGTCGTCGGAGACGACGGGTGCGCTTCATGTTCAATTGACTGGGAACAAGCCCCGTACCAAGTGAACGATGCGACCAGGCCCGAGTTCCATTCCGATTCGCCGAACAGGTGCCGGAAAACCCGCTGAAATCGGCACTATACGGAAAAATCTTTTCCCTCGACGTCCGCGCTCATTTCGAAGTCGTAAATAAGCGTGTCCGCAATTGCTGCAAACAGCCGCGTGGCCATTGTCTCGTGGGCGGGATGGTCAAGATACGCGCGAAGGGCGTCTATATCGTCGAATTCAAGGACCGCTGCGTACGGGAAATCGAGACGTGTGAGCGATTCGTACGATCGTCCAATCAGTACCCGCCGCCCGACACGTGCGCGGCGGATCGCCGGGATGTCGTTGAGGGCGGCGGACCACGCCTCGATAAGCGCACGCCGTTCTTCCATCGACACCTCGGGGCGGAGTCGAAACAACACGATGTGAGCGATCAACGGCGCGGGCCCTTCGAAAACTTGCCTTGCGGTTGATAGCGACGCCTACGGTATCCCCGCTCCGGCGGCTCGGCCGGTGATGGAGCGTCCGGTTGTTCCTCGCCCGCCGGCAGCGTCGGTTCCGGATCCTCGCTCGGCTTTGGTTCGCGATTGGGACCACGTGGTCGCGGTGGTTGTGCAGGTTCCTCCGTGCCCTGACCGCGCATCCACGGGTTGCGTTCGGCGCGCGGGGTATTTCGCCGTTCCCACCGCTCCTTCCGCATCGCGGCGTTGCGCTTTTTCTTAGCGGCGACGAATTTTTGCCGGGGATCGCGGTGGTTGCCGCCAGGCCGCCAATCGCGGCTGCGAGCGCCCTTTCGTTTCTCGGCGGCGCGCGCCGCTTCCTGCGATTCCCACAGCTTTCCGCGCGCGAAGTATTTCATCTGCGCGTCGGGATGTTTCTCTTTGATGCGCTGGAAGGTAGGCAGCAGCTCTTCACGGTCTGCAGCCCGGAACGCGGTCGGCAGTCCGCCCGCAATGATCGTCCAGTACGCGTAACGGGGCGGCATGGAGCCTCTCTTAGTCTTCGCCGAGCCGCTTCAGCTTTTCGACCAGCGTCGTTCGCTTGATGCGAAGCAGTTCGGCCGCCTTGTTGCGATTTCCCCCCGTCCGCTCGAGCGACCGTCGGATCAAGTCTCGTTCGATCGAGGAAAGATACGCGGGCAGGTCGAGCCCACCCTCTGGAAAGTCGACAGATGGCATCGCCGCAGTCTGCGGCAACGCCTGGATCTCCTGGGGCAAGTCGGTGATATCGATTTCGTTCCGGCCTGCGCTCAGCGCAACCGCGCGCTCGAGGGCGTTTTCGAGCTGACGCACGTTGCCGGGCCACGAAAACGCCATCAACGCCCGCATCGCCGGCTGCGAAACGCGCATGACGGTGTCAGGCGAAAACTTTTCGAGGAAGTGCGTAACCAGCAGCGGAATGTCGTCGCGGCGCTCGCGCAACGGCGGCAGCTGGATGGGAATCACGTTGAGCCGGTAAAACAAATCCTCTCTGAACGTCCCATCCGCAACCATCTTCGCGAGGTCCGAGTTGGTCGCGCCGATGAAACGCACGTCAACCTTGATTGTCTGATTGTCGCCGACGCGTTCGAACTCCCGCTCCTGAACAGCGCGCAGCAGCTTCATCTGCAGCGCCGTGCTCATCGTACCGACCTCGTCGAGAAACAGCGTCCCCTTGTGTGCCTGCTCGATACGTCCTTGGCGTGTGCCCACGGCGCCGGTAAACGCGCCGCGCACATGCCCGAACAGTTCCGCCTCGAGGAGGGTTTCGGGAATCGCGCTGCAATTGAGCGCGACGAACCGGTGCGCGCGTCGCGGGCTGCTGTGATGAATGGCGCGCGCCACGACTTCTTTCCCGGTACCTGTTTCACCGGTGATGAGAATCGTGCTGAACGATGGCGACACCGTTTCGAGCAATTGGAACAGTTCGCGCATCGCGCGGCTGCGCCCCACAATTCCGGCGAACGGATGGCGCTCGTCGAGCTGCGATCGCAGGTAGGCGTTTTCTGACTTCAGGCGCCGCTGCTCGATCGCCTTCTGCAGGACGTGCATCAGCGCTTCGAACTGAAACGGCTTCTCGATGAAGTCCGACGCGCCCCGCTTGATCGCATCCACCGCGTCCTTCATCGTGCCGAAACCCGTGATGACGATGCCGACGATGCCCGGATAGCGCTCGAGGGCGGTTTCAATGACGCGAGTTCCATCGATGCCGGGCATCCGGAGATCGGTGATCACGACGTCGAAGGCGAATTGTTCGAGAAGGTGAATCGCCTTTTCGCCGCTGTCGGCCTCGACGACTTCGAACCCGCGATCTCCCAGACGTTCCGCCATGAGCGAGCGAAGTGCCGGCTCGTCGTCCACGAAGAGAAGATGAAGCACGGTGCCAACATTTTGACACACGGTCGCACGAGAGGCCCGACGCGAGGGTGGTATTGCGGACTCAGGGCTTATGAATCAGGGATTTACGACGGCTAACGCTTTTTCGCAGTTCGCCCGATACAGGTTTTTGAGCAGTTGGGTGCACGTCACGGGCAGTTGATTCCCAAAAAGTGTGGTAATTGGCCAAAGCCAGACGCCTGACACCCGACACCAAAATTTATGGACAGACAGACACTTTCAATCATGAAGGCCTGCGAAGCGGTCGGCGTCAGCCGCCGTACGATCTACAACTGGATTTCGGCCGGCAAAGTGGAATACATCCGGACGGCCGGCGGATCGATTCGCATCTTCGCCGATTCGCTGTGGCGTGACGCGGGCGCCCGCCCGTCCGGCTCGAATGGCAACGGGTCGCATGGAACGCAGGCCACCTCGGGGCATTCGGCCTGACAACGCCAGGCAGTACGAATCGCACCGGCATGGAAATCCTCGCAACGGATCCACAGCTCCGCCTGCTGTTTCATCAGCTGAATAATCAGCTCGGCGTCGTGCTCGCACATGCTGAACTGCTGGAGGCCAAGTCGTCTGACACAACGCACCGAGCTCGCGCTGAGCAGGTCGTGAAAGGCGTTCTGGAGGCGCTCGGAACGGCAAAAGAAATTAGGCGTCGTTCTGAGCCACTCGTAACTGCATAAGTCTCATCGCGAAACATTTAGGTCCTCGTTCCAGGACGCCTGTTTTAATCAAGCACTTCACCCGACTTTTGTAATTTGAATCGTCAATAAGTTGGCGAAATCGGCGCCGCAAACCGCCGATCTGTTGACGATTTGCACATCGTTGCGTACCGGAAAACGCTGACCAGGATTCACAGGAAATATCGCTAACGCGCAATATTTCCAGCGCGTTAGCGGGCACACGCCTGCCGGAAATTGTCATCGCGACAGCGCTGGCTCTGCCGTTTGGTATACCGGTTGCCTATGCCGGGCGCCGGAGGTCAGATAAATGCGCTCGCGTCAGCGTCAAGGCAAAGAAAATCCGCGGGTCGTTGCCCATCTCCCGTTCGTCGAGCAGCTGGCTCGCCGCGTGGCAGCGACGATGCCCCACTCGATTGATATCGGGGACCTGGTGCAGGACGGTGTCATTGGCCTGATCGACGCGGCGCACCGGTTCGACGAATCGCGCGGTATCAAATTCGAGACCTTCGCCGAGCGCCGTATCCGCGGCGCAATGATCGACGCCCTTCGCAAGGATGCGTGGCCTCGTGGCGTTCGCCGTCAGCGGCGTGAGCTCGAGGCGGCGCGGGAGCAACTCCGGCGCGAGCTCGGGTGCGAACCCTCGCTCGCGGATCTCGCGGCCAAGATGGGATCTGACGAAAAGCGCCTCGGCCGCACCATCGTCCGCATCAACGCGATCGAATCGACCTCCCCATTGGCGAGCGGAGAAAACCTCAATGAGTCGACGCTGCCTGCGGCGCTCGTTCCGTCAGAGCCCGAGCAGCCCGACACCGCGTACGAGAAATCAGAAATCAAGGAACGCATTCGCGCGGCCATCGAATCGCTGCCGCCGCGCGAGCAGAAAGTCATCGGGCTCTACTATTACCAGGAAGCCACGATGAAGCAGATCGGCGCCGAAATCGGCGTCAACGAGTCTCGGGTATCGCAGCTGCACGCGCGTGCAATCCGCAGACTTCGCGACGCGCTGGCCGGTGTAATGCCGGCGGCTGAAGCCGCGAAAGCGATGCGCACTGCGATACTTGAGTTCCAGCACAAGCCGCGGATGGCGAAGGCCACGCTCGACAGCGTGCAGTCGGCGGTGATTGTGCCGCTGTCGGCGGGTGCCGCCCCGAAGCCCGACTACGCGAGCGTTTCGCGGACGGCGCGCAGCAGCTCGGAGAGCCTGAATGGTTTGGCGAGCCAGCGACAGCCGCTTTCCTCCAGGAAGGGCTCGGCGTCGGTGCCTGCGACGTCTCCGGTGACGAAGATGACCCGCCGCGCCAGCTCCGGCGTTGCGGCGGCGATCGCGCGGTAAAGCGTCATCCCATCGACGCGCGGCATCTTCAGGTCGCAGATCACGACGTCATAGTTCGTACGTCTTAAGCAGGCGAGGGCCTCCTCGCCGTCGCCTGCATGATCCACTTTCAAACCCGCATCGGTCAACGCTTCGGCCAGCGCGGTGGCGAGCGCGCGCTCGTCTTCGACAATCAGGACAGACGCGCCGCGAGCGGCGTCCATCGGCGTCACCGTCTGGCGCGCCGGCTTTGACGTCGCGTCGAAGCTGCTCAGCGGAAGTTCCACCGAAAACGTGGCACCGCCGCCCCGCGTCGGTTTCACGCGAATCCGTCCCCCGTGTTCTTGGACGATCGCGTAGGCGACGGTGAGACCAAGCCCCGTTCCTTTGCCGACCTCCTTCGTCGTGAAGAACGGGTCGAAAATCCTCGTCTGCGATTCGATGGGGATGCCCGGCCCGTTGTCTACGACTTCGATGACAGCGGCGTCGCGTTCGCTATCGTGGCGGGTCCGGACGCCGAGAGACCCACGGCCATTGGTATCGAGCATCGCCTGCTCCGCGTTGATCACCAGGTTCAGCAGCACCTGCTGGATCTGATGCGCGTCCGCAAAAACGCTCGGCAGGCTCGACGCGAGGTCAGCTGAAACTGTGAGGTTCGGCATCCGGTCGTAGGCGCGCAGTGCAATCGTTTCCTTGACCAGAGTATTCAGGTCAATCATCGCGCGCGTCGACTGCCGTTTTCGGGCGAAGGTCAGGAGATTTCGCACGATCCGCGCCGCACGTTCTGCTTCGCCGAGAATCACGGAAACGCCGCGTGTCGCGGTGTCGTCCAGCGACTTTTCCGACAGTCGCTCCGCCCAGCTCAGGATAGTCGCCAACGGATTATTCAATTCGTGCGCGACGCCGGAAATGGTTTGTCCGAGCGCAGCCATCTTCTCGGACTGCAGAATCTGCTGGTAGATGTCCTTTGCCTGGTCGTCGAGTCGCTTTCGCTCGCTCACGTCACGGACGAGCGCTTCGACCCGCAGAAGCCCGCCGCTTCTGGCCGGGCGGGCCCGCGCGGTGACCTCCACCCACACCGGCGAGCCGTTGACGCGCCTCATCCGAAGGAGATGGTCGGTGACAGCGCCTGCGGCCGCGAGGCGTGAGATTAACGCGCTTCGGGCGTCGACATCGACGAACCGTGCGGAGGCAAACGGCGCGACGTCGGCGTCCGCGGCATCCGCCGAGTAACCAAAGATCTGTTTGAGATGCGGGTTTGCGGCAAGCGTGCTATCAACCCCATCCGCGGCGGATGGCGCGAGCGCGCCGATGAAGACGCCTTCGCGGACGGCCTCGAACAGCCGCGCGAACGCGTCTGCACGGGTCTGCGCATCAACGGAACGAGACGTTTTCGCGATGGAATCAATGGTAAGCCGCCGCGGAAGCCGCGACAAGAAAGCGAGCCCTGAGCCGAGTGCCTTCCTGCTGGGCGGTTTATCCATTGCTGTCTGGGTCGTCTCGTCTCGCCAACTGGGGACGCTGCTCGACCGTGCGCGTGAGATCGACCAGAGCCGCGGCCTCCAACTCGTTCCCGGGCTCGTGATCCTGGCGGTCGTATTTCTGATTCATCAGGTCCGTAAACGTGAGGAGATGCGTCGGCACGCGAACGTGGCGACAACCCGGGCCGCGGAAATGGATCGGCTCGTACAGTTCGGAAAAGTGCTGGCGGAATCGCTCGACAGCAGCTCGATTCGCGCCGCGACGGTCGAACATCTACCGCTCATCGCATCGGGACGAAACGTATGGGCGATCACGCGATGCGGTGGTCAGTGGATTGACTTGACACCGATCGATCCGGCCGGCCGCGCCGTCATCGAACGTGCCGCTGCGCACGCCATGGGCGACGCCGACGTGGCCGCTGAGCGGTTCGATGAAAGCATGTACTGCATTCCGCTGTTTGCTGCAGAACGAACGCGTCGGCGCGATTGGCGTGACGCCGAATCCACCGCTCACCGATACCGAGTGCGCGGGGTTGGCGGCGGCCGCCGCACTGCTCGATCCGGCGGTGAAGAACGCTGAACTATACAGCGAGGTGCAGGAAAACAGCGTTCGCGACGTGCTCACCGGCTGCTTCAACAGACGCCACGCTCTTCACGTGCTCGATTCAGAGCTGCGCCGGACTCGGCGATCGCACGGCGCGTTCTCGCTGGTGATGTTTGGATCTCGATCACTTCAAGACCATCAACGACCGATTGGGCATCTCTGGGGCGACGCGGTGCTCGCGCACGTGGGGCAGCGCATGAAGGCCGTCCTACGCGGCAGCGACACGAAGTGCCGCTATGGCGGCGAGGAGTTCCTTGTGCTCCTGCCTGACACTCCGCTTCTAGGCGCCCGTCGGGTCGCGGAGTTGTTGCGGAAGGATCTCGAGCAGCATCCAGTCACATGGAACGACCAGACGCTGACGGTCAGGGCGAACTTTGGGATCGCCGAAATGAATGCGGCTGAAGACAGCACGAACGCCATCATCGCGCGTGCCGATGCTGCGCTGTATCACGCGAAGCAGGACGGAAGGAACTGCGTCCGGACCCCAGACCGGCAGGGACTCAATATCAAGTGGCCTCGCACGCGCGCTCGTCGATCGCGTAACGCAGCGCGCGAGCCCCTTTCCGAACAGCCGACGCTCGCGGCTGATACGCTGTACGAGCGCCCGTGTCGCTCCAGCACCCGAACCGCCGCGCTTACATCGCGTGGGTTGTCGTATGCGTACTGTGGGGAACCACGTACCTTGGAATTCGAATCGCGCTCGAGACGATTCCTCCAGCGCTCGTAGGAGGCCTTCGCTTCACCGCCGCGGGCATTCTGCTGGCCGCGGTGCTGGCCAGCCGCGGAGAACCGGTTATTCGCCCCACGCACTGGGGTGGGCTCGCGGTGACCGGTATTCTCACGATTTGTGTGGGTAATGGCGGTGTGATCTGGGCAGAGCAATGGGTACCCAGTGGAATAGCCGCGGTCACAGTAGCCACCATCCCGTTCTGGATGATCGGTACCGAGGCGTTTGCCCGCGACGGCGACCCGGTATCGTCACGGCGTGTACTTGGGCTGGTAGTCGGCTTCGCCGGCATCCTCCTACTGGTCTGGCCGGACATTGCCTCGGGAGGCGTGGCTGGCCGTCTATTCCTCGCCGGCATCATCGCCCTTCAGATCGCCTGTGTGGGGTGGGCGCTTGGATCGTCACTCTCTCGGCGGCATGCGCGCCAGGAAAACGTCATGTCGGCGGCCGCCATGCAGATGTTATTCGGCGGCCTCGTAATGCTCGCGGCCGCCACCATCCGTGACGAGTGGAGGCAACTGGCGTTTACTCCGCGCACGATGGCGGCGGAACTCTACTTGACAGTGTTTGGCTCCATCATCGGATATTCGGCGTATACGTACGCCCTTCGACACCTACCGACGGCGACCGTCTCCCTTTATGCGTACGCCAACCCCCTGATTGCGATGCTGCTCGGCGCCGTGGTCGTGGGCGAACCTTTTGGGCCCCGCGTGATCGTCGCATCGACAATGGTGCTGATTGGTTCCGCGCTTGTTCAGGGAAAAAGCGACGGCGGCGTGACGGACCGCAGCTTCCGAGCGACGGCCCAATCACGCCGAAGCTTGTCTGATTGGGTCCCTGCGATGGTGAACTCAGACGACGCGGCGGCCGCTGACCAGACGTACCAGGAACAGCACGACCGCGATCACCAGCAGGACCCAGATAAAGTTACCCAGCGTGTAGCCACTGACCATTCCCAACAGCCAGAGAACGATCAGAATAATCGCAATGGTCTCGAGCACGTCTAAACCCTCCTCACAGCA
>Ga0075418_10002974_pt1 | contig 19363 bp, 21 predicted proteins | sample SoiMetdeltSBSDD2_FD_81776 | JGI IMG/M metagenome (GOLD analysis project Ga0075418, IMG submission 81776) | Bulk soil microbial communities from a Populus tree surrounding site in Tennessee, USA - Soil MetaG P. deltoides SBSDD2 | ecosystem: Environmental > Terrestrial > Soil > Tree plantation...
AAGTATGTGGACAAACTCATCCCCGGCGTGGCTTTCTCCTATCCAGGGCCGAATGCGCAGCACGCTCAGTTGTTCTTTAGTTTGTACTTTGCGATGACGGGAATGCATGCGCTGCACATGATCATAGGGTTTGGTTTGCTGATCTGGCTGGTGAATGACGCGCGCAAAGGCCGATTCACACCCGAGTATCATTCGCACATCGAGATCTTTGGCCTCTATTGGCATTTCGTCGATATTGTCTGGATCTTTCTTTTCCCATTGCTGTATCTGATCGGCCTGCACGGTCCTGGCGGAGGGCATTGAGCGTGTCAGTTCACGTCGTCCCACTCAGAATTTACTTCATTATATTTGCGTCCCTCATGATTCTCACGGCAATCACTGTGGCGGTGGCCTACTATGACCTCGGTCCACTCAATACCATCGTAGCTCTGTCGATCGCAGTGACGAAAGCAACGCTGGTCATTCTCTATTTCATGCATGTGCGCTACAGCCCCAGCCTCACAAAGCTGGTTGTCGCAGGTTCGTTTCTGTGGCTGTTTATCATGCTCTCAATCACCATGTCGGACTATGTCTCGCGGGGCTGGTGACGGTGCAATTGCTCCCTCAGCCTGGCTATTTCCACTCTGTGTCATTCCGGCCAAGCGCAGCGCGAGCCGGAATCCAGATCGCTTTGGCGATAACGACTTGCGTATCCGACAACATTGAACTGGATTTCTGTATCCCCGGGGACTGACGACTGAGCATCTCGTAGCGTAGACCGAGCTTCTCGGGTCTGCGGCTTTCTCTTGGCAACCTGGAACAACTCAGACTAGCCAAAAACAGAGGCAATTCCGCGCTACAAGGGAGACTTTCTAATGACTCACAAGCCCCTGAAGAACAAACCGCTGGTAGAAGCCCACGTGGAGATTGAGTGGGCTCTTCAGGAACAAGGGCCCCAGGGAATCAAGACCGATCCTTACTACAAGATGGCTTTGGGTCGCTTCTACGAGCGGGTGATGAATCAATATCCCGAGCACGAGACGCTGGCAGCTGCCAAGTTTCCTGAAACGATGGTGTATCACACAGCGCAGCATCTGTTTCGAGTGGGGCGGGGACGCTGGCCGGCAATTCAGATGGGGCCGGGCATTCTTTCCGTTCATGAGCGCGACGAGTATGAGTGGAACGATTTCGCACGACGCTCAGAGGATGCGCTAAGGAAACTCTTCGAATCCTATCCGAAGGGGACCGACTTCAAAGTCGAGACACTTCGGTTGCAGTACACGGACGCGGTCAATCTCGATTTCACGCGCGAAAACGCACTGGAGTTCCTGAAGGAGAAGTTCAAAACCACGATTCAGCTTCCGCCCACGCTCTTTCTCGATGGCCACGTTCAGGCGCGCCCGAAGAGCTTCTCCTGGCAGGCAACGTTCGAGGAAGACCAGCCCAACGGATCGATCACAATTCGCTTCTCCACGAGCGAGCGCAACTCCCAGCCTGCCCTAATCTGGGAAACCATCGTCGAGTCCACTGGGGACGAACTCCCTCCTTTGCCCGGGAGTTTCAGCGAATGGATAACTCAAGCCCACACGCTTACCGACGACTGGTTCTTTAAGTTCATTGAAGGTGATCTAGAGAAGGATTTTGCGGGGGAGTAGAAGGAAGGCGTCACCGCAGAGACCCAGAGAGAAACAAGCAGAATCGAAATCCTCTCCACACCTCGCTGCCGGGGACATTCACTCCTCGTGACAATCTCCATGTCTCAGTGTCTGCGGTCAGCTTTCAATCCGGCGATGTTCCCTTCGTCCAGAGACGGACGAGCTCGAAGCCGCCAGCGCCAACCCCACTACCGTCAGCGTTGCCAGCGAGATGGTAGCTCCTAGAATCAGGAAGCGTGACCAGAATCGAAACTCAATCCGGTGCGAACCGGCTGGAACCCACAACGCTCGAAAGATAGTGTTGGCCCGTAGAATCTCCGCTGGCTTTGCATCAATCGTTGCGGTCCAACCGGGGTAGTGGATCTCGTTCAAAAAAACATAGCCATCCTGGCTCAATCTGGCGCCGAAGCTGATGCGGTTGGCGGACACTTGAAGGTTCTCGAAAGAGCTTTGGCTACCCTCTATCCGTTCAGGTTCCGGAACGCGCACGAGCCACAGCGAGAACAGAGCCACGTCGGACTTGCCCGTCAGGGTTAGAGTCAGTTCATGAGTGCCTGGACCCAGCTCAAACTCCCCAAGTTGTGCCGAGCGGGTGGCTTTGCAGTTCCAGTCCCATGTCTTGGGCAACCTCACAGGGTCAGATATCCGCTTAGCACTTCCCTTCGCGATTTCAGCTACCAGACTCGAATCATCTTCCGGTGCAGTGTACTGCATCAGTAGTAAATAGCGGCCTGCGACCGGAGGTCCCTCAACTTCGAAGCGTATCCAGCCTCCTTTTCCAGCCCAGTAGGCGAACTTTAAGTCTGGCTCGGCACAATCATTGTTATTGACCGCGACTGCTGCACCCGTTGAGAACGTGGCAACCTGGTCCGCACGGAGCAAAATCACCGGCAGTTCTTGAATGCGTGGCAGCCTGCCCCTTCTGAGGTGTTCGCTGGCGATCAGGAGCGACTTTCGCGGTTCGAACCACGAAGTGTTCATCAAAGCAAGTTCTGAAAATGTGTCGGGCAGCACATAAGCACTGGGAAGAAACCAAGGCCCGGGCACATGGTCCTTGTTTCGATAGATCTTCCACCAGTCCAAGTCGGAAAACACCTTTTCGAATTGGTTCGATTTAATCAGTCTCTGCTGTTCTTCGACTCTTTTCGTCACAACCAGGTACTTCACGCCGAGCAAATCGAGCATTGGCGAGTCAAGAGAATGATCCGGTTGGCCGGGTCCGGCGTACGGCTGAGCGTACTCTGCGTTATGGGTGAACTGGCGGATGTACTCCTGGTACCGTCGCAACATGATGGGGTTCCAGCCGTAAATGCCCGGGATGCGCCATACATTCCACCCATTGCTCAACTGGGACTCACCAAATGCTGCCACGCGAAAACTGGTCTGATGGTCAGAGCGCAGGAACTGAAGAGTTTCTTTGCGGCCAGCCTCGTAGTCGTACGACATGGTCTTCCAGGGATCCTCAGCGGTCGAATTGAAGCGCTGATTCATGCCGTGTATGAACAGTTCAGAAACCACCACGGCGATCACGGCGTGTTGAGACCAACGAGCCGGAAACGGGCCATGGAGCGTGCCCGCGACGAGTCCGGTAAATACCGCAAGAACCAGCAGCATGTGAGACCAGCCGGGAATGCTCGTCGCAAACTGAAGTCCAACCCCAAGCAGTATCGCGAGCAGCAAAAGTGTCATCAACGCAAGAGGAAGAAACGGACGGTAGTATTCTCGCTTGGTTCGATCCCATAGTGTTTGGATCCCTGTGGCAGCCATCAGACAAAGACCGAAGTTCGCCAGATCGAAATACATAGGTGCGTGCCGGAACAGGTTGAGAATCGGGACGTAGTAGACGAGTTCGATCAGATATCCAGTCTTCCCCATCGCTAGGATCGAACAAACCAAGATGAGCCCCAGCCAGAAAAAGTTCTTGCGACGGGCCATTTCGATGAGACCTACCAAAGCGAGCAAACAGCCTGGAACGGTCAAGAAGGCGTAGTGGAAAGTTGGGTCAACAGCACGCAAAGAGGGAACGCCGTTGATGCCCCCGAAATAGTTCGGAAGAAACAAAGTCCAGAGATATGCAGGGAGATTTCCTTGGGTGACGTCCCAGTGCGAGACCAGAGTACGAATGGAAAGCGGACTGAGCTCAGCGGTCGGCAAAAGCTGAACCATCCCGAGTCCCGCTCCAATCGCTGCGATCACCGCCAGTTGCAACATCCAGCGTGGCCACAGCTGCGCTCGGTTGGGGCCAACGCAAGCTTCATACCCGAAATAGAGAAACAGCAGCAGGCCCAGCAGGACCGCATGTTGCAGATGGCCTGTAAGGATTTCTACTCCAAAAAACACGCCGGAACCCAGCGTGTAGAAACGCTGGTTTTCAAGTAATCCGCGACGCGCCAGTAGAAAGACCAAAGGGAACCAGGCGTTCGCATTGATGATGGCCATATGCTGTGCGTGGGCCACCATCGCGCCGCTGAACATGAACAGGATCCCTCCGAAGAGCGCGGACAGCGTGTCCCGCGTGAAGTCCCTGGCCAGATGAAACATGAACAGACCTGCCAGGAAATAGTGGACGACGATCTGGATCTCAACCAGCCGGAACGGAAGCGGCGCAAAGGGATGCACCAGCACCATCAGCCAATTGGGGGGATAGAAGATCTGGCCTTCCGGGTCAGCGATGATCGGAAAACCAGAGAAGGCATAAGGAAGCCAAAGCGGCAAGCGAAAATGCCGCAATTCTTCGTGGACGTAAGCCAGGTAGGGATAAAAGAAATCTCCCGCATCCCAGGGAAACATCGCCTGTCGGGTGAAAATGATCTTCCAATAGAAGAAGATGTTGAGTGCCAACAGGAGTCCAGCGATCCGCCAATCCATCCAGCACAAGAATCCAGGCATCCGGAATCTGATTCTCAACATTTCCTCCAAGGACCTATCTTGCGGCGTACCGATCCACGGCGTGTGCTATCGCCAGAACCCGCACCTGTCATTCGAACACTACTGAACATTTGCAGAGTGAGGGGCCTTTAGCTTGAATGATCGGGCCGCGGGTCAGCTGACAGAGCTTAGAGCAATATAGTATTGGGGGAGTTGTTCATTCCGCAGTTCGGTGCCACGGTAGATTGAAACTCGGAAATACGCAGCGGCCGAAAAAGCGTCAAAATGGAACGAAGATCTAAGGATTCGCTCCAAACGCGAAGCTCGTTTGCAAGCGATCCATCACTCCGTTGAATCGAATTCATGAAGACGATTGACTCTCAGAAGCAGCCTTTCAAACCGGTTTGGGATTTCGCTGTCCTCAATGGCGAGGCCCAGTTCCTTCAGCCAATAGCGGATATAGTTGAGGTCAAGTGTCTTTCGATTCCTGACGACAACCTGCTCTGCATCGGCCAAGTCTCGATCCCGTCCAGCGAAACACTTGTGAACCAGCAAGTCTTCGGCCGAGCAGGTTGGAAATACAAAGCCGGGACCAAACTCATGCAAAGAAGATCGTTCGATTGTTGTTGCCTCGAAGCTCGTGATTCCCAGTGCGAGATCGAGCCCCACACCATTCGAAGCGGAGAGCAGCAAGACTCGTCGTGTCAAAGCAAATTCCTTGGCCGTGGAGATTCTGGCGCGAAAGACCGACAACAATTTGTCTATGAGCTGCACTTCTGTTTCTAATTGGACAGCCATTGTCAGATCCACGTCGAGCGTTTGGCGTGGTTGGCCCCACCGCTGGACTGCAAGTCCCCCGATCAGGCATGCCGGGGTCTTGATCTCATTCAAGACGTCAAAGACTTCCCGGGCAGCCTCAAAGAGGGGATTCATGGTTTGATTCTGGCTTGAAGATAGAGTTCGAGCTTGCGAAATCCGTCCTGCTGTTCCACCAAGCCGCTCATCGCTTTGTCGAACCCCGGCCTCCACAAGCCGAACAGCGCCAGAGTTTGCTGACGGGCCTGCTCCTGGGTCAGGGCTGCCACCTCGCGACTGCGAATGGCGTCGAGCACGGGGCCGGTCTCCCGCCAATTTTCAGCGAATGATTTGAGACTCGTGTCACGGGCGTTCTTGTCTTTCATCTGAATTGCGGTCCTCAGTCCCACCAATTATATCGCACACAGCTCCTTTAGAAGGACCTCTGAGCTAAACCGGGAACCCGTGTACCAGAACTCCAATCAGGAAGAGGAGACAGATCGTGGAATTGTAGGAGAGATGAATGATGAAGCTAGGCAACAACGCATCCGTGTGCGCCCGGACCGAGGACAGTGTGAAACCAACCACAGTGATGAGAATGATGGCCGGCCAGCTGCCCCACAGTTGGCTGACGTGAACACCAGAGAAGAGTAGCGCCGTTATCACAAGGGCACCTATTTTGCCCAATCGTCGCTCCACCACAGGATAGAGGAAGCCACGAAAAATCACCTCTTCCACGAAGGGCGCCACGAACACTCCCAAAGTGGCAAACAAAAAGGCCGTTAGAGGAACCTTGATGAGTTTCTCGATAGGTGATTCTTGGGGATTTGGAAATAGAGTGGAGGTCCCTAAGACCGCCAGCGCCAGAACAATGCCCACTGGAATATATCGAGAGACGTGAATCGCACTTCTGGGCTGCCACTTGAGCGACTTGAAAAACCGCACGTTGTACTTCAAGGTGATTGTGAAGTAGATAAACAGCAGAATCAGTAGGTCGAGCAGAGCCTGGAACAGAAACAAATAGATTCCTTCGTTCGGAGACTGCACCAGAAACCGCGCCGAGGGAAACCTGGCATGCACAAAATGCTTCGCCGCTTCTCCACCGGCTGCCAGCATCATCACCGAGAAAGCGGTGAAGCAAAACAAAAACAGGACATCCCAACCGGACCACACCGGAAACGGCGGTGGGGCAGAAACCAAGGGTTCGCTCTGTATTGGACTCTCAATCAAAGATGGGGGGCCAGGACTATCCGTCATCTAGGATTCCGACTCAATCAACGCCGCCGCCAGCAGAGGAATCATCAGCTCGTGGTGGCCGGTCAACTCGATGCCCTGGCCAGAGCAGCGTGTGGGGCGTTTGACGACGTTGTGGTGGGGCCGATAGTGCTGCAGAAAATCAAGATTTACAGTGGTGAATTTTTCCAGTGGAGATCCGAGGTTACGGACCAGACTGACCGCCTTGAGAAATACTTCCGGCAGGATTACGGCCGACCCGCAATTCAAGTAGACGCCGCCGTCGTCCAAATCGCGAACCACTGACGTGAATAAGCGAAAATCCTGGAGGCTGCCTTTGCCAAGCAGGCTGCCGTTTGTGGAGGGGTGAATGTGGACGGTGTCTGTCCCAACGGCCACATGAACAGTAACCGGGATGTTGCGCCGGAGAGCGGCGGCCAGCAGGCTCCCATCAACAAATGGGAAGCGGCCCGAGTTTTCGTCCAGGTAGGAGCCGATCGCCTCTCCCAATCCGTTTCCTTGACCGACTCCCTGGGCGATGGCCTCGTTCATCCACTCTGCCGTTTCGCGGCTCGTGCCAAAGTCACCAGATTCCAGTTCGCTTTCCACGTCCTCAGATGTGGAACCGGCAAGCGCAATCTCAAAGTCGTGAATCGCGCCAGCGCCGTTCAGAGCGACGGCGGTCACAAAGCCTCGCCCCATCAAGTCGATCAGAACAGGGTTCAAGCCGCACTTGATCACGTGACCGCCCAAGCCCCAGATGATGGGCTTCTTGAGCGATCTCGCCGACACAAGCGCCTCAACCACGCGGCGAAATCCGGAGCCGGCCAGGATCTGTGGCAGTGACCGGAGCCAGCCACTCAGCCCGCTGTCTTTTTGGTAGACCTTTCCAAATTGCTCCACGCTGACCTTCGTTGCCCTCGCCTGAATCGACCGCGAGCGAATTTTCGAGCTGTCGATGGGTTGATAGGCATAGCGCGTCATGCCCGGCATTATGGGAGGGCACCTGGGTTATTGCAACTGCATTTTCCCAGGAGGTGACCCTTGGATTAGTAGGAATAGTCAGCTGGATTGCTGCCATGAAGACAGCGTAACAGCGAGAGAGCCGCCCACCAGTCCGGAGTTGGCCAAACGTCTCTTAAACCGACGTCGTCTGCATCACGCAACGATTCCTGCAAAGCCACGATAACAGCTTGTAGCATCCGCTGAATTGTGTACGGAATGCTCAAGATACAAAGGAGGCATGACAACAATGCAAATTTCAAGCGTACGAGCAGGAGCAGCTCAGATGTTCGACGAGTTTTGTGGAACGAAACCACGACCCTTGCCTTGGCCGGGTCCAAAAGGACCAAAGTCGTCTTTTGATGCCATCAGCAATATCCTCAACAAGGTGGGGCTCAACCCTCAACCACTGCCACCGAAAGAATTCGATGGCGGATGGTGCGGCACGGTTCCGCGAAAGCCACCCTTACCCGATCCTCCCCCGTTCAACTTGCTGAACTTCAGTCTCCGGTTGCGGTAGTCGCCTGAGGACAACAGGGAAGTGGTATCCCTTCGCAAGTTTTCTAGAAGAGATACTGCTTCCAACTCCCACGCCGAAGGCACGAACCCCCAATCTCACATTCAAGGATTTGAGTTACTTCCGCAATCCAACTCAAAAATCGGAATCGCCCCTTGCGCTTTCGAACGCCACGACTCGAGAGCTTGTGAATGGGAGCATCAGTAGCAGCCCCTAGCCATCCGCGTTCGTAATACCGCCTTTAGGCGGCCCGGCTGAAGCCAGTACTACGAACGTCCATCGATGCTGTCTTACTTTTGCACTGACCAATCAGTGCTGCTTCGACCGCTTGACGTTTCCTTCCCTGCTTCCTATGATGATTGGGCAGTGATCATATTTTTCAGCCAAAGGAGTCAATGATGAACAAGAAAGCTAGCCGGACAATGCTCGCCTTTCTACTTGCCGTTGCTTGCACGCTGTCTGCCGGCATCGCGCAAGGCAAGAAAGTAACGCTGACTGGGCACTTGGTTGACCAGATGTGCGGAGGTGAAGTGAAAGACGCGGCTAAGGCTGCCGACCACAGCAAGGAATGTGCCTTGATGGATCACTGCGCCGCGAGTGGCTTTGGCATTTTTTCGAATGGCAAGTATGTGAAGTTTGATGCTGAAGGCAGCAAGAAGGCAAAAGCCCTTGTTGAGAAAACGAAGAAAGAAAAAGATATTACCATCGTGGCCGAAGGCACTCTCGACGGTGACACGTTGACCGTGGCAAGCTTGACGGAAAAATAGCCAAGGGTTTCGTCAATGTGGAAAGTGGGCGTTTTTCGTGGCGCCCCCAGACTCGCCTCCTCAGCTGAGGAGGCGAGCAAAAATGGTCCGTCTCCAGAAATTGGTCAGAACCACCAAACGACCCACTTCCTAAATCATCGTAGGACGAGGAGAGTAGCCATGTCCCAGCACTCGATGGATGGAAAGCACGCTCTCACCCGGAGATCCTTTGCGCGATCGCTCGCATTTGCCGGGGCTACAGCTTGGGCGACGCAGGCGGAAAAGAGTTGGGCAAAATCTGGGTCCTTGCCCCCAACGCCTTCGACTCCTGACGAAAAATTCTGGGAGACGGTGCGGGAGCAGTTTTTCATGCCCCCGGAACTGGGAGTCATGAACGCCGCGAACCTTTGCCCGGCGCTGGTTCCGGTTGTGGAGGCGCAGGAACGCCTGACGCGTGACTTGGATCGCAACCCCTCTTTCCCAAACCGGGTGAAATTGGGTGAGGGCAAAGAATCGACTCGGAAGCTGTTGGCCGAATTTCTGGGAGTGACTGCCGACGAGATTGTCCTGACGCGCAACACCAGCGAGGGTAACAATCTTGTGTCGAGCGGCGTCGACCTGAAGGCGGGGGATGAAGTGCTTCTGTTTTCAGACAATCATCCGAGCAATCTGGACGCCTGGAAAAACAAGGCACGACGCTTTGGATTCACAGTGCGCGTCGTCGAGCAGATGAATCCACATCCGGGAGAGTCGTACTACCTGGATGCCGTATCGAAACAGTTGACGGAGAAAACACGTATGCTCGGGTTTACGCATCTAACCAGCACCGTCGGAGATCTCATGCCGGCCCGGGAGCTTTGCAAGCTGGCTCGCGAGCGCGGTGTGCTGAGTCTGGTGGATGGAGCACAGTCACTTGGATTGATCGAGGTGAACCTGGCCGAGATGCAGCCCGACTTCTATACCTCCAGCGCGCACAAATGGCCATGTGGTCCCAAGGAAGTGGGCGTGTTGTACATTAACAAGACGGCTCAAAGCCGCATCTGGCCGGGCATTGTGAGCGCCTTTCCGGGCGCCACGGGAATTTCAAAGAGCTTTGAGAGCTTTGGCCAGCGCGATGAGCCTGCCATCATAGCCTTTGGTGAAGCGTTGAGGTTTCAAACGAAGATCGGCAGGAAAGTGATCGAAGCGCGGTCGCGCGAGCTGACTCAGGCTTTGATTCAGGGTCTGCAGAAAATTGATGGCGTGCAACTATGGACGAGCACGGATCCCAAGCGCTCGCATTCGGTTGTGTCTTTCCGCCCGGGTAATCTGGATATTCCGAAGCTGGCGGCAGCCCTCTATGAAAAGGACCGCCTTGCCGGAGCCCCGCGTTTGGGCGGCGATCGTAGCGGTCTCCGTTTCTCGCCGCATTATTACAATCTACATACTGAAGTGGATCGGGCACTGGCAGCGATCAGCCGTTACATGGCGCAGGGCGTGTAGTTCTGGAGCCCTCAATAATTTCTCGGCACTGTGATCACACCCCAGGGACGGTCGCCGGCCTTGACCTTTCGGATGATTGTGCCCGATGCCGCGTCGACGATGGAAACATCGTTCGACGGACCGTTGGCAGTGAACAGCACCTTCTCATCGGGCGACAAGGCAAGGCCCCAGGGGCGTTGTCCCACTTCAAATGAAGCAGCAATGGCATTGGATGCGGTGTCCAAAACAAAGACCTTCTTGCCGCGCCCGGTACTGACATACAACCTTGATCCCGCCTTATTGATCACGAGCCCCATCGGCTTCACACCTTCTCCCAGCAGAATCGTGCTCAATGCCTCCTGACGAACCGCGTCGATCACGCTGACGGTTCCGTCGTTCTCATTGGTGACAAACGCTCGGGAGCCATCAGGCAGAAACTCCACCGACCTTGGCCGACGTCCCACCTTGATCGTTTTGACCACTTTGGCGGCGGCCGTGTCCACCACCGACACCGCGCCATCGTTTTCGGAGGTCACATAGACGAATTTCCCATCCGGACTCAGCGTCACTCCTTCCGGTTCCTCGCCGGTAGGCAGCATCGTGACGACCTTTCCGCTGGCCAGGTCTACAATACTGAGTCCGCCGGCGTCCTCGTTGGATGCGTATAATGTTTTGCCGTCCAGGCTCAATGCGAACTGTTCGGGATCTGAACCGGCATTGATCTTCTTGATCAATTTGTTCTGCTTGAGGTCCACCACGCCAATTCCATCAGCCGTCTTGTCGGGCGGAGGCAGCGTGCTTTCATCCACGCCAGGCGGTGCAAATGGCGATCCGCTCAGTGCGACATAGAGCAGGTTGCCAAACGCATGGATGCCCCGCGGGCGCTTACCAAGCGTAATGGTCGCCACGGCCTCCGGTTGATCGGGGTCGATGACGGTCAGGTCACCCGAAGCCTCGTTGCTGACATAAACCAGATACGAAGACTGGGGCTTGGCAGGATGCCCACACGCGGTCGATAGCGCGGCCACCGCAAGAGCCAAAATAAAAAAACGTCGCGAGATCATGTTGTGCATTGGCAGTTCAAGATAACCGCAGAGACGCGGAGAGGCAGAGAAGACGAGTAATGTGGGGCACCACCGTCCGTTCTAACAATGTTCGGCACTCAAGCTGAGCAAAACTGCAACAAGATCTCCCTCCGCCTCAGAAAGGCGACGAATCACTGTTCTGGGTTCACTTTGAGACCAGAAACTGCGAAGGAACGCAACGATTGAGCTCATCAATTGATGCTCTATCAGCTCTGGTAACCAGGAAACTCTCTGCGTCTCAGCGCCCGCGGTGAACTCGTTCATAGTTGTGGCTCTAAGGGAACCTGCCTGATCAAAACACGATTCGGTCTTTCTTGGCCTCGATTTTCGCGGCATCGACACCTGGCACTTTCTTCAGATCCTCGATGGACTTGAATTTGCCGTTCTTGGTGCGGTAGGCAATGATCGCAGCAGCCTGCGACCGCTTTAGAGAGAGTCGGCTCTCCATTTCGATGGCAGCAGCGGTGTTCACATTCACCGGGGGTACCTCGCCTGCCGGATAGTGCTTGGTCAGGTAGTCGAGAATCAAGACGAACTCTTCATCCGTTCCCTTCGTACCGAAAGCCACCATCTTGTTGATCGTGACCTGCCATCCTTCGCGATCCTGCCGGCGCGAGACGGAGCGCTCAAGCTCGTGGCAGCCCTTGCATAACCTTTCGGTCTCTTCGCGACCAGGTCCTTCCGGAAGCTGGGCATACAACTGCATTGAGAAAAGCAGATAGAGAATAACTCGGGCCATAAGTTTAATCTTTCCTAACTGCCGCCTCTCTTCGAGGGTCCAACAGCTGCCGCTAAGCATGACGAATGACGAAGCTAGAATGACGAAAGAAACCCGAAGTCCGAATGATACAAATACGGTCTTGGCATTTCGGGTTTCGTGCTTCTTTCGTCATTCTAGCTTCGTCATTAGACATTCCGGTGGTGGCATGAGTTGCCCAACAATAGATTGAACGCTGAATCTTCCTCTCTACCTTCCAGTCTGCTCACGTTAGTGTTCCATCGGGAAGCTGAACGCATACTGAGTTCCGTCATGGCCTCCCACGTACACACGCCCGCCTCCGGCAGCCAGTCCACCGCTGTGAACGAAGGAGGTAATGGCGCTGCCGCTATTCCAGAGCTCTTTGCCCGTGGCGGCATCCAGCGCATACAAGACTGCGTTGGAAGACCGCCGCGCCCGTTGCGCAACCGATAGCTTCGCGTCGTTTGAACGAAATTCCCCGCTGGCCAGCGCAAAGACGACACCGTTAACGATTGCCGGGGTCAGAGGTGAGATCATATCGCGCGAGACCCAGCCAGGCTGCAATGAGGGAGCCCCGTTCTGTTGCACGACCTTGAAAGCAACGATCGCGCCATTCTTCACTTCACCGTTGCCGGCTCCAAAGCCGGCTCCTCCAGCAGTCGCTCCGCCGGCCGGCGCCAGTACCCATCGCGTACCGGCCTGGTCCTGCCAGCTGGCCAGCGATCCAGTCGCGAAGTCCGGACCGGAAAAAATCTCGGTGGTACTCAGGGCCGGGCCAGCAAGCGTCGCACTGTCGAGCAACTGGATTTTGCCGTCGCTGGTAGCCAGAGCGATTAGATCCTTGTCTTTGTAATCGAACACAACTGGTGTCGCTGTGAACGCTTTGCCCGCCTTGTAGGAACCCTTCACCGTGAGTGTCGCAGCCTCCAGCGCGACCAAGTCTCCGTTGGTGTTCGCGACATACAGAGTTCCATCCGGGCCAACAGAAAATCCCGTCGAGCCGGCCACCCCGGAATCGGACTTCCATTTCGTAACGTTCTTAGACTCCAAATTCAGCGCCCACACGCCGTTATCCACGCCGCCGCATCCGTTGATGGTGGCCACATAAGCGGTCTTGTCGAAGACGATCAAACCGCGGGCGTTTGCGTTGGCTGGCAGAAAATCAATCGGGGGATTGGGCTCATCGCCGTTGGAGACATACATCGAATGAAACTTTCCGTCCGTCGTGATGGCATTCACGTACTGCACGGTCGGGGCATAAGGGTTCGATTGAGGCGCGTTCCGGCGACTTGCCCCTGGCGGAGGGGGTGGCGGCGGAGCCGCCAACCGGGCCTCCCGCTCCTTCAGGGTGACCGCACCTTCGAAGGGTTCGCCAACGCCAGACGCAGCAGGCGCACCGCGCCCACCGCCGCCAGCGCCTGGAGCAGGGTATCCTGCCACAGTGGGGCGCGTGACACTGGAGGTCATTCCGCCTGGGCATTCAATCGATGCATCCTTTGAAACGCCTGGAGGAAATGCCTTTTCCCATTCGACGCGCGCCAGGTCAATATCTATCCCGGTGACGTTGCCTGAACTCCCGCCGACAAACCCGAGCGACCGGAATCCGCGGTATGAAATGTAGAAATCGAACAAAACTGGAGGTGTCACCGAAGCCAACTGCCGGGCCTCATTCTTGAGCTTCATCTTCCATACCAGCTCAAAGCCGGGCTTCCGCATCGTCTCAGGGGAAATCTTCGAGTCCCTCCTCACCCAAAACGATCGCTGGGCATCGTTGCCGACGGTCATCCAATCCCCACCCCTCTGGGCGTAGAGGCCATTCAACAGTGTTGTAAGAAGGAGACCCAGGAAGACTGCGGAACGGACGAACACTCTCATCGATGAAAGACTCCTATCTGGCGAAATATCGGAAGTTTGGTCAGGTATCTGAACGCTCGACAACCATTTGCGGCTGAAACACCTGCTATTGTTGATTGGCGATCACCGCTCGCACTGGGCGGCCATGCATATTGACGACCTGGAGTGTGTGCCACTCCACAGTGTCAAACAACTTTATTTTTGCTGTATAGTGCGGGCTTCGAAGGGAAAAGTAAAGCCATCATGAAGCCGCACATCGTTGGAGATGCCGATCTATGAGAAGAGTTCTGATTGTTGTTCTATCGATCCTGATTTTTGGCAGCAGCGCCTCGGCGGCCGATTGGCTAACGGATGGCGGCGATGTGATGCGAAACAACTGGCAGAAAGACGAAAAGATCATCAACACGAAGAACGCCAAAGACATCAAACAGCTCTGGAAGATCAAACTGGACAATGAACCGCGGCAGATGCATTCGCTGCTGCCTCCGCTGGTGATTGGGAGCCTTAACGTGGGCAGTGGCACGAAGCAGGTCGTCATTCAAGCCGGCGTGTCCGACAATCTCTACGCCATCGATGTTGCGACCGGTGAACTCCTTTGGAAGAGGCATTTCGAAAGCACCTATCAAGATCCTCCAGGAGGCCGCGGTCCAAGCGTCCTTTGCCCCGGAGGAATGACGGCGAACGTGACGATCGGGCCTGGTGGAGCACCAGGCAAATACACCATTTACGCGGCGTCGTGGGATGGCCGCTTGTGGCAGTTGAATGCTGCCGACGGCAAGGACATTGTTGCACCCGCGAAGTTCATGCCCCCGAACGGGAAACCGTACGCCATGAATCTGTTTAACAACGTGATCTACACTCACAGTGCACAGGGCTGTGGTGGAAACCCGAACATGGCTTATACCTATGATTTGGCAACGCACAAGGTTGGGAGCTGGGGACCGGCAGGCGGCGGCATGTGGGGTCGCTCGGGCCCCGCGATCAGTGCGAATGGGACCATGTATACCGGAACGGGTGACGGGCGGTGGGACCCGGAGAACGGCCTTTACGGCAACGGCATCATCGGTGTGAAACAGAATCCCGAGACCAAAAGTTTGGACTTGGTGGACTACTACGGGCCTTCCAACGCCGATTGGCTGGTCAAGCGCGATCTCGACATGCAGGTGACGCCGGCCATTTTCAACTACAAGGGCAAAGAATACATGGTGGATGCCAGCAAGGAGTGCCGCCTCTACTTCATGGACACGGAGTCTATCGGCGGCGACGATCATCGGACTCCACTGTACCGCACGCCCCTCATCTGCAATGAAATGGTCGACTTTGCGGAGGCAGGGATTTGGGGCTCTCTGGCAAGCTGGCAGGACAGCAAAGGAACACGCTGGCTCTTGACCCCATTCTGGGGGCCCAAGCACTCCCGGTTCAAGGCGCCGATAGAGAATGGAATCGTCAAGAAGGGCGCGATCGCGGCATTCAAAGTGGAGCCGAAAAATGGAAAGATGCAGCTTTCGCCAGCCTGGATTTCCCGCGACATGGACCAAGCCGAGCCACCTGTGATCGCGAACGGCGTCGTCTTCGCCTACGGCAGCGGCGAGAACACCGCCCAGGCATTTCCGGACGTGGGCCTGGACTTCCGTATGGAGCGACGAATTCCCAAATCGACACACGCCGTGCTGTATGCCTTGGACGCTCAAACAGGCAAAGAGCTATGGTCCAGCGGCAAAGAGATCGCGACTTGGAACCATTGGGGCGGTCTTGCGATGGCCAATGGGCGGGTCTACATCAACACCTACGACGGCGTCCTGTATTGCTATGGCATCAAGCAATGATCCTGGAATCTTCGGCTCGAACCACCGCAGAGACGCTGTGGCGCAGAGAGCGGAGGTCGAGCGAGCAGACGTCCTCGCGCTCTGGCTTTTCTCATTTCGATCCTCGGAAGACTGTCTGTAGTTCCAGATTCCTTTGATCGTTCAATATGTTTCAAGCTTGCATAGGGAGGCCAGTTTTATCAGCGCGCATCTGCGGGATCTGCGTCCGTGTTCTCTGCGCCTCTGTGCTTCTGTGGCTGCTCTTTCTCTTGACTGTCCCCGCCCAAACTCCAGACCCTGCCAAGACCATCGCCGAGCTGGAACGAGAGTTAGCGGCTCACATCCGCCTGCTGAGTGACTGGGGCGGGCTCACTCGCTACGGGAGCGAGAATACGGAATTGGGACCCCCGGCGCCGGGTGTCGATCGCGTGGTTTTTCTAGGCGACGAAATCACGGAGATGTGGGGTGGCGGCAAGGCGAAGTTCTTTCCGGGAAAGCCGTTCCTAAACCGAGGCATCAGCCACCAAACGACGCCTCAGATGTTGGTCCGCTTTCGGCAGGATGTCATCAGTCTGAAACCGAAGGTCGTGGTGATTCAGGCTGGGTCTAGCGATCTCGCGGGTTACGCAGGACCGGCCACGGAGGGCACGATCGCTGAAAACTTCATGTCGATGACCGAACTTGCGAAAGCCCACAATATTCAGGTGGTGCTAGCCTCCCTCACTCCTGTTTGCGATTGCTTCAGGAATCTCACAGAACGAAGACCGCAAGGAAAGATCATTGGGATGAATGGTTGGCTGAAGAGCTACGCAAAGCAGAGCGGCTCGGTTTATCTCGACTACTATGCAGCGCTGGCGGATGGCCGGGAGATGAAGAAGGAGCTCACCGTCGACGGCTTGCTTCCAAACGATGCCGGTTACGAACTGATGGCTCCGCTAGCCGAGCGAGCGATTGCCCAGGCTCTCGGCAAACAGTGAATTGAGAAGCAGGGTGTCGTGTTGGTCGTGGCTCTCAGGCACCACATTCACCGGTAGTGTCCTATCTAATAGGACACTACCCTTTCTTGCATTGGGAGTTTTACCCTCGCGTTTCGCCGCTCCCTACAGACGCACTCCCTAAGCACCCTACAGACGCATCTCCTAAGACTGGTCTAAACATCTACAGAACCTCTCTGCCTAAGGACCGCCTTCACCATCCCAACACCTCGATCTGGGCTCTGGTCTATGCTCAGCATAGTGGCCTTCCCACTCGACCGTATCAGCCCTGGTGACTTTGAGGATGATTCGAAGTTCCTGCTGACCCACTTTTAGAGAGCCTTGCCAGTCGCCGGAAATATCTTGTGCGTGTACACAGGGTGCCGCAAAAGCGGCAATAATCAAAAAACAAGTGGGTCTTCTCATGATAGGTAATCTCCTTCTTCCTTACCGGCGGTTATCCCTTTCGAGGTCATTCAATTCGTCAATCTCATGCTTGAGCTCACGGAATTCTCGCTCTCTCATGACGAAGTAGCCGAATATCCATGCGACTACGAGAGCCAGGAAGGGAAGGCCATTGGGGATCAATCCTCGGTCCTTAGTCCCGATCGCTGCGAGCCCCAGGATGAACGCTGCCAGAGCCAGCAGTATCGGGCCTAGCGACCACAGGACAACTCGGCGCATCAGGTTACGCCGGCGGTCGATCTCTTCCCGGCAAAATTCAAGACCGGTGCTGAGTCCCGCATCTGCCGGAAACTCCGTGGACCGCATTCCCCGGTTCAGGAAGTAGAGCCCTGCCAAGCTCCACACGAGCGCGCTCGCAAATAGCGCGTGCAGCACTTGTCCGAGTGACGAGAATTCTCTCATCCCAAATGCGTACAAAAAGGCGCCCGCAAGCGGCCCGACGACCAGTCCGATCAACTTCCGGCGCGTCTTTGCTTGAAGCTCCCGAGCCTTCGATCGAATTAGTTTCAATGTCATCGTGGATATCTCCGTGGGCTGGGTTCGCCAGACGCTTTTGGGGTCGTCTCCAGGTAAATCGTTAGGCATAGATGTTCCCTTCGTGGAACCACTTCGCCAGGACGTTCTTGATTCGATGAATCCGAATGGCCACGTTCCCGGGTGATAGTCCTGTCACTTCTCCGATGGATGCCGCGTCCATGTCTTCGAGGTAGCAGACGATAACCTGTCGATCGAGAGGCTTGAGCCGCTGAATCAGGGCCGAAAGCCGGTCCAGGTTTAATCGCTGGTAAGCGGTCTCGGGCCCTTTGGCTTTGTCCGGCAGAGTCTCGAGTTCTTCCAGCGTTACGAGGCTCGAAAGGATGCGGCGCTCACGGATGACGTGCGAAGCTGCCACATGATGGGCAATGCGATAGACCCATGTCCGCAGGGAGCAACGGCCATCGTACAGCTGAAAACTTCGCCATAACTGAAAATGAATGTCCTGACTCAGGTCGCGCCGCTTTTCCGGGTCAGCTTCGTAGGCCCGCGCGAGCCGCTCGAGCGCCGGCACGAACTGCTCAACTACCTCGCGATAGAGGTCATCCTGATTTGCGGTTCCAGCCGAAATGGATTATTTCCCTCCCACACTCAAGGTAGTCGCTGGAGCCAGGACTTTCTTACAAGCAGACTCCAGCTGACGCATGTCGCTGATTCTTCAGGCCCGCGCCGAAACGCCAAGCGCGGTCTTCTGAATTCTGCGGAGATGCTTTCTCGGCGGATTCGGCCCCGGATGCTCGAACAGAAACTGCATCCGATTATTGATAGTTATGGATCATTTCAAATGACGGAGATTATCTCAGTCAAATTGACGGCAAATGCTATCTGAACGCAATGCTTTACCAAGAACTTGGTGCTAAGTCTAGCAGCTTGAAAGGTGTACTGTTTTCGAGAGACGAAAGCAGCGATTGAGCATTTCGCCCTCACCCTGCCTTTTGACTTTCCTTTTCCCGCTAAGCTATCATCCGCCTTTCATGGCTTGCGGGAGAACTCAAGGATGGCATGGTTCAAGAAGGGCAAGACACCCATTGTTCCCATTGGCGACCGCACGGTCCGTACTGAAGGGCTTTGGACCAAGTGTGAAGAATGCAAACAGACCATTTGGAAGAAGGATCTGGAAGCCAACCTGAACGTTTGCCCGCAGTGCGGCTTTCATTTCAAGATTTCCGCCCGCGAACGCCTAGCTCAACTCTACGATGAGGGTGCCTTCAAGGAGCACGACCAGCAACTGGCGTCAAACGACCCGCTGAAATTTGTGGACAAGAAGCCCTACCACAAGCGACTGCAGCAGATGCACGCAGCCACCGGGTTGTGGGACGCGCTCGTTTCTGCCGATGGCAAGCTGAACGGCAAACCCGTGCTGATCTGTGCGATGGAGCCAGCATTCATCAGCGGATCCATGGGTTCGGTGATGGGAGAGATGATCACACGGGCCATTGAACGTGCGCTGGAGAGGCGCTGTCCGTTAGTGATCATTTCCTGTTCCGGCGGAGCCCGCATGCAAGAGGGGGCGCTCAGCCTGGTGCAGATGGCCAAGATCAGCGCCGCGTTGGGGCGTCTCGATGAAGCCCGCATCCCGTACATTTCTGTTTTGACCGATCCTACCACCGGTGGCGTCACCGCCAGCTTCGCCATGCTGGGAGACTTGAAC
>Ga0075418_10002976_pt1 | contig 19352 bp, 12 predicted proteins | sample SoiMetdeltSBSDD2_FD_81776 | JGI IMG/M metagenome (GOLD analysis project Ga0075418, IMG submission 81776) | Bulk soil microbial communities from a Populus tree surrounding site in Tennessee, USA - Soil MetaG P. deltoides SBSDD2 | ecosystem: Environmental > Terrestrial > Soil > Tree plantation...
AGTGCGGCTATAGATGACGCCGCCTCCGGCAAACCCAGGATTCTTGCCGTAGAAGTCGTTGATGGCGATGCCAGGGCCCGGGCCAATGCCGTCGCTGGTCTTCTCGTTGAACAAGCCCACCACACTGGGACCGATATGATCCATCAAATTCCGGCCGACCCAATCGTGTTGGTTACCCATCCCTTTCGGAAACCAGCGCGACCGTGAATTCAGTAGCAAGCGGGGAGTTTCTGTAGCCGAAGCGGCAAGAATCACGAGCCGGGTGGGCTGATTCGTCAGCTTGCCGGATTTGTCGAAATAGCTAACGCCATCGGGACGTCCGCGACCATCCGTGGTGACTTCCTTCACCACCGCTTCGGTGATGAGCCGACAATTTCCGGTCGCAAGCGTCGATGGGAGCAGCGCTGTGACCATGGTCGACTTGGCGCCAATTTCGCAGATGAACCCGTTACAGCAAGGGTGGCGCACACAAGGATTGCGGTCCTTGAACTTCTGAGTCGCAATGCCGAGCGGAACCGTGAAGGGGTGATAACCCAGTCTCTGAGCTGCCTTCTTCACCAGCAAATCGCCCGGTTGCAGATCGACGGGTGGCAGCGGAAAAGGCCGGCTGCGTTTGCCGGCAAACGGATCACCGTCTTCACCGGCGACGCCGAGCGTGTATTCAGCCTTGTCATAGAAGGGTTCCAGCTCGTCGTAGCTCAGCGGCCAGTCATCCAGTGTCGATCCTTCCATCGTGCCGTAGGTGCTTCTGGCGCGAAAGTCGATTGGAAGGAAACGCCACATCAGGGCTCCATAAAAAAGCTGCCCTCCGCCGACTACCGCCGCCAGCAACGGATAGGTGCCATCTTCGGGGAAGATTTTTTGGAAAGTATCAGCTGAGGTGTGGCGAAACTCGCGCGGGTGGCGGTGGTCCAGCCCATTGAAGGCAGGGAAGAGATGACCCTTGCTGTTTGAGATCATCTCGTCATGCAGCTGAAAGTCCTTCACATTCAACTGCGGGCCCCGCTCGAGCAAGACAACACGCAGCCCGGCGTGTGCGAGCTCGTGGGCGACGACTCCTCCGGATGCCCCGGCACCGACAATGACTGCGTCTACTCTTTCCAGGCTCAACGAACTTTCTTCCTTTCACCTTGCGTTCAGCGGTTAGCGAAACTGCCAGCCTTCGCCTGCATCAAGGCCCGGCCTGTCGGGATGATTCGTACGGACTCGATCTCTCGAAGCCGTGCAAGGAGCTTTTCCAGGTAGGCTGGCCGTACCGGTCCCCAACCTTCTTCGTCCAGACCGTGCAGGTTGTAAACCATCCAGCCCTCTGGTTGCGCCCACAGCTTCTCGATGGTTTCGTCGACGTGTTTTTCCGCGTTACCGGGACCCCACCCTCCCGTGGTGACCTTGTGGGTATCGGGTCCCGGGATCGGGTTCAGCATCCCTCCGCGAGCGCGGAACGCCATCACCACCGACGGCAGCCACTCCTCCAATTCTGGAGTGGACTCGTTATAGGGAAAATTGAACACGGCTTTCTTGGGGTCAAAGCCGCGCAATTCCTTGGAGAATACGTCAAGGCTCTTGAGGATTAGCTCTTTGGACTTCTCGAGGGGCAGGCGAGCCAAATGGGCATGCTGGTAACCATGAATCATGACCTCGTGACCGCGATCCTGAAGCTCGTTCCACACTCCAAAGTCGCCGAACTGCTCGCGCGGCATGTAGTCATCAACCACCACCGTGCCGGGCAAATGGGCTCCAGCGACGATGTTGAAACAAGCCGATAGGCCAAACTTCTCGTAGATCTCCGCGGTGCGGAGAAACGACTTCTTGAATCCGTCGTCGAAACTCAAGGTGACGATGTGCAACTTGCCTGGTGCAGCAGCCAAAGTTTGGGGAATGGAGGTTGCTGCCAACGCTGTCCCGAGTGCACCGACAAATTGTCTACGATCCATCATGAGTCCTCGCCTCAGCTGCAAAGATTCTTTCTCCCCCTTGCGACGCGCATAAGGGGGAGATCAAGAGGGGGTCCTTGCCCGACCACCTGCCGCAAAAAACGCGGCGAAGCTTTCTCAAAGCTTCGATTCCCTTGGAAAAGGGGGACAAATGTTGAAACTCCACGGTGCAGCGACTGCAGTCCCTTCTGACTCACGCCAGACAACCCCCGCGCCTTTCGGCGCTGCCCCCTTTGTTAAGGGGGAATGCGCGCGAGGCACTGTCATCACTGCATTCATCGCCGCAAGGACGCGCATCAACCTACTTTCGTCCGCCGATCACCGCTTCGCGATACTCCAACCACAACACGGCGCTGTGAGTGAACCCGGCCTCCTGGAACACATGGAGATCCTTGGCGAGTGTCAGAGGCTGATCGGCATCGGTCGCTTCGAGTTGGTCCAGAAACTGTCGCGTGGACGCAGCATCGCGGAACCGAGGATCTGTGGCGTGCCCGCGACGGACAATTCCTTCGACGCGGAGCTGCTGAATGCGTTCCTCAATTACCTTGCTCTCATGGGTGATGATGTCGGCATTGATCAGCCATCCTCCCGGTTTCAGAAACCGGAGAGCCTGCCCGATGACCTCGCGCTTTTCACCGTCATTGAGATGATGCAGTGCGTAGGAAGAAAAGACAGCATCTCCCTGTGCGCTCTCTGGAATGAGATCTTGAAGCTGGCAGAAGTCTCCGACACGAAAATCGACTCTCGCAGCCAGAGGGCCCAGCCGGGTTCGTGCCAGATCGACCATGGAATTCGACCCATCGACACTGATCACTCGCGCCTGAGGAAACCGCTCCAGAAACCTGTGAGTGAAGAATCCAGTGCCCGTCCCGAGATCCAGGGCAGTGATTGTGTCTGCCGAATCGAAGGGGAGAGTCTCCAGTGCAACACTCACCATCTTGTGACGGTTGGGATGCATCACGTCCATATCGGTGTCATAGGAGGCAACCCGGGCGGGGAGTTCGTAAGCAGCAATACTGGTGCTTTTCATGGTGGGTTCTGTGGACTTCAGACCTTCGTCCTCTGCGTTCACAATGGCACGGCCGCGGAATGGCATGCATCATCCCCAGCGGCCTGTTGCTCCAAGAAATCTATGCTATTCTCCGACCGCCGAAAAGCAGTTTCCGTTATTCCACTTTTCACTAACTGTTGCAGCCGAGCACTGGAGGCAGGTCGCGTGGCTAATCCCATCAAACTCCAAAGTCTTAAGGGAGCGCAGATAGTTGCCGCACTCGGCCGAGTGGTGGCACTCATCGTCTTGATGGTGTGGCCGGGCATGCTGGAACCCGGGTTTTCAGCAGACTTCCGAGCGGGAGCGGCCAAGGCGAAGATCACTCCCGAGGAGCTTGGGTGGCTGGGAGGATACGGCCATCGGAACAGGCCCGCGCCGACCTCTGGACTCGAGCTCTCGCACTCGAAGACAAGGCGGGACATCGCTGCGTCCTGGTCAGCACCGACATTCACATCTTTACGCGTGAACAGCATCGCGAGATCGTGGAAGCGGTCCGTAGTCGGCATGGACTCGCAGAACCTGATGTGATGCTTTTTGCGACCCACACGCATAGCGGTCCGGCCCTTCCCAGGGGCTTCGATCCTGGCATCTCGTGGGGTCTCAACGAGGCAGAGATGCGGAAGCTCCCTACCGCATCTGATCGGGTGCGAGACCAAACGCTCGACGCGATTGCGCAGGCACTCGCGGACCTTCAGCCGGCGAAGCTCTCTTTCGGGCGAGGAAAAGCAGCGTTCGGAGTCAACCGTCGCGTGCCCAAGGACGACGGAAGCTACGATTTCGGTTCCAACCCCGCGGGAGTGTCTGACCCGGATGTGCCTGTTCTTCTCATCGAGTCGACCAAAGGCGTGCCGCGCGCGGTCGTGTTCACTTACGCCTGCCACTGCACCTCGATCCGCAACGGGAAGGAAGGCTTCTACCAATATCATCCGGACTATGCGGGTGTGGCCGCCATGGAAGTTGAGCGGCAGCTTCCTGGTTCGACTGCGCTCTATGCCACCGGTTGCGCCGGAGACATCGATCCTCAGCTCCAGGGTGGAGTGAAGCAGGCCGAAGAACATGGACAATCGCTGTCAGCCGTGGTGCTCGCCACCATCAATCAAGCCAAGCGACGGCAGATCCGCGGCCCGCTGAGAACCACCTACCGTGAAATTGCACTGCCGCTGGCTGCGATTCCTTCCCGCCAGAAATACGTCGAGCTTTCCACGAGCCGGATTTCCTACCGGCAGCGGCACGCTCGCTATATTCTGGCGCAGATGGATGCGGGAACCGTTCCGACAGAAGTTCCTCTCCCGATACAGATCTGGCAGTTCGGGAAAGACCTCACACTGGTTGCTTTGTCCGGGGAAGTCGTTGTGGACTACGCCTTGCGGCTCAAGAGGGAACTCGGCGCGGAGCGCACCTGGCCAGTGGCGTATGCGAACGAGGTGCCCTGTTACATTCCATCAGAGAGAATCTTGAAAGAAGGCGGTTATGAAGCCGGCTGGGACGCTGAGCAGGGGCCAGGAGTGCCGGGGGCAACCAGCAACGTTCTTTTCTACGGTTGGGCGGCTCCGCTCGCCTCCGGAGTGGAGGATCGGGTCATCACCGCGGTACATTCCATGTTGAAGAAGTGAAGGAGGACGATGTGGCGACCGGCAGAGTAAAGAGAAGAAGCTCGGCCCTGCGGTAGCCCTTGGGAAGTCCAGAGCTATGCACCGCAGGACCGGATAGCAATCAAGATGGGTGAGAAGCTACCTTTTGGCTTTGAAGGACAATGGCCGCTCAAGCACGACGTCAAGCCGGGTGCCTTTCGTCAGCTCCAAATCGCGTCCGCCGGCAGCGGCTCCCACACCGGCTCCGGCGCCCGCACCGATGCCAGCTCCAATGATTGTGTTGGTGCCCCCGCCTCTGGCTGCGCCTACCCCTGCGCCAATGGCGGCGCCTACCGCACTTCCGATTGCGGCCGACTTACCTCGACCTCCGGAGCTGCTGATTTCACCCTCCTTGCCAACCTTGGCCTTCACGTCTTTCTCACCGGCGACACCAGCAACCGAAGCGATGATCGGACTCTTGCCATTCTTGGTATCGATTTCTTCAAATCGCAGAACCATTTCGTTGTTCCGCACTGAGGTCACTCGACCTTTGATCTTGACGCCGGCAGGTATCTGGTTGCCGTCGCTAGCGGTGAGCGCTTCCAGTGTTCGAACCTCAAACTTCTTGCCTTTCTTGATTTCTCTGGCTTCGAGCTTGTCGCGAAGCTCCACCATGAATCGGGTTCCGGCGGGAATTTCAGAATTTTGCTGAGCCAGGGCAGACCCGCTGCCCAGAGCGATAAGGCTCAAAACCAGAAGCAAAAATGCTGGTGTTTGACCAGGTCTCATGGTTTGGTCTCCTTGTCATTTTTTGCCGGCCGTGTAAGAACTGCGCCCGGTCAACTGTGTGTCGTTCACGCAGGGTGTTCAGGTTAAAGGCCTAGCAATTTCCATGCCTGCTGAATCACCTCTGTTAGTGGCAGTTTGCCTGCCAAATGTTGGAGGCACCGCCATGCACAGAAGTGTTGAGCAACCGAACGACTTGATGTACCGAGCAGATCGTCGCACGGCAATATTCACTCCAGTAGTCTGCCACCGGGTACCAGCTTCAAGTAGCTGGATGATGTCCCCGCGCCTCGAGTTGTCCCATGGCGGTGCGCAATCGAGATACATTTGTACGACGGTCACTCCGTTCTCTGTCGGTGAATGAACGGCTTGTCCCATGGGGTGCCTATTTGTAAATGACCGGAATTCATAATAAGATCCGCCACTGCTTTCATTGCCGGTCTCTCCTACGACGCACGAACTGAGTGAGGGTTTCATGACCAATGATTTGATTGGGTTGCTGGCAGACAAGGCCACACGACTACGCATTCATTCCATCAAAGCGACGGCTGAAGCGGGCTCTGGACATCCGACTTCCTGCATGTCGGCAGCGGATGTTGTTGCCGCTTTGTTCTTCCACGTGATGCGTTACGATCCACAGAACGCGAAACACCCAAACAATGACCGGTTCATCCTTTCAAAGGGCCACGCAGCGCCGCTGCTATACGCAGCCTGGGCCGAAGCCGGCATTATCGCACCCGAGCAGTTGCTCTCATTACGACGCATCGACAGCGATCTCGAGGGCCATCCAACCCCACGCCTGAAATGGGTAGATGTGGCAACAGGTTCGCTGGGACAGGGGCTTTCGGCCGGGGTCGGCATGGCGCTGAATGCGCAGCGATTAGACAAGCTGGATTACCGCACCTACGTTCTGATGGGTGACGGCGAGACCGCCGAGGGAGGTGTCTGGGAAGCTGCGGCGCTGGCGGCTCATTACAAGCTCGACAATCTGGTTGCAATTGTGGACGTGAATCGACTGGGGCAGAGCCAGGCCACCATGCATGGCGCGGATGGCCAAGCCTACGCGAAGAAGTTCGGGGGCTTTGGCTGGCACACAATTGTCATTGATGGCCACAACCTGGAACAAATCGTCGCGACTTTTGCGGAGGCACAGAGCACGAAGGGCCAGCCAACGGCAATCATTGCGCTCACCAAGAAAGGGAAGGGAGTGTCGTTCCTCGAAGACAAAGACGGCTGGCACGGCAAGCCGTTGAAGAAAGGAGAAGAAGTTGACAAGGCTCTGCGCGAACTGCCACCAAGCGAAGCAGCTCGACCTTTTGCGATTGCGAAACCATCACCCGCAGCCGACGTCAAGCCCGGACGGAAACCGATCGCAGCGCCTGAATATAAGCTCGGTGACCCTGTGGCGACCCGCGAGGCCTATGGTGCAGCTTTGACGAAACTCGGTGCCGCCAATACTGCTGTCGTGGCTATGGATGGCGACACCAAGAATTCAACCTTCGCGGAAAAGTTCATGAAGGCTTACCCGGATCGATTCTTTGAAGGATTTATCGCAGAGCAGAATCTGGTGGGCTTTTCAGTCGGACTGTCTAAATGCGGCAAGATACCCTTTGCCTCGACGTTTGGGGCGTTCTTTGGTAGGGCGATGGATCACTTACGGATGGGCGCCATTTCGATAGCGAATATCAAATGCGTGGGGTCACACTGCGGTGTTTCCATTGGCGAAGATGGGCCATCGCAAATGGCGTTGGAGGATCTGGCCATGTTCCGCTCGATTCCAAACGCCGTGGTGTTTTATCCATCGGATGCGGTTTCCACTGAAAAATTGGTTGCACTGGCCGCTGAACACGAAGGGATGGTTTACATCCGAACCAGCCGGCCCAAGAACCCCGTGTTCTATCCAAACGAGGAAACCTTTGAAATTGGCGGCAGCAAGACGCTGCGTTTGAGCGGAAACGATCGTCTGACGATTGTTGCTGCTGGCGTCACATTGGCTGAGGCCATGAAGGCCTGCGATCTCCTGGGCAAAGAGGGAATCGCAATTCGGGTGCTGGACGCCTACTCTGTGAAGCCCGTTGACGCCAAGGGACTGCTTAGGGCCGCCGCTCAGTCTAACAACACACTGGTTGTTGTTGAGGAGCACTACTCCGAGGGTGGGTTGGGAGACGCAGTTTTGAACGCCGTGGCAAACAACGGTGTGCGAGTGTTCAAGATGGCGGTCCAGGAAATTCCCCGCTCAGGCAAGCCAGAGGAGCTCCTGGAGCGCTACGGGCTGAGTGCAAACTGCATCGTGAAAAAAGTGAAGGAACTCATTTGATAGAACCCTCTCAAATCACTCTTGAGGTGACCCTTCCCCACGACAACTCATGTGTCTGTGACATTCTGTGGCCCCTTCGGCTTCATCCTTCGCAACCTTTCTCAATGGTCGAACGCGACTAACACCCCGGCGGCTTCCTGCACCTCCATTCCCAGATTTGAGTTCCCGAATGAACTTTTGAAAACACTGCCATGTCCAGAATCCAATCCCTAATCGCGCGGCAGGTTTTCGACTCACGTGGTTATCCCACCGTTGAAGTGGAGATGTGCTTGGAATCCCGTGTTGTTGGAAGGGCCATCGTCCCCTCCGGGGCGTCCACAGGGAAGTTCGAGGCGCTCGAGCTGCGCGATGGCGATCCCACCAGTTTCTCGGGCAAGGGTGTCTCTCAAGCGGTGGAAAACGTTAACGACCGCATCGCTCCGGAACTCATGGGTTTTGACGCCCTTAACCAGGCGGGCCTCGACCGCCGTTTGGTGGAACTGGACGGCACACCTAACAAAAGTGTTTTGGGTGCCAATGCCATTCTTGGTGTGTCTCTGGCAGCGGCTCGGGCAGGGGCCAGCTTTGTGGGCGTGCCGCTTTACTCCTACCTGGGGGGTGTCAATGCCCGCCGACTTCCGCTGCCAATGGTGAACATCCTCAGCGGTGGATTGCATGCCGGCGGGCAAATCGAGTTTCAGGATTTCCTGATGATCCCAGTCGGGGCGCAATCCTATTCGCAGGCGCTTGAGATGACGTTCGCTGTATACAACGCAATGCGCCGGCTGATTAAGAAGAAAGGTTACGAGCTTCCGGGTTTGGCAGACGAAGGTGGGTTTGGTCCGAAGTTTCAATCAAACCAGGAAGCCCTGGAGATTCTGTTGGAAGCCATCGAGGGGGGCGGATACGCACCGGGCAAGGAAGTTTCAATCGGCCTGGATTTGGCCTCGTCTCATTTCTATGCAGACGGCAAGTACGAGTTGGCTGCGGAACAGCGAACGCTGAGTTCGCTGCAGATGGCCGACATGCTGGAGGAATGGGTTGCCAAGTACCCTTTGATTTCCATCGAAGATGGGATGGCCGAGGAAGATTGGGAAGGTTGGGAAGTTCTTTCGAAGAAGCTTCGAAGCAGAGTTCAACTCATCGGTGATGATCTCTTCACAACCAGTGCCATGCGATTGCAGCAGGGCATTGATCGCGGCGTTGCGAACGCGGTGCTCGTGAAGGTGAATCAGATTGGGACGCTGACGGAAACCCTGCAAACGGTGGAACTGGCGCGCCGCCACGGTTATCTTCCGGTAATCTCAGCGCGCTCGGGCGAAACCGAGGACGCATTTATCGCCGATCTTGCGGTAGCCACGGGCGCCGGGCAGATCAAGATCGGCTCCATTGCCCGTTCCTCACGACTGGCGAAGTACAACCAGTTGCTGCGCATTGAAGAAGAACTTGGGTCAGCCGGAGTCTATGATGGAGTGCAGGTGTTCGGCGCCCTCCCGCACATCGCTACCTGACTGCGGCGGGCTAGGCTGAAACGCACCGGCTGCAACTCCAGCTGCCTGCAAGTACCTTCGCTCCACGCCTCAGAGTTTTGCTTTGTCCTAATCAACGAGATATTATGACTGCGTCAGAATCGATAACGCTCGAGCCCGTCATGGAGCTTCTTCCCACCCCTGTTCCAGCCCGTATTCTCGTCATCGATGACGAGGAAGCGGCTCGCTTTGGGATCCGCAAGGCCCTCGAAAGGGAACAATATCTGGTCGAACTGGCCACGAATGGCCAGGAAGCGCTCCAAAAGATTCGCGAGTTTTCTCCTCACGTGGTCATCTCCGACATCAATATGCCGCAGATGGACGGCATCACTTTGCTCAAGGAAATGAGCCGCCTTGAAGTTCCGGCTCCAGTGATCCTGATCACTGCGCATGGGTCGGAATCAGTGGCGGCGCAGGGCCTGCGGGCCGGCGCCTATGACTACCTCTCCAAGCCCTTCGAAGTGGACGATCTACGCAAAGCTGTCAGAAATGCTGCTGAGAAACAGCGACTGCTCGAATCAAACCGCCGTTATCTTGCGGATCTGGAAAAGACGCTAGTCGAGCTGAAGAACTCGCAAACTGAGAGAATTCAGGCAGAGAAAATGGCCGCTCTGGGTCGCTTGGTGGCGGGAGTCGCACATGAAGTGAATTCGCCCCTGGGGGCGCTTTCCAGCGCCATCGACACCTTTGGGCGCGCCTACTCTCGAATCACCGAATTGCTTGGCTCGGACGGTCCGGATAGGTCTGCGGTAGCCGAGAAGGCGGCCAGTTTGAAGTCGACGATGGAACAAACTCTTCAAGTGGCCCAATCGGCTTGCCAACGCATGGATTCACTGGTCAAGACGATGCGGCGGTTTGCCAATCTGGATCACGCACCCTTGCGACGGGCTGACATTCGAGACTGCATTGAGAGCACACTGGCATTGTTGAATCACGAGCTTCGGGGTGAGATTCGGATTGCCAGGGATTTTAGCAGCGCAGCCGACATTGAATGCTACCCGCTGGAGTTGAATCAGGTGTTTACCTGTCTGTTGATGAACAGCATCGAAGCGATTGAAGGAGAAGGCGAGATCCGCATCCGCACCTGGGAAGCAGACGGTCGCCTGATGGTGCGCATCGAAGATTCGGGCCGGGGCATTGCGAGGGAACACATTGAGAGGATCTTCGACCCGGGGTTCACAACGAAGGGTGTTGGTGTCGGAACGGGACTCGGCTTGCCGACCTGCCAGAAGATTGTTGACAAACACCGTGGAACGATTGAAGTTGAGAGCCAACCTGGTGCCGGGACTGTGGTTACATTGGGCCTCCCCATGACTGGCTTGGCAGAATCGGCGTGAAGCTGTCGCGGGTGACCTGTCCAACGCCAAACAACCTGGGTTCGCCAGTCTCGTTGGAACAAATCTTCTGGTCATCATTGGGTTTTGCTCCTAAACTAACGCGGTGAAATTCTGAGACCCGTAGCCGGGAGGGTTAATGAGGGACTTACAAAACGTTGAGTCACCTTTGAAGGGACTGGATGAGTGGGAAGAGTTTGTGAAGACCCGCTATCCAGAGGAACCGGCAACATCGGCAACGAAGTCTTTTCAATCGACCGACCCGAATAAGAAACAGGAACAGTTCCGAGACTACAAAGCGGAAGCGCGCGACAGCGTTAAGGAGTTTTACCGGCTCAATCACGAGCACCAGACCATGGAGTTTGTGTTGGGCAAAAAAGAGGAGTATTTATCCAACCGAACGCGGATGATGAGCGTTTGGGAGGCAATGGAGTTCCTCAATACGTTGGTCGATGACAGCGACCCGGACACGGACCTTACACAGATTCAGCATTTGCTGCAGACTTCTGAGGCTATACGCAGAGACGGGCACCCGGGCTGGTTCGTTTTGGCCGGCTTGATTCACGATGTTGGCAAGGTGCTCTGCCTCCATGGCGAACCGCAGTGGGCCGTCGTCGGCGATACTTTTCCGGTCGGCTGCGCGTATTCCGATAAGATTGTCTTCCACGAGTTCTTTGAGGCCAATCCCGACAGCAAGAATCCGCGGTACCAAACTCCCAATGGTGTCTACTCCGAGGGCTGCGGACTCGAACAGGTGCAGCTCTCGTGGGGGCACGACGAATACCTTTACCATGTGGTGAAGGACTACCTGCCCGAAGAAGCGCTTTACATGATTCGCTACCACTCCTGCTATCCCATCCATCGTGAAGGTGCTTACCAGCACCTGATGAATGATCACGATCGGGAGATGTTCCAATGGGTACGGGCCTTCAACCCCTACGATCTTTATTCCAAGAGCCATGAGCCTCCCAATGTCAAGGCGCTGAAGCCTTATTACGACGATCTTATCGCCGAGTATTTTCCAAAGCAGATCGCCTGGTAGGAAGAGTCGCATGAGACTGGGAATTGATTTCGGAACTACGCGGACTCGTGTAGCGGCTGCTCTGGGAGGAAACCATCCGCTGATCAGCTTTCATTCAGATGAAGGCGACAGCCAGGATTGGTATCCTTCTCTCATCGCAACCCAAGGCGAGCAGGCATTGTTCGGTCTGGACGCTTTGCGTGTGCAATACGACGCGAACTGGGAGATCTACAGGTCGCTCAAACGTCTCCTGGAAAATCAGGATGCGCAAGCGGCGCTCGCGATTGGCCGGCTGGAATTGCCGCTCATGGAGTGGCTCACGCGCTTCTTCTCGGCGTTACGCCAAGACCTGCTGCATCGAAGCAATTTGGAAGCGACACCCGGAAGCGCGTTGGAGGTAACGGTAGGGGTTCCGGCCAATGCGAACAGCAACCAGCGGTTCTTGACGCTGGAAGCCATGCGCTCCGCCGGATTCGAAGTGCTCGGCATGGTGAACGAGCCGGCCGCAGCGGGCATCGAGTACGCACAACGCTACCGTCAGTCAGACGTTACAAAACGCCGCGAGCATGTGGCTGTCTATGATTTCGGCGGCGGCACGTTCGATGTCTCGGTCATTCGCATGACGGGCGCGGTTCATGAGATCGCGGCCAGCGAAGGCATTTCACGGCTTGGCGGCGATGACCTGGACGAGATCTTGCTGGAACTCACGCTGGACCAGCCTTCGGTGGCCAAGAGTACATCAAAGTTTGTTCACCGCACCCGACTGCTGAACCTTTGCCGCGACGCTAAAGAGAGCATTAACTCGAATACGCGGAGGATCACGGTCGATCTCGGCCAGATTAGTCTCGTCGGCGGAGAGGTGTCCGTGCCCCTGGCGACTTTCTATGAAAAGTGCGGGCCGCTCATCGCTCAGACAGTCGAAGCAACTGAAGCAGCCCTTGCTGCTGTGATGGGCGAAGACTTCGATGATCTGTCTTCACTGGCTTGCGTGTACCTCGTGGGTGGTTCGTGCGAGTTGCCGGTGTTGGCGCGCGCGTTACGCGAGCGATTCGGCAAGCGGGTGCGTCGCTCTCCGTATCCAAGTGCAGCGACGGCGATTGGCCTCGCGATCGTCTCAGATCAGAATACTGGGTATCAGTTGCAGGATCGGTTTCATCGTCATTTTGGCGTTTGGCGTGAGAGCGACGCGGGCACCCGGGTTGTCTTTGACCCGATCTTTTCGAAAGGCACGCTACTGCCGGCGAGGGGTAAGTCTCTCAAGGTGACACGCCGGTATGAGCCTGCCCACAATATTGGACATTTTCGCTTTCTGGAGTGCAGCCATCTCAATGGATCGCTGGAGCCGAGAGGCGACATTGTTGCCTGGGACCAAGTGTTCTTTCCGTTCGATCCGCAACTCGCTGAGCGGGAGTTAGACGAGGTTCCGGTGCAAAGTTGGAGTGGTCGGCAGGGTGCAATGATTGAAGAGCAGTATCGCTGCGACGCCCGTGGCATGATTGAAGTAGTCATCTCGAACGACGCAACCGGCCTGAGCCGCCGCTTTGCCATTCGCAAGGGCAACTCGGCCAGAGCCGCCAAAGGATAGCCGGCCCGCGATGGACCGGCTTCCACCCACCAAGCAGCTAGTTTCCAACAGGAGAGATTCATGAACCGGCGTCATTTTCTTCGTGCAACGGGACTAGCATCTGCGGGGTTCTTGGGAAGTTTGGCCGATCCATTGCGAACGCGCACTCTCGGTGCACCTCGGACGGGCAGTTGGAGTTTCATTCACTACACCGATGTTCACGTCCAGCCTGAACTGCGGGCGGAAGAAGGCTACCGGCAGGCGGTGAAGGCGATGAACGCGGTGAAACCGAAGCCGGTGTTAGCCATTGCGGGAGGCGACTTGGTCTTTGACGCGTTTGAAACCGGCCACGAGCGCGCTGACGAGTTGTTCAAGATCTACTCGCGTGTCACCGCTGGATTCGACATGCCCGTCCACGCCGTGATCGGCAATCATGACGTTTTTGGAGTAGGCCCGAAAGCTGGGATTCTAGGGACTCACCCGGAGTATGGAAAGAAGATGTTTGCCAACCGTGTCGGGCAGGGAAAGACTTACCGCTCATTCGATTTCCGTGACTGGCACTTTGTTCTTCTCGACTCGATTTTTGTTACGCCTGCTTCCGGTTACGAAGGTCGCATTGACGACGAGCAGTTCGCCTGGCTGCAACAAGATCTCCGAGCTGTGGGGAACAAGCGGCCGGTCGTGCTGGTAACGCACATTCCGTTTGTTTCCATTTTCCCGGCGTTGCAGAACGGATCCACGGAAGCGGTTTCATCGTCGGTAGTCGTGGCGAATTCCAAACAAGTGCTCGACTTTTGCGCCGGCTACAACATCAAGCTGCTTCTGCAAGGACACTTGCACGTGGTGGAGGACCACCGCTACAAAGGAAGCCGGTACATCACCTCAGGTGCGGTGTGTGGCAATTGGTGGAAGGGTGTGCGCATGGGTCACCCTGAGGGCTTCGCGGTGTATACGATTCAAGGTGACCAGATTGAGTGGAGCTATCGTACCTACGGTTGGCAGGCAGCTAGTGCTTAGACGCGATAGCCGCCGACGTGAGGAGGCGGACCTGAGCACTTTCACGACAACCGCTCTGCATTGTAGAGCACCTGGATATTCCGGGCCGTCGAAGCAACGAGAATCCCCACCATCAGAACTGCAGCAATGACCCCACCGATGTCGAACAGCAGGTACTTCTCGCCCAGAATGTGAACGGTAGGCTTGTACGACAACGCCAGGTTGCCGACCGCCAGAAGCAGGCGGAGTTCGGTCGGGCTGAATTTCCCAAACGAAATCGTGAAAGTTCCCAGAGTGTAGGTTGCCAGGTACACGTTGATACACAACATGAAGTAGGCAATAAGCACGAAGGCGACGACCTTGGGGCTCATATAGCCTGAAAGTGCCAGCCCGCCGAACAGGAACGACATGCTGAAGGTGTCGAGGATGTGGTCCACGTAAAATCCATAGCGCGGCCGCAGCCGGTTGCGGTAGCGCGCCAACGTTCCATCCAAACTGTCACCCACCCAATTAAGCAGCAGACAGAGATTCACTACGTGAAGAAACAGGTTGTTGGACCCACTGCAGGCATAAGCCGCACCGGCAGTCAGCATTGCCAGAAGCCCTAACGAGGTTAGATGGTCCGAGTGGATGAACGCTGGCAAACGTGAGGCCATCCACTGCAAGGCCTGACGTTCGGCCGAGGCCAAAATTCCGTTCTGTTCCCGCTTTGCGTCCTGGAAGCTGGGTTGGCTCATGCAGTTCCCTCTCCTTGAAAACACGACTGTTCACACACAGCCACACACTGTCTCCTGAAGCACGGCTTTTGCCATCAAGTAAATGCCTCAGCACAAGTCGTTTTGGCGCCTGATGAAATTTGTGTCGCTCCGCTTTGGATGGTTGCTGTGGCACCGAACGCAGTCATTTGCTGGCACCCCGTCGGCAGTCGGCTGAGAAACGCCAGCCGCTTTGCTGGGAGGATCCATCAGATCGAAATAAATCTAAGGACTCAATCGTTTTCTGACGACAAGGAGCGATGGGCAGCATATGCTTCGAGCCAAACTGACTTCGTGGCGAGGAGCCTGATTTGGCACATCCACTTTCCCAGAACCAAATCAATACGGGCACGCTTTGAACAGGCCATTCCATCATTTGGAATGGGGTTTCGCTATTGCCCTGCGGCAATGCCCAGAACCCCTGTGCGGCAGAGCAGCGATTGGCTCCGGTCCTGCAGGCCGTCAGGCAGCGAATTTTGAATTGCTGAATAGAGTTTGTGTTACCTTACGCGATCAATGAAAACCCGAATGGATAGACTTGCGGGGCAGGAAAGGCACCTTCAGGAAGCCTTTCGCGACCATATCAAGGGTCTTTGCAGCGAGCGCGTCGTCGTCCTTTACTATCTCGGCATCGCACTGTTGCCGCTGTTTGGAATCCTGGACTACTTCATTGCGCCGACAAACCTGCTGCATTCTTTCCTGATCCTGCGGTTGGCAGCCGCTGTCATCCTCCTGACAATTCTCCTGGTTGTCTATCCTGTTGTCGGCAAGCAGTATCCTGCAATACTGGGGATCATTGGGCCCCCCATTGTTGGCGGGTCAGTGTCTTTGATGACTGTTCGTATGGGCGGCTATGAGAGCCCTTACTATGCGGGTTTAAACCTGGTGATTCTGGGTGTCACGCTCGTCATGCCGTTTAGCCTGCGTGAGTCGGCTCTGACCTGTTGCCTGGTTTACGCCACGTACTTCGTTCCGAATCTTTTCGTCAACACGATCACCCGGCCCGACCTGTTTCTGAACAATAACTTCTTCATCCTCGGAACCATTGTCATCGCACTGACTAGTTCGCACTACTCTCAAAAGCTGCGCTTTCACGAATTTCGCTCGCGGCTCCAGTTGTCTCAAACCAATGACAAGCTGACTTCCCTGGATGAGGAGAAAACACTGCTGTTCTCCAATCTTGGGAACCTCATCATCTCCAGTCTCGATTCCCAGAATACGCTGCTGTCGGTTCTGAAGCTCATTAAGGAGAATTTCGGTTTCGAACGGGCTGCCTGCTTCCGGTGCGACGCACAGGGCCGCATGACGGGGAAACCGGTGGTGCTTCACGATGATGAACTTTTCTCCAGTCAGTTGCGAGGCCTGCGAACAACTCTCTCTGCGTTGCCCTCTTTTGTCAGAGCGTCTGAAACGGCAGAGCCCGTGGTTCTCACCGACGCAGGTTCGCCAGCCCGCGAGTCAAACGAACAGCGCTTGTTCGAAGGACTGCAAAGTAAAGCGCTGGCCGTCGTGCCGCTGCAGGAGAATGGGTCCACTGGCTGGGTACTGCTTGCCGACTATGGCCACAGCCAGGCGGGGATTCCTCATGAAAAGTTCCGGTTGCTGCTTGAACTGGCCCATCCGATCTCTGCGGCACTGGACAAGGCCCGGTTGTTCGAAAGCGAGAAAAGACGGACTGCCCAGCTCATCGTGATTCACAACATCAGCCGCAGGATCTCGTCCATCCTGGACTTCAACTCCGTCTTCCCTGAGTTTGCGAGCCTGCTTCAGAGCCATTTCCACTTCACCCACATCAGTATTTACAGTCTGGACGACCGCGACCGTCTGGTACTCGGCGCGCAGGTCGAGGAGCAGAGCGAAGAAAAGACAAGCATTCCATCGGAACTCTTGCTGACAGACGACTCGGCGATTGTCCGCGCCTTCAAACGAGTTCAAACGGTGCAACGCAACGCCGCTGACGATGAACTATCCCTTGCAGGGACGTTGTTGCCTGGGATCAAGTCGCAAGTCTGCGTTCCGTTCCTGCATGCCTCCAAGACGATCGGCGTGATCAACGTTGAAAGCGACCAAGATGGGGCGTTCGATAGTCAGGATGTGACAGTGATCGAAACCTTGGGTGACTACCTCGCCACCTGGGTGAACAATGCGAATCTCTATACCGACATTGGCCGCAAAGCCAACGCGCTGCAGACGCTCAACAGCATTGGAAAGGCGATCAGCTCTGAACTGAACATCAACAACTTGTTTGAGCTGATCTACAGCCAGGTGCGCCAGGTGCTCAACAGTGAAGACTTCTTTATTGCGCTATTGGAGCGGGGTCACAACCGGATCGAAGTAAAGTTCGAGGTGTCCAACGGTCGGCGGCGTACCTACATCCGATCGCTCTCTCAGGACAGCCTCGTTGGTTACGTAATGCAAACCCGGACGCCCTTCCTGGTGAAGGATCACTTTGAGAAGGTTTACGAAGCCATCACCGGGCGCAAGCCACACTTGATTGCCCAATCCTGGCTGGGGGTTCCCTTGATTCTGGGCGACGAGGCGCTGGGTGTGATCGTCCTGCAGAATATCCGGACGCGTCGAGCTTACGATCGCGATGACTTGAACTTCCTTTCCACCATTGCCGACCAGGCTGCAGTGGCCATTTCGAATGCGCGACTATTCCGCGAAGCGCAGGAGCGCGCGACGCGCCTGGCGGTGGTCAACGAGATTACGCGTGAAGCCAGTTTGAATCTTGATGTGGACAAGCTGTTTGAAAAGATCACCACCCAGCTGAAACGCGTCATTTCATTCGAAAAAAGCAGCATCGCGATCTTCCAGCACGAAACGGACACCTTCTCGCTAGTGAATGTCTATGGAGAAAACATCACTGCCGGCTTCTACAAGGGAATGCAGATTCCCGGGCGCGAGACGGTGATGAAGGTTGCGCATGATACCAAGAAACCCTATTACACGCGCAGCCTGAATCAGAACGTTGCCAATAGTTCACCCTATCTCATTACGCAAGGCATTCAGTCGGCAGTCTCGATTCCTATCATTTCCGAAGACGTCTGTCTGGGCACGCTGAATCTCGGTAGCCAGAAGGAAGATGGATTTTCTTCCGACCAGATTGATCTGATGCAAACCATCGCCAACGGCCTTGGGAACGCGCTAAAGAATGCCCGGCTGTACACCGCTTTGGAGCAGTCGTATTCCGAACTGCAAACGGCTCAGGACCAGTTGATCAAGTCCGAGAAGCTGCGGGCATTGGGAGAAATGTCGGCGGGCGTGGCGCACGACTTCAACAACATGCTGGGTGCCATTTTGGGCCGGGCTCAGCTTATGAAGAGCCAGATATTCGATCCCGCGATTTTACGAGGACTTGACATTATTGAGAAGGCGGCGATTGACGGGGCCACGACCATCCGCCGGTTGCAGGACTTTACGCGCAAACGGACTGACCAGGTTTTCAAGCACGTCGATCTGGTTCAGGTCATCGAAGACACGTTATCGATGACGCGAACTCGCTGGGAAACCAGCGCCCACGTCAACGGCATTCAGTACACAGTAACCACGCAATTCGACAAGGTGCTCCCCATCGCAGGCGAGAGTTCCGAACTCATCGAGGTGCTGACCAACATCATCTTCAACGCCCTGGATGCCATGCCCTCCGGAGGTAGCCTGCACATTCGTGCGGGGACACAAGAAGACAGGGTCGTTGCTTCGGTAACCGATACCGGGCGTGGCATGACCGAGGAAATCCGCCGCCGTGTATTCGACCCATTTTTCACAACGAAAGGTGTGAAGGGTAACGGACTCGGAATGAGCGTAGCCTACGGAATCGTGAACCGGCACAAGGGGGACATCGAAATCGAAAGCGAAGTGGGGAAGGGAACCACCGTTCGGATTTTCCTGCCCGTGAATATGAATGCTGCGCGCCAGATCGCCGAGGTGGCTGTGAAACCTCAGAAAAGGACAGGGCGCTTTCTCATTGTGGACGACGAAGACCCCATTCGCGACCTGTTGGCCGAGATCCTTGTCGAACAGGGTCATGAGGTTCACACGGCCTCAGGCGGAAAGGAAGGACTGGAGATTTTCAGGGCACGTATGCCCGACCTGGTTATTACCGACCTGGGAATGCCCGAAGTGAGCGGGTGGGACGTCGCGATGGGTGTGAAGGCTTTGTGCCCGAAAACCAGTGTCATCTTGATGACCGGATGGGGAATCACGTTGGACAAAGATCGTGCCCGCGAACGGGGTGTGGATGTCATCCTCGCGAAGCCGTTCCAGATTAGCGAAATTCAAAAGGTATTGAATGAGATGCTGGACCAGCGGTATACGGTCGCCAGCATATGAGAACCCTCCTGACGTGAAAGCTGGAATGCGTCAGCTCCGGTGAGCATCGCGTTCGTATTCGTGCTTGTAGTCGAAGAAGTGCCGAGGACGACGACGAGAACGAGGAACCATTAGGTCGTCGTGCCGCTCAGCCTCCTAAGAAAATTCCCTCTCGGGAGGGGTGGCGGCCGAAGGCAGCCGGGG
>Ga0075418_10002980_pt1 | contig 19339 bp, 17 predicted proteins | sample SoiMetdeltSBSDD2_FD_81776 | JGI IMG/M metagenome (GOLD analysis project Ga0075418, IMG submission 81776) | Bulk soil microbial communities from a Populus tree surrounding site in Tennessee, USA - Soil MetaG P. deltoides SBSDD2 | ecosystem: Environmental > Terrestrial > Soil > Tree plantation...
CTGATACTGCTTAAACTGGGGCAACTGCGACCCCGGAAGGTCTTGCTCTCCGGTCGTGTCGGGGGCCGGGGGCGGGGGCGGTGCGCCACGCCCAATACCGAACAGTCGCGCCACGCCTTGGAGCGTCGCGGGCGTGACTTGGAACGATGCCGTGAGACTCGACAGAAATGGATCGAACTCAGCCGAATCGGTCCCTACCTGACCTTTGAACAGATCATGCGTCATCCCCAGTTGAAAGCCAGGAAGCAGATCTGACAGGAACGTGTTCGTCAGTGTTCCCGTTTGCCAACCCGTGTGGTGTGGCTGCTTTGCCTGCTCGATGTTGTAGCTAATCCCGCTCGTGTTGATGCTGAGAATGCGGATCTTGCGAGGCTGCGCGGTAGACGAAGTGTCTCCAGGCGGAGGTTTCAATTTCCCTTCGAAATTCTGGGAAAAACCAAGGCTGATCGTCTGCTGCGGATCCGTGCGCGTGCCGATTCTTAGACCCGTCGGGTCGATCGCCCGTGCGTAGTCCGGGTCGACATCCACGCCCGGTGCGTACTGCCAGCTAATAAGCGGCGAAATGGAGTGGCGGATCCGGCTGAACGGACCGAATCCCGGGAAAAACCCAAAGAACGTGGGGGACGCGGTGGCCGAGTACTGTAGCCGCTTTCCCTGCTGCACCCAGTCGCCGCCGGTAAACTGATTGCGAATCATGAACGGACCCTGACTCGTGGTGTTCACGATCGACACAGCCGGCTGGATCTTCCATGTGCCAGTGAACAACGTCGGCAAACCAATGCCGGTCTGCCACTCGACGCTCGTTGCGAACGTTTCACCGAACAACAGGTGGTGAACAGTCCCCGTGGAGTCGGTAAACGTCAGCTCCGTGCGGCCGTGCCTCACATCGTCGCTGTAATTGATACTGTTCGACCAATTCCATCGACCGATTCGAATCGGCGTTTGGAAGCTCATCGTGGTCGTGCGAGTGCTGGCAAACAGCGGTACGCTCGTGAGGGGAACGGAGTCTCCTGGCTCTGAAGGGATCGACAGAGTACCAGCGGTCGTATGAAACGTCTGTCCGTTCGTATAGGTAAACGCCGGTGCCCAGTTGATCGCCGGCGTAATCGCGATCGCGCTCGGCGTCAGGCTGATCCTGGGGAATTCCTGTCTCGTGGAATTCTGTGACAGCTCCTGACTTCTGGAGCCACCGATGGTCAGGGTTGCCCAGGAAAAGCGCTTGTTGAAACTCGCGCCCGACGAGACGCTGGACGTCACCTCAAACGGATTCAGCGAGTTGCGCTGAATCACCCGCCCGTTGGTCGAGTAGTCGATGTTCGCGTTGAGATTCGTGCGTGAATCGAAGCTCTGCGAGTGATTCCACCCAATGCGCGTATTCCGCGACCCGGCTCCTTCCCCGATCTCGGTGGTCTTAGTATACGTCACACTCCCCTGCATGAAGCGATCGATCCAGCGATAGCCTGCCTGCGCGTGAAATGACACGTTGCGATCGTCGTACCAGTCGCCCGAGACGAGCAGGTCCATATAGTCGTTGATCGCGAAGTAGTAACCCAGATCGGTGATGTGGCGCGAGTACGAGCGCGTGGGGCGAACCAGATCGTTGAGGCCAAAGCGCGGGAACAGGATACCGCTCCGCCGCCCACCCCGAATATCCTGGAAGATGAACGGCAACCACATGACGGGAACGTCGCGGACGTACAGCACCGCGGGACGCGCGACCATCGTGTTCTTGTTGATCACCTTCACCTGGCCAGCGGCGAAGTGGTAGTCGGGCACCGGCTGAGGATCGGAGGTGAACTCAGCGCCGCCGACGTAGACGCGGCGGTTTCCCGAATCGGCGGCGATGTTACCGCGCACGAACCACTTCGTCCCACCCTCCTGAAAGTCGGTCAGTGCGTCCCGGACGGTGCCGCGGCGCTCGCACGTGTCGTACCGCATGCCCTCGCCAACCAAAACCGTACCTTGATCGAACAGGTGCGGGTCACCCGCCGCATCGAGGCGGCAACTCGCTTGCTGATAACGAATCGAGTCGGCCTCGATCTGTGTGCCGTCCCGCTCGACGAAGGCCTCGCGGCGCAGGAAGATCGTCTGGCTATCGCCGTCGACCACCAGTGTGTCGGCGACATAGCGCGTGACTCGAAAGCCCTCGAGCTTGAGCAACGAATCGATGACCTGATCAGCCGCCGGAAACGTGCGGGTCGGGCCCGTCGGCAGCCCGAGTCTACGCGCCTCCGCAGTGTCAACCGTCTGACCACGTCCCCGCACCGTGTCCGTCGGCGTTCGCGCGACGCGGGCTGTATCCTGTGCCGCGGGCGGCTTACGAGCTTCGGGGGGTGGACGTGGTGGCGCGGGTGGCGGGTTCTGCGCATCCAGCGATCCAGCGCCCAGGAGGAGCACGACCACGGTGGCCGCCGCGATGCGTCGCGCACGCCGCCGGCTCGCTACCCACGCGCACCAGATACTGAACTCGTAAAGCAACAGCAACGGCCCGAGCATCAGCAGCATCGAGACAGCGTCGGGCGGCGTGAGGATGGCGGCGAGGAAAGCGGCGATCACAACCGCAAACCGACGCTGGCGGGCCAGAAACTGCGGCGTGACGACGCCCAGCGACGCCAGAACCGTGACGACCAACGGCAGCTCGGCAATCAAGCCACAGCCGATCACGAACGGCACCGCCATCCCGAAGTAGCGGTCGATCGTGATCATTGGCGTCAGGTCGGAGGCCTGAAAGCCAAGCAGCACTCTGAGCGCGGCCGGCAGGAGCCACTCGTAGCAGGCGTATGCTCCGGCCAGGAACAGGACCACCCCAACCGCCAGCGCCGGCACGATCAGGCGCTTTTCTCGTTGGTACAGAGCAGGCGCCAGAAACGCCCAGACCTGATAGATCACGATGGGGGACGCGAGCAAGCATCCAAGCGCGAACGCCACCTTGAGCGACAGCATGAACGGCTCGGCCGGGCTCGTGAAGATGAGACGGCCCCCCGGCAGATAGGGGGCGATGGGCCGCTTCAGCAGCTCGATGATGTCGACGCGCTCGAGCAGCAGCCATCCGATGATCGCGCCCACCACGATGGCGCCAAGACTCCAGAGGATGCGCCAACGCAGCTCCTCGAGATGGTCGAGAAACGGCATCTCACCGCGCGCAGTCATTTGTGGTACTCGGGGGGGGGGCCGGCGGGCCCGGCTACTGCCGGAGGCGTTGCTGGTTTTGCCGCGCGAGATCGGCCTCGGGGGACCGCGGGTATCCGGAGATGACGCGAGAGTAGTATTGCCGTGCCGCACTACGGTCGCCCCGCTTTTCGGCAAGGCTGCCCAGCTTGTACAGCGCCGAAGGGGCGCGCGAGGAGTTGGGGTAGCCCTTCACAAGTTGATCGTACACCGCAGCGGCGGAATCGGGAGCCGCCTGCTCAAAGCTCTCCCCGACGTAGTACAGGGCATCGGGAGCCCGCTCGTGCGAGGGGTACACACGCAGGAACTCGCGAAATCCCAGCCGCGCCGTTGCGTTGCTGCCCCGCCGGTATTGTTGAAGGGAGGCGTCATACATCTGTTCGGGCCCGGGTCCTGCCGGATTGCCGGAGGGTCCGACGGGTGCCGCGTTGGGATCCGGCTGCTGCGACCGCGTTTCCAGCCGGGACCGTAGTTCGGTCAGTCGCTGCTGGCTTTGGCCGGTCAACTCCTGTATCGCGACGAGCTGCTGTTCGACCGAGATCAGCTCGGTGCGCAGGTCGCCGCGCATCTGAACGAGGTACGCCTGCTGCGTCGTCAGGGCCTGTTGCACCCGGCGGACGGCGGCCAGGACCGTGTCCTGCTCCGCCGCCCGGGCCGTGTCTCTCTTGGCGAGATCGGCTTGCAGCGCCTGAACCTGGAGCTCCACTTTCCGGACGTCCCCTTTGAGGGCGCATCCGGCCAGGACTACGCTCAGGGCGAGCGCGCTACGGCCGCCGCAGATTCTCGCCACCACCGATGACTTCGAACTCGCTGCGGCGGTTCTGCGACCAGGCCGATTCGTCATGCCCATCGACGAGCGGCCGCTCCTCGCCCCACGACTGCGTTTCGATGCGGCTCGCATCGACACCGTGGCTCACGAGGTACTGTTTGGCAGCCTGCGCGCGGCGGTTGCCGAGCGCCAGGTTGTACTCATCGGAACCACGCTCGTCGCAGTGCCCGCCGACCCGGATGCGCAGATCGGGATTGGCCTGCATGATCGCGACTTTCTGGTCGAGCACGCCCATGTCGTCCGAACGGATGTTCGAGCGGTCGTAGTCGAAGTGGATCATCGAGGCCAGTGTGGCCAGCACCTCCGAGCCTGCACGCGAAAGCGCCGCGAGCGAATCCGCGATGCGCTGTTGCTCGAGGCGTTCCCGTTCGGCTGCCGCCTGGCGTTCCGCCTCGGCCTGTGCCGCGGCGATGGAATCGCGCATCCGCTGGTTCTCGGCCGCAGTGTCGACCGCCGGCGCCGGATTCTCCGGTGGATTACCGCCCCCGCACGCGCCGGAGACAGCGGCGAAGCCCAGCCCGAGCACGAGGAGCAACGATACCGATTTCATCCTATCTCTCCGATCAGGGGGTTGTTGAAGGAGCCTCCGTAAGCCGTGGAGACCACGCCGGCAAACGCGCGCCGCTTACCTGCAGGAGCGGCCGGATTCGGCCGGTGTCGAGATCGATGATCCACAACTGGCGGTAGCCCGACCGGTCGGAAACAAAGGCGAGATGTCGGCTGTCGGGCGCCCAGGTCGGATCCTCGTTGCGCCCCACCGAGGTGAGCTGCCGGACTGTACGAGTCCGCACATCCAGCACGAACACCTGCAGCGTGCCCGCCACGTCCCGATGAAACGCCACCGATTGCCCATCGGGCGACCACTCCGGAGCGTTGGACGAACCGGTCACGCCATAGTCAAACGGCGCAAACAACTGCTGGTCCGTTCCGTCTGCCGCCATGACGTAGATCTGCGGCAGGCCCGGGCGCGTTGAGACGAATGCAATGCGCTGCCCGTCAGGGCTGAACGTCGGGGACAAGTTGTCTGAAAAGCGCCCTACGGTCAAGCGGCGTAAGCAACAGTTGTTCTTGATGTTAATGGTGTAGAGGTCCGTTCCCTCTTCCGTCGCGCGACTGAACGCCATGGTCGCGCCATCGGGCGCAAACGCCGGCGTGAAATCGAGTGCGGTCCCCGTCGTAGATACCGGGTTCCGCTTGCCCGTCACCATGTCCTGCAGGTAGAGCCACCCCTTTCCCGCCTGGAATTCCATGTAGGCAAACTGCCTCGCGTCAGCAGCCCATGCGGGCGACATCGCCTGCCGGTTGGTGGACGAGACGAGCTTACGGTCGGCGCCGTCCTGATCGATTTGCCACACCTTGCCGTCGCTGACGAACAGCACGCGCGTCGCGCCGATACCGGGCGCTCCGACTGCCGCCTGCACGATTTGATCTGCGAGTCGATGCGCGGCCTGCCGGAAGTCGCGGTCGGTCGCGGGGGGCAACACCGCACGGATCGCGCGACGCACTCCGGCGGCGCCGACGTCGTGCAGCGTGGCTACTGCCGTGTCTCCAGCCACGGTGATGTCGAGCGCGAAATCCGCTCCGAGGGCCTGATACAGCGGATAGTTCAACGACCCAATCGCTTGGGCGCCGCCGCCTCTTGCGCGTGAACCCGATGAGCTCTGCGTACGCCCCGCTCCCTTGCGTGGGGTCGCTCCGCCGCTCGCTGGTGCGCTGGTGGCAAGCCGGATCGAGTCCCCACCCGGCAGCGTGATGATTTCGAACCGGTCGCTGTAGTCGAGATCGCGCGCGACGATCGCCCGCACGGAATCGAGGCCCTTTCTCGGCAGCATCACCATGCCGGGACGCACGCCCGGGCGATAGACGATGCCGATGCGCACGCCGCGGTCGATGGCTGACGTGTCCTGCGTCACGAGCAGCAGCACAACCAACAGGGGCGTCATTGGCGCCGTCCGGAAAAGTAGAAGCGCACAAACAGGACGTCCGACGTCCACCCATCCGGCAGCATGCCGAAGGCCTTGAATCGGCCCGCCTCTTCGATCGCTCCCTGCGCTTCGAGATCGAATGCGAAGTTGCCCGAGCGCCGGATGAATTGGAGATCGGTCACGGTCCCGTTGCGATGCACGAAGAATGAAAGCTCCGCCTCGAGCGGCGATGTCTGCGCGGGGCGTTGCCAGCGCCGCAAGACCTGCGTCACGATGTTCTGCAAGTACTCGGGAAACGGGAATGCGATGCCCTCGGTGCTGACCGTCGCAATGTCGTTTCCGGTGGACGGTCGCTCTCCCGGAAGGGGCTGGCTTTGGGGCGTTGTGCGTGGAGCAGCCTCACGATCGGTTTGGTCGCGCGTGTCTGGAGGGGCTGCCCGGGACACCGTGCTGCGCGGCGTCTTGATCTTGGGAACCGGTGCCGGCTTCTCCTCTGCCGGCCGCTCAAATGCTTCCGGCGCTTTGCGCGACTCGAGGTCCGCCGCGGGGGCGGCGATCAAGCGCACGGTATAGGTGGGCGGCAGCCGCTTCTGGCCGCCCGGCGTCGCGAAGATAAATACCCCCACCAGCCCGTGCACGACGAGCGTGCCGGTCAAGGCCATCCCTACGGGCGCTGGGGTGCGACGTCGTTTCATCGATTGATCGTCTCCGGTTCCGCGACAAGTCCCACATCCTGGACGCCGGCCGCGCGAATCACCGCAAGCACCTGAACGACACGAGCATATGCCACGCGACCATCGGCTCGCAGATACACCCCGGTGGGGCGTTTCGTTCGCACGAAGGCCGGGAACGTCGCCCTGAAGTCTTCATAGGAGAGCCCCGCCTGGTCGAGGTAAATCCTGCCGTCCGAATCAACTGTGACGACCAGCCCCTCCTTGGGCTCGATGGCTCGCACCTGCGCGCGGGGGAGCCGCACGTCCACTCCACCCTGCATGATGGGTGCGGTGATCATGAAAATGATTAGGAGTACGAACGCGACGTCCACGAGCGACGTGACATTGATGTCGGCATTGAGGGGCAACTCGCCATGGCCTCGCAGGCCGCCGGCGCCGCCCCCGCCGCCGAGGAGTCCGGCCATTAGATCCTCCCTTCGCGAGCCAAGGTGCCCACGATCTCTTGAGCGAAGCCCTCGAGCTCACCGGCGAACAGGCCGAGGCGGTTGACGTACAGGTTGTAGGCCATGACCGCAGGGACTGCGACCGCCAGTCCACCGACGGTGGTCACGAGCGCTTCCGCAACGCCGGGGGCGACGGCCGCGATGTTGCCGGAACCGCCGACGGCGATGCCGATGAATGCATCCATCACCCCGAGCACCGTGCCGAGCAACCCGAGGAGCGGGCTGACGGAACCAAACGTGGCGAGCCAGGGGATGAAGCGCGCCGCAGTATCACGCTCCGCGGCGACTTCTTTTGCAAGCACCATGCGTAGGGCCTCGAGCTGCGTCGTCGTCAGGGTCGAGGTCGTGGCGGGCGTCGCCGCTATGGGAGCGGGTGTGCCCTTCAGTGAGCCGGGTTTTAGCTCGGAGAAGAAATGCACCGCCTCGCGCAGCAGCCGATTGTAGGGTGACGGCGGCAGCCGCATGGCGGCGTGATAAGCGTCCTCCAACCGCGGGGCTTTCTCGACCTCGACGAGAAAGCGGTCGGCGAGCTGCCGCATGCGGCGGAATTGCCACCACTTGAGGATGATCAGATACCACGACGCGAGCGAGAAGACGGCGAGCACCGCGAGCACGAATTGCGTTTCGGGGCTGGATGTGAGCACCAGCTCCCACGGTGTGGTCGGAATCGCTCCTCGAGCTTGTAGCACTTACGCTCCCCCTCCCCCTCGATAGCCCTGCGGATGTGCGCGATGCCAGCGCCAGGCGCTCTCCAGAATCTCCTCGAGACTCGACCGGGACGCCCGCCAACCGAGCACAGCCGCCGCGCAGTCCACCGCGGCCACGAGCTCGGGCGGATCGCCGGGACGGCGCGGCTGTAGCGACGTTTTCAATGTCTTGCCCGTCACTCGCTGCGCCGCTGCGACGACCTCGTGTACCGAATGACCGCCCCCTGTACCCAGGTTCATGGCGACCGGCACTGGCGCCCGCCCCTTGTCCCCTCCGTCGAGCGGAATCTCGAGCGCGCGAACGTGGGCATCGGCGATGTCCACAACGTGCACGTAATCTCGCACCGCGGTCCCGTCCGGCGTGGGGTAGTCGGTGCCGTACACGTTGACTGCCGCCTGCTTTCCCAGCGCGACTGCCAGCACATTCGGAATCAGATGGGTCTCCGGGTCGTGATCTTCGCCCAGTCGGTGAGTCGCTCCCGCGGCATTGAAGTAGCGCAAGCTCACAACGCCCAAGCCGTGTCGCGGTCCCACATCGGCCAGGACTTTCTCCAAGTCGCGCTTGGTCTCCCCATAGGGATTCACCGGCCGCTGCGGTGTGTCCTCCGTGATCGGAACCCTCGCCGGATGCCCGTAGACAGCGCAGGATGAAGAAAAAACGAAGCGTCTCACCCCGGCGCGGGCCACGGCGTCCAACAGTACACGAGCCGCCGTGACATTGTTGGTCACGTACTTCTGAGGCTCCGCGACCGACTCCGCCACGAGCGCGAAAGCCGCCAGGTGCACGACCGAATCGATCCGTTCGCGTGCGAGCAGCGCCTCTACCAGCTCCCGATTGCCAACGTTGCCCTGGACGAACCTCGCCCCCCGGGCCACGGACTCGACGTGGCCCCTGCTCAGATCGTCGAGTACAAAGACCGCGTAATCTCGCTCGAGAAGCTGGTCGACCAGGATACTGCCGATGTAGCCCGCCCCGCCGGTCACGAGGACTCGTTGGCTCATGCGGGTGGTTCCATTCCGAACAGGCGGCGGAGCGCCTCCAGCAGCCCATAGCCATGGCCCTGCTCGGCGGCCTGCTTGAGGGCCACGGTGGGTTGATGCAGGAACTTGTTCAGCAGCGCCTGGCTGAGCTGCTCGACACGCGCGCGGTCCTCGGATGACAAATGGCTCAGCTGTTTGAGCACGTGCTCGACCTCGGCCACGCGCAGGGCATCCATGCGCGCGCGGAATTCCTTGATTGTCGGCACCACGCCCAGCCCCCCGTACCATGCCCAGAACAGGTCGGTTTCCTCTTCGACGATCCGCTCCGCAGCCGGAATCTCATCCCGACGCCGCGCGGTGGCTTGCGCGGCGACGGTCTGCAGATCGTCGACGTCATAGAGGAACACGTTCTCGATTTGACGGACCGCAGGATCGACGTCGCGCGGCACCGCGAGATCCAGGATGCAGAGCGGCCGACCCCGACGCTCCGCGATTAGGGGGCCGACGCGCTCCCACGTCACCACCGTGTGTGGCGCGGCCGTCGAGCAGAGGGCGATGTCCGTGGTCGCAAAATGCGGCCACGCTTCCTCCAACGACACGGCCCGACCACCGAGCCGCTCGGCAATGGCGCGGGCCCGCTCCTGGGTGCGATTCGCCACGAGTGTGATGTGCACCCCCTCGTTGGTCAAACACGTGGCCGCGAGCTCGGCCATGTCTCCCGCACCAAGAATGAGGGCGCTGTGGCCGGCCAGATCGCCGAAGATCTTTCCGGCGACGGCAACGCCCGCGGACGCCGCGGATGCGGTGCCCATGCCGAGCGCGGTCTCGGTCCGGACGCGCGAACCAACGTGCAGCGCGGTCTGGAACAGGCGGTGCAGCACCGGTCCTGCCTGCGCGCGCGACGCTTCCCACGCCTCGCGAACCTGCCCCTGGATCTGCGATTCGCCGAGGATCATCGAGTCGAGGCCGGCCGAAACGCGGTAGAGGTGGCGTACGGCATCACGATCGCGCGCGAGGTAGCCATATTCACGCGCGCCGCCGCTGGCCGGCACCGAAAGCCGTTCACCCAGCAGCGACCACACGGCCTCGAGCGCCGGCTCGTCCTCCGCAAGCAGGTAGAACTCCGTGCGGTTGCAGGTCGACAGCAGGACGCCGCCGCTCGCACCGGCCGCCATGACCCGCGCCAGCGCACCAGGCACCTCGTGTGCTCCATGCGCGAACCGCTCTCGGACTTCGAGCGGCGCGGTGCGATGGTTCACGCCGACGACCTTGATCCCCATGCCGACGTGCGAGGTCACAGGAACCGCTCCACACCTGGCTGCGCGAGCTTCAAGGCGACGTAGACCAGAATCACCGCCGCGAAGCCGGCAATGCTGGCGAACGCGGCACGACGGCCGGCCCAGTGACGAACGACGCGGACCCACACCGCCCACCCGAGCACGACCCACGTGAAGATGCCCCAGACGAGCTGCGCCTTGGCGAGGTGCAGGCCCTCTCCCGAAAACCGCGCCCCATAGCCGAGCGCGAGGAGCACGCCGAGCGTCAGCGCCGGGAAGCCCGCGACGAGCGCGAATCGGTTGAGTTGATCGAGCCGTTCGAGCGGCGGAAACAGCTGGAAGATCTGACCGAAGCGGCGCGCTTTGAGCTCACGGAATTGCAGCAGGTAGAGCGCCGCAGCGATAAAGGCCAGCGCCATCAACGCAACGCACAGCACGCTCAGTACGACGTGCAATACAAACCACGCATTGCGACCGGGTGCCGGCGAGGCGTCGGGTGTGAGCCCGCTCAGGATGGCAAGCCCGACGAGGCCGGTCGCAAGCGGGGCGGCAAAAAATGACACCGCTGAGCCGCGCAGCAGCCGCTCGCTGGCGAGCTGCAGCAACACCAGGCACAACGCCAGCATCGACAGAGCCGGGCCCAGGCCGACAAGCGTGAGTTGCGAGACAGCGACGACCTGCGCGGACGCGCCCGCGCAGGGAAGTGCGATCGAGAGCACGCGTGGCGCGCCACGCTGCCCCACAAAAGGCGCCAGCGCCAGGACGGTCGTCAATCCGTAGAGCGCCAAAGCGACGAGATGGAGAGTGACTATCACGGCAGACGCGAGCCAGGCCAGCCCCCACCACCCGGCGGGAAACCGGCCCAGCTCCGAATTAGGAGGGCATCTTTTTGATCAGTCGTACCGGGAGACCGTTCTCGAGTCCGGGATGCGTAATTTGGATCAGGAGGCCCGTGGACGAGCGCTCGCGCGTGTGCACGACCATCAGCACCGCACGAACCTCTTCCGATGCTGCGCCAAGATACCCGCCCGCCGGCTTATACGCCTCGAACACGTCGCCCAACGTCACACCGTCACTGCGCCCTTTGTCGATGAAGAAGTACTGCTGGGCCCCGGCGATCGGGTGCACATCGCGTGGCTCGATCAGCTTACCTACCATACCCTGCTCCACCGCCGTCGGACGCACCTGTCCGGGGTCGCGGAACGGCTCGAGCGGCATGGCGAGTTGACCATCGTGGACCCGCCCGAATTGCCCCACAACCCGGGCGAGGAGCTGAGCGTCTTCGACGGCGGTCACCCGCGCAATCCCGACGGGCACGACAACCTCTCCCCAACGCCCCGTCGGCACCCCCCGGTCGATGCGCGCGACCAATATGGAATCACCCACGTGGTACGACGCATTGCCGGGCGGTCGAATCGCGATCTCCTCGTACATCGTGGCGGTGCTCCCCGCCGACAGACGCGTAATCGCCGACGTTGCCGTGGAGCCGATCACCTGAGCCCACGGGAGATCCTCGCTCTCGCTCAGGAATCCGGCGGCGTAGAACTCGCCGGCCCGCACCGGCCGATACGGTTGCTCCGCGTATGCACGCAACACATCCTGCACCTGCTGCCGGCTGGTCCGCCGTCGATCGAATATCGTCTCGTTCGACTCCACGATCGACGGTGGAGGCGCCTCGAAGACGAATGTCGTGTCGGCAGGGATTGTATCGATCATCGCGGTGTCGGTCGGAATCACTGCAATCATGGTGTCGGCGCGGACGGTATCAGCCGCCGCGATCGACGTATCCGCCTGTGCGACTGTCATCAGCTCGGCAAGGTTCAGAACCTCGCCCGGATAGATCCAGTGCGGGTCTTCAATGACGATCGTATTGAGCCGGTAAATCTCCGGCCAGAGCAACGGGTCGCTGAAGTACATCTGCGCGATGGACCAGAGGGTCTCACCGCGGACGACGGTGTGCGTAGTGGGAAGTTGTCCCTGAAAGGCGGCGGCCGCCTGCGTGGTGTCCTGCTGCACCGCTTGAGTCGTATCCTGCGCCGGCACGACTCCCCACATCAGCGGCAACGCCGCCAGGGCCAGAAGAACGGTGCGGCTAGAACGGCAGATCGTCGTCCTCCTCATCCAGCGCCTCCGGGAACGCGTCGAGCGATTCGGGGGCCTTCCCACCGGACTCCGCGACGGCCCCGGCCCCTCGTCCTGCCCCCGCTCCCACGGGAGCGGCTCCGCCTCTCGAGCCCAGCATGATCAGCTCGCGCGCAATGATCTCGGTGACGTAGCGCGTCTGCTTGTTGTTGTCTTCCCAGGTCCGGTATTCGATCCGGCCTTCGACGTACACTTTGTCGCCCTTCTTCAGGTACTTCTCGCAGACATCGGCCAGGCCCGATCCGCCCTTGTTGTTCCAGCAGATAACTCGGTGCCAGTCCGTCTTTTCCTGCTTCTCCCCTCCATTCCCGATCCACTGCCGGCTGGTCGCGACAGAGAGGGTTGCTACCCGGGAACCGTTATTCGTGCTGCGCACCTCGGGATCGGCCCCCAGATTCCCGATAAGCTGGACCTTGTTAAGACTGCGGCTCACAACGACCTCCGAACGATTTAAGCGGGTTGGGCCCAAGGGTGCCACACACTATATAAATCGCAAGTCATTCTGTCAACCAAAGATACGCCACTTGTATCAAAGTTTTGCATCACGTCTCAGGACGATCGCATCCTCGACGGGCCGCCGGTAGTACCGCTTCCGCCGACCGACCTCCCTGAACCCGAACGCCTGATAAAGCGCCCGAGCTGGCGCGTTGGATTCCCGAACCTCGAGAAACACCTGCCGAACGCCCCGTCGGGACAACGCCTCCAGGATCTCCTGCACCAGCGCGCGTCCCAATCCGCGACGGCGTCCTGCTTCCGCAACCGCCAGGTTGAGGATCTCGCCTTCGTCCGCCGCATCGAGGGCCACGACATAGCCGGCCACCGTGCCACCGTCTTCCGCCACCAGGAACTGCGCGAATGAGACACAGTCACGAAAATCCTGCGTCGACCATGGGTCCGCGAACACGCGTTGCTCGATCGCGTGCACGGTAGAGACGTCGGTTAACTCAGCGGGACGAATTCGGAAGCGGCCGGCCGTAGCGGGCCTCCCATTTCACCTGCGCCTCAGCGGGACGCCCGTACACCGGCTCGGCAAGCACGTCGTCGAGTGGCCGGCGCGCCGCTCGGTGCTCAGCCAGCATGAGCAGGCGTCCGGCAATCTTCGGCACGGCGTCCAACGGAACCGGCGGCTTGCCGGTCCACGCTTCGACTTCCGTGCGGTAGCGCTCGGCGCCATCACCAACGGCCAGCGCCGGCTTCACGGGTGTCATCCGAGCCAGCTCGCCCAGCGTGAGCAGCGCCGGCGCAACGAGCGTCTCGATCCGGTCGAGATGAACGACGTACACCGCGCCGAACACCTGCCCGCGCAGGGCATCGTAGCACGCGGCGATCGGGCGAGATTCTCTCTCTAATTCGGACGCAGCGTGCGCAGCACCGAGCAGGGATGGGATCGCCACCAGCGGAATCTCGCGCTCGTGTGCTAGTCCCTTCGCCGCTGCCCACCCTATCCGCAGTCCGGTGAAGCTCCCGGGCCCGTCGCCAACGACGATCTCGGTAATATCCCCGAGTTTTGCGGCGGCGTCCACGAAAACCTGCTGCATGAGTGTGAGCAGCTGCGCCGCGTGCTGCCGCGCGCCGCGGATCGAGCGAGCGGCGTAGGGATAAGGATGTCCCGGCTTCCCCACTGCAACGCTCGCGATATCGGTCGCCGTGTCGATCGCAAGTCTCACACGCGCGCCGTTTCTTCGATCACGCGGCGCTCCGGATCGTCGTCATACGACAGTTGGAGATGCCGGTCGAGCGGCGGCGCCCACGGCCCCGCCCGCTCCGGCCACTCGATGAGAATGATCGCACGCTCTCGAACCATGTCGTCGAAGCCGAGATCGCGCGCTTCATCCGGCGTTCGCAATCGGTAACAATCGACGTGGTAGACCGCGGTCGCACCGGCATCGTAGTGATGGACGAGCGCATAGGTAGGACTCGTCGCTCGCGATCGGGCGCCCAAGCCTCGGCAGATCGCCTGCACGAGGGTCGTCTTGCCGGTCCCCAGATCCCCCGACAAGCCGATTACGGCGGGCGCCGAAAGCCTGGCGCCGAGATCTTCACCGAACCGGTTGAGCTCGTTCGCGGTGAGGCGCATCGGCCTTGAGCTCGAGGAGCTGATCGCGCAGCACTGCGGCCAGCTCGAAATCCAACTCTTCGGCGGCCGCCTGCATTTGCTGCTCGAGCAGCCGGATCAGCGCATCCCGCTCGCGAGCGTCGGTGGGACGTCGCCCGATCCCGGGCGCCGGCTTGCCGGCGCGGGCATCGGCCACGCGGGTCACGAAGCGGATATCGACCACTGATTTCACGATGGACCGCGGGGTGATTCCGTGCTCCGCGTTATACGCAAGTTGCGTCTCCCGCCGCCGGGTCATTTCGTTCAGCGCCCGTTCCATCGAACCGGTCACGCGATCGGCGTACAGAATGGCCCACCCACTCAGGTGTCGCGCCGCCCGCCCGACGGTCTGGATGAGCGAGCGGTCCGAGCGCAGAAAGCCCTCCTGATCAGCATCCAGCACGGCGACGAGCGACACTTCGGGGAGGTCGAGCCCCTCGCGCAGCAGGTTGATGCCGACGAGCACATCGAATTCCCCCAGCCGCAAGCCCCGGATGATCTCGACACGCTCGATCGCGTCGATCTCGGAGTGCAGGTACCGCACGCGGACGCCATGTTGCTGCAGGTAATCGGTGAGATCTTCGGCCATGCGCTTGGTGAGAGTCGTCACCAGCACGCGCTCGTTCTTCTTTTCGCGCTGGCGAATCTCGCTCAAGAGGTCGTCCACCTGACCGCCAACCGGTCGGATTTCGACCTGGGGATCCACAAGCCCCGTTGGCCGGATGATCTGTTCGACGATCACACCGCTGGACAGACGCAGCTCGTCTTCGCCCGGTGTGGCGGAGACGAACATGATGCGGGGGACCAGCCCCATGAACTCGTCGTAGCGTAAAGGGCGGTTATCGAGGGCCGACGGGAGGCGGAAGCCATAGTCCACGAGCGTCTGTTTGCGAGAGCGGTCGCCCTCATACATCGCGCCGAGCTGTGGCAGCGTTTGGTGCGACTCATCGATGATGCACAGGTAGTCGTCCGGGAAGTAGTCGAGCAGGCAGGCGGGTCGCTCGCCCGGCTGCCTGCCGCTGAAGTGCCGCGAGTAGTTCTCGATCCCGGCGCAGCGGCCCACCTCGAGTAGCATGTCGATGTCGAACTGTGTCCGGGACTCGAGCCGCTGCGCCTCGAGCAGCTTGTTGTGCTGTCGCAGGTCCGCCAGCCGCAGCCGGAGCTCATCGCGAATCGACTTGACCGCGCGCTCGATGGTCGGCCGCTGCGTGACGAAGTGCGTCGCCGGGTAGACGGCACAGCGCTCCAGCTCGACGATCACGTTTCCGGTGAGGGGATCGATCTTCGCGATCCGCTCAATCTCATCGCCCCAGAACTCGATCCGCACCGCCTGCTCGTCGTAGGCCGGAAAGATCTCGACCGTATCTCCGCGCACGCGGAACGTGCCACGCTCGAATGCGACGTCGTTGCGCTGGTACTGGATGGCGACGAGATCGGCAAGCAGCGCATCCCGGCCCCGGGATTCGCCTTTCCGGGCCGTGACCAGAAGCTCGCGATAGAGCTCCGGGTCGCCCAGGCCATAGATGGCCGAGACGCTCGCGACAATGACGACATCATCGCGCTCCATCAGGCTCGACGTCGCCCGCAGCCTGAGCCGCTCGATGTCGTCGTTGATCGACGAGTCCTTGGCGATATACGTGTCGGTCGCGGGCACGTAGGCTTCAGGCTGATAGTAGTCGTAGTACGAGATGAAGAACTCGACCGCGCTCTGGGGGAAGAACGCTTTCAGCTCGCCGTACAGCTGCGCGGCCAGGGTCTTGTTGTGCGACAGTACCAGCGTCGGCCGCCCGAGATCGGCGACGACATGTGCCATGGTCATCGTCTTTCCCGAGCCCGTGACGCCGAGCAGCGTCTGATAGCGGTCACCGCGCCGCAGGCCCGAGCTCAGCTCGCGGATGGCGCGCGGCTGATCACCCGCCGGAGGCGGGGCGGATCCGAGCTTGAAAGGCATAGAAAGAAAAGTTAACCGGTAACGACTTCAGGGGACCCGGAATCACGGCGGGCGATTTCAGTCACCCCTTTCACCTTCCGAACCGCCTTCAGCACCTTGTCCAGATGGGTGTGATTCTCCACCTCGACCAGCACCGACCCGAATACGACGCCATCCTTTGAGGCCAGCTCGGCGCTGCGGATGTTCGTGCCCGTCCCGCTGATTGCTTCGCAGATGTCGGCATACAGCCCGCGTCGATCCTCGCCGCTCACCGCCAGACGGACGACGAACGTTTCGCCCTCTACCTCACGCCAGTCGATTTCGACGCGCCGCTCCTCGTCCCCCGACAACGTCAGCAGATTGGGGCAGTCGTTGCGGTGAATCGAGATGCCGCGGCCCTGTGTCACGTACCCGACCACGGGATCGCCGGGCACGGGCTGGCAGCACTGGGCGTAGCGCACCATGAGGCCTTCGACGCCATGGATCTTGATCCCCCGCCCCAGGCGGAGCCGCTCGATGACGCGTCCAAAGGCCGTAGGCTTGGGTGCCTGCGTTTCCTCGGCCGGGAGATTGGGATACACGGCCTTGAGCACCTGACTGAGCTGTACGTCACCGCGTCCAATCGCGGCTTCCACCTGCTCCGCCCCAATCAGGGACATCGTCGACGCAGCTTGCGCGAGCTGCTCCGGCGTCGGCGGATCGAGGCGACGGCGGCGCACCTCGCGTGCCAGGATCTCACGCCCCAGGGTGATGCTGCGCTCCTGCTCCTCCTGCTTGATCCACTGCCGGATCTTCTGCCGCGCGCGCCCCGTCTGCACGTGGGCCAGCCAATCGCGCGACGGCTTCGCCTGCGGACTGGTGAGCACTTCCACGGTGTCGCCGTTGCGCAGCGGCCGGTGCAGCGGCGCGATCCGGCCGTTGACACGCGCGCCGTTGCAGTGCTGCCCGACCTCGGTGTGGACCAGGAACGCGAAATCGATCGGCGTCGCGCCCTTCGGCAGGCGCTTCACATCGCCGCGCGGCGTGAAGACGAAGATCTCGTCCTGATAGAGATCGATCTTGAGGAATTCGAGGAATTCCTCCGGACTGTGCGCGTCCTGCTGCAGCTCGATCAGCTGCCGGAACCACGAGAGGTGGTGGTCGAGCTCGTCGGCGCTCTTGCCGTTCTCTTTGTAGAGCCAGTGCGCGGCGATACCGTACTCGGCCGTGCGGTGCATATCGCGCGTGCGGATCTGAATCTCGTAGAGCTGCCCGCTCGGTCCGAAAACGGTCGTATGAAGGGACTGGTAGCCGTTCGACTTGGGGCTTGCGATGTAGTCCTTGATCCGCTCCTGCAGCGGCGTCCACGTGTGGTGAATGATGCCCAACACGTGGTAGCAATCGGTGATGCTGTTCACCAGCACGCGCACCGCGAGCAGATCGTAGATCTCCTCGAACGGCTTGCCGCGCTTCTTCATCTTCTTGAAGATCGACCAGAGATTCTTGGGCCGTCCCACGATGTCCCAGCCCACAATCCCCGCGCGCCGCAGCTCGTCGGACAGGGGTACGCGCATCCGCTCGATCGTGCGATCGCGCTCCAGCTTTTTCGATTTCACCTGGCGGGCAAGCGTCTTGTACTCCTCGGCCTCGAGGTACTTGAACGCCAAATCCTCGAGCTCCGCCTTTACGCCCGCCATCCCGAAGCGGTGCGCCAGTGGCGCGTACAGCTCCCGCGTCTCCAGCGCAATCCGCATGCGCTTGTCCGGCGGTAGCGGATCGAGCGTGCGCATGTTGTGCAGCCGGTCGGCGAGCTTGATGATGATGACGCGCGCGTCGCGCGCCACCGACATCAACAGTTTGCGGTAGTTCTCGGCTTGCTCTTCGGCGGTCGAGCGGAAGGTCAGCGCCTTGATCTTGGTCAGCCCGTCCACGAGGTCGGCCACCTCGCTGCCGAAGTCGCGCCGCAGCTTCTCGAGTGTGACGTCGGAATCTTCGACGACGTCATGCAACAACGCGGCTGCGATGGTCGTCGTGTCCATCTGCTGCTCGGCGAGAATCGTGGCGACGGCGACGCTGTGAGAGACGAAGTCGTCGCCCGACATCCGCTTCTGGCCCTGATGCGCCTGCGCGCTGAGACGATAGGCGCGCGAGAGCACGTCGAGATCCAGCCGGTCTCGCTGGGCCGCGACGGCTTCGGCTAATTCAGGAGCCAAAATCGCTGCACTCGTCACAACAGTCCCGCCTCCGCAAAGCTCACGTACCGCTCTCCACCGCCGCCGACAATCACATGATCGTACACCGGAACGTCCAGCACACGCCCCGCCTCAACCAGCTGCCGTGTCACCGCGCGGTCGTCCGCCGACGGCGTCGGATCGCCGCTCGGATGGTTATGCACCACGATGATCCCGGCCGCCGCCTCCGCAATCGCCGCTCGAAACACTTCCCGCGGGTGCACCAGCGAGCTGTTCAGGATGCCCCGCGTGATCATCAGGTCAGCCAGGATCTGGCTCTGGCTGCCCAGGGCGAGGACATGAAACTCCTCGACTGCGAGGTCTCGCAGCGCCGGCGCATAATAGCGCTGCACGTCGGCGGGTCCTCGGATGCGCGCCGGCGGTGGCTCCACGTCGGTGCCCACCCGACGGCCCAGCTCGATCGCCGCCGCCAGTCGGGCTGCCTTGGCCCGGCCCACGCCTGGAATGCGGGCAAGCTCCGCCCACGGCCTCGTAGCGAGGCGCCGCAACGACCCGTCGCCCCTGGCGAGGACTTCCCCCGCCACGGCGAGTGCATCCCGTCCTCGTGTTCCTGTACCTAAGAGAATGGCCAACAGCTCCTGCGCCGTCAACGCGCCGGAGCCGATGGCCCAGAGACGCTCGCGGGGCCGGTCACGTTCGACGTGCTCGGAAAGACGAAGCGGCATGGGGGCATTGTAGCCCACCCGGTCGATGGGATCGTTGTCTTTTTTGCTGCGGATGGGTCCCGAAAATGCGTAGGGGCGCAGCATGCTGCGCCCCTACCCGACGCGATTTCGCCTGCCCCGCCCCCGCCCCCGCCCCCGCCCTACGCGGCCGCGCCGTGGCATTTCTTGAACTTCTTGCCGCTGCCACACGGGCACGGGTCGTTGCGGCCGAC
>Ga0075418_10002981_pt1 | contig 19337 bp, 14 predicted proteins | sample SoiMetdeltSBSDD2_FD_81776 | JGI IMG/M metagenome (GOLD analysis project Ga0075418, IMG submission 81776) | Bulk soil microbial communities from a Populus tree surrounding site in Tennessee, USA - Soil MetaG P. deltoides SBSDD2 | ecosystem: Environmental > Terrestrial > Soil > Tree plantation...
GAGGTCGCCGTGCGCGTGCGACCGCGGCGGCAACTGTCGGGCGGCTGGTCGGTCGAAGTGCGACCTACCGGCGCGACGATGTCGTGGGCCGGCTTCCCATACCGCCTCGAAGACCTGCGCGGTCGCGTGGTCGCACGCGCCGACGGCGTGCGCTTCGATCTCACGGGCGCGCACCGGTCGGGCACGCTGACGATGCAGGGGCGCATTCCGCTCGACCCCTCCGCCGCGAATGGCGGTGGGTTCGAGGCCGTGTTCAGTCTGCAACAGGTGACCATCGACGACGACCTGAGGCGGGCGGTCGCCGTGTTGGCGCCCGACATCGATGCGCCGTGGCAGGCAGCTGCCCCACAGGGCCGTTTCGACGGCCGGGTCAAGGTGTGGCGGCCGGCCCCGACCGATCCGCTCTATCACGACGCGCTGCTGGAACTGGGCGGCGTCGACCTGGGCCTGCCGATGGCGCCATGGCGCGCCGTCGGCCTGCGCGGCCAGCTGTTGGTGCAGGGCGCGGACAGCGCCGCGCGCATCGACTTCGACGCGCTGCGTGGCCAACTCACGAACGGCACCAGGCGCCACGCCCAGCTCGCCATGCTCGGTTCCTTCGCGACGGGCGGCGAGGAACGCAGCGAGATCACCTTCGTCGTGCGCGATCTCGAGCTCGACGCGGTGCTCGGCAAGAGCCTCGAACGATACGGGGCGCTCGACCTCGGCACCTGGGACTCGCTGCGGCCCTCGGGCACGGTCGACCTCGTCCTGGTCCACGAGCAGAAGCAGGGCATGCCGGCGGATGTCCGTATCGTGGTCCAGCTCGTCGACGTCGCTTCGAACGCCGCGATCCTGCCGCGCCCGGCCGAACACATGACCGGCGAGCTGACGATCAAGGACGGCGAGCTGCGGTTCGACGACGTGCGCGCCAACCTCGGCAACACGCTCGTGCAGTGCAGCGACGGCCACGTGCGCGGCCGCCCCGACGGTCGCACGGAGCTGCGCTTTTTGGCGCAGGCGAAGGGCTTTCCGGTCGACGACGGCATGGCCAACCTGTTCTTCGGGCCACTGCGACAGGCGGTGCTCGACAGGAAGCTGAGTGGGCGCGCGGACGTCGATCAGCTGACGCTGCAGTTCGCGCTTCCGGGCACCTCGACCCCGCTGCCGCTCGAGACGCGCATCAGCGGGCAACTGCGCCTCTACGACGTCGAGCTGTCGCTGGGCCCGACCGACTCCGACGTGCGGGTCCAGGGCATCAGCGGCGTGCTCACGCTCGATCCGAGCACCATCTCCGACGCCGGCGGCGGGATCGTGGGCAGGATGCAGGGCGGCTCGATGTCGATCTTCGGGCAACCCTTCGAGAACATCGAAGCGAACTTCACGGCCGATGCCGACCGGCTCGAGCTCGGCAAGCTGACCTCGAGATTCCACGGCGGCGCCGTGACGGCAGCCAGCCTCGATGCGCCCGCGCTGCGCTACGAGATCCCGGGCAAGCGCTTTCCCGAGGGCCGATTGTCGGGTGATCTCGCATTCGAGCGCGTCGACGTCTACCAGTTCCTCGACACCTCGGGCTGGACGAACCCGCCGTATTCGGGCCTGGCCAGCGGCAGCTTTTCGCTGACGCGCCTCGACGGCACGCACCTGGTCGCTGCCGAAGCCTCCGGCCAGCTCAAGATCGAACAGGGCGATCTCGGCGTCGTGCCGCTGTTCACGGCGATCTACGCGCAGCTGCCTGCGCCCGATCGGCCGCGTTTCCACTACCTGGAATCCACGTTCCGCCTCGCGGACCGCCGCGTCACGTTCGATTCGCTGGACGTGCGTTCGAGGATGCTCGGCGCGAACGGCATCGGCACGCTGGATCTCGACGGCTATGTCGACATCAAGTTGCAGCTCAACAACCTGCTCGGCACGTCGGCCGACCCGTTCCTGATGCCGCTGATCGAAGAGCTGACGAAGAACATCGTGCGCTTCCACCTGTTCGGTTACCTGCGCGACCTCAGGACCGAGAAACGGTGGATCGTCGAATCGTCGCCGAAGCGGCGCCAGGTCATCCCGTTCCCGGCCCCGTCCCCGCGGCTGCCGCTGCCCGATTACTGATCGCACACTGTCCATGTCCTCGCTGCACGCTGTCATCATGGCCGGGGGGTCCGGCACGCGATTCTGGCCCGCGAGCCGCGCGGCCCGGCCCAAGCAGTTCCTGCCGCTCGCGCGCGGCAAGCTGCTGATCGCGGCGACCGTCGACCGGCTCGCGGGCCTCTGCGAGCCCGACCACATCTGGATCGCGACCAACGCGGTGCAGGCGCGCGCACTCGCGAAGATCCTGCCGGACTTTCCGCGCGACCGCGTGATCGTCGAGCCCGAGCCGCGCGACACGGCTCCGTGCATAGCACTCGCCACGGCGACGATCGCCGCGACCGACCCGGGGGCGATGATGATCGTGTTGCCGGCCGACCACGTGATCGAACCCGTGGCCGCCTTCCACCGCATGATCCGCCGCGGCGTCGAGCTCGCGAGCGACGGCGAGACGCTCGTCACGTTCGGCATCGAGCCGACGTTCCCGGCGACCGGCTACGGCTACATCGAGTGTGGTCCCGCCCACGACGGCGCCGAGCCGCGCGCGTTCTCGGCGCTGCGTTTTCGCGAGAAGCCCGACCTGGCCCTGGCCAGGCAGTTCCTCGAACGCGGCGGCTTCCTGTGGAACAGCGGCATCTTCGTGTGGACGGTCGGCGCGATCCGACGCGCGATGCAGCGCGGCAACGACAATCTGCTGACCGCCTACGACGGCATGTTGGCCGCGATCGGCAAGCGCCAGCGCGCGCAGATCACGCGCGCCTTCGAGCAGGCGCCGAAGGTCTCGATCGACTACGCCGTCATGGAGAAGGCCGACAAGATCGCGGTCGTCGAAGCCCGCGTGAAGTGGGAGGACGTCGGCAGCTTCGCGGCGATCGAGGCGGTCGGCGCGGGCGACGGCGCGAGGAACTTCGCGTTGCTGGGCCCGGGCGCCTCGCAGCTCGTGCTCGAGAGCCAGCGCAACATCGTCTACGCCGAGGGCAAACGCACCGTGTCGTTGTTCGGCGTCGAGGATCTGATCGTGGTCGCGGTCGACGACGCCGTGCTCGTATGCCCGAAGCACCGCGCCGCCGATCTCAAGGTGCTCGTCGAGCCCGTGCGGCCCCAGGGCCGCCCCGACCTGCTGTGAACCCGCCGCGGCGCATCCTCGCGGTCGATTTCGGCGAGAAGCGAACCGGCCTCGCGGCCACGGACTGGAGTGGCACCATCGCCGTGCCGCTGCCGCGCATCGAAGCCGGCGACGACGACGCCGTGATCGCAGCCATCGTCGAGGTCGTGCGCGAACGCGAGACCGAACTGGTCGTGCTCGGCATGCCGCTCGCGATCGACGGCAGCCTCGGCCAACGAGCACGACGCACCGCTCTGTTCCGCGACCGCCTGCGGCAGGTACTGCCGTGCCCGCTCACCACCGAGGACGAGAGCCACTCGACCGATGAAGCTCATGAGCGCCTGAAGGCTGGCGGTCTCAAGGCCGCGCGGCGCAAAGAACTCGCAGACAGCACCGCCGCGCTCGTCATCCTCGAGCGCTACCGCGGACGGCAACGGCGGACCTGAGTACGCGCGAGCAGAAGAGTGTGCCTGGTCCCCGTAAGCCGGGTTCTGGTGCCGCCCTGAGGCGGTGACGACCATTTCTCTAGGACCGCCCTCACGGACGGCCGCAAACGACCTACCCGAGGACCTGAGCGCGGGCCGCGCGATCCTCCTACTCGGTCTTCCTCCAGGTGGGGTTTGCCTTGCCAGAACGGTCGGCCGTTCTGCGGTGAGCTCTTACCTCGCCGTTTCACCCTTGCCGTCGCCAGCGAGCTGGCTGTCCGGCGGTTTGTTCTCTGTGGCACTTTCCCTGTCCTTGCGGACGGTGGGCGTTACCCACCACCTTGCCCTTGGGAGCCCGGACTTTCCTCCCGCGGCAAAGCCGCCGGCGGTCGTCCAGAGACCAGGCACGACCGGAATGTAGGGAGCGGCGCGCGCACTGCAAGCTGCGGACCAGGTATCCCATCGACACGCTCCACAGGTATCGCACTGCTTGCGCATTGCTGAATTCGGCTCCCCGCTTGACCGAGAAAAATGCTGCCCGTTCGCTTGTCGAACGAACGTAGAGCGGTAACCTGCGGGTCACTCGTCGTCGCGCCCGCGGTTCCGAACCGCCATCACCCTCGCTCCGCACCATCTGAGGCCGTTCCGTGCACCTCGTCGCCAACTGTCTCGTTGTTTGCTTCCTTCTCGGTCCATGCCTCTCCCAGCTGCAGCCAGCGCCCACTGTCGCTGCGGCACTCGCACTGAGTTCTGTTGCGAGCGCGCAGGCCACTGACCCCGAACGCGAACCGCTGGCCGCGGGACCCGTGCCCGAGCCGAGTGCCTTGTTCCTGGTCGGCACTGCGCTCGTCGGTCTCGCCTTGACGGTGCGCCGCGCTCATCGCCGCTCGCGGTGAGCCAACCCGCCCGAGAGGCGGCTTGGCTCATTGATGCTCCGACGTCAGCAGGCCCCCCCGCGTCGTCGCGATTGGCCCGGGTTCAGCCATACCGTGGCGCATGCCGTCGGATGCGGCGTGCCTTCCGGGCGATCGCCAGGATCGACCTGCGGTGTCCGCGCAGCGGCACGCCGAGGTAGCTGCGCAAGAAGCGCAGGCCACATCGATCCGACAGCGCTGTGGGCACCGACGCCCACAAGCCCGCGAGGTCCTTCACGACCCAACGCCGCCAGAGCCAACGTGGCTCGAGGACGCGCTCGACGTCGAGGAACCGCGGCTCACCGCCGAGGCGAGGGTCAGTGACCATGATGTGGTTCCAGTAGAGGTCGCGGTAGACGAGACCCTGATCGTGCAGCCTGCGCACGACGGGCGCGACCTCCCGACACGCCCAGGCGACGAGCTGCGGCAGCCAGCCATGGCGCGCCGCTTCGACCGCCCAGACGTCGACGGAACGACCGCGCAATCCAACGGTCACGAGCAGGCTGCGGCGGCGGTCGCCGATCCATGCCACGGGAGCCGCAGTCTGGATGCCGATCATCGGCAACACGTGCAACCACCGCCACTCGGCAGCGGCATCGCGCTTGTGTCCGCGGCGCCACTTGCCGAACAACCAACCGTCCGCGACCGCCACCGCGACGGTCCGCCGCGTCGGTACACAACGAACCGTGTGACCCAGCGAACCCGCCCACATTGCGGCAACGGCGTCGGCGTGCCGCGGAGCGAGCAACGCAAAGGTCTCCGGCGTCGCGGCGTATGGCTTGTTGCTGGCTTCCATTGCGGGCGGTACGTTCCCCGCCCTTCATTGGCGCTGCAAGCGGCGTCTTCGGCATGAATCCACCCGTCACCGGCGAAGAGAACCCCTTCGAAGCAATGCAGGCCAGACTCGACCTGGCTGCGGCCCGCCTCGGTCTCGAACCCAACGTGATCGCCATCCTGCGCGCGTGCGAGCGCGAGATCATGATCAGCATCCCCGTCGTGATGGACGACGGCTCGATGAAGGTGTTCGAGGGCTACCGCGTGCATCACTCGACCTCGCGAGGCCCCGCCAAGGGCGGCATCCGCTACGCCCCCAACGTCAACCGCGACGAGGTGCGCGCGCTGGCCGCCTGGATGACCTGGAAGTGCGCCGTCGTCAACGTCCCGTTCGGCGGCGGCAAGGGCGGCGTGGTCTGCGACCCGTTCAAGATGTCGCGAGGCGAGCTCGAACGCGTCACGCGCCGCTACGTCGCCGGCATCATGGACATCCTCGGCCCCGACCGCGACGTGCCCGCACCCGACATGGGCACCGACGGCCAGGTCATGGCGTGGATCATGGACACCTACTCCATGCACCAGCGCAACTTCCTGCCGGCCATCGTGACCGGCAAGCCGATCAGCCTCGGCGGTTCCCTGGGTCGCATCGAGGCCACGGGACGCGGCGTCATGTTGGTGACGCGCGAAGCGCTGCGGCACCTCGGCATGACTCCGGCCAGCTGCACGGCGGCCGTGCAAGGCGCGGGCAACGTCGGCCTCGTCTCGGCCATGCAACTCGCGACGCTAGGCGTCAAGGTCGTCGCGATCAGCGACATGTATGGCGGCCTGCACAACCCGAAGGGCCTCGACCTGCAGGCCGTGAAGGCACACCTGCAGCAGCACAAACGACTCGATGGGTTCGAGGGCGCCTCGCGCATCAGCAACGCCGAGATCCTCGAGCTGCCGGTCGACATCCTCGTGCCCGCGGCGACCGAGAACGTCATCACGAGCAAGAACGTCGCCAACATCAAGGCGAAGGTCATCACCGAGGGCGCCAACGGCCCCTGCACCGCAAACGCCGACAAAGTGCTCGACCAGAAGGGCACCTTCGTGATCCCCGACATCCTCGCGAACGCCGGCGGCGTGACGGTCAGCTACTTCGAATGGGTGCAGAACCGCATGGCCTTCTTCTGGACGCAGAAGGAGGTCGAGGACCGCATGGAGCACATCATGGTCGAATCGTTCGCGGCCGTGGTCGACATGGCGCGGCGGTTCCAGGTCAGCAACCGCATCGCGGCCTACATGCTCGGCGTGAATCGCGTCGCCGAGACGACGCGCATGCGCGGCATCTATGCGTGATGGCCTGAACTGCACCGTGGCCCTCGAAGCCCGTCAGTAGACTCCTCGCCAGTCACGGGGCGCCAGACCCTGCGGGTCGTCACCCGGTTCACGTTCCAGCTCCGCCGGCAGGTACCTGGCCCCATGCAGAACACGAGCCACTCGGATGCCCCTGTCCCAGGTCTCGTAGACAATCACGAACGCCGAAAGCACCACCCTGAAACGGAACAGTCGGCCAGGTGGACAAAGGTCGCTTGCGAGGCGAGCGGAACGTGGGTTCCGAGCAAGGCTGATCATCGCCGCCTTGAGTGCCGCCGCCGTCTGATCGCTTGCCTCCGACCGAAGTGTGCAATCGTGTAATCGTCGATCGCTTGCAGGTCACTTTCGGCTGGGAGCGAGAGCCGAACTCTCTTCATCGCTTCGGCTTCTTGTTGCCCAGCTTCTTGTGCGTTGGCATGCGACACCGCCTGCTTGCGGATTCTGGGGCACGACAGTGCAGCACGCACATCCATCGGTCAACTGGGGGGTATCACGAGTCTCCAGCCGGCCCACCCTGGCGGCCGCGCTTGATCTCGCCGCGGAGTCTCTTTGCCTCGATGCGCCGGCGCTGGCTGCCGCGCGTGGGGCGCGTCGCGATGCGGCGCTTCTGCCGCACGAGCGCCGCCGCGATCAGGTTCCCCATGCGTTCCATCGCCGCCTCGTAGTTCTGGAACTGGCTCCGATGCTCGCTCGCCGTCACGCAGAGCATGCCGTCTTCGTCGAGGCGCTTCTGCATCACGGCGCGGATGCGCGCAACGTCGTCAGGCCCGAGCACAGCCTCGGCGGCAACGAGGTCGAGGCGCAGATCGACTTTCGTCTCGGTCTTGTTGACGTGCTGGCCACCGGCCCCACCGCTGCGCGAGAAGCTCAGGTGGAACAGGTTCTTCGGCAGCACGCGCCCGTCGCGTAGTAGCAAGTCAGAGCGCGACACGTTCTACCCACGGGTATTCGGGTTCGGCGCGCTTGTGCCAGCCGTGCGCGAGCCACGCGGCGCCGCGTGCAGGACCGTGCGCGTCGACGATCGCCGGAGCCTCGCCGCCGAGCGCCAACACGCGCTTGCCGAGCAGGTCCGCGAGATACGGGGCCCCGAGCACGACTCCCCCACCGAGCGCCACGCGCAGACCACGCCAGTCGATTCTCGCTTTGCGCACCGCAGCGTTGCCGAGCATGACCAGCGCGTCGACGCCCGATTCGAGCACTTCGTTGGCGACCGCGTCGCCGCGCGCCGCGACCTCGAGCACCACGGACAGCTTCGAGCCGACCTGCCCCGTGTCGAGCTGCTGCAACACCGCGCCGAGCCGCTGTGGCGAAGGCGCGGCGAAGGCCGTGGTCAGGGCTTCGGTCAACGCAGTCGGCGGGCCGAGGTCGTCGACCGCGAGCAGCACCGCAGCCGCCCCGCGGCGCACGAAGTCGTAGCCGCTGCCCTGGTCGCCGAGCAGGTAGCCACGGCCGCCGACACGGATCAGTTCGCCGTTCTGCGCGCGCGCGACGGCGAACGAACCCGTACCGGACCACAGCAGCACGCCGGGTCCGGCGGCCAGCGCGGCCGCCGCAGCCGCGACGACGTCACCGACGACGGCGACAGGGAACGCAACGGCACGCGTGCGCAGGCCCGTCGTGATCGCCATGCTCGTGCGCAGGTCGCCGACGCCCGCGAGTGCCAAGACCGCGGCGGTCGGCAACGTCGTGCGCGCTGCCGCGGCGAGCACCTCGGCGAGTCCCGAGACGGTCGCCTCGATGCCGTGCACCGCGGGCTGTACGCCTCGCGCCACGCCGCCGGGCAGGACGTCGGCCGGGTACCATTCGTAGCGGCACTGCGTAGCGCCGACGTCGAGTCCCAGGAAGGTCATCGCGTGTCACTCCTCGGTGGCAGCTTGTCACCTCAGGCGCACCTTGCCGCCAGCACAAACCTGCGAACTTGCGACAGCGCTCAGCGGTCCGGCCGGCTGAACTTCGCCGCGTCTTCGCGGCGACCCTGCCGCTGGTAGAACGAGTGCAGATGCCGCCGCACGAGCGCCGCTGTCGCACCGTCCGAGCCCGCGGGCAGCGCCGCGAGCGCCGCGAGCATCTCGGCCTCGGCCTTGGTGGGATCCCCGTTCGCCTCGAGCGCCAGCGCCATGGCCACGCGCGTGTCGGCGACGTCGCGCGCAGCGCCGCCGGCCGCGGTCTGCGCCTGCAGCGTCTCCGCGAGCAACGTCACCGCCGCTGCCGCTTCACCGGCGCGCACCAAAGCGCCGCCGAGGCTGCACTGCGTGCGCGCGATCATCCTGTGTCCGGCCGGCAACGACGCCTGCCGCGCCGCGAGCACCTCGCGCCAGGTGGCTACGGCCGCCGGCCACGCCTCGCGCTGCTGCTGGATCATGGCGCGGATCTCGAGCGCCTGAGCGGTCCGCGGATGCGCGGGCGAACGGCACACCTGCTCGCTGGCAAGCACCTCGTCGATCGCCTGTTCCGCTGCGTCGAGCTCTCCGATCTGCAGCTCTGCGTAAGCGAGCGCGCGCAGCCCCTCTGCGAGCACGTCGCCGCCACGCGCGCCGAGTGAGCGCCCATGCGCGACCGCGTCGCGCAGCAGCGGCAGCGCGCCCTTGGCGTCGCCACCCTGCAGCATGTGTTTGCCGCGATTGACCGCGCTCTGCAACGTCAGCGGATCGTCCGCGCCGAGCACCGCGGTGCGGATACGCAGCGCCTCGGCCAGATACTCGCCAGCCAGCTTCGCGTCGGGTTCCGCGTTCGCGAGGTTGTTCAAGCTCTCGGCGACCATTGCCGAATCGGGCGCCGCCTGCCGCCGCAGCGCGAGCGCCTCGCTGTGCAGTGCGTGGGCGCGCGCGACGTCGCCGTTCGCGCGGCACGCCGCCGCGAGGTCGTTCGCCGCGCGCGCGACGTCGGTGTGTACGCCGACCGGACAGCGCTTGTGCAGCTCGTAGCACTCGGTCAACAGCTCGACCGCTTCGGCAAACCGTCCCTGCTGATAGCAGAACTGGCCCAGACTCGTGAGGGTCTGCGCGTATTCGAGGCTGACGCGGCCGAACGCAGTCGCGCGGACCTGTTGCGCTTCGCGCAGCAGCCCCTCGGCGTCGCCGAGCTCGCCGAGCTGGGCGCAGGTGCGGCCCAACGCGTCGAGCAGGTTGGCGCGCAGATGCGCGTCGCCCGCGTACTGGCGGCGATACTGCCCCGCCCGCTCGCCGATCAGCTCCCGCACCTTGCCGCGCGACTCCGGCGTCCCAAGAAACTCTGCGGTCAACAGCGAGTCGCTGAGGAACGCCGCGAGCAGCTGCGCCGACTGCGACTCGATCCGCGCGTGCTCCATCTCGTCTTCGACGCGCGCACGCGCCTCGTTCGCGGCGTCGCGCTCGCCGGCAGCCACGTGCGCCATGTGCAGGGTCGCGACGATCCCGCCGACCAGCGAGATCACGGTCAGCGCGGCCGCACCGACTTCGAGCGCGTTGCGCCGCACGAACTTCGCCGCGCGGTAGGCGAGGCTCGGCTCGCGCGCGACGACCGGGAAGCCGCGCAGGTAACGCTCGACGTCCTCGGCCATCTCGAGACAGGAGCCGTAGCGGTATCGCGGCTCCTTGTGCATCGCCATCGCGACGATGCGGTCGAGGTCGCCGCGCAGCCCACGCGCGAGCTCGGGCGGCCGCGCGCCGCGACAGTGCGCACGCTGCTCGGCCGGTTCCGCGTCGCCCGCGTGTCCGGGCCCGAACGTCGCGCTCGGGCGCATCGGCTCCGTGTCGCACACGGTGCGCAACAGCTCGAGGTCGTTGCCAAGGCGCCGGAACGGCCGCGTGCCGGTCAGCAGTTCGTAGAGCACGACGCCGAGCGCGTAGACGTCCGCGGCCGTGCTGACCGGTTCGCCGCGCAGCTGCTCGGGGCTCGCGTACTCGGGCGTCAGCGGCCGCGACCGCGTCGCCGTGACCTCGCCGGCGCCGTCCCCGTCGGCGATGCCGCCGAGCAGGCCCGCGACGCCGAAGTCGAGCAGCTTCGGTACGCCCCCGCGGTCGACGAGGATGTTGTTCGGCTTCAGGTCCAGGTGCACGACGAGGTTCTGGTGCGCGAACTGCACCGCGCGGCAGACCGCGGCGAACAGCTGCAGGCGCGACGGCAGCGGCAAGCGGCGCAAGTCGCAGAAGCGGTCGATCGGCTCGCCGTCGACGAATTCCATCGCGATGAACGGCACGCCGTCCGCGGTCGTGCCGCCGTCGAGCAGCCTCGCGACGTTCGGGTGCACGAGCCGCGCCAGCGTGCGGCGTTCGCGCGCGAACCGCTCGCGCATGGCGGCCGTCGACAGACCCAGGCGCAGCACCTTGACTGCGACCTCCTGCTCGAAGTCGGCACCGGTGCGGCGGGCACGGTAGACGCTGCCCATGCCGCCGTCAGCGATGCGCTCGACGAGCTCGAACGGGCCGAGGTTCGCGCCGAGCAGCGGATCGCGGCCTCGCAGCACGCCCATCGCGCCCTGCTCGACAGGGTCGTCGGCGTCGGCCGCGCCGTCGGCGGCGAGCAGACGCTCCACGGCCGCCCGCAACTCGCGGTCGTCGCCGCACTCGACCGTGAGGAACGCCTCGCGCGTTTCGGCCGCACACGCGGCGGCCCCGTGGAACACCGCTTCGATGCGCGTCCAGCGTTCAGTCGTCCACGTCATCGGCAGCTCCTTCGTCCTGCAACTGCGACCGCAGGAACGCGCGCGCCACGCGCCAGTCGCGCGCGGTCGTACGCGGCGACTGGCCGAGCACCTTCGCGGCTTCGTCGACCGAAAGCCCGCCGAAGAAGCGCAGCTCGACGAGCCTGGCCTTGCCCGCGTCGAAGGCCGCGAGCCGTTGCAGCGCTTCGTCGACGGCGAGCAACCGTTCGTCGACGTCGGGCGCGGGCAGCTGGTCGGCGTCGGCCGCCCGGTGCTTGCGGTCGCCGCCGCGCTTCAGCCGCGCGCGACGCCGGCCGTGGTCGACCAGCACGCGCCGCAGCGTCGTCACCGCCGCGGCCACGAACTCGGCGGTCGTTTCGAAGGCCGGCGCGCCACCGCCGAACAGACGCAGCCAGGCCTCGTTCGCGAGCGCGGTCGGGGCCAGCGTGTGATTGGGCCGTTCGCTGCGCAGGAACGAGCGCGCGCGGGCACGGATCTCGTCGTAGAGCGCCGCCACTGCGATCTCGTCGGGCGAGGCGTCGCCGTCGCGCACCGCGTGCAGGAAACGGGTCAGGTCGGGCATCCGTGGGCAGCAACCGGGCAAGCGGCGGGCCCGGCCTTTCTCGACCGGGTCCAACACTGCCGCGCGCGCAGGATGCCACAGAGCCCCCGGATCGGACAGGGCCTGGGAAGAAACGGCCAAGGCAACACCTGAGCCGACGAGCGCGGGGTACTCGGTCATCGGATTCGCGTCGCCGCCATGGCGCCAGCACCGGGCCCGCGGCTGCCAGTAAACCGCGGCCGCGCCTCGCGAATCGTGGCAGGCGCCCGATCCGGTCGGCGCATCGCAGGCGCTCCACCAATCACGCCTCCGCCGAGATCTACGAACATGGGCCCAGCGATCCGTTCCCTCCCGACCCAGTTTCTATCGACACTGTTCGGCCTCTGCCTCGCGGCCCAGACTCCGTCCTGGTCCCCCGACTGGGCCGTTGCCGGTCTCGGCGGCACCGTGTTCGCGTTCGCCGAATACGGCGGCGAGCTGTACGCGGGCGGCGAGTGGTTCGCGAGCAAGGGCGGCGTGATCCGCGGCCTCGCGCGCTTGCACGGCGGCGACTGGCGGCCGGTCGGCACCGGCGTCGACCTCGTCAACTACTCCTATCCGCCGCTCGATACGCAGGTGTCCGCGATGGCCGTCTACAACGGCGAGCTCGTCTTCGCGGGGACCTTCGACCAGGTGGACGGCCAGCCGCGCAGCTACATCGCGCGCTGGAACGGCTCCACGGTAGCACCGCTCGGCAGCGGCCTCGCGCTGTCGTACGACGAAGCCGACGTGCGCGCGCTCGCGGTGTTCAACAACGAGCTGTACGCGGCCGGGCTGTTCGATCTCGCGGGCGGCCAGCCCGTCAACGGCATCGCGCGCTGGAACGGCACGACGTGGAACGCCGTCGGCCAGGGCCTGCGTCTCGCGGGCGGCTCCTCCGTCGGTCATGCGCGCGCACTACACGTGCACAACGGCGCGCTGATCGCCGGCGGCCAGTTCGCGCTCGCGGGCGGCGTCGCCGCGAACAACATCGCGGCCTGGAACGGCACGACGTGGTCCGCGCTCGGCAGCGGGTCGTTCGCGACGGTCTACGCGCTCGCGAGCCGCGGCACGCAGCTCGTCGCGGCCGGCCAGTTCCAGGTCGGCGCCAGCGTTGCGATGCCCGGCGCCTGGAACGGCACCGCGTGGACGGCACTCGGCAACAATCCGCCGAGCGTGCCGTCGACAGCGTTGTGCACGTTCGGCACCGATCTCTACGCCGACACCGGGGCTCTCCTGTCGCGCTTCGACGGTGCTTCCTGGAGCACAGCCGGCGTCGTCAGCGGCATCTTCAACGGCTTCCAGGGCACGAGCATCCGCGCGCTGCACGCGCGGGCTGGCGAGTTGATCGTCGGCGGGCAGTTCACGCGCGCCGGCACGGCAGCCGGAGCACCCTCGGTCGCGTCGGCGAACGCCGTCGGATTCGACGGCGGCGCGGGCTGGCGCACGCTCGGCACCGGCAACGGTCTCGATCGCCGCACGAAGTCACTGCTGCCGTGGCGCGGCAGCTGGATCGCAGCGGGTCCGTTCAGCGAAGCGGGCGGCGCGCCGGCCGCGGGCCTGGCCCGCTACGACGGCGACCGCTGGCACGTGCTCGCGCGCTTTTCCGGCGGCGGCGGCCAACTCGTCTACGATGCGGCCATCTACCAGGACAGCGTCGTCGTGAGCGGCAGCTTCACCCACATCGACGGCGTGCCGTTCCCTGGCATCGCGCGCTACGACGGCGTCTCGTGGCACCCGTTCGGCACGATCGCACCATTCGCTCTCTACGCGCACGGCGCCGAGCTCTACGGCTTCGGCGCTGTGGCGCTGCAGCGGTGGAACGGCACGACGTTCGCCGCGGTCGGAACGCCGCCGACCGGGTCGATCGACGCTCTGCACGGCCACAGCGACGGCCTGCTCTACGCACTCAACAACGACGCGTTCAACCACCGCGTGCTGCGGTGGAACGGCGTCTCGCTGCAGTCGATCGGCACCGCCAACGACTTCCTGCAGGCGCTCGGCAGCCACGGCGGGACGCTCGTCGTCGGCGGCCGCTTCACGGCCGTCGGCGGCATTCCAGCGGTGCTGCTCGCGCGCTGGAACGGCGCCAACTGGAGCGCGATGCAAGCACCGGTCAGTGGCTACTCCGTCTACTCGCTCGCCGAGCTCGACGGCGACCTCTACGCCGGCGTCAGCGGCGATCCGCGCGGCACGACCTTGCGTCTGCACAACGGTGTCTGGTCGGGGCTCGGTTCGGGCACCGACGGCGTGCCGATGATGCTGTTCGTGGACCACGCGACCGCGAGCGTCTTCGCGAGCGGCGACCTGCAGCAGGCCGGCGGCCTGCCGAGCCGTTGTCTCGCCGAGTGGCGCACGCAACCCGACTGGAAGAACCGGCTGCATGGTCTGCCCGGCCCGGGCACCAGCCCGCTGCTGCTCGGGCGCGGCAGCGCCGTGGGTGGCAACACGCTGGCCTTCGGCATCGAAGCCGCGCCAAGCACGATCGCGGTGCTGGCGCTCGGCCTGCAGCGTGTCGACGCCGCGGTGTTCGGCGGTGTGCTCGTGCCAGCTCCCGACGTGCTGGTGGTGCTCGTCACCGATGCGCTCGGCGCTGCGACAGCAGCGCTGCCGCTGCCGCCTGCCGTCGCGACCGGTCTCGACGTGTTCGGCCAGGCGTGGCTGCTCGACTCTGCCGGGCCGCAGGGCCTGCTCGCGACGAACGCGCTGCAGTGCCGCACGCGCTGACGCCGTGGCCGCACGCGTTGCCACTCCGTCGCGAATCCTGCCATCGAGCGGGATCCCGTTCGCCGCACGACAAGCGTGGCAGTCGGCTCCCGCGAACGGCGCATGGACTGGCGGAGTTCAAGCCATGACTACCCATCGCCACCTGTCCCTTCCCTTCGATCCACCGCGTCCGCCCTCGCGCACCGGCCTGCGCCGGCCGTTCGCGGCGCTGCTGCTCGCAACCGCGCTGCTGCCCGCGCCCGCGTTGGCGCAGGGTGCCTGGTCGCCGCACTTCGACGTGCCCGGTCTCGGCATGGGCGGCCGCGTCTTCGCGCTCGGCACCTGGCGCAACGAGCTGATCGCCGGCACCACCCATCCGGTGTGGCGCGACGGCACCTTGCTCAGCCACGTCGGCGCGTTCGACGGCGTGCGCTGGCACGCGCTCGGCAGCGGCGTCGACAGTCACGTGCGTGCGATTTGCGAGTTCCAGGGCGACCTCTACATCGGCGGCGCGTTCACGCACGCAGGCGGCACGGCGGCCAGCTACGTCGCGCGCTGGAACGGCAGCGTATGGCAGCCCCTCGGCGCCGGCTTCGACAACGAGGTCTGGGCGTTGTGCGAACACCAGGGTCAGCTCTACGCCGCGGGCGCGTTCGCCCAGTCCGGCACGACAACCGTGAACGGCGTCGCTCGCTGGAATGGCAGCACCTGGCAACCGCTCGGCATCGGCCTGCAGTGGCAGCTCGGCATGTACTACTGCGGCCGCGCGCTGCTGTCGGACGGCACCGATCTCTACATCGGCGGCGACTTCGACCGCGCCGGTGGCGTGCCAGCGAGCTACATCGCGCGCTGGAACGGTGGGACCTGGTCCGGCGTCGGCGGCGGCATCAACAACTTCGGGTGGGCCTCGGTGTGGAGGCTCGTGAAGCACCAGGGCCGCGTCTACGCCAGCGGCAGCTTCGGGCAGGCCGGCACCGTGCTGAGCGACAACGTCGCGGCCTGGGACGGCAGCCAGTGGCACGCGGTCGGCGCCGGTGTGCAGAACCCGCTCTTCGGCGTCGCGGCGAACGCGCTGGCGACCTTCAACAACGAGCTGTACGTCGGCGGCAACTTCATCTTCTCGGGGAACACGCAACTGGCGCGGATCGCGCGGTTCGACGGCCAGCAGCTGTTGCCGATCGGCGGCGTTGGACAAGCCGAGGTGCAGCCGGCGACGGTGATCGCGATGACCGCGTGGAACGGACGGCTCTGGTGCGGCGGCGAGTTCGAGCTCGCGGGCGACATACTCGGCAGCGGCCCGAAGTTCGGCGTCTACCACGTCGCGGCGTACGACGGCGCTTCGTGGTCGACGGCCGGCGGCGGTCTCGGTTGCAACGGCGGCGTACACGTGCTCGGCCGCTGGCAGGGACAGCCGATCGCGGGCGGTCGCTTCGACATCGCCGGCGGCAACAGCGTGCGCTATCTCACGCGCTTCGATGGGGACGAGTGGCAGCCGTTCGGCGCCTTCGATGGCCCGGTGCTCGACTGCTGCGAGCACAACGGCGAGCTCTGGGTGGCAGGCGACTTCTACACCATCAACGGCGTCGTCGCGAACGGCGTCGCGCGCTTCGACGGCGCGAGCTGGTCGGACGTCGGCGGGGGACCAGGTCCATGGCGCGCGAGCTGCATCGCCAGCTACCAGGGCATGATCCACATCGGGACCACCGGTAGTCCGCAGCGATGGAACGGCACCTCGTGGCAGACCTTCACGCCGCCGATCACGGGCATGCTCCTGGACATGCACGTGCACAACGGCGTGCTCTACATGGCCGGCTACACGCCCTCCCATCCCGGCGCGCCCAACATCTTTGCGTGGAACGGCACGACGCTGTCGGTGCCGGGCGGCGGCGTCAACGACGTCGTCGAGTCGCTCGGCAGCTTCGGCAACGACCTCGTCGTCGGCGGCAGTTTCACGATGGCCGGCACCACGCCGGCGTCCGGCATCGCGCGCTGGAACGGCAGCAGCTGGTCGACGTTCGGGATCGGCCTCCCGGGCGGCACGGTCAGCGAGATCGCGACCTTCCGCGGCGAACTCGTGATCGGCGGCACCTTCTCGGTCTCCGGTGCCGCGAACGTCGCCCGCTGGACCGGCAGCACGTGGGCCCCGCTCTCGACCGCGCAGCCGAACCTGGCGGTCCTCGCATTGCTGGCGGACGAGGCCCGCGGCGAGCTGCTGGCCGGTGGTTCGTTCACGAAGGTCGGCGCCCAGGACGCCGGCTACCTCGACGCCTTCGAGGTGCCACCCTTCTGGACCGACGTCGGAGCGCCGCTCGCGAGCCCGCGTCGCGCGCCGCGTCTCAGCGGCAACGGCCGGCTCATGACCGGCTCGCGCACGCGCTGGCAGCTGTCGTCGGCCCAGGAGAACAGCCTCGCCGTGCTGGCGCTCGGGTTCAGCACGCTCAACGTGCCGCTGTTCGGCGGCACGCTCGTGCCGAGCCCCGACGCGCTGTTGCTGCTGCTGACCGACGGCATCGGCACCGCGTCCTACACGCTGCCGTGGCCGGGCAGCCTGCCGGGCTTCCAGATGTGGACGCAGGCGTGGATCCTCGACCCGGCTGGCCCACAGGGCATGACCGCGAGCAACGGCGTGAGGCTGCACGCCCTCTGAGCGCGGCGTCTCAGCGCGCCCATACTCAGCGAGCCCATACTCAGCGAGCAACGGGCGCCGCGAGACACTGCTGCACGGCCGCCCACACCGCCGCGGGCTCGATCAGCTCCTGACAGTACGGGGAGCGATCGCACTTCGGCAGGTAGCAGCACAGGCACTCGAGGTCCTTCGGCGCGATCTTCGTGCCGCGCCCATACAACTCGACCTCGTGCAACGACGTCGGGCCGAACAGCACCACGGCCGGCACCTTGCGCGCCGCGGTGACGTGCACCGCGAGCGAATCGCCGGTCACGACGACGCGGCACTGCTCGACGAGCGCTGCGAAGCGGCCATAGGAATTCTGGTTGCCGGTGTCGAACACGGGCCGGCCCCGCGCCGCCGCGAGCAGTTCGCGATGGCGCTGCACTTCCTCGGGCCCGCCGAGCAGCAGCACGCTGCATCCGGCGTCCGTGCACAACCGCAGGAACGTCTCCTGATGCGCCCTCGTCCACTGCTTGTAGACCCAGCGCGCACCGGCGCCCGTGTTGAGACCGACGAGCGGCCCCTTCGCCCCCAGCCCTTTTGCGAACGCCGCGGCCGCCGCCGCATCCGACACCGACGGCACCAGGATCGGCTCGCGCACGAGCGCCGGATCGAGCCCAAGCACGTCGGCGACGAGCTTCTGGTAGGTCTCGCGGTTCTGCTTCTTCTTGCTGTCGCTGATGCCCATCTGGAACCAGTGGCGCGCGCCGGGTCCGAGCGGCACGACCGCTCCGCCAGCATCGCGCACGTAGCCGCGCCGTTCGACAGAACGCGCCATCGCCGCGAGTGCGGCCGCATCGGGATCCGCGTCGGGACACAACACGACGTCGAAGGTCTCGGTCGAGAGCCGGGCCACGGTCTCCGCGGCGTCGGTCGCGAGCACTTCGTCGACGAGCGTATTGCCGGCGAACAGCTCCACGGCGCGCGGCCGCGTGACCCACGTGACCTTGCTGCGCGGCCACGTCGCGTGGATCGCCGGCAGCAGCGCGGTCGTGCGCAGCACGTCGCCGGTCGCGGCGAGCTTGATCACGAGCACACGATGCGAGATCGGATCGTGTTCGTCGCAGGTCGAGCACACCTTGCCGCGCAGCTTGTGCGGAGTGCAGGGCCGATCCCACCGGACGTGGCGGCAGTCGCGCTTGAGATCGATGTCGGTCACGTGGGTCGTATCGGCCGGAGAGGCCATTTCTGCGCCCAGGAACTTAGCAAGCAGCCTCGATCGCGCCCAGGACTGCGCGGATTGGCGTCCGTCGCTTGCACTACACCACGGTGCTTCGGTCCAATCCGGGCCATGACCACCCTCGCCATGCTCTGGTTGCCGATCCTGCTCTCGGCAGTGTTCGTCTTCGTCGCCAGCTCCGTGATCCACATGGCGCTGCAGCTCCACAAGGCAGACTACAAGAGACTGCCCAACGAAGAGCAGGCCCTCGAAGCGCTGCGCAAAGCCGGCGTGCCGGCGGGCCAATACATCTTCCCGTGCCCTGCTTCGGGGCAGATGAAGGACTGCAGTTCGCCCGAGATGGTTGCCAAATACGAGCAGGGCCCCGTTGGAATGGTGGTCGTGCGGCCAAAGGGCATGCCGGGCATCGGCAAGTCGCTGGGCCAGTGGTTCGCCTTCTGCATCGTCGTCAGCGTGTTCGTCGCCTACCTGACCGGCCTCGCGGCGAAGCCCGGTGAGCCCGGCATGCTCGTGTTCCGCGTCTCCGCGGCCGCGGCTCTGCTCGGCCACGGGTTCACGAGCGTGTGCGACTCGATCTGGAAGGGCGTCTCGTGGAGCACGACGGGCAAGTTCGTGTTCGACGGCGTCGTCTACGCGCTCGTGACGGGCGCGACGTTCGCGTGGTTGTGGCCCGGCGCCGTGACCTGATCGCTGCACGACTGCAGTCACCGACGCGAGCGCTATCATGGTCGGCGTCCTGACCGAGGAGCCGTTCCATGTGCCAGCCCTTGCTTCGCGCGTCTGCAGTCGTGGCGATCCTGTTCGCGTTCGCTGCTCCGTGCCAGAGCGTCCAGGAGTTTCCGCTGCCGCGGCCCGGTGCCTTCCCGCACGATCCGACCTTCACCGCCGACGGCTTCGCCTGGTACACCGACCAGAGCAACAGCTACATCGGGCGAGTCGATCCGAGCAGCGGC
>Ga0075418_10002982_pt1 | contig 19337 bp, 15 predicted proteins | sample SoiMetdeltSBSDD2_FD_81776 | JGI IMG/M metagenome (GOLD analysis project Ga0075418, IMG submission 81776) | Bulk soil microbial communities from a Populus tree surrounding site in Tennessee, USA - Soil MetaG P. deltoides SBSDD2 | ecosystem: Environmental > Terrestrial > Soil > Tree plantation...
ATCGTCGTCAGGAGCGGCTGCGTGATGACCCAGGGCTGACGGCCGAACGTGACGGCCCACGGGTTCGCGGCGTAGAGCAGGCCGGCCACCAGCGCGACCCTCGGTCCGAAGAAGCGGAGGGCCAGCAGATAGCAGATCACGACGCTGACCACGTTGGCGAGCGACACCAGCAGGGCCCTTGCGATGGCCGGCTGGGAAAACGGCTCGGCGAGCGCGTAGAAGTAGAGCAGGCCGGCCGGATCGGGGATCCACCAGGATGTGATCTCGGATTCGACCGGGCGCGCGCCGTACCAGATCGGCCTGGCCCGTTCGGCCTCCAGCGCCTCGTCGTGGCCGAACGGCGTCAGGTCCGGGAACGGCATCCGCAGCAGCGCGGCGACGGCCAGCACCAGGACCAGCGACGCCGTCTGCTCACGGAGGAGCCAGTGCGGCGCGGTCCAGGCCAGAGGTCGACTGAGCGGCCGAGCGACGGTCTGCAGGAGCGTACCTCCGGCGTGGGAGCGTATCAGACCGTGCCCGTGTAAAGCACTCCCCTACGAGCCGACCGTCGCGAGGAACGTGACCGCCTTCTCCTGCATCGCGCCGGTGATCTCGTGGCCGGCGTTCGGGAAGACCTCGAGGTTGGCCCGCGCGCCGAACTGCTGGAGGATCTCGACGTACCGCTTCGCCCGCTCGACGCGGTTCATGCCGATGTACTGGTCCCACGCACGCGGCACGTCATCGGCCTTCGTGTCAGAGCTGCCGACACCGATCCAGTACGCCACCTTTTGCGCGGCGGCGGCGTCGAACTTCTGCCCGCAGATCGAGTCGACGTCGGCAGTGCCGAACGGGTACTTCAGCGCGCGACCGTCCGAGAAGCTGGTCGAGGGCAGCGTGTACGAGCCTGCCGAGAGGCCGGCGACGCCGAGGGTGTGGTCAGGGAACATCAGCGAGAAGCGGATCGCCTCCTGGCTCCCGCGTGAGAAGCCGAAAAAGAGGACGCGCGGCTGGAACGTCAAACCGGTCCTGGCCGGCAGCGCATCGATCAGCGAGCGGAGGCGCGGCAGGAGCTCGCCGTCGCGGCGCACTAGCTCCGGGTCGCGGTAGTCGCGATACGGCATCGTCGGGGCCAGGAGCGCCCACCCCTGCTGTGCTGCCAGCGGGCCGAGCATTGCGGCCATGTCGGCGCCGTTGCCGCCCATGCCGTGCAGCGCGACGATCAGACGGACGGGTTGACCCGAGGGCGCAGGCGGCGGCACGAAGGTGTAGGTCGGCAGCGGATCCGCGGCAACGTAGCGAGCCGCGATCTCGCGTGGAAGGGCGCTCGCGGTCGACTCCTCGCCGTAGAGGAACGCGTTCGCGATGGCGGCTTCGGCCGGCCGGGTGTTGACGTCGGTGCCGACCAGCGCTGCGAGCAGCACGGTGAGCGAGGCGAGCAGGGAGAGGGCGCGATGCCGCACGTTGCCTCCGCGGGCTGGGGTGCCGATCGGCGGGCCTGCGATGGGGCCGACGCGAGTGTACCCGAGCGAGCCGCGAGATGTAAAGAGTTCTTATTGGTTAAAGGAGCCTTCACACTGTGAACGAGCGGGAGGCGGCGCCAGGGACCGTTTTTCGCGCGTCAATCTGGTTACGACGCGGACGGCCAACCGGTTGAGTCCCGCGCACCGGGCGGCGCTGGTGCGGCGCTTGCATCTGGAGTGGCAGAACCGGCGCCAGAATGGGCGCCGCACGGGAGCCTCTCAATGCGATTCAACGAGAATGCGCGCCTCGACACGTCCCAGGTCGAGGACCGCCGCGGCGGCGGCGGATTCCGACCGGCCGGGGCGATGATGGTGGGCGGCGGCGGATTGGGCCTGCTGGTCTTGCTAATCGGGCTGTTTTTCGGGGTGGACACCAGCGCCCTCGGCAGCGTCGTCGAGGAGGCGCAACGCGGCGCGCCGCAATCGCGGCCGGCCCAGCCGCCCGCGGAGGCCGGGCCAGGAAGCACGCTCTCGCAGGAGTGCCAGGTGGGCGCCGACGCGAATGAGCGCCAGGACTGCCGAATCGTCGGGATCGTCAACAGCATTCAGGACTACTGGGGTGACGAGCTGAGCCGTCGGGGCGCACGGTATCAGCAGGCGCGCACACGCCTGTTCACGGGGCTGACCAGCACCGGCTGTGGCAACGCGTCAGCGGCGGTCGGGCCGTTCTACTGCCCGAACGATCAGTCGGTCTATCTCGATCTGGAGTTCTTCGACGAACTGCGGACGCGGTTCGGGGCGAAGGGCGGACCGTTCGCCGAGGCGTACGTGCTGGCGCACGAGTACGGGCATCACGTCCAGAACCTGTCCGGCATCCTCGAGAGACTCGATCGACGGGATACCGGGCCGACCAGCGATGCCGTTCGGTCAGAGCTGATGGCGGACTGCCTGGCCGGGGTCTGGGCCGCGAACGCCGTCGAAACCGGCTTCATCGAGCGATTGACGGAGCAGGACATCGCCGATGGCCTGAGCGCGGCCGCCGCCGTCGGCGACGACCGCATTCAAGCGAAAGCGCAGGGCCGGGTGACGCCCGAGAGCTGGACGCACGGCTCGGCAGAGCAGCGGCAGCGGTGGTTCCTGAACGGGTACCAGAACGGCAACCCTGACGTGTGCGACACGTTCAACGCGGGATAACCCCGAACAGCACCTTCCGCTTCACCATCGCCCAGATCAGGATCACCAGCAGCACCTGGCCGAGCGTGTTGTGCAGCTCCCAGCCCTCCTCGGTGCTGCCAACGTACGGCGGCACGTTGTACGCCAGCACGATCACGAAGAGGTGGACGGCGTAGGCGTAGAGTGAGGCCTGACCGAGCGGGATCAGCAGCCAGCCAACGGCCCGCTCGATCGGGTGCCAGCAGAGCGTCAATGCGACGTAGACCAGCAGGCCGATGCTGGCGAACGTGGCGATTCGGCCGATGCCCAGGCCGGACTTGTCGAACAGGTCGAGGCCGCCGAGCGCCGGGACGGATTGCCCCATCGCGTACGCCTGGCCGGTGCTCAGCGCCGTGGCGAGCAGGAGCAGGCCGACCGCCGCCGCCCCCAGCGCGGCCCGGTAGCCAGGACTGGCCGCGTACGGCTGGTCGGCGGCGCGCGACAGCCAGGCGACAAGCTCCTCACGGTAGTAGCCGATCGTCAGCGCGCTGATGAACAGCACCTGCCAGGCCGCGACCGGGAACGTCGTGGCGTGCTCGATCGGCCAGGGGATGATGGCCCGCTCGGGAGCGACCTGGAAGAGCAGCCAGACCGCCCACGATCCGGTGAGGAGATGCCACGGCCGGCCTGCCGCGAGCAGCAGGAGGGCGAACGGGGTCGCGAGCAGCAGCAGCGCGTAGAGGGCCAGGACGTCCGTACCGTGCCAGGTGAAGCGCAAAAGGGCGACCGACGCGATCAGTGCCGGCCAGCTCTCGATCTCGCCGAGCAGTGAGCGATCGACCCAGAGCGCCAGGCCCGTCCAGGCCGTCAGACCAACGAAGATGAGCGTCAGGCCAGCCGTCAGGGCGTAGAGCGTCCAGGCGCGCGCCAGCGACGAGCGAATGGCGGCCTCGATTCCATCGCGCGAGACGCGCCGCCGTGAGACGATTCCGAGGACCAGGCCGGAGAGGAAGACGAACCCTTCGGCGGCAGTGATCGGGCCGGTGTTGCCGCCAGTCAACGTGTACAGCCACGACGACCCGCCGATGTGGTCGACGATCATCGCGAAGACGCAGAAACCGCGCAGCAGGTCGAGGCGCGGGTCGCGGCCGATCGGCGCCGCCACGAACCGCATCGACGCGAGGAGATCCTGAAGGGCGTGGAAGCCGCTCCAGACAGCACCGGTCGGATGGGGGAGCGTCGCGACGGCCATCTTCCCTCGCTCTCGTGGCGGAGCACACCGGCTCCTGACCCAAGAATACGAAGGAAACGCAAAGAGAATGCTAAGAAGGCACGCCGAAGTGTTAAGATGCTATTCAGGTTTTACGAAGGCATCGGCTGGGACCGCCGCGATCCTCGCGGCACCCGGGTGCCGCGAGGATCGCGGCGGTCCCAGCAGGGGTTAGTCGGCGGCGCGCTGGAGCGCCTCGACCATGTCCGGGCGCTCCCACGGCAGGTCGAGGTCCGGGCGCCCGACCTGGCCGCCGCTGGCGAGCAGGCGGTAGAACCGGCCGCCGCGCTGGCGGGGCAGGGTCCAGAGGTTGAACCGCTTCGCGATCACGGCCGGTCGGAAGTCGAACTGCTCCCGCACGATTGCCGAGAGCCGTTCGTTCGGAAGTCTGCCCCGCCCGAACGTCCGCGCGTAGACCGTTACCGGCTCCGCCTCGCCGATCGCGTAGGAGAGCATGAGCTCACATTCGGTCGCCAGCCCGGCCGCTACCACGTTCGCAGCCGCGTGGCGAGCCGCGTACGCCGCGCAGCGGTCCAGGCGGCTCGGGTCTTTGCCGCTCAGCGCGCCGTCGCCGTGGCGGGCGGCGCCGCCGTAGGTGTCGGCGGCCTGCTTGCGCCCAGTGTGGCCGGCGTTTCGGCCGGGGCCGGCCACGCCTGACGAGCCCTCGGCGTTGACGACGATCCGGGTCTGCCGGTCGGGCCGCACGGCCTGGCCGTCGAAGAGCGGCCCGAGGACCAGGCTCTCGACGGCGGATCGGAGATCGCTCTGCGAGCCCCGGTGGACGACCTGGAGCACGACGGCGTCGATCCGAGCCGGCTGATCGTCGACGTACTCGACGGTGACCTGGATGCTGCCGTCTGGCGCGAGACCTGGCAGCTTCGCGGTCCCGACCAGCTCGTCAAGCCGGCCGGCGATTTGCTGCGCGACGCGGATCGGCAGCGGCATCAGCTCCGGGGTCTCGGCACAGGCGTAGCCGAACACCGTCGTCTGCTCGCCGGCGGGCTGCTCGTCGGCGTCCTGACGCTCGCGAGCCCACGGCGGTGTCATGACGCTGCTCTGGGTCAGGATCGTGCAGCGCTCGGGGTCGAGGTCCTGGCGGTTGTAGCCGGTCTCGAGGAGCGTCCGCCGGACGACGCCGTTGACGTCAACCTCGCCCTCCAATTCGGCGTCGGTCGTGACGAAGATCACCTGGCCGGCCGCCGCCGCCTCGGCGCGGATCCGAGCCCTGGTGTCGACGGTCAGGTGAGCATCGACCAGTGCGTCGGAGATCCGGTCGCACAGCTTGTCCGGATGGCCGCGCAGGACTGAGCTCGACGTAAAGCGGCGATGCTCGCTCATCGCGCACCTCCAGGGGCCACGCTTGCGTGTCGTGAAACGGGGAGCGAATCGGACGCGGCCTCGCCAGACGGGAGCCGGGCGTCGTCAGACTGAGCACCCCTCGGCGTCCGCTCAGAAGCGACGGCAGGGGCAGGGCTGTCGGCCGGGGCCGGCAGGGCGCGCGGCTCGTGTCGGCCGAGGAACCGCGAGAGCTCGATCGCGATCGACGGCAGCGCCGCGCCGGCCAGCGCGATACCGACGTCGGCCAGCGCCAGCGGCGCCCCACCGAGCGCCGCCCGCAGCGGCGGGAAGAACAGCGCGGCGCCCTGGAGGGCCACCGAGAGCCCCATGGCGCCAGGCAGGTACGGGTTCTTGCGACCGTGGCTGCCGGTGAGGGCCGGCCGCTCCCCGGCCCGCGCCCAGCCAACGTGAAGCAGTTGCGAGCCCAACAGGCTGGCGAACGCCATCGACTGCGCGGCCGGCCCGATGCCGTACCGGCTGATGCCGATCGCGTAGACGCCGAGTGCGCCGCCGGCGATGGCAGCGGATTCGGCCAGGATCCGGCGCAGCATCGGGCCGGGGACGATCTTCTCTTTCGGGTCGCGCGGCGGCTGCCCCATCAGCTCCGGGTCGCGCGGCTCGAGCGCGAGCGCCAGGCCGGGCGCCAGATCGGTGACCAGGTTGAGCCAGAGGAGCTGAAGCGGTGTCAACGGCGACGGCAGCCCGAATGCCACGGCCCCGGCCACAACCCAGATCTCGCTGGCATTGGTGGAGAGCAGGTAGTGGAGTACGCGCTGGACGTTCGCCCTGACTAGCCGGCCCTCCTCCACGGCGTCGACCATCTGCGCGAAGTCGTCGGTCGAGAGGACCACGTCCGCGAGGCCGCGTGCAAGCTCGCTGCCGCGCTGGCCCATCGCCACACCGACGTCGGCCGCGCGGAGGGCGGGCGCGTCGTTCACGCCGTCGCCGGTCATGGCCGCCACTTCGCCGTTCGCCTGGATGGCGCGGACGACGGCCAGTTTCATCTCTGGTGCGACCCTGGCGAAGATGTTGACGTCGCGCACCAAGCCGCGGAGCGCCTCGCCGTCCAGCGCCGAGAGGTCACCCGCTTCGAGGACGTTGAGCTGACCCCGTCGCGAGAGCCCGAGCTCCCGCGCGACAGCCGTGGCCGTTAGCGCCTGGTCCCCGGTGATCATGACGGTCCGGATGCCGGCCCGGTGGAGCGCCTTTATCGCGGCGGGCGCGGCCGGACGGACCGGGTCCACCAGACCGATCAGGCCGCTCAAGGTGTAGCCGCTGACCAGGTCGTCCTCGGTGTACTCAGCGGGCAGGCTGCGGTGCGCCAGCGCCAGGACACGCATCGCCCGGTTCGCCATCTGGGCGTTGTGATCGGCGAACTTCGTCTGAAGCTCGTCGTCCAGGGCGGTGACGCCGTTCGCGAGGTCGACCCGTGAGCACATCGTGAGCACTTCGTCGGGCGCGCCCTTGAGCATCGCCAGCAGCCCGTGCTCGCCACGATGGACGGTGATCATGTGGCGGCGGCCGTCCGAGCGGTCTCGCAGGTCGATGCGCGGGTGGGCGGCACGCAACGTGTCGGGATCGAGCCCGCCCTTGATCGCCGCGATCACAATCGAGCCTTCGGTGGCGGAGCCGTCCAGGATCATCTCGCCGTCGCGCAGGCCCTCGACCTCGGCATCAGAGCAGAGGGCTCCGACCCAGAGCGACGAGCGGACGGCCCGGTCGAGGTTCGGATCGATCGCCTTGCCGTGCAATTCGAAGCTGCCAGAGGGGCTAAGGGCCGGGCCAGTGATGGCGACCGGGCCGCTGGCTGTGAACAACTCGCGGGCGGCCATCCGGTTCTCGGTCAACGTGCCGGTCTTGTCGGCGCAGACGACGGTCACCGAGCCCAGCGCCTCGGCGGCGCCGAGCGTCCGAATCAGGGTGCCCTTCTTCCGCATCCGGCCTGAGGCGAACGCCAGGACGCTGGTCGCGAGGGTCGGGAGCCCTTCCGGGATGGCGGCGACGCCGAGCGAGACGGCGATCTCCAGGCCGTAGCGCAGCGGGAAGCCGCGCAGGATACCGACGCCGAGGATCGCGCCGCAGACGGCCGTCGCGCCGATCGCCAGCCCTTTGCCGATCGTGTCGAGGTCGCGCTCCATCGGCGTCGGGGGCGCCTCGGCCTCGGCGGCAAGCAGGTGGAGGGCGCCGATCTGGGTCGTGGCGCCGGTTTCGACCACGACCGCGCTGGCGCGCCCGCCGACGACCGTCGTGCCGCGAAACACCATCGAGCGGCGGTCGCCGAGCGGCGCATCGGCGGAGACGACCTGCTCCCACTTCTCGACGGGCCGGGACTCGCCGGTCAGGGCGGACTCCTCGACCTGGAGGCGGTGGGCGCTGATCACCCGCGCGTCGGCCGGCACCGGGTCGCCCGGCAGCAGCTGGATGACGTCGCCGGGCACCAGCTCCTCGGCGTCCACGGCGTCCTCCGCGCCGTCCCGGCGGACCCGGGCGCGGATCGCGGTCGTGCGCCGAAGGGTGGCGATAGCCCGCTGGCCGGACCGTTCCGTGGTGGCCCCGACGCCGGCGTTCACGACGATCACCCCGACGATCAGCGCCGCGTCGAAGACTCCACCGGTCGCCACGGAGACGGCGGCACCGGCCAGCAACAGCGCGGTCGGCGCGTTGACCACCTGGTCGAGCACGGTCTTGAGGAGCGACGGCTCGACTGGCTCGGGCATCCGATTGAGGCCGTGAGTCGCCCGGCGGCTTGCAACCGCCGCGAGGTCCAGGCCGGCGTCCGGATCAACCTGCAGCTCGTCGATGACCGTCTCGGCAGGCTGGTGGTGCCAGTCCTGGCCGGGCACGGCGGCCGTACCGTTCAGTCGCTGTTTGACGTCCGTCCTGACGTGCGACGCCAGGCGATCGAGGTCGGCGAGGGCGTCGGCACAGGTCGCCGCCAGCCGATCGGCCGTCCAGCGCGCAGGGTCGAAGCGGACCAGGACGTTGCCGGTCAGGGCGCTGGCGCTCGCCTCCACGACACCGTCGATGGCGCCGACGACCCGCGCGACGCTGGCCTCGACGTCCTTCCGGCTGCGCAGGCCCGCGACCGCGATCCGGGCGCGGCCGGGCACCTTGTCCCATACGACTCGGACGGCTCGCTGGCGCCGCGCGTCCGCCTCAGTTGGGCTCAACGGTTCGGCTGGAGACTCGTCGGCGGTGCGAACGGTGTACCGCAGCTCGCGGGCCGCCGCCTCGACCAGGTCGCTCGTCGTCCAGGCTCCCGGATCGAAGACGATCAGCACGTTGCCGGTCAGCGAGCTCGCCCTGACCTGCTCGACGTTCGGGATGCGTGCAAGCGCCGTCTCGACGGTGGCTTCGCGCTCGGGCCGCCGGAGGAGACCGCCCACCGACAATCGAACTCTGCCAGGGGCAGGAGCCGCGCGGATCGTGAGCTCGCGCGTGCCAATCTCGACGGCCATCTGGGCAGGTCCTTGGGATGAGGTGCCCGCGAGGGGTGCCGGAGCTCGTCCGGGACGATAGCACACGGCCGGCCGTCACGCCGTCCAATTCCTGGTGGTACTCCGGAGCTGAACCGGCCCCGCGGCGCTACACTTCGGAATCCCGGATGTGCGTGCGCCTTGATGTTCGTCGATCTTCGATCGCGGCTGGACTCACCAGACGTGCGACGGCTGCTCGCCGTGTTAGCCTGGACCGGAACCCCTGAGCATCTCGATCGCATCTGCTCTCGGTATCAGGGTGGGCGGCTGTTGCTCGGATACGAGGTCAACGGTGCGCTCGTCGGATGTATCGGTGTCCAGCGACTCGGCGACGACGCCGCCATCGTTTGCCACATCGTCGCGTCGTCGACGCGAGCTGCCGCAAGCAGGGCATCGGGCGGAAAACGATCGAGCCCGTCCGTCAGTCGTTTGGCGCACGGTCGCTGATCGCCGAGACCGACCGAGAGGCCGTCGGCTTCTACGAACGATGCGGCTTCACCATCGAGAGCATGGGCGAGTGCTACCCGGGCGTCGAGCGTTTCCGGTGCACGCTGGGCACCACGACTTGACAGAGCTGTCCACGTGATGGACTCGTGTTGCCGGTGTGCATGAGGTGGGCCGAACCGACGCCTAAGATGGCAGCACTCTCGGGTACGCCGACAGTTCGGCGCGTACCTACAGAAGGAGGCTCTCACAGATGGCTGTACGGAAGGGCCGTCTCGCTATTCGCGGCCCGAGCTCACCCGATCTCGGCCAGGAGCGGCCGAACGACCGACTCCGACCCGGCGCCGTCGTCGATCTCGGCATCCGCGATGACGCTCTAGACTCGCGGCCGAGCAGCCGGCCGCCGGTGCGCCCGGCGACCAACCGCTGAACTCGGCCGAGGTGACGCTAGCACCTCACCATGGAGATGGCGAAGCCTGCCTGTTTTCCCGAGCGGAGTGAGCTTGCGAACGAAGTCGAGGGATCTCGGCCGGCGTGCCCTGGAGACGAGATCCCTCCGCTCCGCTCGTTCCTCGCTGCGGTCGGGAAGACAGGGGGCTGAGGCGCCCTCGCGTAGCCTGCCCTGATGTCGGCGCAGCCGATAGTCCCGCCCTGGAAGGACTTGCCGAACGGGGTCGGGAAGACAAGTCGGTCGAGCAGCCATCGCGATCAGCGTGGCGAAGCGCTAGCCCGCCACGGCCGAGTCGAGCAGGCCGCTCTCCGACGACCGACTCTGGACGTACTCCGTAAGGTCGTCGATTGCGAGCATCGGCAGGCCGTGGCGGGCGGCGAACAGCTCCAGCTCCGGCAGGCGGGCCATCTCGCCGTCGTCAGCCGCGATCTCACAGCAGACGGCGACCGGCGGACGGCCCGCTAGCCAAGCCAACGCGACTGCCGCCTCCGTGTGACCCGCCCGCGCGGCGAGCCCGAGCGGGTGCGCGGCAAGCGGAAAGACGTGGCCCGGACGCACGAAGGTGGCCGGCGTGGCCGTCGGCGAGGCGAGCTGCCGAAGCGTCCGTGCTCGCTCCGAGGACGGCATGCCAGTCGTGAGTCCTTCGGCCGCGTCGACCGGCATCATGAACGCCGTGCCGTGGAGTCCGCCGGTCCCCTCCAGTCGGGGGATCTCCAGCCGCTGGAGCCACTCGATCGCCATGGGGGCGCAGATCAGGCCCCGGGCGTGCGTCATCAGGAAGTTGACGTCTGACGGCGCGACGCGGTCGGCAGCCATGATGACGTCGCCCTCGGCCTCACGACGCGGGTCCCAGACGACGACCTTGCCGCCGTTGGCGATCGTCGAGATCGCGATCTCGACGGCCTCCGGGCCTCGGAGCAGGCCGGACCAGGCGAAATCTGGCGCAGGACGCCGTCCGAAGATCTGCTGATAGCGCGGCAGCACGTCGGTTTCGACGTTGACCTCGGCGCCGATCGGCAACGCGTCGAGCGTCGTCCGCCGGCGCGTTTCGGGGATCAGCGCCACCGAGAACGCGCCCTTGTTTACCTCGGCGACGGTCAGGCTGACGCCGTCGACCGCGATCGAGCCTTTCGCGATGATCTCGCGGATCAGCCGCCGGCTCGGGCGAAACCAGACGTACTGTGCGCCGGGCACATCGCGGCGCGAGACGAGCCGGGCGGTGCCTTCGACGTGACCCTGGACCAGATGGCCGTCAAGCGGATCGCCGGCTCGAAGCGGCAGCTCGAGGTTGACCCCGCGCCCGATCGTCATGCTGCGCAGGGTGGTTCGCGCTGCCGTCTCGGCACCGACAACCGCGCCGAAGCAGTCGCCGTCAACTTCCACTGCGGTGAGGCGCACGCCCGCGACGGCCACCGAGCCGCCCGGACCTAGATGCCGGGCGGTCTCCTCGCCGCGAATGACGAGCTGAGTACCGTCGCCCGTGGACCGCGCCGCCACGACGACGCCAACCTCAGAAACGCGTCCTGTGAACACCGCGCTACCTCCTCAACGCAGCGTGAAGCTGCACGAGTCGGGAGCAGGGGAGAAGGCCTTACGCAAGATCACGCGAGGAATGACCGCCTGTTGGGCGGCCCGTCGTTCTCTCCCATCCGGACTGTTACCGTCGGCACCGGAGTTTCACCGGTTCAGCCTCCCGAAGCCGCGGGAGGGTCGCGGGCTGTCACCGCCGGTGAGGAGTTTCACCTCGCCCCGAGAACCTGATTCAGGATACCGAGCCGAACAGCGGCGGTCAAGGGCGATCGCCCTTGACCCTGGTCAGGAGGCGCTGCTAGAATTCCTACCAGTCTAGTAGGATTTTGGAAGGCAGGGGCCGGTGAAGGTTTCGACGCGGGCGCACTACGGCCTGCGGGCCATGACCGAGCTCGCGAGGTCGTACGGACACGGATTATTGTCGCTGGCCGAGATCTCGCGCGTCGAATTGCTGCCGCTGGCGTACCTGGAGCAGTTGATCGGCGAGTTGCGGCGGGCCGGCCTGGTCGAGGGGGTGCGTGGGCTGCACGGCGGCTACCGGTTGACCAGGCCGCCGGCCGAGATCACCGTCGGCGAGGTGTACCGGGTGCTCGAAGGGCCGATCGCGCCCGTCGAGTGCACCGCCGACGATTATCTACCGCACTCCTGCGAGCGCGAGGCCGGGTGCCTGTCGCGGTCGGTTTGGGAGCGCGTCCAGCAGAGCATCAGCGCTGTCCTCGACGCGACGACGCTCGAAGACCTGTGCCACGAACGTCCGGCCCGCCAAGGGGCCGGCCTGATAGCCATTGAGACGATCACCGGGGCGCGAGCCACCGTGAGGGAAGGGTGCCTGAAGACACCATGAGTAGTACGCAGCCAACATTCCTGATCGAGGACCTGCACGTCTCGGTCGAGGGCAAGCCGATCCTGCGGGGGGTGAACCTGACCGTCAACCAGGGCGAGATTCACGCCCTGATGGGGCCGAACGGGTCAGGAAAGAGCACCCTCGCGAACGCCCTGATGGGCCACCCGAAGTACGCGGTGACCAGTGGTCGGGTGCAGTTTCAGGGTGAGGACGTCCTGGCGCTGACGCCTGACGAGCGGGCGCGCAAGGGCCTGTCCTGGCGTTCCAGTACCCGGTCGCGATCCCAGGCGTCAGCCTGGGTAACTTCCTGAGGGCGGCCACGCGCGCGGTTCACGGCCCGGGCCTGACGGCCGGCGCGTTCCGCCGCGAGTTGATGGACAAGATGAAGCTGTTGAAGATGGACCCGGCCTTCGCGGCGCGGTACGTCAACGACGGCCTTTCCGGCGGCGAGAAGAAGCGGGCCGAAGTGCTCCAGATGGCGATGCTCAACCCGAAGATCGCCGTCATGGACGAGACGGACTCCGGCCTGGACATCGACGCGCTGCGAACTGTCGCCGAGGGCGTCAATTCGATTCACACCCCGGAAATGGGCGTCCTGGTCATCACCCACTACCAGCGCCTGCTGAACTACATCAAGCCCCAGTTCGTCCACGTGCTGGTGGCGGGCCGTGTCGTCAAGTCCGGCGGCTACGAGCTCGTCGAGCATCTCGAGGCCGAGGGGTACGACCCGATCATCCGCGAGACCGAGCAGAAGCTGGCCGTCGGGGCCGGGCGGGAGGCGTAGAGCCATGGCAGTCAAGCCACAGGATCTGATGCAGCCGGGAGCCACCGACTATCGGTACGGCTTCCACGACGTCGAGGATTACAAGTTCAAGTCGGGCAGAGGCCTGACCCGAGAGATGGTCGAACAGATCTCGGAGATGAAGAACGAGCCCCGGTGGATGCGCGAGTTTCGGCTGAAGGCGTACGAGATCTTCATGCGGAAGCCGATGCCGACCTGGGGCGCCGACCTCTCCGAGATCGACTTCGACAACATCCACTACTACGTGAAGTCTTCGGAGAAGACCGAGAAGGACTGGGACGACGTCCCGGCCTACATCAAGGACACGTTTGACAAGCTCGGCATCCCGGAGGCGGAGCGGAAGTTCCTGGCGGGCGTCTCGGCCCAGTACGAGTCCGAGGTCGTCTACCACAACATCCGCGAAGACCTCGAGAAGCAGGGTGTCATCTTCCTTGACATGGACTCCGCCCTCAGAGAGCACGAGGATATCGTCAAGAAGTACTTCGCGACGGTGATTCCGGCCGCCGACAACAAGTTCGCGGCGCTCAACAGCGCGGTCTGGAGCGGCGGCAGCTTCATCTACGTCCCGAAGGGCGTCGACGTCGAGATCCCGCTCCAGGCGTACTTCCGGATCAACACCGAGAACATGGGCCAGTTCGAGCGAACGCTGATCATCGCCGACGAGGGCTCCTCGGTCCACTACATCGAGGGGTGTACGGCGCCGGTCTACAGCAGCGACTCGCTGCACTCGGCGGTGGTCGAGCTGATCGCGATGCGCGGCGCGCACATCCGCTACACGACGATCCAGAACTGGTCGAACAACGTCTACAACCTGGTGACGAAGCGGGCGATGGCCCACGAGCACGCGTTCGTGGAGTGGGTCGACGGCAACCTCGGCTCCAAGGTCACGATGAAGTACCCCGGCATCTGGCTGGTGGGTGAGGGCGCGAAGGGCGAGGTGATCTCGGTCGCGTTCGCGAGCGAGGGCCAGCACCAGGACGCCGGCGCGAAGATCATTCACGCCGCGCCGAACACGACCTCGACGATCACCTCGAAGTCGATCAGCAAGGGCGGCGGCCGGACCAGTTACCGGGGCCTGCTGAAGGTCCACAAGGGCGCCGAGAACGTCAAGTCGTTCGTGCGCTGCGACGCGCTGATGCTGGACGAGATCTCGCGCTCGGACACCTACCCTTCGATCGAGATCGACGAGGACCAGGTCAGTATCGAGCACGAGGCGTCGGTCAGCAAGATCAGCGACGAGCAGATGTTTTATCTGATGAGTCGCGGGCTGGACGAGGCAGCGGCGAAGACGATGATCGTGAACGGCTTCTTCGAGGCGTTCACCAAGGAATTGCCGATGGAGTACGCCGTCGAGCTCAACCGGCTGCTCCAGCTTCAGATGGAAGGCGCGATCGGCTAGGCGCGAGCAGACGAGTTCAGAGCAGGCCAGCAGACGAGTAGAGAGCAACGTTTCCGAACTCGTCTGCTACGAACTCGTCTGCTCACCGAAGGGCTATCAACGTGACACAGACCAATGTCGAAACGCGGCCGGGCGCCGAAGCGCTGTCGACTGCGTCAATTGAGAAGCGTTCGCGGGCGCACGGCGAGCCGGAATGGCTGACCCAGCAGCGGCTGGCGGCCCGCACACTGGCCGAGTCGCTGCCGGTCCCGACAAAGAGAACTGAGGGCTGGCGTCGCATCGATCTTGGCAGCTTCGACCTGGATGTGCTGCTTGCTCAGCAGGCCACCACGCAGGCTGCCAAGATCCAAAGCACGCTCGCTGAGAATCTCGAAGGCGTCGCGGGTTCGCTGCGCATCGAGAACGGCAAGGTCATAGAGCGGTCCCTGAGCCCCGACCTTGAGAAGAAGGGCGTCGTGCTGACGTCACTGCGGCAGGCCATCGCCGAGCGCCCTGAGCTTGTGCAGCCACACCTCGGCCGGCTGGTGACCGGCGAAGAGAGTAAGTTCGTCGCGCTGGCGGCTACGCTCTGGGAAGACGGCCTGTTCCTCTTCGTGCCCAGTGGCGTCGCTATCGAGCAGCCGATCCTGCATCGGATCGCCTCCACCAGCGGCGCGCCGTCGTGCTTCCGCTCGCTGATCGTGCTCGGCCAGCAGGCTGAGGCGACCGTGGTCGAGGATTACCTGTCCGCTGACTCGCCAGATGAGACGCTGGCGTCGGGCGTGGTCGAGCTGGTGACTGGCCAGGCTGCGCGCCTGCGCTACGCCAACCTCCAGGAGTGGAACGACAAGACCTGGCACTTCAACCACCTGAAGTCGGACATCGGGCGCGACAGCCGGATCGACTGGCTCTTCGTGGCCGTCGGCGGATTGGTCCACCGATCCGAGATCGACGCCGGGCTCGCGGGGCAGGGCTCCGAGACCGATCTCGTGGGGCTGATCTTCGGGAGCGGCGACCAGCAGTTCGATCATCAAGTGCTCCAGGACCATATCGGCAACGACACCCGGAGCAACTCGAACTTCAAGGCGGCGCTCGGGGACGCGGCCAGCTCGAACTTCCAGGGCTTGATCCGCGTCAACAAGACTTCGCTGCGGACCGACTCCAACCTCGAGAATCGGAACCTGCTCTTGAGCGACAACTCAAAAGCTGAGTCCGATCCTCGACTTGAGATCCTGAACAGCGACGTGGTGCGGTGTGCCCATGGTGCGACGGTCGGCCCGCTCGATCCGGAGATCATCTTCTATATCGAGAGTCGGGGCGTCCCCCACGAGGAGGCCCGCCGGATGGTGGTGGAGGCGTTCTTCGAGGAAGTGCTCCAGAAGATTCCAGTTGTGGCAATCCGGAACAGCGTCTGGCGGACCGTTCAGCGCAAGCTCGGACGCGAAGTTGGCCCGGACGACGTTCCGACCGGAGCGGATGCATGGCAAGCTGGGTAAGCGCCGGCCGGGCCGACAACCTTGCGCCCGGCAAGGTCCGGACAGTGTTTGGCGGTCGGGGGCGCCTGGCCGTCTGCAACGTCGACAACAGCTACTACTGCATCGACGACGTCTGCACGCACGACGGCGCCTCGTTCGAGACTGGCGAGCTCGACGGCTGCGAGATCGAGTGCCCGCGTCACGGCGCCCGTTTCGACGTGACGACAGGCCGGGCGACCTGCATGCCGGCGATCGTGCCGGTCAAGGTCTACCCGGTCCGGATCGAGAACGGCGAGATTCAGATACAGGTCGACTGAAGGCTACCCACATGGCTCAGAACAGGTCTGGCGCGGACCGCCACAACGGCACTGGCCGCGAGCAGCTCGACGTCGCGGCGATCCGCCGCGACTTCCCGATCCTGGCGCGTACCGTCCACGACAAGCCGCTGGTCTACCTGGACAACGCGGCGACCTCACAGAAGCCGCGCCAGGTGATTCAGGCGCTGGTTGACTACTACGAGCAGACCAACGCCAACATCCATCGCGGCCTCCACACGCTGGCCGAGGAGGCGACCGAGGCGTACGAGGGTGCCCGGGCCAAGGCAGCGAGATTTATTGGCGCCGTTGGCGAGGGCGGGGCGGCCGGGCCGGACGAGATCCTGTTCACCCGCAACACGACCGAGTCGCTCAACCTGGTGGCGTACACCTGGGCCGCGGAGAACGTTAAGGCCGGGGACGAGATCGTCATCACGACGATGGAGCACCACTCCAACATCGTGCCGTGGCAGTGGGCCGTCGAGCGGCAGGGGGCCGTCCTCAAGTACGTCGAGTTCGGGCCGGACGGGACGATCGACCTGGCGGATGTCGATCGGCTGGTGACGCCGCGCACGAAGCTCGTCTCGATGACCCACATGTCCAACGTCTTCGGGACGATCAACCCGGTCAAGGAAGTCGCGAGGATCGCCCACAATCGCGGCGCGCTGATGCTGGTGGACGGCGCGCAGAGCGTGCCCCACATGCCCGTCGACGTGAGGGATCTCGACTGCGATTTCCTGGCGTTCTCGTCGCACAAGATGCTCGGCCCGACGGGCGTGGGTGTGCTCTGGGGGCGGCGCGAGATCCTGAACGGGATGCGGCCGTTCCTGGGCGGCGGCGAGATGATCGAGATCGTCGGCCGCGAGGAGACGACGTACAACGTCCTCCCCTGGAAGTACGAGGCCGGCACGCCGAACATCGCCGACGTGATCGCGTTCGGCGCGGCGATCGACTACCTCGCGGCGCTCGGCATGGACCGGGTGCGCGAGCACGAGGTCGAGCTGACGACGTACGCCCTGGACAGGATCGGCAGGATCCCCGGCGTGACGATCTACGGCCCGAAGGACGCCTCGCAGCGTGGCGGGGTCGTGGCGTTCACCGTGGACGAGGTCCACCCGCACGATCTCGGGCAGATTGTCGACTACGACGGTGTTGCAATTCGTGCGGGGCAGCACTGTTGCCAGGTGCTCTCGACGTCACTCGGGGTGCCAGCGACGGCACGGGCCAGTTTCTACGTGTACAACACCCCTGAAGAGGTGGACGCCCTCGTCATGGCTGTCGAAGGAGCCCGCGCCATCTTTGCAGCGGAGGTTTCCTCCATTGTCGCTCGATGACCTGTACAAAGAGGTGATCCTCGACCATTACCAGCACCCCCGGAACCGGGGACAGCTCGCCGATCCGGACGTCGCCACGCGGGGCCATAACCCGCTATGCGGCGACGAAGTGCTGCTGGCGGTCAAGATGGACGGCGACGTCATCCAGGACATCGCCTTCGGCGGGCGCGGCTGCTCGATCAGCCAGGCGTCCGCCTCGATGATGACCGAGAGCGTCAAGGGCCACGAGGTCGCGGATGCATCCGCGCTGGCCGACGGGTTCAAGGAGCTGATGAGCGGTGGTGGCTCCACGGACGGCCTCGGCGGCAACGAGGACCTGGAAGCGCTCCAGGGCGTCAAGAAGTTCCCGGTCCGGGTGAAGTGCGCGTTGCTGCCGTGGACGGCGCTCCTGGAGATCATCGACCGCTGGGAGACGTCCGGCAAGAACAGCCAGAACTAGCGAGGGAAGCCCTCACTCCCAACCCCCTCTCCCTTGCGAGAGAGAGGGGGACGGTAGTCAGGCGATGTGGTAGCGCATCCAGAGGTGCGGCTCGGCGTAGCGACCGACGCCGAGCGACGCATCGACCTGAACCTGGGCCAAGGCGCCCGGCACCACGTACGGGCCGGTCGGCGGCGCCTCGATGCCAGTCCACGTTGCCCAGTCGTCGAGTGTCCCGGTCACGGTCAGCCAGGCATCTTCGATGCCGATGGGCAGGGCGCCGAGCCGGGCGTGGACCCGCTGCCACGGATCGACCGGCAGGCCGTCCCAGCGAGCTCGCGCGACGTACTCGGCGAGGTCCGAGAGCGGGTCCAGCGCCTTCTCGGTCGGTCGGATCGGCGCGACGAGGTCCGGCAGGCGGAGGGCGGCGGCCAGTCCCGCCATGCCCTGGAGCATGCGAACGCTCAAACCGCCGCGCTGCTGCGCCGGATCGACCACGGCCTGGAGCGCCCCAAGCACGGTCGGTGCGATGCCACGTCGGCGATCGCGAAGCGCCCGCCGGACCATCTCGACAGCCGTGTGGGGGAGGCCCTCCGGCGTGCCGTCCCAGGCGAACGGGAGCAGGTTGCCGTGCGCAAGGTGCTGGCCCGTCTCGGCGTCGGCCAGGATCAACTGGTACTCAGGGAACGTCCCATAGATGACAGGCCACCAGGGCGCCAGATCGGTGTGGCGCATGAAGGTCGGGTAGGCTGTGGCGTCGACTCGCTCGACGACGGCCTGCTGGTCTGGCCGGACGGCGACGGAGTGGAAGATGTACGGCCGCCGGTTGAGGTGCGAAGGTGTCGGCTCGATGCCCGCTGGCCGGGCCTCTGAGGTTCGTGCTCGGCGCGGAGCACGGTCATGCTTGGCTGTGAGTGCGCCCGGGGGTGCTGATTGCTGCTCTCTGGTTGCGAGCGCTGCCATCTCTGTGATCCTCTCGGAGACGATGGGCCGAGAGGCGTAGCGCCTCTCTCATGTGCGCGCCGTGCCGGCCCGAGCCTCGCGTCTCTTTCGAGTGTCGCAGGTATCGGGCGCACTGCCATCGTGGAGCGATACGGAGGATGCCCCGCGCCAGTACGGAGCGGAGGATGGCTACTCCCCGAACTGGATGCGCAGGCCGTCCAGGCCGATGCCGTCAAACTCCGTGCTCCAGGTCTGGCCTGGTTCGATGGGCAGCGCTGCCGTCAGCGTGCCCGTCGTCACGATCTCGCCGGCCTGGACCGGCTCGAACTGAGGCAGCCCCTTCAACACCGTCTGAAGGTGCGCGAACGCCAGGAGCGGCGAGTCGAGCACGTTGAACCCGCCCCCGCGAGCCTGAACCTCGCCGTCTCGTGAGAGCGCGATTCTGAACGTTCGCAGCTGCTCGATCAGCTCGTCGCGTGTGCCCAGGTCGGAGATCGGCCGCGGCGGACCCACCATCAACGCGCCGTGCAGGCCGAAGGCGGCGGCGGTGTCGGCGGCCTTGAACTTCCAGTCAGGAAAGTGACTCTGCACGATCTCGACGCTGTGCGCGATCCAGTCGATGCACTCCAGGAGCTCGGCCTCGGTCGTCGCGCCGGCCGGCGAGCTCTCAAAGTGGAGCAGGATCTCCGGCTCGATCCGTGGCTGCGCCAGGTGTCCGATCTGCTGGCTG
>Ga0075418_10002984_pt1 | contig 19332 bp, 18 predicted proteins | sample SoiMetdeltSBSDD2_FD_81776 | JGI IMG/M metagenome (GOLD analysis project Ga0075418, IMG submission 81776) | Bulk soil microbial communities from a Populus tree surrounding site in Tennessee, USA - Soil MetaG P. deltoides SBSDD2 | ecosystem: Environmental > Terrestrial > Soil > Tree plantation...
GTCGCGCTCGCCGGCAGCGGCCGCTTGGCCGACGCGGTGGCCCGGGCGAAGCTAGGCGGTCACGCCGACGCGGACCCACGGCAGAGCACTACGGCTCCCGCCAGCGACGATCTCGGTTCGCTCATCGCGACGGGTGACGTCCACGTCGTGGCGCTCGAGCACGGGCCCGAGCACCTCGGGCGTGTGTTGGCCTCGCTGCTGACGCCAGCTCCCCGAACCTCGCTGCGCGACAGCGTCGCCCTTCTGACCGCGCTGCCCCGGTTCCGATTCCGGCCCGAGGCGCCCGCCGCCCTCATCGATCCGGGGGTCACCCAGCGCTATCCGCAGCTCCAACCGCAAGTCGCCGATGCCGACCGGCTGATCTTCCCCGTCTTCGCCGAATGCGACGTCACAGCCCAGGCCGAACAGAACCGGTACCGCTGGTTCACCCTCCTCGCCCTCACCGGCGGGCTGCTGACAACCGTGTTCGGCGCGCTTCAAGCCTGGCTGCAGTCGACACCCTGGCCGGGAGTCCTCGTCGCCACTCTCGGAGCCGCGACATCGGCGCTCACCGCCGTCGCCCGGCGACAGGGAGCCCAGCAGAACTACTTGACAGCCCGTCTCCGTGCCGAGCGCCTTCGCTCGCTGTACTTCGAGTACGTCGCAACGGCGCCGGCTCCCGACGATGCCGGCCGACAGAAGCGACTCCGCCGACTCCGGCAGGAGGTCGCACGGATCCAGTCGATGGCCCTGAGCCCATGAACGACGAACGCCGCGACCAGTTGCTCGACGCCTACCGGCAGTCCCGCCTAGGGCCTCAGCGCGCCTATTACTCCTTGCGGGCCAGGCGCCTCGAGAACGCGAGACGTAGCGCTCTGAGCGCCACCGCCGCGCTGCTCGTCCTCGCGGCGTTGTTCGGAGCGCTCGCCACCGCTGACCCCGACCACCGATCGCTCTTGGCGTTCGTCGCCGCGTCCCTTTCAGCCCTCGCAACCGCGATCACGTCCTATGAAGCCGTGTCGGGATTCGAGCGGCTCTCTCGACGCTACGAGGAAACCAGCCACGCGCTCGACCTGGCCGACGCCTTCGGACCGCGACCCCAAGACCTGGCACAACTGGCAACCGAATCCGAGCGCGACAGGGCGGTCACGGCCTTCGTCGTCCGCACCGAGCGGCTGCTGCGCAGCGAGACCGACACCTGGTCCCGCCAAGCCATAACACCCCCCGAGCAGCACCACACCGACCCGGGCCCCTGATCATTCCGAAGGCTGAGCGTCCTCGGAGACGACCTTGTCGACGCGAGGCGCACGACCCCAGGCTCTGCGACGTCAAGGCTTGGCGACCTCGCCCGACTCGGTTCTCGCGGGGCGAGCCGCGCCGGGTGACGTTGCGGGATCGGTAACGGGAACGACCTCGTAGCCGACGCTCGTCAGCAGTTCCGGGATGGCACGGATGCGGACCCGGTCGCGATCACGGGTCGCCTCGTCCAGATCCTGCCAGGCCACCAGGTCGGGGTGGGTAGGCGGCACAGCCGTTCCCGAGCGTCGAGGCCCGACGACATAGCCGTCGGCGCGCATGGCGGCGCACCAGCGATCGTGCTCTGCGACGGCGGCCAACTCGACCCTGTCGACCGGTAGCCGGAGGGGAGCAACGTCGCCATCGTCGCCGCTCGCCAGCCGGGTCTCGTAGCCCATCCGGGCCAGATGTGCGGGGATGGCCTTGGCGCTCTCGCGGTTGGATCGTCGATCGGCCTCGGCGAGCTCGTCCCACTCTCGCTCCCCCGCCTTGGTGACATGACCGACCGTCACGGTCTGATCCCGGTAGAGCCGGTGGTAGGCCTTGGCCAGAGCCTCCACCACGTCGTCGGTCCACCCCGTCTCCTCCGGTAGCGGGTCGAGTTGTAGGCCCGCGGCGGCCAGGTGCTCGGGCGTGGCTGCCGCCTGCGTCAGGTTCCACTGCCGGCCCGCATCGGGTAGGTCATCGAAGGGGCGGTCGATGTCCGGGTGAGTCAGGGCACCTAGCGACCGGTCGTCATTCCTCGACGGACCCTGGACGTAGCCCTGTCGCTTCTTCTCGTCGTTCCACACGGCGTGGAGCTGACGGGCGATCCGCTCGACGACGTCGTCGGGGAGCCGCGTCCGTTCGGCGCCGACGGTCCGGTAGGGCACAAGGCGGTAGCCGGCGTCCTCCAGGTGCTTCCGCCAGGCTCTGACCACCCGGTAGTTGAGTCGGCGATACGCCGGTGCCAGCTGATCCCATGGCACCTGGGTCTCGGTCGACCCGGCTTGCCCCGACGGCTCCACCGTCCCCGGTGCATCCTGGCCGTAGCGCACATGGGCCTGGTGGACGGCTCGTGCCAGCTCGTCGTCGACGCCTCGGCGGATGGTGTCCTGTGCCAGCACGTTGTCCAGCACAGCGAAGACGTCTAGGGCTGGACCATCCTCGGCCCGCATGCGGCTCACCACCAGATTGACCAGGCCGTCAGCCTGGTCGGTGCACAGCCAGACCGGTGTCGCTGCGTCGACCGCGGCACGAGCCGTCGTACCAAGACGAACCAGCTCGAGGCCGGTCATCGCGGTGACCACGACGGTGGTCGGTGGACAGGACAAGACATCGTCCAACGGGTCGTGCTCCGGATCCCAGCGGACGATGTGGAGGTCACACACACCTGGATCGCCGAGACGAGGATCGCCAAGCCGAAGCAACCGGGCCTCATCAGCGAGGGCCGGATCGCCCACCAGGACAGCGGATGACGTCGACACGGCACAGGTCGCCGACTCGCCGATCGCGGCGGAAGGATCGAGGGTTGGTCGAGGTCCGGCTGGGACGACGTCGTCCTCGTTCCTTTCCAGAGGTACGACCAGCGTGACCAACGGCGCGGCGTCTGGGCCGAGTGGGGAGCCACGGTTGGGTCCGTCCTGCTGCCGTGGCCCGGATTCCGTCAGTCGGTGCACATCCCGTGCCCAGTTACGGGCCGCCTGGACGGCCACGTTGCGGCCTAGCGACGTCTGGCCGACGATCACCAGGTGACGACGTGGGTCTGGCTCGACGTCGTCGCCCTCGGCCTCGCCCCCGCCGGTGGCCGACGGGGACACCGACTCCGAGCCAGTCGGAAACGCTGGTTCCGAGACGGGGTCGGTGGCCATCGATCCCGAGGCAGTCCCGCCAGGCCGTGAGGGCAAGGGCAGCCCCAATCGAGCATCCAGCCGGTCGAGCAGGGACTTCGCTCCTCGCTCCGCGAGGCTGAAGCACTCGACGCCACGGAACGGGGTCAGGGCGGTGCGGGCGATGAGACCGGTGGCGGCATCGAGCGCATCCAGCTCGACGTATGCCGGCGCGACGCAGCCCTCTTCCCGCAGCTGGATCAGGACGTCGGCGAAGAGGACGTTGAGCTCGGTCGACCCTGTGGTCACGATGACGGAGTCAGCCCGGTTGATGCCGGCTCGCTCCAGCGCTCGGCGTAGCGTGGTCCGCTCGACCAGATCGATGTCGCTGCTGTCACCGCCGTCGCCGGTGATCATCGGAATGCCCGCCCGCCGAGCGGCCGCCTGGTTCGGATGATCGTCTCGCAGCTCGACGACGGCGCACCGTGTGCGGTGCACGGTGATCAGCTGGCAGGCCAGGCGCAACCCCACCGGCCCGGCCCCGACCACGATGACGTGGTTGGCCAGGAACCAGCGGGCCCAAGCGCGCTGCAGCTCGTGGTGAAAGACAGCGAACACCGTGCCCAGAGCCGCGGCGAGCACCACCAGTGGCGCGAGGAATCGCGCGATCTCCAGGGGCCACGGGATCGGACCGAGGATCCGTCCGCCCTCGAAGGCGAACAGGCCCAACGAGTGGTAGAGCGTATTGACCGTGGACTGCGGCGTCCCTTGCTGTGTGAAGTAGAGGTCGAAGCCCCACATTCCGAGGACCACCGCCAGCACAGCCCCGCCCGACAGCATCCCCCACCGCCAGCGCACCCAAGCCCGTCGGACATCCACGAACAGCCAACTCCGCAGGCCCCTGCCGATCGCTGTCCGTCGTGCGGGGTGACCCATCCGTCAACCTCCACGCGTCCTCCGCCCAGACGCTCGTCCCGAATCTACCTAAGCCAGGCGAAGACATTTCCCGTATCCAGGCTCGTGCGTTCCTGTACCATGCGTCCGGCGAAGGCGGAGGTTGATTGATGGCGGTATTCATCAGCCACGCTCGGCAAGACAAGGACGCTGTCGAGCTCTTGCGACGCGATATCGAGTCCGCGCAGCGTCAGGTGTGGATCGATGGGCGGCTGACCGGCGGCCAAGCGTGGTGGGCGACGATCCTCGAGCAGATCCGCGGGACTGAGCTCTTCGTCTTCGCGCTGAGCAGCTCGTCGTTGCGATCCAATCCGTGCATGGCCGAATTGCGATACGCACTGGCTCTGGGCCGTCCGGTCTTGCCGGTCCGGGTTCGGAGCATCGACCCTCGTCTGGCCCCGCCGGAGATCGCCAACGCTCAGATCGTCGACTACACGAGCCGGACACCGGAGAGCGCCATCGCGCTGTTCAACGCCCTCAACGCCTGGCCCCCGCCAGGACCGGACCTGCCGGCCGAGCTCCCCCCGCCGCCACCGGTGCCGATCGAGTACCTCAACACCCTGCGCGAGCAGGTCGAGGCGGAGAGCCTCACCTTCACCCAGCAGAGCGCCCTGCTCACCAGCCTGAAGTCACGCATGGACGACGAGGACGACGGTGTCCTGGTCCGGAACCTGATCGCCAGCCTGCGCCGGCGCCCGGACGTGGCCGAGTCGATAGCTCGGGACATCGACGCTCTGCGGGCCGGCCAACAGCAAGCCAGGGCCGGCGTCGGTGGACCGACCGCGGCGGGGGCCGGCGCAGCGACTGGGCCGGACGGCCCGTCGCCTGCTGGAGGCTCGCCGTGGGCCGCACCCCCGCGCGCCGGTGGCTGGCAACACGCACCCGGTCCGCCCCCAACAGGCGGACCGCCCCTCGGGGGAGCAGGCGGTCAGGCGCCACCGCTGCAGAGTTGGCCCCGGCCAGCCAGCTCGCCAGCCTGGGATGGTGGCACGCTGGTCGCCCTGCTGGCGCTGAGCCTCTTCGTTCCCCTGGCCGGCTGGATCATCGGCGGCATCAACCTGAAGCACGACCTGCGGCGAGGCCAGTCCTGGGGCCTGATCATCGTCGGAATCGTCGGATTCCTCTTCTATCTGAGCCTGTCCGCCGACGCCGGTTCTGGCTACTGAGCGGGTGTCGGCGCCAGCGGTGCGGGGGGAGGTGGGTGTTCATGGGCGATACGGCGCAGGCACGATCTCGGCGGGTCTTCATCAGCTACCGGAGGACCGATACCGCTTATCCGGCTGGGTGGCTTTACGACAGCCTCGCGGAGCGGTTTGGTCATGCACAGGTCTTCAAGGACGTCGACTCGATCGGCCCGGGCGATGACTTTGTCGAAGCCGTTACCAGAGCGGTCTCGATGTGCGACGTCCTGCTGGCGGTCATTGGCCCCAAGTGGTTGTCGGCCGAGGACACCAGCGGCGGGCGGCGGATCGACCAGCCTGGCGACTACGTACGCATCGAGATCGAAACCGCGCTCCGCCGCAGGGTACGGGTCATCCCTGTGCTGGTCGACGGCGCCACGATGCCGTCGGCGGACCAGGTTCCGTCGTCGCTAGGAGGGTTGACTCGCCGCCAGGCGGTCGAGTTGACCCCGAGCCGCTTTGGCGCCGACCTCGCCAGCCTGATGTGGGCTATCGAGTCCACGCCCACGACCTCGGCGCCCCGGCCCGACCCCAGCCGGTCCCGTGACCGCTGGCGCGATGACGAGCGACCCCCGTCGCCCCAACGCCCGCCAGCGCACGAGAGCGAGGGCAAGTCCCTGCCTACGGTGATCGCGGCGCTGGCCTGCGCGGCGGCCGGGGCTGTGCTGATGCTGCTCGGCGCCGGCGAGCCGCTCCTGGTCGATGGCACCGACCTCTACCAGGGGACGACCCAACAGGACATCCAGCATGTCGTGCCCAGTGTCGTTCTCATTGCGGCCGTCCTGTTCACCGCCAGGCCTGCCGTGAGCGCCTCATGGCTTGTCGGCGCAGCGATCGCCGTCCTCGCGCTGGACTACGCCTCGACAACGCTCTGGGTCGGGCTCCGCGTCGGGTACGAGGACTGGGAGGTGGGGGTCGAATCGCTCTTCTTGAGGACTGCCGGGGCGGCGTTCGTCCTGATCGCTGCCTTCGTCGCCGGGCAGGCGATGCGCCACTCCCCCCCGCCGATCGACTGGCCGTCTGGGGTCGCCCTCGCCGCCGGCTCGGTCCTAGCCCTCGTCGGTGCTGCCGGACAGCGCTACCACCTGCCCCAGGACATGCCGTCAACCGCGGTGACTGCTGCGGCCGCGGCGCCCACGGCAACGTTCCTGCTCGCAGTCGGCTATGTCGTCCACTGGTCCCGCAGCGCAGCCTCCGCTGCGCCGGTCTTGACGGCGGCCGGCGGAACCGGGGCCGCCACGACTGTGCTCGAGCTGATGTGGCGGACCGAGAATGACGTCCCCGAGCGGGGAAACGTCACGCTCAGCGTGATCGGGCTGTCGATCGTGTTCGGCGTCGGCGTAGCCCTGTGGGTTCGTGCCAGACCCTCACAACGAGCGGGTCAAGGATCAGCTGGACCAGCCAGGGTCTGGGCTTCTCGCTAGCTCGGAAGGCCACGCCTCGTTCTATGCCTCTGTTGGTGTTCAGTCGACGGTGACGACGACCTTGCCGAGGGCGCGGCCTTCACCGATGTGGGCGAGGGCCTCGGGAACGTCCTCCAGCCCGAAGGTGCGATCGATGTGGATGGCGACGTCACCCGTCGTGCAGAGGTCGGTCAGGGCCTGGAAGTGGGCCGGTCCTTCCTTGACGGCGAGGACTCCGATCCGCCGACGGCCTTGTGGTGGCGGCGGATGTGGCCATAGACGGCGGCGATTGCGACAGCCGCCCGTGTTCCCCTGACCGGCGAGGCGGTCCGGCGCCAGTGGGGCTGACGTGGAGGGCCAGACGAGGCCCGACACCACTGGCGCTGGGGCGGTCATTACTTTCGGTAGGGGCCGCCTTGGGCCGAAGCCGCTAGGACGGCCGCGGCGGATACAGCAGGGGGAGGTGCCGAGATGGCACGGCGATTCGCTTGGAGATCTCGTCTGGTGCGTAGGCGACGGATGGGGGTGATCATCGGCGTTGCCGGGCTGGCGCTGGTGGTCGCGGGCTGCGACCTGGGCCGGAAACCGGTCATCTATACCGGTGTGCCCGGCCAGGACATCGCGACGGGTGACGTCAACGGGGACGGCGACGTCGACTTCGTGACCGTCGGGGTGCCCGACATCGGGGTCCTGCTCGGCGACGGTGCCGGCGCGTTCACGACTCGGACGTTCGACGACGGCGATGACAACCCGTCGCCGTTGACCGTCGCGCTGGCCGACGTCGACAGCGACGGCCACCTCGACCTCATTCGCGACAACCCCTTCGTCCACAACGGAAACGTGACCGATAGCGTCCTGTTCCAGCGGGGCGACGGCACGGGCGCGTTCGGTTCGCCGATTACGTTGCCGCCACCAGGAGTACCGTTCTCGGAGGTGGTCGACATCGCCACCGGCGATCTTGACCGGGACGGCGATGCCGACGTAGTGGCGACGCTCAGCTCGTCCGACATCGTCACATACCTCGGTGACGGCAGTGGCAACTTCTCGCTCGGCCTCGTGCGGCAGCTGCGGATGGTCTTCCAGACCGCGGTCGTCGACCTCGACGGGGACGGTGATCTCGACCTGGTCAGCACCGGTGGCCAGGACCAGGGCAGCAGCAACGTCGCAGCGTGGATCGCGGTCCAGCGCGGCAATGGCCGTGGTGGTTTCGGGACCCCCGAGCAGCACCTGACCGGCGACCCGGTCTACTCGGTGACCAACGCGCTCGCGGTGCTGGACCTCGACCGCGACGGCCACCTCGACGTGGTCGCCTCGGTCAATCCCGACGGAACGGAGACGTCGTTGCCGATCGTGTTCCCCGGCGAGCCCGATGGCGGTCTAGGAGCGCCGCGGCGGCCGGCGTGGGACCTCCAGACGGCGGTCAACGATCTCGGGACAGCGGACATCGACCGCGACCGGATCACCGACCTGGTGGTCGTGAACCGCAACGGGGGCGGCGAAGTCCTGTTCGGCACAGGGACCGGCAACCTCGTCGACCGGCACGGCCTCGCCACCGGGGTCAATGGGAGCGCAACGCTCGCAGTCGCCGACGTGAACCACGACGGCCGCACGGACCTGGTCATCTCGGGTCAGCCGTGCCCGTTCGTGTCCACGGCCTGCGATCCGCCCAGCGTCGGCGTCATGATCAACGCTCTCAGCGGACGCCCAGCGCCGACCTAGGCCCTAGACAACCCACGGCTGATTGTGTTGTAAAGCAGCTGCTGTGAGTCGGTGGGCCCAGGCGGTGTGTCGTCGTAGTGGGTGCGGTGCCGAAGGCAGCCGGAGAGGATGCCGACAAGGCGGTTGGCGAGTGCCCGGAGGGCGCCCACTGGTGGCAGGCGTCTGCGAGGCGCCGGTTGCGGGCGTAGCGGGCGAGCGCAACGCCGCGGCGGCCGGAAGCACGGGCTTACGAACGGCTTGGCTGGCGACCGACTGGCAAACGCAAGACGACCTGTACGTGCTCAAAGTGCCTGGCGCCGCCTTCGATGAGGAGCCGGGAGTCCAAGTCGAAATTGCCCCAAGACGCCGGCTTCCAGAGATGGACGGCAATCTGATCTGGTGTCCTCGGTGTGGCTGATCACAGGTGCCCAGGCGTCGGGCAAGTCGACGGTGGCTGACTTGCTCGCTCGCCAGTTCTCGCGGGGGGTTCACGTCCGCGGTGGCCAGTTCTATCGCTGGGCAGTCCGTGGCTGGGTCCACTTCGATGACGAGGATCGAGCCGAGGCCCGGCGACTGCTCGACCTTCGCTATCGCCTATCGGCGCTCGTTGCCAACGAGTACGCCACCGCTGGGTTCACGGTGATCGTTCAGGACAACATCTATGGCGACGACGTTGTGCGCTGGATCGACCGCATCCAATCGGACCCAGTCCACCTCGTGGTGCTCCGGCCCTCCATCGAGGTCATCGAACGGCGCCACGAACAGCGCCGCCAGGTCTCAGGCAAGGTCGCGTATCGCCCCAGCTACGCCGCGGCGCGCAATGACGATGAGCTCGCAATGACGCCGGCCGACCTGGGCCTGTGGCTCGACACTTCGGACCAGGAACCCGGCGAGACAGTCCAGGAGATCTTCGCCCGCTCAGCAGAAGCTGTCGTGCGCTGACCGTCCCTGAACCTCCGGGTGCATGGGACCGAGGAACAGCCAGAGCCCACCCCCCGGGCGAGGCCGCCCAGGGTGCCGACCGTGATCGGGCGCTCCCCATGGTGTCGTCACGCGTCTCGGTGCACAGGTTGTTGCGCCAGGAGCGAACAGCGGTGGTGACGATCGGTGTCCGTGGCGGCGGCTATGGGCGGTTGTCGAGCCAGCGAGACACGGTGGCGAGGGTGAGGCGATCGCCGACGCCGGGGTCGGGCTCGAGCTGGTGCGCCCACTCGGTAGGGGTGGGAGGCACCTGGTCGACCCACCTCATGCCAGGCTCATAGAAGAGGTACACGTCCCACGCGCTCCGTGTCGGGTCGTAGTCCCCGAGGCCCAGGAGGGGCCGGAGGGCCGTCGAGACTGGCCAATCTTCTTCCTCCCAGAAGTGGAAGAAGCCCGAGTCGCCACCGCTGCAGGCCCCACTGGCCCACGTCACAGCCGCCTCGCTATCGCCGGATCGCATGGCGGTCCACAGAACGAGGATCCCGAAGCGGGTCATCGGGGTCTGTCTTGCCGCCGCCGCGACGATGCTCACCCCGGCGAGGCAATCGGCGCAGGTGGGAGAGACGACAAGCAAGAGCCGAGCCGAATCGTCGACCCGCTCGTTGAAGCAACCCTTCAACTGAGCCGTGCCACAGAGCGCCACCAGAGACATCGTCGCGCCAGACGTCAATCGAAGATCGCGATCGAAAGCACTGGTTCGTTCAGCCGGTGCACGAAGATCTGCAACGGCGAGCCGGGAAGCATCGTGGTCGAGACCTCCCAGGCACGGCCCACCGACCTCCGCGGCCAGCTGTCCTGGACGGCACCCCGAGGCCAGGTCCTGTCACCCCACGGGATGTCGACCTCGGTCCGGTTCCCGGTCGCCGGCGAACCCCGCGACGTCCTCCGATACGGCGCCCACCTCGCGGTCATCGCGGTGCTGCACACCGTGGCCGAGGATGAAGCCCTCAATGCCTTCGCCCTCACGTTCGAAGGCCGCATCCCGACCAATAGACCCACCAAGTCCACTTACACCATTAGCTCCACACTCCCAAACTCAGTTGCGATGGCTCGGTGGCGATACGGTGAGAAGTGACGTCGACACGGAATGAAGTCTCTTTGTGGTCTGAGTGGATTGATTGGTGAAGTGGCTCGGTCTGCTTCTGGCTCCGTTGGCATCTCTGGCGGCGGCGAACGGTTGACAGCAAGCCCGTTTGCGATACCGTCCCCGGCATGTCCGTCACCCAAAAGCGCAATGCTGAGAGCGCAGTTCGCCTCTACTTGCTCTATCTCGAAGATCCCTTCAAGCTCCGCGATGAGACCGAGATCCAGAAGAAGACCCGAGCGGTGCGCGATGCCACAGATCCCATTGACAAGTTGAAGGCCCTGGCCGAGCTGGAACGAGTTGCCATGATCCACGAGGAGCCGTTCCGGGAGGGTTTTGTGCAACACGCCAAGGCCTGGGCCACAGAGCAAGGCGTCCCGACCTCGGCGTTCCAGGAGCTCAAAGTCCCCGATGACACACTCCGGCAGGCAGGCTTCGATGTGCCCCGTGCCCGACGCCGGGGCCGTGGCACAGCCACTCCTGAGGGACGTCCGCGGGCCAAGGCCGTACCTGTCCAGGACATCAAGACCTACATCCTCAATCAGAAAGGCACCTTCATCCTGACCGATGTCATGAGCGGCATCGGTGGCAGCCAAGCAACGGTCCGCAAAGCCGTCGACGAACTCATCGAGGCCGGACAGGTCGAAAAGCTCGGCCCGGTACCCGGCTACTCGGGTCGAGGCCGAGCACCCCTCCAATACGCCCACAGCTGATCCAAATAGGCCCGTTCTGCGGCAGGAGGCGGCGTTTCGGATTGAAATCTCGAAGCACCTTGGGCTAGCAGCCTCGGGGACGGTCGGCGGTTTGACGAGCTGTTGTTAGCCAGTGATGGTGAACGGGGCGGTGGCTGCTTGCAGGCTCTGCTCACCGGACGCCACGACATCGAACTGCTGTGGAGCGAACTGCGAGAACGACATCGGGATAACCACCGCCACGTTCGAGAACGCCCCTTGATCATTAGCCGTCGTCGCTCCGATCTGCTCGGTGTGGAACCGGATGACGACACGCTCGCCGGGCGAGTAGCCCTCACCGCTCACATTGACGGTTGTTCCGCCTGGGCCGCTATCGCGGCTCAGGAACACCGAAGCGCTCCCCACATTCAGGTCTGTTGGGATTTCCGGCTCATTTCCTCCATTGCCACCGTCCTCCCACGGACGAGTTGCAATCAACGCCGCACCAAGAGTGGCAGCAGCGCCGATCAAAGCAACAGCAATTGCGACACTACGCGATTCCGCCACCCGCCGAGCCTACTAACCAGCATCTCACAATAGCTATGGGTAGCCCGGTGCCGCACGTCGAGACAGACATTCGTACACCAGCCCCCGGCTACTGGCCATCGGAGTCAGTTTGCCGCTACGAGCTGGACGCCATGGCGCGGCGGAGGGGAACCACGGCGGGTTGGCATCGCCGTGGTTCCCTCGGTTCTCTGCGGGTGCGTTCTAGTCGAGGACCTCTATCGGACGGCCACGGGTCTTGGTCCATCTCGGGATCCGGCCCGATCGGTAGCGATTGTCCGTCGTTGCAACGCCACGTGGAGAAGTGGCCGTTGATCCGTACCGACGGCTCTTGGCCGTCCTCGAGGATGACCCGATCGACGACTTGCCCGCCGACGATCGAGCCATGGCGGCGTCGACCGTGGCGGCGCATTCGGACCCGAGCGCGGGTTCGGAGGCGGCGGCCATCTGCAGGTGCGAGGGCAGCATCGCCGTCATCTCGAGGACCTCTTCGACCAGCTGGCCGCACTGCGCCTAGCCACGGGCGGAACCGACTCATCCGGCGGGATACGACCCCGCGTCCTCGCGCAGGTCTGTCGTGGCGAATACCGAAGCCGCCATGGAGTCCACGGGCGTCCGTCGCGCGGCCGTGGCCGGTCGCCCATCCGCTCAGGTCGTTGCCGTCCTGGTGGTCGACCGGGCCGACGGCTCGCTCTACGGCGGTCCTCGGCCGGCTGTGGTCGCTAGCTGGCACGTGCCAGGCGGGTGGTCTCAGTCGATCTCAGCGGATCTGGCCGCGGACCTCGCCGGCGGGCAGGTCCCCTGGGCCGGTCCCGCCGGGAGCAGCACCGTCGTCGGTGTGCACGTTGACGTAGGTGTTGCCCGCGAGCATGGCATCGACAAGTGCCGTGAGGTCCTGGCCGGCCAACGGGCCGATGAGGTCGTCCTCGGTGATGGTGCCTTGGGCGAGCACGCCGGAGAAGCGTCGGCCTGCTGGGGCGGCGGGCCCGAACAGGAAGGCGACCACCGGGCCGTTCACGCCGGCGGGCGCGAGGTGGATGTGTGCGAAGACCACGTTGTCGATGTTGGCGGCGATCAGCTTGTAGTCGAGCTGTGTGCCGTCCGCATTGAGGTGGAAGATGGCTTGTCCCTGCGCCGATGACTGGTTCGAGGGCACCTCGTCGCGGCCGCTCAGGTGGGCGACGAAGTTTCGATCGCCCGCGTCGACTGGGGCGGCGAGTGCCAGCACGGCTACGCCGAGGAGCAGGGCAGCGAATAGCTTCCGCATGTTTCCCCCTTTCGACCGGCCACGCCTGTGGCGCGCCGGGAGTCCAGCCTTTCTCGGATGGGCCGGCACGACAAGGCTTGCGCCCATTGTGAGCTCGCCGACGAGCGCGAGCCGCGTCGGTCGACGACCTGCGGGGCGCTGGGTCGCCGGAGCGGGTCGCACAGACCGTGGTTCCCCGACGGCGGCTCGAACAGCTCGCACCCGGCGGGCTCCCGGCCGGACAGAGCCGACACCGGCCGCTGCTGGGTTCGCCACCAGGTCGGGCGATGTCGGCCTTCCCCTCAGGACCGATACTCACCCACTAGGGACATCACCGATGAAGCGGGGTCGATCCGGCCGGTCGCGAGCGAGCCATTGGACGCCCGGGCTGGAGATGCAGCCGGCGGGATCCGACCTGAGCAGCCGATTGGTCCTCTGTCCGCCCGGCGAAGCGCAGGCCCCGGAGGGACGGAACCGACTCCCTGCTGGCCAACGACAGAGCTAGGTGTCGCTGGTCTGGCTCTAACTCGTCCGTCCGGGGCGCTGCGACCGGGCCGGCTGCACGAGGTCCGGGTGCGAAGGACGCGGCTGGTGCGAGCTGCCATCCGGTGTCTGTCAACGACCGCAAGACGGATTCGGGTTCGAGGCACCGAGCAATGCGAACTTACCGCCAGAGGCCCCGGCACCCTGCAGCCACCGCACACCGGGTTACCGGACACGCCCTAGGCACGAAGCGCTGGTCAACGCCTTGGTCCAATTCATCGCGTGCCGGCGAATCCAGCGCATCCCGGCTTGTACCTCGGCGATCACGCCGGCTTCGCGCAGGCGAAGGCCGCCAGGTTCGCCGACCCGGGCGGCAGCCTCGATCTCGCGCCAGCAACGGTCCTGCGACGCCGGCTGTTTCAGGCGGTCTCGATGACCAGGCCGCTCCCGAATCCTCCCTTAGGCGAACCACGTGAACCCTCGCTCTCGTGGCGAGCGGGCGACGCGGCTCAGCGGCTGGGCGTGTACCTGGTCTCGTCGACGAACGTCCGGCGGAGGGCACCCCTATTGAGCAGCTGTGGGTAGGACTCGTTGGTCAACCACGCCGGCAGCAGGGTCAGGTACCGGCCCGTCGTGACGTCGCCGCTGGTGCCGCCCGGCAGAGCGGATTCGGTACGCGACCGTTGCCCCGGCCGCATCTCGCCGACGAACCTTCGCACCGGGCCACCACCGAACATGAAGCCGTCGGCGTCCGTAGCACGGCCGCTGTGCCCCGACGCGTCGACCGTGTTGAACCCGCCGTCGGTCGGGATACCCGCCAGACCTGGCAGTGGCTGGGGGAAGGCACCTCCGGCCGGGGGGATCGAACGATCGCCGTCGAGCGGATGGTCGAACACGATGCGATGCAGCCGTCCCCACCGGTAGTCGTCCTGGTTGGTCGATCCGCCGAAGGCCGCCGCGAACAATGGCCCCGCCAAGCGGTCGAGCGCCTCGGAGACGCTGCGGAGCAGCAGGACGTCACGTTCATCGTCGGGGCTCGCCGCGCCCGACACCTCGAAGAAATCGACCCCCGAGGCACCGAGCCCGTGGTTGTTGGCGTAGTTCTCGAGAAGGTGGCGCAGGTCGGCGATGGCCACGTCGCTGTCCGGCCGGCTCAATCCCAAGCGGTCGACTGTCGCGTCGATCGTGTTGGCGATCACGCGGCTGCGCCACACGCTGTAGATCGTGGCGGCGATGCTCCGGGCTATCTCGTCGTCCGAGGGCGCCGTCAACGTCCCGTCGCTGTCGGCGGCGTCATAGCCCTCGGGGATCCCGGTCGGAGTGGTGAAATCCCACGGCCGTAGCCGCTCGATGGCTTCCGCCACTCGAGGATCAGCAGCCAGGGCTACCAGTTCAGGAGTGGCACTGCCATTAGCACGATCGAAGGCGGCCAGCAGATGGGGGACCAGCACCTCGGCATCGAGGAGGGTCACGTCGGCCTGCATCGCCTGCATCTCGTCGAACGAGATGGATCCATCACGGGCCAGCTCGGCGCGGATCATCTCGGTGATACGGCCGCCACGGAAGCCGTCGTATCGCGGGTTGAGGTAATAGACGCCTCCGGTGGGCCGGAACTGGTTCAGTGGGTCGTTGTCGAGTGTCGTCCCCGCTGGGTCGTTGTTGGCGTTGACGAACCACCCGCCGGTCGGGTTCACCGTGTGCGGCATCTCGTCAGCGGGCACGATCTCGTAAGGGAGCACCTGGTTCGGCTGGGGGTCGCTGACTGGCAGCCATTCGTTCCCGCCGGTGCCATCCCGGACGAAGAAGGGCGGGAGGCCATCCACCGTGCCCGCCTCCAGGTCTTCACGCAGCGGCATCTCACCGCTGGTGAAGTAGGCGAGGTTTCCGTGCACATCCGCGTAAGCCCAGTTCTGTGAACCGAAGTCGAAGAACTCCAGGCCGCTGCGGAAGTCGTCGAAGTTGCGCGCCCTGTTCCAGATGCGGAAGGTCTCGAGCTCGCGAGTGGCGCTGAACCCCGTGAACTGCACCGACACCCCCATCCCACCCGCGACGTCGGCGAGCACCAAGGGCCCGTTGTTGCGTCGCGGGACGATCAAGGTGGCCTCCGGGATCCCGTCGCCGGGTGGGACCTCCACCACGCCCGACCCCAGAGTGTTGACCCGGAAGGTCTCCGGGATGGCTTCCACCGGTTCTCGGACGCCCTCATGCACGGTCGCCAGCCCACTCGGTGCCGACGGATCGGCCACGAGCTGCTCGATGAACGTGTCGGTGACATCCATCGGGTTGGTGGTGGCTCCCCAGGCGATGAACCGGTTGTGGCCCAGGATGACCCCAGGCACGCCCGCGAACCCCTCGCCGTAGACGTCCATCGATCCCGCCTGGAGGTGGATCGGGTAGAACGTCGACGGCGCGTCGAGGGACAGGTGGGGGTCATTGGCGATCATCGGCCGGCCAGAAGCGCTCTGCGACGCGGCGACACCCCACTCGTTGGACCCCCGATCGCTCTCCCGATCCAGCGTCGACGCCACCAGCGGTACGTCCTCGATGCGGCGCCGCCACTGGCGGAGCGCGTTCTCCGCTCGGGCGCCCAGGTGGTGCGGGCGGGCGCCGGCGACGTTGCTGACACCGCCGCGGCCGTTGCTCGCCTCCCCGGCACTCTGGGACGCCCCGGATGCCGTCGCGTCGGGCAGCGTCGAAGCGGGGTCGAACGGCGCCGACCGGAAGACGTCCTCGAAGAACAGGGCGTTGCCGTCGAAGCCGCCGGCGGCGCCGGCGCCGAGGTAGTCGAGGTAGTCGAGTGTCGGGTCGACATCGAGGTCGAACGACAACGAGAAGGCGATCGCCTTGCCGATCGTCACCGAGTCAAGCGGCGTCCAGGGCTCGAAGTGGTCGAGGGACAGCTCGGCGTACTCCGAGGGCAGCGGATGGCTCTCCACCCAGGCGTTCACTCCGTCGGCATAGGCCTGCACAGCGGCCATCGCCTCGGGCGAGGTGACGGCCAGCGACCGTTCGGCAGCCCGACGCAAACCGATGGTGCGCACCTCGACGTCGGAGGCCAGCGCGCTCTGGCCGACGAGCTCCGCCTCGGTACCGCTGGCTTGCCGCCGGGTGAGATCCATCTGGAACAGCCGGTCCTCGGCATGGATCCAACCGTGGAGGAACATCGCGTCGTGTTCGTTCCCGGCGAAGACGTGCGCGATGCCGTTGCCATCGCGCGCTACTCGCGCCGCGGCCTGCAAGCCGGCGAGCCTGACGGGGCGCGCCGTCGGCTCCGCACCCCCGGCTCGGCTCGTGTCCGCCACCCCCGCGGCGGCGGTCACCAGCAGCATGAGGACTAGCAACAGCCTGGTCGCTCGGCCCATTCGCGCCACCTCCCAGAGCTGGAGGCGATGGCCCCAGCCATGCCACAGCGTGACAACCAGGCTAGCCCTGCCGACGTGCGGGTTTCCCGACCACCGGGATTCCTGTCCTGCGAAGGTGCAGGTGAGGACATGGGCGAGGCTCATCTACCGACGGATCAGACGTCCAGTCTTGCGTCGCCGTAGCGTTGTATGGCTTCACCTGATGCTTGACGTTTCGGGTCCAGGTAATGGGCGACACTCCGACACTCCGCCTAGAACCCTCTACCCGACCAAGGTGTCGGACCGGACGACTGGCACATGCGCCCAGAACGGCACATCGGGATGTGGACTGCCAGGCGCGACGATGGCGTGCAGATGATGATCCGTCCGGCAGGTGGGAGTGATCTCGACGAGGTGGCCTCGATCCGTCAGTCAGCCATTGCCTGCCACGCTCCGGCCGCCTACTCGGAGCGCGAGGTCGCGGAGCTGCTCGGGCAGGTCGAGGAGGCTGCCTTTGAGGCCATGACGGCCGACGGATGGTTGTTCGTCGCTGAGAGCGACGGGGCGCTTGTCGGCACGGCTGGTTGGGAGGGCGGCTACCTCCGGCATGTGCACCTCCGCCCCGGCTTCGAGCGCCGGGGGATTGGAACCCGGCTGGTTCGACACGTCGAGGCGGGGATCGAACGGTCGACACGCGATACAGAGATCCGTGTGAACGCGACCCGGAATGCCGAGACCTTCTATGCCGCCTGCGGTTACGAACGGCTGCCAGTCAGCGCCTCTGCCTCGCCCCTCTTCACAACCATGCGTACGCAGCTCGGTCGGTAGCACGTTGTCGCCGATCGCCAGCTGGCGGAGGGTCGTCCTGCGGCTGCGGTGGCAAGCGACCGGGACGACATCCGCGAGCCGGCGGAACTGGTTCTCCAGAAGCCGTGGTGCCGCCTCCCGATGGTCGAAGTCGATCCGCAGACTCCGCTCTCCGGAGCGGACGGTCTGGTCTCGTTGATCGACATCTTCGACGGTCGGTCCCACTTGATCGCCTACTTCGACATGTGGCACACCGGCAGACCCGCCGCGTAGCAGTGCGAGGGCTGCACCTTCAACACGTCCCACATCACCGAGCTGGCCTACCTGCACTCACGCGACGTCAGCTACGCGGTCCTCTCTGAGGGACCGTACGAGGAGAGCTCGCGGTATCGCGAGTTCATGGGCTACCCCGTTCCCTGGTACTCGGTACCACCGGACTCCGTGGACCGGCTGATCGCAGACCGGTACTTCGGCATCCTGGCGTGCTATCTCCGAGACGATGAGCAGGTCTTCGAGACCTACTGGACCTCCGGCCGCGGCAACGAACTGATGCCACCGGCTCGTCGGGTCGTGGCCATGGCCGCAATCCTGGGGCGTGCGCATGGCGACCGACCAGCGATCAACGACATCTGCACGCATGGCGGCCCATAGGGCGCCTGTGCTGACCCTCGATCCCTTCGAAGACCCGCGCGTGGTGATCCAAGGCGATCGGGTCCTGCACCTCGCCTACCAGGTCCGGCGCCCGCACTAGCTCCAGGCCCCGAGACCGACAGCTGATCGGGCGGCGCGGCCACGACACATGCTGATGCCTCGGGTCGCGCGGCTCAGGGAAGATGTGAGCTGAGGTAGGACGACTAGCGGTCAGCCTGTAGCTGTTGGGATGGACTGATCGCAGACGGCCTGGTAGCAGAGGCATGGCGCAGCGCCTGATGGCCACCAACGATGAGGCGGAACGTCGAAGGTGGTTGTAACAGGATGGCTGCGGCTCGCGATCTTCCTGGAAGGTGTGGCCTCGGTTCACGGTGGCAAAGAAGGGGGATCCCATGAATCGTGTCTTCGGGCGGCGGCGCCTCGTCGCGGCAGTTGTCAGCTTGGTGAGCTTCGCCAGCCTGGCGGTGGTGAACGGTCCGGCGGAGGCGGCGCCCGCTACCACCGCGAGCACCAACGGGCCCGTCGAGACCTACTTGATCGTGTACGCGAATGGAGCGTCGAGCGCCGGCGCGGCGGGGGCTGTCTCGTCTGCGGGTGGGCAGGTGGTCGCCAACTACCGGCAGATCGGGGTCGTCGTCGCCCGCTCGGCCAACCAGGGCTTCGCCGACGCGATCGCGGCGGTACGTGGCGTCCAGGGAGTGTCAGCCACTGCACCATTTGCCACCCACGTCGAGGGTGTCGAGACCGATGAGACCGTCACGGCGACGGCGGCGCCTTCGGCGTCAGAGCCGCTCGCAGGCCTGCAGTGGAACATGCGCCAGATCAACGCCTCGCTCGCCCACGAGATCACTACGGGCAGCCGCGATGTGGTGGTTGGTGACATCGACACCGGCTTGGACTTCACGCACCCGGATCTTGCGCCCAACTACGACGCTGCCCGGAGCGCCGACTGCTCGAGCGGCGCGCCGCAGCCGCTGCTCCCAGGCAACGACCAGAACGGCCACGGCACCCACACCGCCGGCATCGTCGCTGCCGCGGTCAACGGCATCGGCTTGTCGGGCGTCGCTCCCGGTGTGTCGATCGCCGGGATCAAGTCGAGCAGCGATGAGGGCTTCTTCTTCCCCGAGATGGTCGTCTGCTCGTTCCTGTGGGCGGCCGAGAACGGCATCGATGTCACCAACAACA